>Ga0247694_1000011_pt1 | contig 124816 bp, 108 predicted proteins | sample CNK35_metaG_FD_182736 | JGI IMG/M metagenome (GOLD analysis project Ga0247694, IMG submission 182736) | Soil microbial communities from Purdue University Martell Research Forest, Indiana, United States - CNK35 | ecosystem: Environmental > Terrestrial > Soil > Temperate forest > Bulk soil...
GGTGCTCCAGCGTGGCCTTCAGATTAATCGGGACATGCCGTCAGCTTCCGCGCTACTCGGCATCGCCCTTTACGAAACAGGCGATTATGCCGGAGCCAAGCCGCGTCTCGAGGTAGCACTTCGCGCGAATCCCGAGGACGGCAACGCGGCGCTGTATTTGGCCAATGATCTGATTCATATCGGTGATTTCGAAAAGGCCGCAGAGCGCCTGCAAGCCCTTTCGCGCCGCGAACCTAAAAATCAGGAAGTTTGGTATTTGCTCGGCAAGGTGTACATGCAGCTGTCACAGGCATCGCTCGCCAAGTTGAACGAAATCGATCCCAATTCGTACCTGTCTCACCAGATTTCCGGTGAAGTCATGGAAAGCATGAACAACATGGACGGAGCCTTGCTCGAGTACAAACGAGCAGTGGAAGTCGCTCCCGAACGCCACGGCACGCACTATCATCTTGGAAATGCCTACTGGAAATTGTTGATGTGGGGTCCTGCTCGAAAAGAATTTTTGGCTGAACTCACAAATGATCCGCAGAATTGCCAGGCACAATGGAAACTCGGCGATATTTTGCTCGAGCAGCAAGCCGAACCGCAAAGCGCATTGGCCGAGCTCGACAAAGCGCTCGCCCTCTGCCCCGACTTGCCGGAAGCCCACGAGGATCGTGGCCGCGCCCTTTTAAAGCTCGAACGCTACGAAGATGCCGCCAAGGACCTCCAAATCGCCGCCACCGCCGATCCCACCGAACCCAGGTCACATTTTCTGCTTTCGCAGGCCTACCGCGCCTTAGGCCGCACCCAGGAAGCCCAAGCGGAAATGCGCACCTTCAGCAAGTTGCAAGACGCTTCCCAAGCAGCCAAAGCGGCCCGCGCGAAACAGATTCTAGACAATCGCGACGCCACCCCAACCCCGTAACAGTTCGGGCGAGTGCGAATAGCCTCCGGAAGGACTCGACTAACGCCGAAATCGCACGAGACTGCGAAAGCTTTCTTCACCTTCCACGATTTCAATCCGCTGGCCGGTGAGGACGTTGCGAAATAATTGGCGAACACCGCTTGGCCAGAAGACTTCCAACGAATCGACTTTTTGTTCGCGGCCTAGACCGAGATGAACAATTTTCGAATTGGCGACGCCGAAGCCATTGCCCCCATTCACCCATTTGTGGATTCTGCGCTTTCCGGCGAAGGCAGAGATTTTTGCCCCGATAGCATCGCGATTTGAGCGCGTACCGATTAAGCGAACCTCGAGACAGGAATTGCCCGAACCCAAATTCTGGTAGAGTTTCGCAGATTCGCGAGTTCCCCAGTAGAAACCGCCAAACGAACCGAACAGACTCAGATTTCCACTGTTGTCGTAATCGGCCAACGCAGTTCCATGAAGCATTCCGAAGTGGATTAGGCCCGCGGATTGCGCAATATCGCTGAATTGTCCCTCTCCATTGTTGTGGAATAAGGGCTTCGGCTCACACCAATCGAGGGCGGGGTTTCCCGTCCCGATGATAATTTCGTCAAAGCCGTCATTGTCCAGGTCGCCGACTTGGGAAGACATGCCGCCATACCAGCCGGTGATGCCCGCTTCTTCGGAAATGTTGCGGAACGTTCCGTTGCCGTTATTTCGAAACAACAATTGCCGTTGCGGGCGAGATGGCGGTGAGGCGCTGAGTTTCGCTTCAATCATATCCTGCACCTTCAAATCCCCGGTGGGATAGGTTGAGACGAACAGATCCAAATTGCCGTCGTTGTCGTAGTCGAAAAATTCCGGGGAGTAGGCATGCGTCTCTGTGCGAATGCCGGCTCGAACGCTCACATCTTCAAAGCGGCCATCGCCCAGGTTTCGGAACAAGAAAGGGCCTGCGTCAAAGCTCGCGGCCAGCAAATCCTGCCTCCCGTCCCCGTCGTAGTCTCCCCAACAAAGAGATATCCATCGAGCCCTTTGTGTGAGGCCTGCCAGCTGGCCGACTTCGCGAAATTTCCCGTTTCCTTCGTTGTGAAAGAGCCGGATGCGGTCACCGCCTTCCGGATCGATGATTCCCGTCGCTACGGCGAGATCGACTCGCCCATCATTGTCGTAATCCGCCCACGAGGCGCCGAAGGCATTTATGGGAGCACCGAGGCCCGCGCTGGAGGTAACGTCAGTAAAGCGCTCCCCGCCTTCGTTGCGAAATAGGAACAGGCGCCCTCCGCCGCCCCAGCCGTTGCTGGTCATAAAGACGTCCTGAAACCCATCGTTGTCGTAGTCAATGAATTGAGAAGCGTAACAGCCGACACCGACGGGATCATGCAGGCCCATTCGTTCGGCAACGTCTTCGAATGTCCCATCGCTACGATTCCGAAACAAACAGAAGGGCGCACGTTCCGCTCCAACAAGAATGTCTTCTCTGCCATCATTGTCAAAATCGCCCCAAGAAGCGCCGCGGCCAAGGGCGAGACGCCCCGCTCCCGAGACTTTCGTCACATCGCACAGTTGAAAAGTCGCGCGGTCCCCGGCTGGAATCTTCAGCCGAAACTCTTTGGGAATTTTGCTTTCGGCTTGTCCGGCGTGGAGCGTAAGCGTTCTCAGCATCCAGCGATAACGAATCTCTGTTGGTGTGTCTCGACAGGCTTGCAGCGCGTAAGGAATGCCTTCTTCGTAGCGTTCCAGCCGCAAATAGATGGCTGCAATTGTATAGGGGACGATCCCAGGGCGTTCCTTGGCGGCAGGGGTCAGAACTTTGAGGCCTTCTTCAAAGCGGCCGGCGAGAAGCGGATGCCGAGCTTCCTCGTACTGAGCGAGGTCGGGAAATTGCGGTTGCGTCGGCAGAACGTGTTCTTGCGGACAGCAGCCCCCGGCCGCCATTGTGAGGTCAAAGAAGGGAGAAAGCTTGCCCAAGGCAGCCGCGCCGACAAGAGCTTCAAAAATGAAATCTCGGCGTTTCACGAGTATCTTCCGCGACTTCCAAATAACCTCAAAACCTTAGCACGAGAAACAAGAACCGGGGCCTGTTCGGCCCCGGTTCCCAGGGTATGTGGGTTGCGTTTTTGCTTTGTGAAACCTCAGAAACTAACTTTGAAGAAGGCCTGGCCTGTTCGCGGAGAGTTGCCTTGGCAAACTGAGCCACCGTTGATAATGCCAAAGTTCGCATCATCGACATTATTTGCGCCGAGATCGCAGACTCGAAGGCGGTTGAGGATGTTGGCGAATTCCATTCTTACTTCCGCACTGACGCGTTCCCCGAAATAGAAGTGCTTTGCTAGCGCGATGTTCTCATTGCCGTGGAAAGGATTACGCAAACCATCGATTCTGCGCGGCGCGTTTCCTAAGGTAAAGTTTCCCGGCGAAGAGAAGGCAGCAAGGTTAAAGACAGGAAGCCCCTTATAGTAGTTGTTGTAATTCACGTCAAATGCTTGGCCCGACACGAGGTTGGCAAAGTTGCCGGTCCGGAGTGGGCTACCGTTGGCAACTATCTGCAATGGCGTGCCACTTGCATATTGCAGAACGCCGCTGACCTGCCAGCCACTCAGCAAATTCTTAGCCACAAGGCCGCCGTGGTTCAGAAGCTTCTTACCTGGGCCAATCGGCAGCTCGTAAACACCGCTGACGTTTAGTATGTGCGTCCGATCGTCGCCAGCAATTGAGTAATTTTGTTTCTTGTTGAACTTATTGATCGGGAGACCGTTGAATGTCGAGAAACCGCTATCCGTATTCGACATGGTTTTCGATACAGTGTACGCCACAAGGAAACTCAAGCCGGAACTGAACCTCCTTTGCAGCTGTGCCTGGAGAGCATTGTAGTTGTCAATGCCGGATAAGTCGAAGTTGTCAGACATCCCGAAAAATTGCGGAAAAGGTCGGATGGCCTGATTGAGGGTTTGATTTGGCCCAACATCGTTCAGGAAGTTAGCATAAGGACTAAACAAGCCGCTCGAGTCCTGGCCAAAACCCAGGCCTTGAAGGGCTTGCTGCGGGGTTACTGTGGCAGAAGGGCACGCAGAATTGGTGGTCGCAGTCCATGGCTCGGTGAGTATGCAGCCGAGACTCAAGAAACTGGGGTTCACCTGGTTCGGAGCATCGAGGGCGGATACCAAATGCGTACCATGGTTGCCGATGTACGATACAGATGCGAACAGGTTCAATGGCAACTCATGCTGTATCCCCAAATTCCAGGCCTGAACATACGCTGCCATTCCCCGGTCACGACCAAACTGATGCAGGTTGCCCGTACCATTGGCGATGGTGGGACCAAACGGAAGTGCCGGAGACACAGGCAGTGGAAAAGAGTCATAGGAACAATTTGGAGTCTCGTTGCAGTAGCCTGGTGTGGTACTTAGGCCGTTCGAGTTGGCATTGAAGCTGCTGGCGAGCTGATTTCCATAGTTGACGGCAACTTTGTTGACGCCGTACTCGTACGCCCCGGTGTCCAGGAAATTCAAGGCGTAACCTCCAAGGATTACTGATTTGCTCGTCAGCTTATAAGCGAAACCGAGCCGTGGGCTAAAGTGCCGCCAACTGGTGTCTGCCGCGCTGTATCCGGCGCAACCGGTGCAATTCCCAAGCACGTTTGCGGCACCCAGCAAAGGCTGCCCCGTGCTGTTGCTGATGGCTCCGGGATTCGGCGCTTTGGGGTCAAAGAATACGATCTGATCCGCAGGCTGGCCTTTGACGGCATCCGTAGTAAAAGGTTTCGCGATATCCCACCGAAGGCCCACATCAACTGTCAGCTTTGGGGTGATCTTGATGTTGTCCTGGACATAGGGGGCAACGTAGAAATTACGGAGCTTGGTCTCCAATGCAAAATGGCGGAAGGCGGAGTCTGGCGTTCCAAGCAAGAAGCTTGCAAATGAGCTGCCGGTGTTGTTGAAGTCGATCCCGTCACTGGTAGAATGACCGCTGAACGTGAAACTGCCGCCGCAATCCTGGCATTCGTGATCGTCCTGGTAAGAGCGACGAATCTCAAAACCAAAATTTATCGTGTGGCGTCCATGCGTCAAGAGCCAGTTATTGTCGAAGCTTATGCCTAGCTTGCGATTGATGGAGAAGGTTTCGCCGTTATTGTTTGGGCCCCAATCAGTAGGTGCAAACGAATCGTCCCTAAACATAATGGTTGGGAGGACGCTCGCCTGCTCCGCTGCGGTGAATCCGGTTGGATTGCTATTGGTATGTACGGTGAACTCATTGTTGAGTTCACCTAGCCAGCCGAAACCGGCAGTCATCACAAGATTGTTTGAAATCGCATTGGAGTAGGTCAAGAAAAGGCCAGTGCCCGTCTGCGGCTGCGTTTGCGGGTTCCCAAGTATGTTTGAAAAGAGGCGGCTAAATGTAACGGAGGTATGCTTCTCGCGATAAAAAGTCCCATGGAGTTTTTGCCGTTCCGTGAGATTGTGATCGATCGAGAATCCCCATGCAGTTTGCGTGGTCGGTGTGGCAGCCGATGCGAAGAAATTTGAATTGAAAGTGGCTCCAGGAGCATTTGGAGCGGGTATAAGGGAAAGAAGGCTCTGCGAGTTCTGGCTGAAACAATCTGTCGGGATCTTGTTCTGAGACCATTGCTGCCCGGGTACGGGAGTCGCTCCATTGTTCAGACAGCCCGCAGGAGCCACGAAGCCACCGGGAACGAAAATCGGATTGGGGAAGGCGCTAAAGTCGCCCGCGATTAATGCCGGAGTGGGAACGGTTTCAGTGGCAGTTTGACCCGAATCGAGTTTGTACTTCTCAAGGGTTGTATAAAAGAACGTCTTGTTTTTCCCATTATAAACTTTCGGCAAGTAGACCGGTCCTCCCAAAGAAAATCCATAGTTGTTTTCCCGATCGACGTTAACGGGATTGCCGGCGGCAGCTGTGACGGCGTCTCGCGCATCGAAATAACTGTTACGCAGAACCTCGAAGGCGTCTCCGTGCAAGGTATTGGTTCCGGAAGAAAACTGATACGACGCGACACCTTGCGCGAGGCCGTATTGCGCCGAGAAAACGGAGGTAAGCACGCGGAATTCACTTACCAGCTCATAAGGCGGGTTGATGATCGTCTGGAAGCCTTGCGTTTCAGATTGATTGGCGACAACACCGTTGAAGACCACTTCGTTCTGAAAATCCAAACCACCGTTTATGCGATGGCTGAAGCTGTCTCCGGTGACGCCTGGGGTAAGAAACAAGAAATTGTCAATCTGGCGCCCGAGGCCTCCGATCTGGTTTGGCAGCTCTTCAAGAACCTTGTTCTCCACCACGGCGCCGAGTTCCGGTTGGCTGGTTTCCAGGCTGATGGAGCTCGCTACGACTTCCACAGTCTCGGTGGCAGTGCCAGTCTTAAGGATCGCGTCGGCGTTGGATTGCTTACCGCCCGGGTCGACGATAACGCCTTTCGACACCCATGTTGCGAAACCGCCCTTTTCGACCTTCACGGTGTAAGTACCTGGAATCAGGTCGGTGATCGTATAAGTACCCGCCGAGCTGGTGACAGCGTGGCTTGCAACATTTGTGGCGTTATTCGTTACTGTCACCGTGGCCTCAGGAACTACGGCACCAGTGGAGTCTGTAACGGAGCCTTGAATGCCACTGAGAGCTTGTGCGCCAGCGCGTGGCAGCAGCAGCGTTGCGCACACGACTGCGATAAAAGCGAAAATGAAAACCCTGCCTAAGCGAAGCCCTTGCGGTAGAAATTCAACCCGAAGATTCATTCCACGCCCCCCTGCTCGACTTTAACGATTTCGAACGAAGCTGATGCACCCCAGTGGCGCCAATGTTCTGCAGAACGCGGTGTCCGTCAATACACTCAGGTGTCATCTGTCCATTCCCATTCAACCTTTTGAATTTACGGGAGTTAATACGGAATGCGCCCCGCCCATCGGCGGCGCTACAGACTGTTACATCCACGCAGAAATGAAGCCACTGAGGCGGGAACGTTAACGGAATTCGCTTCTCGACCTACTGCGATGCCAAAGAGATCTAAATTCTTACTCCGCTTTCGCCTCTTCCCCTTCGACGATTCCTGAGATGCAGTCCACCGGTGGCGGCTTCAATACCTGACGCAAGCCACTCGGCCATTCAATCTCCAATCCGTCTATCTTCGAAGCCGTCCCAATTCCAAAATGCACGCGTAAGTCCGAGCCCGACCCGTAACTTCCGCCGCTCAGCACATCCATTCGCTGCCGAAATCCACCCGCCGTCAAAAAAACCTTCGCCCCAATCGCATCACGCGGACTCTTTCGCCCACCAACTAATCTGAGCTCAATCCAATGATTCGAATTCTTCACAACATTCCGCAGCAAAGTCGGCGTCGAATCAATGTTATTCACCACGACATCGATCCTGCCGTTGTTGAACAGATCCCCGAACGCAGCTCCTCGCGCCGGGATCACGTCCGCCAGTCCGCTCCCCGTCGCGGCCGGCACTTCTTCGAACTTTGTCCCGTCAACATTTCGAAACAGCTGGGGACGCTGCGCCCAAGTCGTTCCCCAATCCAAACCGTCCGCAATGGGATACACATGCCCATTCGCCACAAATAAATCGAGACGTCCATCGTTGTCGAAATCCAAAAATCCTACGCCCCAGCCGAGAAACGGAATCGTCGGCCGCACCAGTCCGGCCTTCGCCGTGACGTCGGTAAATCCAGTCCCACCGTCGTTGCGGAACAATATGTTGTAGTCATCAGAAAACGCCGAAATGTAAAAATCCTGACGCCCATCGCGATTGAAATCCCCGACCGCAATTCCCATGCTTGCGTGCGACCGCCCTTCGCCATCCACCGCGAACCCGGACAGATAGCTCTGGTCTTCAAACGTGCCGTCGCCCTTGTTGTGGTAGAAAAAATTCGGCACCGAATCGTTTGCCACCAGCAAATCAGGCCAGCCGTCATCGTCTACGTCCACAAATAGCGACGCGAATCCGTACGCACCGTTCGGGTCCGACACGCCGGTTTTTACGCTTACATCCGTAAATGTTCCGTCGCCATTGTTATGAAACAGGTGATCCTGCTCGCCCACCAGCCCGATAGGCCCGCAAAACACATTGGCGCCCCGAAAATTGCACGCGCCTTCTGGAATCGGACGATGCCCGGCAATCGGCGGATTGTCCGGATCGAAGTGAACGTATCCCGGAACAAATAAATCCAGCCGTCCATCGCGGTCGTAATCGCCCCAAGTCGCGCCGGTTGACCATCCGCCCAACGCAACTCCTGCTTTTTCCGCAACATCTGTAAATGTCCCATCATGATTGTTGTGATAGAGCCGGTTCTTTCCGAAATTCGAAACGTAAATATCCGGCCATCCGTCGTTGTCGCAGTCCGCAACCGCAACGCCGAATCCCCATCGCTCGTTCGCAACTCCAGCTTTCTCCGTCACATCCGTAAACGTTCCATCGTGATTGTTGTGCAGCAGCATCGCCCGCGGCGGCTTTTCCTTTCCCTTCAGCGCATCGAACGTCGATCCATTTAATAGATAGATATCCAACCAGCCATCGTTGTCGTAGTCGATCAACGCAACGCCGGATCCCGGCGCCTCCAAAATCGTATTCTTCGCCGCACCGCCGGATACGTGATGGAACTTGTCCAGCCCGGCCATCCGCGTCACGTCCTCGAACACAATCGGTGCGCCATCCACGAATCCGCCAGCCGTTATCGGCCGATTGTTCGCATCACGCAGCGGGGCATACACTCCACCCGTGCGCACACCCGTAGGTTTCGGCGCATTCTGCTGAGGGCTTTGCCCCGCTACCACAGGAATTAATCCCGTCAGGAATACGGCGAGCGGTCCGACACGTATTAGGCGTTTGCGCGTTGAGTTCATCCTTGTGCGAAGTTTCGAAGTCTTAACCCGATGCGCACGTAGTGTCAATCGCTGGACAGCCGCATGGGCCGCTAACGTAGCATCGTTCGCGGGAAGAATGTGAGCCAGGTCTCCTGAAATCAATCATATAGACGGGAACACAAAGATGACACGCCGATGCATTGACACACGCCGGGCGCGCCCCAGAATGGAGGCCCCTGCAGGTCATCTCTTCTCGCATGTTTCGGGGTGCAACTTAATGAAGCGGAATTTTCCCATCTGTTTCCTGCTGCTGGCGCTAGTCGCATCACCCGCGTCGCCGCAGGAAAAATCGAGTTTGCCCGAGTCCTACAATACTGCTCTGAACCGCTTGCAATCCCTTACCGCTTTCCCCGAATCAGAATGGCGTTTTCACTCCGACGTGCCTCATCCGGAAGACCCGGGCGCCAACGATTCCGACTGGCAACAAATGAAGGAAGGAGACTCGTGGAAAGATGGCGCGCGTGTCCTTCGGCGCTGGATTGAAATTCCGAGAGCAATCAACGGCTTCGACGCGCGAGGCTCGCGAGTCGAACTGATCTTGCGTTTCGAAAGCCAAGATGCGATGACCGTCACGGTCTTCTCGAATCGTTCTCAAGTCGCGCGAACCGACGAAGACATGCAGCAACCCATTCCCCTGACCGAATCCGCCGTCCCTGGAGACAAGTTCCTCGTCGCTGTCCGACTCGATGCCAACGCCGTCAACACACGGCTTGCCGAGAGCCGTCTCCAAATCATCCCGTCGCAGAGTCGCCTTGATCCTGGTCTTGTACGGACTGAAATTCTTGCCGCGCGAGTCATGATTGAAGCCTACGAAGACGGCCGCGCCGAACGCGAAGCCACGCTTGATCGCGCCGTGGCGGCCATCGATTTCTCCTCACTCGACAAAGGCGATCAGGCCAGTTTCGACCAGAGCCTTCGCCGCGCACAATCCGAGCTTGAGAAATTGAAGCCCTGGCTGCAGCAGTTTGTCATTCGCGCCGACGGCAATTCACATATCGACATGGCCTGGCTTTGGCCATGGACAGAGACCGTCGAAGTCGTACGCAACACCTTTCGCAGCGCACTCGATTTGATGCGCGAATATCCCGACTTCAAATTCAGCGTCTCCGCCGCGCAAGCGTATTCCTGGATGGAGGAAAAATATCCTGACCTTTTCCACGAAATCGAGCAGCGCGTCAAAGAAGGCCGCTGGGAGATTGTCGGCGGCATGTGGGTCGAGCCCGATCTCAACATGCCCGGTGGCGAATCGCTCGTTCGCCAGCTCCTCACCGGAAAAACTTACTTCCACAAAAGGTTTGGCGTCGATGTGAACATCGGCTGGAACCCGGACTCGTTCGGATACAACTGGCAGCTTCCCCAGATCTACAAACGCTCCGGCATCGACTATTTCCTCACCCAGAAACTCCTCTGGGCCGACGAGTTCACAAAATTTCCCTATCGCCTTTTCTGGTGGGAATCACCCGATGGCAGCCGCATTCTCACTTATTTCCCACACAACTACGCCGCGGACACCGACGCGCAGTACATGGCGAGCGACCTCGCGTTCTGGTCGAAATCCATCTATGGCGACGACATTTCGAAACGGCCGACCATGCTCCATCTCTACGGAGTCGGCGACCACGGCGGTGGTCCTACTCGCACCATGTTGGACAATGCCTCCCGCTTAATGAAACCGGACGTGGTCTATCCAAAACTGGAATTCAGTACCGCCGCCGCCTTCTTCAACGAACTGGAAAAGAAATTGCCGTCTTTGAAGGTTCCCGTCTGGAAAGACGAGCTCTACTTCGAATACCATCGCGGCGTTTTGACTACTCAAGCCGAAACGAAGCGCCGTATCCGTACTACAGAAGAGCTGCTCCTGAACGCCGAGAAATTCTCTTCCCTCGCTTCGCTCTATGGCCGTGCTTATCCTGCCGAAGATCTTGATCAATCCTGGAAACGCCTTCTCTTCGACGATTTTCACGACATCTTTCCAGGCTCTGGAATCGCAGTGAACTATCTCGACGCCAAACGAAACCTCGAAGACGTCGGTCGAACCGGAAGCGCCATTCTCTCCAGTTCGTTGAGCGAACTCTCCGCGCACATTCGCACGACAGGCCCCGGCGTACCCATTGCCATCTTCAACCCTCTCTCTTGGGAGCGTTCGGAAGTCACGGAAGTCGAAGCACAGCTCCCGTCACCCGCGAAAGCGGTCGAAGTCACGGACGAAACTGGAAAAATTGTTCCGTCTCAGGTCATCGCCCAAAACAAGGAAACAAATCGCGTTCGCGTCCTACTTCTTGCAAACATTCCGTCTCTCGGATACAGAACTTATTTTGTTCGGGCAGCGGCACAAACGATGCCAGCTTCGGCCGCCGTCAAAAGTACCGCTGACTCCCTTGAGAACGAATACGTCCGTGTGAAAATCGACCGCGCCACCGGATGCATGACCAGTTTGTTCGACAAAAAGACAATGACCGAGTCTCTCGCCACTCCCGACACCGACACGGGTGGTCCAAAGTCTTCCATCTGCGGAAACCTGCTGCAAGCCTTTCAGGACAAACCAAAAGCCTGGGACGCGTGGAACATCGACGCCGATTTCGAAAAAGTGCATTGGGACATTATCACCGCCGACGAAACAAAACTCGTCGAATCCGGCCCGCTTCGCGCCATCCTCCGTATCAAACAGTGCTTCCAGAACTCTTCTTTCGTCCGCGATATTATTGTCACCGCCGGTACTCCTCGCGTCGATGTGAAAACTTCCGTCGAATGGAACGAAAAGCACATCTTGCTGAAAGTCGGCTTTCCGCTCAGCGCGCGCAACGACAAAGCAACTTTCGAAATTCCATATGGCTCCATCGAACGCCCGACCACCCGCAACACTCCTGCTGAGCAGGGAAAGTTTGAAGTTCCCGCCCTGCAATGGGCCGATCTATCCGATTCGAAGCACGGACTCAGTCTTTTGAACGACTGCAAGTACGGCTACGACGCAAAAGGCAACGTCCTGCGCCTCTCTTTACTTCGCTCTCCGGAATGGCCGGATCCCCACGCCGATGAAGGCCATCACGATTTTACTTACTCGATCTTTCCGCACGCCGGCACTTGGCGCGACGCGCTAACCGTTCGCCAAGGCTACGATCTTAATTACCCGCTTCTCTCGCACTCTGTCGAGAAGCATGCTGGTTCCCTTTCCGAAACTCATTCGTTCCTGGCGCCCCAACAAGACAACATCGTCGTTACTGCGCTCAAGAAAGCCGAGGATAGCGACGACTTTGTCATCCGTTTCTACGAATGGGCGGGAAAGTCCGGTGACGTCCATCTGAAATTTTCAGCGCCGATCCAATCCGCTCAGGATGTGAATCTCGTCGAGAAGCCTGTTGGGCGGCTAACGGTGCAAGGCGACAGCGTTGTCGTCCCAACCAGGGCCTATGAAATTCGAACGGTGCAGGTCCGGCTCTCTCGCCAGGAAAGTTCTCGTTAGGCGATTGTCGGCGCAGAAAAGGACACGACCCTGAACACCTACTTGTGGCGATGCGCGATTGTCGGGGCACTCGGCGGCCTGCTCTTCGGTTTTGATACCGCAGTGATCTCGGGCACCACTCATTCCCTCACTCTCCAGTTTGCTTTGACGCCGGCAACCCTGGGCCTCACAGTTTCGATGGCGCTTTGGGGAACGGTTATCGGCGCAGGCTGCGCTGGCGTCGTTGGCCAGCACATGGGGGGACGCGAAACGCTGCGGCTTTTGGCCGCCCTTTATCTAATCTCCTCTATCGGCTGCGCGTTCGCTTGGGGTTGGTATCCCCTGCTCGCCGCTCGCTTCATTGCCGGTCTCGCGATCGGCGGCTCTTCCGTCCTGGGCCCCGTCTACATCGCAGAAGTCTCGCCCGCTCCTCGACGCGGCAGGCTCGTCGGCCTGTTTCAAATCAACATCGTCGTGGGGATCCTCCTCGCCTACTTTTCAAATTACTGCGTCGCCAGAACCGGCCTCGGCAATGACGAGTGGCGCTGGCAACTCGGTGTCACCGCTGCACCGGCACTGCTTTTTCTCTTTTTGCTCTTTGGAATTCCTCGCAGCCCCCGCTGGCTAGCCACAAAAGGCCGGTTGGACGAGGCCCGGCGCGTTTTGGAAATGACCGGCTCCCGTAATCCCGAAATCGAATTGCAGGAAATTGTGCAATCGATCGATCTGGAAAAATCGCAGGCTTCCGAGCCTGTCTTCGCGCACAAATATCGTTATCCGATTTTTCTTGCCATCACGATCGGCATGTTCAACCAACTGTCCGGCATCAACGCTATTCTTTATTACCTGAATGACATTTTTGCCGCCGCCGGCTTCAGCAAAGTTTCCGGAGAACTTCAGGCTGTCGCAGTGGGTTGTATGAACCTCGCCGCGACTCTCTTCGCAATGACCTTGATCGACAAGATTGGCCGCAAAACGCTGCTGCTAATCGGCTCCGTCGGAACAGCGATTTGCCTCGCCGGAATTTCTGCCATTTTCTTTATGAACCGTCACCAAGACTATCTGCTCTGGTTGCTGCTCGTTTACATCGGTTTCTTTGCGATCTCGCAAGGGGCCGTCATCTGGGTTTATCTCAGCGAAGTTTTTCCCACTCGCGTTCGCGCAAAAGGCCAAAGCCTCGGCAGTTCCACGCACTGGATCATGAACGCCCTCATCTCGGGAGCATTCCCTCTGTGGGCAAACTCCTCCGGCGGCTTCCCATTCCTCTTTTTCGCCATGATGATGGTTCTGCAATTCGTGGTGGTTTTGTACTTCTACCCGGAGACAAAGCAAATCACGCTGGAAAGACTGCAGGCGCGGCTGGGCATTGAGTAAACGGCAGCGCAAAACCCTACTTTGATTGTCTGCCGGTGGAATTGTGGAATTTGAAAAGGAGTCGTGTCAAAGGGCAGAGTCGACTGCGGTTCCCGCTGCGGCAAATACCGTGTCTATCTCGGCTTGCGCAATCGGTAGGAACGAACGAACAACCATGGCATCGAATTGCGTTCCGCTTGACGCAATCAGCCTTCTCGCGGCTTCGTCGAATGGCAGGCCTTTGCGGTAGGGGCGTGACGACACCATCGCGTCATAGGCATCGATGACACAAACGATCCGCGAAACGATCGGAATCTCCGAGCTTCGCAATCCCGCCGGATAACCGCTCCCGTCCACGCTTTCGTGGTGATGCAGAATATCTAATGCCGCCGACTCAAATCCCGGCAGCATCCGTAACACCGCCCATCCATAGTCCGGATGTTTCTTGATTAGCGCGTATTCGTCCGCATCTAGCTTGCCCGGCTTGCGAAGAATCGCATCTGGAATTCCTACTTTCCCGATGTCGTGCAGCAATGCTGCCACTTCCAGATTGCGCAGCGTGTTCTCGTCCAGCCCTAGCTCTTGGCCAACGCGTAGGCCCCATTCTGCAAGCCGTGTGCTGTGCACTCCCGTATTTAGGTCTTTCAAGTCCAGAAGTTGATTGAACGCGCAAATCACTGAATTGCGCAGGCTTGATACCTGCTCTTCCAGAACCTTCACGCGAAAACCTTCCGGCGACGGGATCGACAGCTCGCCGGAAGGCATCGACAATGGGTTACCGGGATTCAACTGTTCACCAGCTGACGAGCCAGGCCGAGAGCGCCTGGTAGGTATCCAAGCGTCCATGATTGAGGTCCGGTGTCAGAGTGCGTCCGTGCGACAACGCGCTCGCAGCTTTGCTCTGGGTTAAGCCGGGTTTCAGATCAAGGCACAACGCCACTGTCCCGGCAACGATCGGAGAGCTGAATGAAGTCCCCGACGAACTGCCATACGTTCCACCCGGGTATGTGCTAATGATGTTTTCACCCGGCGCCGCAATCCATACATCGGCAGTGCCGTAGTTTGAGAACGAGGACCGTGTATCGTAGTTCGTGGTCGAAGCCACACCGACGACGTTTCCGTTCAAAGCTGCCGGGTACACTCGCGCGCTCGTGTTCTCATTGCCGGCTGCGGCAACAAGAATCACGCCCGATTGATTCAGTCGCGAAACCGCATTCGAAAGCGCGCTCGACGGTACCGAGAGGTCGAAGCTCATGTTGACTACGTTCGCTCCGTGTTGCTGCGCGTAGTAAAGCGCCGCAATGATGTTGGAGAGATACGCCGTGCCATCTGAAGAGAATGCCTTCAGCGGCAGGATTTGCGCCTTTGGAGCCACCAAGTGGATCAATCCGGCCGTCATCGTTCCATGTCCGAACGCAACGTACGGGCTGCCATCAAGAACAGCCGCGGTCGACTGATCCAGCACTGCCGCCGTAGACTGCTGCACCACTACGGGCTGTTGGTCCTGCGAATTCTGGTCAATCGGCCCATTCGGCAAACCAGCAACGTCTGTCCACTCCGACGCGCCCGCTTGATTCCGCGTAAAGTCGTATCCAGGCAGCAACACGGGAACAAGCGCGGGATGATTCACATCCACGCCCGTGTCGATGACCGCCACAACTCCTTTGCCGCTCACGCCAAAACCACCCTGCGCGTCCCGCAGCCGGATAATGTAGGTCGCCGGCTGAGCCGCATAGCCGTGCCACACCACAGACCCGTAGTAATTCACCGGCGCTGTATCAGATAGCCCTGTGCCCGGCTGTTGCTGTGAAATCTTCGGCAGAGGCAAAACTTGATCGGGTTCGACGCTCTGAATTCCAAGGAGCGCTTCTAACAAATTGCCAACGGTATTTAAGAGGTTTGCAACGAGGTTTTGCGAAGAAGTGACCAGATACGTCTGGCCCACGTTTCCGTCCAGAGAGCCTTGCACCGTGCATCCTGCAGAAGCGCACAGTTTCAAGACGCTCAAAAGTCCACCGGTCGTTCGGACGATGTACCTCTGATTGGTCGCCGATGCGCTCGTACATGTCATTACGGCCAAGGCGACGACGACTGCAAGTTTGAGGGAGAGTTTTTTCATATAGTTTTAGTCCGTTGCAGGAATCCCTGCGGCCCGCCCGTATTTCTCAGATTTCGAATGCCCCTCAAGCGTCGCGAATCTTCCGAAATCTGCCTATGGTACGGGTGGCTCTTAGTGACTGCTCCTTTGGTTCACAGATGCTGGTACAGAAGTACCAGGAAACTTTTTAATCCACGGCACTGAACGAATCGCCGCCGCGCGTCGGCCCCGGAATGTACGTCAGCGCATCGCGCAGCGAGACAACAATCGTCTTTTCCGAATGCCCCAGAAACGTAAGTTCCAGGTCGCCGCGATTCTCAATCTCACCCTGAAATTCACCGAAATTATTAGTGACCGTCTGAATCGTCTGTCCGCGCCGATTCGAAAGCGTCACCGGTATTCCCCGCGCAATCGAATCCGGCTGGGACGTGTCCATCAATTGTCCCGTCACCGACAACCGGGCTTCTCCCGGCTTGGCCTCAATATTCACGTCAATCTGAAACGGGTTCGCCGAAAACAACATCTGGCGGCTCTGCATTCCGGCGGATCGCGCGCCGGCCACGGCGGGCGTCCGAAAACTGTCGTAAATGACTTGCGCGACAATCCCGGCGAATCCAGGCTTGGCTTCAAATCCGGCATTCGCGAACGCAGCCTTCGCTATGCGGACCGTGTCGACGGGCGGCTGAAACTTTGCCTCGAGTGCGGCCGAACGCTGCACCTTTCGCCAAGTGGCAACTCGTTCCTTGCACCGCTCGCAGCCTGAATCCAGGTGTGCCTGCATTTCGTGCTGCGCGGGCACCTGGCCGGCTCCGTTTACGAAATCAATCCATTGCTCTGGCGAATAATGGGTCATCGGTCGTTCTCCCTCAGAAGGTTACGTTCTCTAATTACCCGGTGCGGGCCGGGTCTCCGTACACAGATAAGGGGTAGGCAGGGCCCTCAAAAATACCGGTTTCGCAGAATTCAGTTAAGTCTTTTACTATCCATCAGTTGGCCTGTCAGAAAGAACGGCGCCCAAAAGTAAGGATGAGGGTGGCTCGCCCGAATCTCCTGCATCGCGGTCCGCAGCGCACCAGCCATGTCCTTCGAGGCCCTGAACTGCGCGTAGAAGCACCTCATCAGTTCCGCCGTCGTTTCATCGTGTACATCCCATAGCGAAAGCAGCAGCGTCGAGGCGCCCGCGCAAAATAAACCACGCTGCAAGCCCAGCAGCTCGTCGCCCGCGGCCACCACGTTCATCCCCGTCGCGCAGCCGCTCAATGTCACGAGCCGCGCCGGAATTCTCATTTGGTACAGGTCATAGAGATAGAGGTAGCCATCCCCCAGTCGGATTCCCGAAAACATCGGGTTATCCTGCCGGTATACGCCGTGTGTCGCGACGTGCAAAATCCCGACGGAGGCTCCGCGGTCTCGCAGCGCCGCAACCGTGGCCTTGTCCCCCACCATCAGTTCCGACCCTGGCAATATCTCCGCCACTGCCCGCACCTCGGCGTCAATTTCCGGCGCATTTTGATCCGCTACGCCAAATACCACCGGCTGCAAATTCGCATTGGCTTCTTTCCGCTGGCACAACGCAAAAATCGTTGCGCTCGGCGCGTACGAAATAGTGAAATCGTCGCAAAGATATCTTCCGGACTGTCGCAACGCGTGAAATGGCAGGAAATGCAGCGGCCCGTGCGGAACGATCACCAAATGGGTGCACCCATTTAGGAGCGCCCGAATCGGAGCAATCAGCTCGTTGTACAAAATCTCCAGGTGGGATTCCGCCGCGCGCTGCATCGGTTCCACAAACCTCTGCGTGTACGAAGTACCCATGCGGAATTTAGAGAGTTGGAAGCGCAGCAGCTGCAGCGCATTTTGAATCCGTGAAAGCACGCTCACCGAAACAATTTCCATTTTGCTTCGCGTAACCACCGCCGCAATCAGCCTGTCGCCCGTCGAATAGTATTCGACAATCGCCGCGTGCTCCGGCAGGCATTCTTGCAAATAGCGCAACGAGAAATCCGTCGGCGCCTCGAGGGTCGCGTTCTCCCGCTCGTGCGCCGGCAATTCCCGCAGCGTTCGCATCAACTCTTTCTCGTGCGCTTGCGCCTGCTCGTGCAGCGTCGCAATCCGGTTCTCTGCGTTGTTCTCCGCACCGAGTTGCTCCAATTCAATTCGGTGGTAATACCAGTTCAGGTCCTCGCGCAAATCGCGGATGCGCCGCACCAGATTGCTCTGCCCCGTTTCGCCCATCGGCAAGCTCTGGCCGCTGCGAAAAATCATTTCGCTCATGCTTCGCGATTTCGCCGCCTCGATGCACGCAAACGCCTCGGCTATAGACTCCTCACCGGCCGCGCCCGCCAGCAAAATATCCACGAGGGCTTCGTACACTTGCAGTCGGTTTCGTCCAAACGAAATCTTCAGCTCTTCCGTATGGATTCTCGTTCGCAGCGATTCCAGCGCAAGCCGCGCCATTTGGTAGGAATTGTGCGCCGCGGCAAGGTCGCCTTTCTCTTGTGCAAGTTGCCCCAGCAGAAATTGCACTTGATACTCGAGCACCGGCGTCTTGATCGCCGACAAGCGCTCCACGGCCGCTTCCGCCTGCTTTTGCGCTTCTGCCGCATCCCGGAGCTGCAGCGCAATCCGTGCCAGCAATAAGTGCGCAATCACGGCTTTACTGCGTAGCTTCGCCTCATCAAAAAATGCCGCCGCCGACACAGAGAGCCGCCGCGCTTCAAAGTGGCGCCCTTCGTGAAAAAGGAGCAGCGCTTGGTACAAATCCAGCAGTCTCGGCCAAACGCGATTCGCTTCCTTCGCGAACATTTCCCGCGCCTTCGCAAAAAGCTCGAGCGCTTGCACCGCTTTTCCCTGCTGGCCGTACGCGGTCGCTTCGTTCGCAAGTGTTTTCGCGGCCTCGTAGCGCATCCCCTGCGCTTCAAAGCGCAAAAACCCTTCATGAGCGATCGTCCGCGCTTCTTCACTCAGATTCAGCTCCAGGTAAACGTCGGACAAATCCAGGTGGCACAGCGCAAAGTGATAAGCGTCGCCCGTCGCCTCGCACGCGCGCCGCGCCGCATACAGCCTCTCAATTGCGCTTCCATATTCACCGCGCAGGTAATAGAGATACGCCACGTTATAGTCCGCTTGTGCGACCAGCAGCGGCATCCCCGCCTTCTCGCAGACTTTTCGCGCTTGCTGGTAAGACGACAGCGCTCGCGGGAAATCGTTCAAACTGATCAGGCAAACCGCCATGTTGCTCAGCACCACGGCGATGCCCTCAACGTCGCGATGCTCGATCATTCCCACATACGCACGCTCGTAGTGCGCCAGCGCTTCTTCGAAGCGGTCTTGCCGGTGAAAAATGTTCCCGGCGTTGATCTCCAACCGCGCGATCCGCCACGGATCGCCCAGTTCGGTGAATATTTTCCGCGCTTGCTCGGAAGCTTCGTATGCCCGCTCGTACTCTCCCATCAGAATCAGCGGCTGAATCGAGGTGCTCAGAGTGCGCGCCGCTTCCTTCTGGTTCCCCGCCTGCAAATACATCTCGAGCGCTTGGCCGTGGTGAACGACGGCTTCTTTGTGGTCGCCGCTTGCGTAAAGCGCATTCGCCTTGGCTCGCAGCCCAAATGCAATCTCTTCTTTCCCGCCCAATTTATTCGCGATGAGCAGCGCCGATTCCGCCAGCGCTCGCGCCTGGTGGATATCCACTCTGACCCGCTCAACAACTTTCGCCGCCAGTTCCGTCACCGTTTCTGACGCAAGTAGCGTTGGGTTTGTCGCAAGGATTTGTTCCCGGTCGGCCTGACTCTGTGTGCGAGCCAGCTCCTCGATCAGCGATTCGCGGGAGGACGTTGCCTCCGGTCCGGCCGTCATGAAAATCCCAATTCATCGAGTCGCTTCCGCAACGTCTCGATGCACTTCTGCCGCGTCAGCCCAATCGATCCCACGGCAAGCTTCAATTCATTCGCCACTTCGCTGTAGGGCCGCGCAGGACTTTCAAAAAAAAGCATCTCAACCAATTTTCGGCAACGTGGCGCGAGCCCGGTCATCGCTTCGCGCAGTATCTGCTCTTCTTCCGTCTGTCGCAGAAGCTCTTCCGCCATCGGCGGTATTTCCGGTTCGGGCAGTTCCGCTTCGCCGTCGCGGCTCACAAGGCGCTGCTGCTGCCTTTTCCAGTGATAGCACTGGTGGTATGCCACCTGAATCAGCCATTTCGGCAATGCGCGCGGTTCGCGCAAACCCGGAAGCCGCGTCAACAGCTCCATGCACGTTGCTTGAAAAACATCTGCCGCTTCCTGCGGCGGCATTCCATACTTCACCGGAATGGAATAGATCAGCGCCTTATACTTGTCTATCAGCTGCGACCACGCTTCCTCCTTCCCCTCGAGACACCGCTTCACCAGCGCAGCGTCCGATATCGATCGCAGTGCCGGTTGCTCGTTTTCAGTGGTCACAGGACTCACTTGCCGCCGGTCTCCGCTGCGTTTCGCAAAAATAAATTCTCTGCATTCCACAACGCGTAGGGCTCCAGCACGGTCGGCTGGAAGTTCCCCACATTGTCCTTGGCGCCCACCAGGATGTCCGGCGTTGCCAGAAAAATGAACGGCTGATTCTCATCAAGAATCTGCTGCACGCGGTCGTAACTCTTCTTTCTTTCTTCAAAACTGTTCGCAACCAGCTGCTGCTCCATCAATTTGTCAATTTCCGCTTCCCAGGCAGTCGCCGGATGTGCTTCGGACGGATTCCACAAATGCGTTCCACCGCTTGAAAGCCACACGTTGATGTCGGAATTGGGGTCCGCGTCAAAGCTTGCCAGCCCCAGCACGCAGGCATCGTAATCTTTCGTCTGATTCACGCGGTCTAGCAGTGACCGGAACTCCAGCGGCACCACCTGCGCTCGTATCCCCAGCTGTTTCAAATCGTCTGCAATCAACGTCGCCATCTTCGTTCGGTCGGCGTTCGAAGCGCTTGTCAGAATGGAAAATTCAACCGGGCTGGAGTGTTGATCGACTAACATCTGATCCCCACCTGAACCATCCTTCCAGAAAAACCCGGCCTGATGCAAGAGGTCGCGCGCACGCTCCAACGAACGTGCCGGATGTTTTATCTCCGTATTCGCCCACCGCTTGTTTCCCGGCGTCACCGGTCCCCACAAGGCCGCGCCCCGCCCCTGATAAACCAGGCGCACGATCGCCTGGCGATCCACAACTGCCGAAATCGCTTGCCGGAATCTCACTTCCCGGAACCATTCCTGCCTTCGCGCGGCTTCAGGGGAGCTCTTGGTGCCCGTATCGTTCAAATTGAAGAAAAGAAAGTTGTACTCAAGCCCCGGGCCTGCGTCCGTCATCGAATATCCGCGCGCTTGCCGCGAAAGCACGGCAAAATTCTCCGCTCCCAGGCGCGTCACAATATCTGTTTCCCCGGACTGGAAACGCAAAACCTGCGCATCGGCGCTTGGCACAAACAGAAAAACAATCTCGTCAAGATAGGGCAGCCGGCTCCCCTTCGAATCGGTCTTCCAGTAGTAAGGATTGCGCTCCAGCACAATCCGCTGCCCTGCCACGTACTCCTTCAGCCGAAATGGCCCAAGCCCCGCCCACTCGGCGGGCGGAACAGAAACACCGCCGAACTGCGCCAGCTTTCCTTCCCGATACGGCTTTTCCAGCAAATGGCGGGGAAGAATCGCTAGCCCGTCAAACAGCCGGTCGCCCACGCCATAAGGCTTCGCCAACCGAAACACCACGTGATAAGCATCTACCTTGTGGACTTCGATCGGCTTTCCGCCAACGATCAGAAGGTCTCTCTGTGGGGCATGAATCGCCTCATCTAGATAAACTCGAAACGTAAAGAGAACGTCATCCGCGTCCAGCGGCTTCCCGTCGGAAAATTGCAATCCACGGCGCAGCTCGATTGAATATTCCAACCCGTCTTTCGAAACCTTGCAGCTTTTTGCCAATCCTGGTTCCGTCAGCTGCGAACTTCGATTGATGTGAATCAGGTCGGCCTGCATGACTCCAATCACTTCGCGCGACGGCGCATCCGCCGCAATAATCGGATTGAGAGTCTTAGGCTCGGCACGCAGCGACAACACAAGGCGCCCGCCTCGTTTGCCAACCGCTTCGCGGCTAATTAGGAATTCCGTCTTGGTAGTCTGTTGGCTTTGCGGAAATGCTTCTGCTAGGCAAGGAAAGGGGCCGAAGGTCAGCACCACTCCCAGCCACGCTGCTGTTCTTCGAATCGCGTGCAGACACTTCGGGGTCATATTGCCTGCCAAAAGGGGGCCTGTACCCTACAAATCCATCTTCGCAGCGCGTCGCCCTTCCTGCAATGCGCTCGACAGGGCCAAGTACCCGAAGAAGAACGGCACCATTGCCACTGCAGGCAAGTACATCCACCAATAAGAAGACAGCACGCTGTATTGCTGCAGGCTGCTCAGCAAGTTCCCCCAGCTCGGCGCCGGTTCGGGTATGCCCAGTCCAAGAAACGAGAGCGTCACTTCGGCCAGAACATATTGAGGAATCAGAATTGCCGCCTGCGTCAGGATGACGCTCTTTGTCTGCGGCAGGATGTGTCGCCTCAAAACATACGCATGGGAGGCGCCAAATCCCCGCGCTGCCCGCACGAAATCCCGCTCCTTCGCGCTCAGAGCCACCCCGCGCACGAGCCGCGCCGGCCTCGCCCATCCCAGCACGCCAATCGTTATCACAACGATCAAAAATGCCTTCACCGGGCTCACTAGCAGCGGCAAAAAAGCCCGTACCCCGAACAGCAGATACAGCCACGGCAATGCCAAACACAACTCCGCCAATCGCATAGCGATCGAATCCGTCCAACCGCCGAAATACCCCGAAACGCTTCCCACGATTGATCCGGCAAGCAGCGAAACAGAAGCGGCGAGCAATCCCGCAAGAAGAGAAATCTGTCCGCCATAAAGAATCCGCGAAAAAAGATCCCTTCCGTAGCCGTCCGTCCCCAGTAAATTTGCCGTGCCCCCGTCCGCTCCGAACAAATGGCCTTTCGCGGCAATGACGCCGAGCAACCGGTACGAAGCCCCAGACACGAAAAACTTTAGTGGGATGGACGTCGCACAGTCATCTTCATACTGATCGAAAGAACCCGCTCGCAACCGCTGTGCATAGACAAACGGACGCGGATGGAACTTCCCCTGTCCGTCCACAAAATGAATCCTTGCCGGTGGTGCGTAAGGCCGCTCGCGGTCCTGCCGAATCGGGTCGTAAGGAGCCACAAAGCCGCCAACCAGCACGATGCCGTGCAGTAAAACCAGAAACAGCAGGACTATTCTCTGTTTTCGCGGAGGGCTCTTCATCGCTCACTCCGTCCGTATCCGCGGGTCGGCCCAGAACAACAACACGTCCGCAATAAAATTCCCGCCAACCAGAAAAACCGTCGAAAGCAGTACCCCGCCGATTACCACGTACAAGTCACGCGCCAGAATCGCTTCCAGTAAGAACGGCCCCAGCCCCGGCCAACTCGTTATGACCTCCACCAGCAGCGATCCGCTCAGCAGCGCGCCAATGCTGAATCCAAACAGCGAAATCAACGGATTTGCCGCTGCCCGCAGCGCGTAATGCCACAACAATCGCCGCCGCGGAATTCCGTGCGCTGCCGCCGCGCGCACGAATCCCTCCTCCAGCGCCTCCGCAACCGCGGACCGTACATGCCTCACCAAAATCGGCTGTGCGCCCAGAACAAGAATCGCCACCGGCAAAACCATGTGCAGCAACAAATCCCATAACCGCGCCGAGAAAGGCATTCCTTCGCTGCCAACGGAAACCATTCCACCGGTTGGCAACCATCGCGTCTTTACCGCGAAAATCAAGAGTCCCAGCCCCAACGCGATGTCCGGAATCACCAGCAAAAACGCCGACGCTCCCGTCACCACGCGGTCCACCAACCGCCCGGTATATTCCGCGCTCCACACCCCCAAAGGCAAGGCGATGCACCATGCCAGCAGCGTTGAAATAACAGTAAGCAGCAGCGTGTTCCGAGCGCGCACCGCGAGCAGGGGCGAAACCGGCGCGTTATACGCGAACGAATAGCCCATCTCCCCGTGCGCCAGCGATTTCAGCCAAGCCGCATAGCGAACGACGAGCGGCTTGTCGATGTCGTAGTGAGCCTTCAGCGCAGCAAGGGTCTCGGAAGAAATCTGCGGATTAAGCCGCATCTCATCGAAATAATTTCCCGGCGCTAATGACGTGAACAAAAACGCCAGCACGCTCGCGCCTGCCAGAAGAAGTGCAGCATGAAGAAAGCGCCGCAGCAGGTAGCGCATCAAACTGCCGGCCTTTGGTTAAACTTGCCGCTCACACCGGTCGAGCAAGCAAGCAACTCCCGCGTCGTCGCATGCTCTGGCGCCCGAACGATTTTCTCCGTCGATCCCCTCTCGACGATGCGGCCGCTTTCCATCACAACAATTTCTTCGGAAATCCGCGCCGCCATCACCAGGTCGTGAGAAATCAGAACAATTGCCGGCCGTTCCGCCGCGGGAGCCGCCTTGAAGCTTGCGTCGAGCAGCAAATTCGCAATCTGCGCTTGCACGGAATAATCCAGCGCGGAAAGCGCTTCATCCAGAATCAACACTTTCGGCTGAAGTGCCAACGCGCGCGCGATTGCCAATCGCTGCCGCTGCCCGCCGCTTAAATCCAAAGCCATTCGGTCAAGAATATTCCCCGGCAAACCGATTCGCACCAGCAGCTCCGCGCCCCGTTCGCGTCTCTCTGCGGCGTTCCATGTTCGTTGTAGCATCCACGGTTCTTCCAAAACTTCACCGGCTGTAAATTTCGGATTGAACGCGCTCGACGAATCTTGAAACACGAGCTGTATCTGCGGGCGGACCTCCCGCAACTCACTCTCATCAACCTGCGTCAAATCACGATTCAGAAATCGGATCGCGCCGGAATCTGGCTTTTCCACGCACGCAAGGCACAATGCCAGCGTCGATTTTCCCGAGCCCGACACGCCAACAATTCCAATCCGCGCACCCGCCTGGATCTCAACACTGACTCCGTCGAGCGCGCGGACAGCAGCGTCCCTTGCGCGCAAACGCCGCGAGGGATACTCCTTCACCAGATTCTCCGCTGTCAGCAACACTTCCATGTTCAGCAGCCACCCCGCTTCAACCGCCAAACTTGAAGCAGCGAACCTTTCCGCCGTTCTCAATCTCGTAAATTTCCGGCGCGCGTTCGCTACAAATCTTCATCCTGTCCGCGCAACGCGGTTCGAACGCACAGCCTTTCTGACGCGCCGACAAATCCGGTGCCTCACCGGCAATCATGGGTATCCGCTCATCATTTCGAACGACTTCGCTTCCCCGCAACGTCGGCCGGCATTTTAGCAACGCCTGCGTATACGGATGCCCCGGCGCCTTCAGCACTCTCTGCGCGTCGCCGTCTTGAACAATCTGCCCCGCATACATCACCACGATTCGATCCGCAAATCCCTCCAGCAATTCCGCCGAATGCGTGATAAAAAGTATCGTCAACCCTCGTTCCCTCTGCAGCTTTTTCAACAGCTCTACAATCTCCCGCCGTGTCACCGAATCCAGAGAAGCCGTCGGCTCATCCGCGATCAGCAATTTCGGCTTGCACACAATCGCCTGCGCGATCGCGATTCGCTGCCGCTGCCCGCCGCTCAATTGGTGTGGATAAGAAAAATAGATTCGCTCCGCCTCGCCGCCAAAAATCAAATCGAGCAGCTCGCGTACCGACGCGCGACGCCCTTCTTTACTCTCCCCGCCATGCGCCCGCAACACTTCTTCAATCTGCTCGCCAACTCGCATCATCGGATGCAGCGCCATGCTTGGCTCTTGAAAAATCAACGACACCTTGCTTCCGCGAACCCGCTCCAATTGGTCTCGTTCCAGCTCCAGTAAATTCGTTCCCTGCAAAACCACCGCGCCCGCCTCAATCACGCCGTTCACCGGCAACAGCGCCAGCACCGACGCAGCCAGCGTGCTCTTCCCCGATCCCGATTCGCCCAACACACCGACAATCTGCCCGCGCGTCATTTGCAGGTTCGCTCCCTGCAGCGCAAACACCTCCCCGCCGCCCGGCGGCCGGTAGCGCACGCTCAAATTCTGCACGTCCAAAAGCAGTTCCATATCGGGAAAAACCTCTCGAACCCGTCAAGTCATGCTCGGCCAGAAGCGGCGGTAGAACAACCAGTGCCCTGCCCGTTCGCGAACTAAGAGTAATCGCCGACTCACCCTCCGCCGCCCCGCCGCCAGCGCTTATGTCATTATATCCTCTCTGTTTTCAATAAGTTACAGGATGGTATTTTTAGTCCTCCTACTTCCCCTTTATATTCCGAAAGGCTAATTCTCGCGCCCGGTTCCGAGCCTTCGACGTGAAATCGACCAGACCGCAACTCGAAAGGACCGAACATGAAACGCGTCACCATCGCGACTTTGTTTTTCACCTTGGCCGCCACGGCCCAAGCCAAAGATAAGCCTGCCTTCGAAAAAGGCATGCTCTTGCAAATGGATTCCTCCTCTTGCGGCTACGCCGAAAAGGATGGCAAGACCATCGCAGGCCAGATCTTTGGCACCGACGGCCAGCACAAAAACACGAAAGAAGTCCTCTGCCAGGAATACATTCTCAAATCCGACCGCGTCATCTACCGCATTCGTCCCAAAGACGACAAGCATCCCATTCTCCTACCCGTCGGGGAAACCGCGGAATTTCGCATTCACAAGGACAAAATGATCCTTCGCGTCCCCGAAGCCGAAAATAAGGAACGCGAATACTTTGTCGTTTCCATGACGCCCCGCAATGACGTCTCGGAAAACCACAAGGTATCAGCCGAAGCCAGTGTACGGTAACGCTCCTACGAATCTCAGTTAAACACCTGATTGAACCTGGGCAATCGTAGGTGAAAAACTGCTCTCCGTGAGAGCCAATCCATGAAACGCCGTATCGTATTCTTGCTGCTCTGCCTGACCTTGCTGGCGCCGAAGCCGGCCGCCGCTGACAATCGCTTCATCGTGCGGTCGAACCTCGGCCAGACATTGCTCTCCACCGTCTGCGCCCTTCAGGGTTGCACCGTAGTCCGCGCCATCGATGGCACTCTAGGCCAGGTCTTCCTCATCGCCGCTCCGGCGACCGTTGATCCAGCTGCGCTGATCAACACGCTCAACGCTACGCCGGGCATTCTTCACGTCGAGCTCGACCAGGTTCTCTCCCTCGTCGGCGGCACGAACACGCTCACCTCCATCCCGAGTGGACTCTCAGACACCGCTCCCGTCACTTACTTCGGTGCAACCGTTTGGAACGGTTACGCAAACCAGCCCGCGGCTCAAATCATCCGCGTTGCCGAAGCGCAAAACACTTTTCAAGTTTCCGGCATCGGCATCGTCGCAGACATAGATACCGGCGTTGATCCTAATCATCCCGCTCTGCAAGCCGTTCTCCTTTCCGGGTACGATTTCACGCGCAATCAACCGAATGGCTCCGAGATGACGGACTTCACCCAGCCGCCTCCCTCCGGAAATCCTCCCGCTCCCGCGCAAGTCAATCAATCGACCGCTGCCGTCCTCGATCAATCCACGGCCGCTGTCCTCGACGGCAAAGCGCAATATGCCGCATTTGGCCACGGCACCATGGTCATGGGCGTTATTCACCTCGTTGCCCCCAAGGCACGTCTGCTGCCCCTAAAAGCCTTCGGCGCCGACGGTTCCGCGAATCTTTCCGACATTCTTAGCGCCGTCTACTACGCCGCGCAGCACAGTGCCAACGTCATCAACATGAGTTTTGACATGAAGGTTAATTCCCAGGAATTTTCCAACGCCCTCGCTTACGCAAATCAGTTGAACATCATTTGCGTCTCCTCCGCGGGCAATGATGGCCTCCAGGAAACTGTCTATCCCGCCGCCTACACAACCGACATCATGGGCGTCGCTTCCACCAACCTTCTCGACCAGCGCTCTTCCTTCTCCAATTTCGGCAACGCGATCGTCTGGGTCGCTGCTCCCGGCGAACAAATCATCACCACGTATCCTTTCAGCACCTACGCCGCCGGTTCCGGTACTTCCTTCAGCGCTCCCTTTGTCACCGGCACATCTTCTCTTTTCCACGAATTGCAGCCGGGCGGCGCACAATCTGATGCAGCGCAAGCAATCGCTCACGCGCAACCCCTCGGCGCGGGGATGGGTAACGGCCGTCTCGACATAGTCCAGGCCCTCCAATCCGTCCACCCCACTAACACGTCGCCCGACTTCGCCGCTGCCGCCAGTCCCTCTACCAAAACCGTCACCGCCGGTGAAACGGCAAACTTCTCTGTCACGCTTTCTCCGAGCGGCGGCTTCAACAGCAACGTGACGTGGACTTGCAGCGGCGCGCCTGCCGCCACCACCTGCACCGTCTCTCCATCCTCGGTAACGTTGGACGGCTCCACAAACTCCAACTCCACCGTGACCATCACCACCACTGCTCGCGCCACAACCGCGTTCCTGGTACCTCAACTTCCCGCTCCACTCTCCCGGACCGCCGACATCTGGTTTTTGTGTGTCGCTGCCCTATGCCTTCTCTGGAGCGCTCGCCGCATTCGTTCGTCGTCCTGGCGGCTCGCATCGCTCTCGGTCTTGCTCTTCGCGTCACTTCCCATATCCTGTGGCGGCGGCTCCAACGGCGGTCCGCCGCCTCCTCCGACCGGCACGCCGCCTGGATCTTACGTGATCAAACTGACCGCTACGTCACAATCCCTGACACACACGGTGCAAGTCTCTCTCACCGTGAACTGACGCATACACAGTTTGGCGTGGCCGTTCGCAAATCGCTTGGACGCACTACCCTTCCCAAACACCCGGCTCTTCCTAACCCAGCAGGCCGCTCCCGCCTAACTTCTCTGTAATCAACACTTACAGATGTGTATCAAAACAAACCACCCTTTAACTATCTTTAGAATGAACACTTATGCAAAACAGGGGGAGGGGGCAACTCTCTTCAACTGCTTCTCGCTATCCTATTATATTGTCATCGGCTGTGGCAGGGTCCGCCTTCTGAGACGGACCTCACGTGCCTAGAAAACGCCAAAGGAGAAACTCATGTCCCTGACTCGACGAGATCTCTGCGCCATGCTTCCCGCTGCCTTGCTTCCGGCCATCATTCCTTCTGAAGCCGCCGACGCGAACGCCTTATCGTCGGCAATGTATCCGTTCGAGAAGCTCACTCCTCACAAATCGGAAACCACAGAGATCCGCAGCGTCCTCAAAGGCCACCTCGCCACCTCCGAAGCCTTGGAAGTCCACGAAACAACCTTGGTGCCGGGCGGCATGCCGCACCCGCCTCATCGCCATGCTCACTCCGAAATGTGGTTGATTCGCGAAGGAACCGTCGAGCTGACCGTCGAAGGCAAAAGCACTCAGATGGGTCCGGGCTCCGTCGGCTTTGTTCGCTCCAACGACGAACACGGCATCAAAAATGTCGGCATTGCGCCCGCAACGTACTTCGTCGTGGCCATCGGCCCCGGCGCCGCTGGCGCATAAACCGTCGCGGATTGAAAAATTTCAATTCGCCTGGTAGCCCTTAATCTTCACCACAAAATACGCGAACTCTTTTCCGCCATCGAGCACCACTTGATGCGGCACATTCGCAGGTATCCTTACGACATCTCCCGCCGATAATTTCTGCCGCACCCCACCCTCAATCTTTCCGTTCCGTTTCTCATGCGGCGCTGTCGTCTCCCCATTGACCATCGTGCCGCCCACCACCAGCGTCGCCGTCCCCGATTCCACAAAAAATACGTCCGCTTGCGTCTCGTGCAGTTCCGGCACGCCGTCCGCTTCGCGATGCGCCGCCATGTACAAATCGTTCGGATAATCGGAAATCACCTGCGCCGCGGAGTGGTGCGGATCGCTCGCCGACTTCGTAGCCAGCGTCTTGTCCAGTGCCCGCAGATCCGCCGCCGTCCAATGTTCAAACCCCGCCGGCACCGGCGCCTGCGATTGCACCGCCAGAAACGGTACCGCCACCACCGCCAGCAAAATAATCTTCTTCATCGCAATTCACCTCGGTTTCGCCCGCAGATTCTCTCTAGCGCCGTGCATCGTAATACGTCCCGGCCCGTCCCGTAACAGAAAATCGCCGGGGTCGCGGGCGTCGCGAAAAAGTTTTGCGCATTGAAAACCGGATTGCGATTGAACTCGAACACATCGCCGTGGAGACTGTTCGTTCCGGATTTGGTGATCACATTCACCACACCGCCGGCATTCGATCCGTACTCTGCAGTGTAATTGCTCGTCTGCACGCTGAACTCTTGCAGCGCGTCGGGAAATGGAAACGGCTGGTTCACGTTTGTGTATTCATCCACGTAATTGCCGCCGCCCAATTGGTAGCTGATCGAGTTCTGCCGCGAGCCATTCGCGGAAAAGGTTACCGCGCCGGGAAAAGTTTTCGTGGCGCCCTGATCGGCGCCGCCATTCGGCGAGTTCACCGCGCCCGCCACGAGCAATGTCAGTTGCGCGGCGTTCCTTCCATGCAACGGCAATTCCGAAATTCTCTGCTGCTCGATCACTTGCCGCAACGTGGACGTGGACGTGTCCACCTGCACCGCATTTCCAACCACGGTCACGGTTTCCGTTTTAGAGCCCACCGCGATCGAAATATTCAACGTCAGCGTTTGATCGGCTTGCAGCACGACGCCCATCTGCCGCGTAACGCTGAATCCTTTCGCCTCAACCGTCACGCCGTACGTCGCCGGCGCAGCGAAGGAATCACATAGAGTCCGTCCTCATCCGTTGTCGCCGTGCGGGCAAAGCCGGTGTCTTCCTGCGCCGCGGTCACTTGCGCGCCTCCGACAACGCCTCCTTTGGGATCGGTCACTCGTCCGGTGATGCTCCCCAACCCCTGGGTTTGAGAAAACAAGGGAGCGAGTAGAAGGGCAAACAAAGCGATCGACAGATTCTTCTTCATTTCCGTTTTTCCCTTTCGTAGGGCCAATCGAGTTCCCCGGCAAACTCGCCCCTATACCCGGCGGAATACAAAAACATCGCGTCCGTGCCGTTCGTACCTTGAACGAAGCGCACCCGCCGCTCTGCACCATCGAATTGCCAGATAATCGCTATCGAATACTTGGATGGAATCTGATGCGGCGACATTAGGAGACGCTTCGAGAACCTGTCAATCTCGAAAATCTAAAGAAGTGGTTTAGCCAGACTAAAGGCGTGGCTGTGGTTCCCCAGTTTTGCTCAACGGACCCCGCGCGCAAATTTTGCGGGAATATGATGTAATCGGCAGCGCCAAAAAATGACAAAGGAAACCATTCTGATTCTGGCGGATCCGCACGAAGCGCAAATCGAAAGACTGGCGAAACAAGTCGCCGGCGTGGAAATCGTGGCGGGCCTTTCCGAAAGCGCCTTCGCGGATCGCGCAACAAGCGCCACTGTGCTGTGCAACTGGTCGGGTTCGCTGGAACTTTTTCGCAAAGCTTTTGCGATGTGCCCGCAAATGAAGTGGGTACATTCACGTTCAGTCGGACTCGAGCAGTCACTAATCCCTGAACTCAGTACGACTGCCGTGCTGCTCACAAATGGCCGAGGCGTTTTCAGCCCCTCTCTCGGCGAATTTGTGCTCGGCGCAATTCTTTATTTCGCGAAAGATTTCCGGCGGTTGATTCGCAATCAAATGGCGCAAAACTGGGAGCAGTTCGACGTGACGATGGCCGAAGGAAAAACGGTCGGTATCATCGGTTACGGAGATATTGGGAAGGCCATTGCCGCGAGAGTGCGTCCACTCGGAATGAAGGTGCTGGCACTAAAGAGAAATCCACCGAAACCTGGAGAGAAAGATCCGCTTGTCGAGGAATTGTTCGGACCAGAGCGGCGCCTCGAAATGATTTCGCGCAGCGACTACATCGCGATTGCCACACCGCTAACTCCGGGAACGCGCGGCCTGATTGGCGAGGCGGAATTCGCAGCGATGAAGCCGGCGGCGGTGGTCATTAACGTTGGACGCGGCCCAGTCATCGACGAGGCGGCGCTCGTGCGCGCGCTGCAAGAAAAACGAATCAAGGGCGCGGCGCTCGACGTCTTTGACCGCGAGCCATTGCCTGCCGGTCATCCCTTCTATTCGCAGGAAAATGTTCTGCTGTCCCCCCATAGCGCCGATCACACACCGGATTGGCTGGAAACCTCGATGGATTTTTTCATCGAGCAGTTCGAGCGCTTTCGCAAAGGCGAACCGCTGCAACACGTAGTGGACAAAAAAGCCGGCTACTAGGCCGCGCAACCGATAGAGGTTCACTTTCCCGTATAGCTGACTCTCCAGATGGATTTCGAGCCGTCGTCGGTCAAGAGCAACGACCCATCCGCTGCAACGGTCACTCCGACCGGTCGTCCCCAAACGTGGCCGTTGTCCACGACAAACCCGGTCATGAAATCTTCGTATTCGCCGCTGGCGTGGCCGGTCTGATGAAGCGGAACGCGAATCAATTCGTATCCAACGCGAACGGACTTATTCCATGAGCCGTGTTCCGCGGCGAAAATGTCTCCCTGATATTCCGCCGGAAATTGTTTGCCGTCGTAAAAGGTCAATTGCAGCGAAGCATTGTGCGGATGGAGGATCACATCCGGCGTCCTGACTTTGGATTGCAATTCCGGATGCTTGCCGGCGTGACGCGGATCCTGATGGCCGCCCATATACCACCACGGCCAACCGTAAAATCCGCCTTCCTGCACATGGGTGATGTAGTCGGGTACCAGATTGTCGCCCAGCGCGTCGCGTTCGTTGACGGAGCACCACAGCTCACCAGTTTTCAAGTTGACGGCAAGGCCGACACAATTGCGAATGCCGTAGGCGAAGACACGCATGGCAGAACCGTCGGGATTGAATTCCAGAACATCGGCGCGATTCTTTTCCGCCGGGGTGGTGTCCGGGTCGTCGATGTTGGAAGCGGAGCCAACGGAAACGAACATCTTCTTGCCGTCGGCCGTAAATACGATGTCGCGAGTCCAGTGGCCGTCTCCGCCGGGCACGTCTGCAATATGTTCGGCAGGGCCGCGCGCCTTCAGATCGCCGTTCTTGTATGGGAAGCGAACGACGGAATCGGTGTTGCCCACGTAAACCCATTGTGGGTCTGGCCCGGGCGGGTAGAAATTAATTCCGAATGGCCGGTTCAAACCAGTTGCAAAGATTTCCGCGCGTTCCGGTTTTCCTTCAGCGGTGATGCCGTGGAAGACACGGATTTCTCCGCTGCGGCTTTCGGCGACAAAGAAATCCCCGTCGGGAGCGGTGCGAATCAAGCGCGGTTCGTTCAATCCGGAAGCATAAAGTTCAACTTTGAAGCCCGCCGGCACTTGCGGCCAAGCAGACTCCGGCCTCGGCACAAGTTGCGGACCATTGCCCGAGGAGGCCGTGGCAAACGGGGCGGGCAGATCGGCGAGCGTGATTTTGCGAACGGTGCCGGGCTTTTCGTAACGGTAATCGGTGAATGGCGCCTTTGGTGGAGGAGCAGCTGCGGCCGCTTCCACCGCTTCGTCGGCGGAAAGACGCACGCGGGGCGCGCCTGGCTTCGAGCCGCCGAGGACACGCAAGAAGTTGATGACCTGCCAGCGATCTTTTTCGGAGAGTGCTTCCCACGCAGGCATGCCGTTATTGACATCGCCCTTGGTGATGTACCAAAAGAGTTCGCCATCGCTGGCACCCTGCGCCTTGCCGCTGACGAGGCCTGGGATATTGCCCGAGCCTTCGCCGGTTGGACCGTGGCACGCGGCGCAACGCGACTGGTAGACGGATTTCGCGGCGCCCGGTTGCTGGCCTTGATAGGGGTTTTTCGTGAATTTTACCGAAGCGGGCGCGTTATGAAAATTCGCGTTCTGCGCAAGCAAAAGCGTATTTGAAAATTGGGACGCGAGAAAAAGCAGGGCGACCAGCCCGGCGAGGTTACCAGCTCGGTTGAACGGTTTCATGACAAGCCTCCACGGACGAAGAACAAATATTTCAACACGAAGCGGGCTGGAGCGGGAGTGCTTTCCAGAAAATTCAAGAACGCGGCTGCAGATTCATCCATGTCTCGGCGTTGGACCGAAACAGCCGCGTAACGTCGCGCTGAATATCTGAACGCGTGATCGCGCGTCCATCTTCTGATAGGAGGCGATAGCTCGCGGAGAGAATTGGTGCAAGAGTTCGGCGGGTGTTCGCCCATTTGTAGATGACTTGTTCGAGGACGCGCGCATCAGAATGTTGCGGTATAAAACTTGTTCCAAGCATTTCGATGCGCTCGCGCGCAATTTCCTCGACGATGGACGGATTGTTCATGAATCACCAGCAACCGAACGGCATCAGGTTGTTGAACTTTCGCGCCAGGACGCAGAGTTCATGCTGGTTCTCGCGGCTCAGCACACTGACGAGAAAGCGATTGGACGGAAAATCGCGGCAAAGATTTTCGAGACAGCGCAGATTTGCCCGGCCGACGGCATCGCCGCCCAAACGCAATCGCGGATTAACCTGTTTGCGAACACCAATCATGAGGAAAGCGGCAGTCCGAGCTCGCGGCATGCCGGAACAACAGCTTCCTGCAGCAAGCGCCCTCCAACGCTGTCACTTGGAAATTCAAAGGTATCGGGCAACGAACACGCCATGTAAACCGGCTGCATTCGTTTGCACCAATCGGCGAGGAAACGGCGCACTTTTGAAACGGATTTACCGGAGGCGTGCGGGTCAACCGCGTATCCTTGCGCGACGACGGCCTGCCAGTGGTCGTGCCACGTACACAGAATTCGGTCGAGGCGCAAAACGGCATGGAACTGGTTGTGACTCGCCGCTCCTTTCATCCAATGCGGCGACTCTTCGGGATCGAGCGGATCGTTGGTCATGACGACCGAGCTGATGCCGGCCATCTGCAACACGCGCTGAATATGGGTTTCGCGGTCTTGCTTCTGGAAAAATGCCCTGGCTTCGGGCAAAGCCGAGTGACCGGTGGGCAATTGAAAGGCATTGAGAACTGCGATCACGCCGCGGGTCGCTTCAGATATCGGCGTGTTCTCCACGAAAAGCGTGCGCCAGATTAATTCGGCCTTTTCGATTTTGGAAAGGGGCCAATAATTTTCCGGAGCCATGGCGGAGTGGCGAAAGAATTCGGCTTCGAGATAATGATAGGTCAGAAGTTCGTCAATGCCCCACAAACCGAGATTGCCAAACGAAGGAGCAGACAGGTGCGTGTAAATATCCACGAACGGAATAGAAGAGAGAGCTTGCTCGACTTCAAGCGAAATTTGAGAAGCGGTTATGGGGGCGCCGTTGGCGGAGGGCGCAGAGTGCGGCGTCGATTTGGCCAAATCTGTTGTCACGGTTCTTGCTGACCATAAAACCTGGACAAACGTCCCAAGCGCACAGGGGCGGCAGAGTATTAACCGGGAGCGGATGTGTCAAATTGTAAGAATTGAAGATTCCATTCAGTGGAACTTAACGAATTTTCACTGGACGGGAGGCGGTAGTGGAGAAGTTAGGCAAAGTGCGATAGCGTTGCCGCGCACGAAATGGGGCGCAGAATTGGCGGCAGAGGCGGACGCGGCCGCCGAAAAGGTGGAAGAACAGTAGTTTGACGTGATAAACATTCAGCCGGGATTTAGCGCGATAGAAGGCTGAGGGAAAAAACCAAGAGTAAGTGGCGCGGCGGGGCGCGGGGACAGATGCAGGAAGACGACGCAAACATTGAAACGAATTCCGGCGGATCAGCAGCGGCAAATGCAAAGCCGATGAGCGTTTTGCGTAAGGCAGGCTTGTTCGCGGGCCGATTCCGTTGGGTAATCTGCGGACTACTGTTCCTCGGCGTCACCAAGAATTACATGGACCGCGGTGTGCTGGGCGTGCTGAAAACGCCGCTGCAGGCCGCTTTCGGATGGGACGAAATCCGCTACGGGCATTTGGTGACGATTTTTCAGCTGGCATATGCGGCGGGAATGTTATGCATGGGACGTCTCATTGACCAGCTGGGAACGCGACTCGGCTACGCGGTCGCGATGGTTTTCTGGAGCATCGCGTCCATGGCGCATGCTGCGGCAAATTCTTTTTGGACATTTGCGATGGCGCGGGCCGCGCTGGGATTTGGCGAAGCAGGCGTTTTTCCGGCGAGCATCAAGAGCGTGGCGGAATGGTTTCCGAAAAAAGAGCGCGCGCTGGCGACGGGAATATTTAACGCAGGAACGAGCGCCGGCGCGATTATTACGCCGCTGCTCGTGCCGCGAATTGCAGAGAGTATCGGATGGCGATGGGCGTTTGTGCTGGTCGGCGCGCTCGGTTTCATATGGTTGATCATCTGGATGGCGCTCTATCGAAAGCCGGAAGGGCATTCGCGTTGCACGGAAGAAGAACTCAAGTACATTCAGAGTGATGCCGCGCCGCCTGCCGAGAAAATACCGTGGGCGCGGCTGGTGGGTTATCGGCAGACATGGACATTTGCGGCCGGAAAATTTCTGACCGATCCGATCTGGTGGTTTTACCTTTTCTGGATTCCGGACTACATGCAACGCCGGCACGGCTTGGTTCTGTCGAAAATTGGGCCGCCGATTTTTGTGATCTACGTGATCTCGGACATCGGCAGCGTGGCAGGAGGGTGGATTTCCTCGTTTCTGCTGCGGCGCGGCCTTTCGGTGAACGCGTCGCGAAAATGGGCGATGCTCGTTTGCGCGATCTGTGTTTTACCGATTGCGGCGACTTACCGGCTGTCTGGATTGTGGTCCACGACTTTGCTGATTGGGCTGGCGGCCGCAGCACACCAGGGATTTTCGGCGAATCTCTACACGCTCACATCGGATTTGTTTCCGACTCGCGCGGTCGGATCGGTTGTCGGGATGGGCGGAATGGCGGGAGCGGTCGGCGGGATGCTCATCGCGGAAGTCGTCGGGCACGTTTTACAGTGGACGAACAGCTACATGATTCCATTCTTTATCGCGGCGTCGGCGTACCTCGTCGCGTTGCTGGTAATTCATTTGCTGAGCCCAACGTTGGCACCCGCAGAACTCGAGCAAGCATGAAGTTTACTCAAAAGAGCAGCCGTCTGGTCTGGTGAGGAAACGATGACACTTACGGTGCGAAAAAAAGACGAGTGCCGGTGGGATTTGGTGAGCCTCGGCGAAGTAATGCTGCGCTTCGATCCGGGCGAATATCGCATTTGGACGACGCGGCAATTCGCGGTAAGCGAAGGCGGGGGTGAATACAACGTAGCGCGAGGATTGAAGCGCTGCTTTGGATTGGACGCGGCCATCGTTACAGCGTTTGCGAAAAACCCCGTTGGCGCTCTGCTTCAAGATTTGATTTACCAGGGTGGCGTGGATTCGTCGCTCATCAAATGGGTGAATTACGACGGGGTCGGGCGAACGGTACGCAATGGACTCAATTTTACGGAACGCGGATTCGGTGTGCGCGCGGCGCTGGGTTGCTCCGACCGCGGGCACACGGCGATTGCGGCGCTAAAGCCCGGCGAAATCGACTGGGACGCGATCTTCGGCGCTCGGGGCGCGCGCTGGTTTCACACAGGCGGAATATTTTGCGCGCTGTCGGAGACGACGCCGGATGTCGCGCTCGAAGCGATGCAAGCGGCCCGAAAAAATAGGGTGGTGGTTTCCTACGATTTAAATTATCGCGACTCGTTGTGGAAATCGATTGGCGGCAAGAAACGCGCGCAGGAAGTGAACCGGCGCATCGCTCCGTTCGTGGATGTGATGATCGGCAATGAAGAGGACTTTTCCGCGGCGCTCGGCTATGAAGTTCCCGGCACGGATGAAAACCTTTCCGCGCTCGATCCGGAGAATTTCGAAAAAATGATTGCGAAGGTTGTGCAGGATTTTCCATTCAAAGTCGTAGCAACAACTTTGCGCAAAGCAACGACGGCGACGCGAAACGATTGGGGCGCCATCTGCTACAGCGATGGAAATTTTTACGAGGCGCGGAACCGGGAGAATCTGGAAATTCTGGACCGTGTCGGCGGCGGGGATTCGTTCGCATCCGGGTTGATTTACGGATTTCTTGCGGGCAAGGACGCACAGTGGGCCGTCGAATGCGGCGCGGCGCACGGCGCGCTGGCCATGACCACTCCCGGCGACACGACGATGGCCACGCTGGAAGAAGTTCTGCAGGTAATGAAGGGCGCGGGCGCTCGAATCGCCCGCTGATAACGAGGCAAAGCTCCGATGAGGAAGCAGGAAGTTCGGTCAATTATTGAAAAGGTTGGAATTGTGCCGGTAATCCGCGCGTCGTCGGCGGAAGAAGCGCGCTTCGCGGCGGATTGCGTTGCCAAGGGCGGCGTGCCGATTGTGGAAATTACGATGACGGTGCCTGGCGCAGTCGAGGTGATTCGCGAACTAGCGAAGTCGATGCCGCAGGTGCTGGTCGGCGCAGGAACGGTGTTGAAGGAAGGCTCGGTACGGCAGTGCGCTGACGCGGGCGCGCAATTCCTGGTGACGCCCGGATTCAACGCGCCGACGGTCGCCGCCGCGCGCGAGTTGGATTTGTTGATCATGGTGGGCGCGCTAACGCCGTCCGAAATCATGGCGGCTTCCGATTCGGGTGCCGACTTCATAAAAGTGTTTCCGTGCGGAAGCATGGGCGGGCCGAAATATATTCAAGCGCTGCGCGGCCCCTTCCCGCAGGTTCCGTTCGTGCCCACGGGCGGAGTGAACGTTGAAACGGCGGCCGACTATATTCGCGCCGGCGCCGTGGCGCTGGGGGTCGGCGGGGAGATGATCTCGAAGGACGCATTGAAGGCGCGCGACGGCGACGTCATCAGCAAACTGGCTGCGCTTTTCGTGGACGTGGTTCGGGATGCCCGTCCCCACTAACCCCGGTTCAGATAGAGCGGATCAACTCATCACCACGTTAGCTTCCCAGGAAATCTGAGCCACATTATCGCCCGGCCCCTAACGGATTCGGCTAACCCTAATCCGTAATCTATTGATTCTACAACAGATATCTCCATAACACGGCGAATTACTAAGTTCCGCTACGGTGATACCCCAAGCGGCGATTGGGTGATTCACCCGATTGAGTCTGCCTGCCAAAACAGTATCTTGCTCATGAGAGAGAGTGGGCCGCCTCCGCCAACAGCAACCCCTCCCTCGACCCCAGTACCCAGTATGGCCTTTGCGCGGGGGGGCCACGTCAATCAGTTGAATGAAGGTTGAAGCAAATGAACAGCACACAACAGTTAGTCAGAGACAGCGCCGCAAAGCAGTCGATCGGAGAAGGACGGAGCAGCGCAACGGACGGCGCCGGCACGCTGGGAAACGGAGTCCCCAGGTTCGTGACGCGGGCGCGGGTCTCGCATTTGCTCGCTATTCCCGAGGAAGAGGTAAGGCGGATTTCGAGAGCCGCGGGATTGGGCCGCGAGGAACGGGCTGGAAACGAAGAGGAAACGTATTACACGTACGACGAGTTGTACCAAGTGGGAGTTCTGGCAGCCCGAAACAAGCGGGCGAAAGGGCATTAAGCAGGACAATCTGAACAAAAGTTGGACCAGGGGCAAGAAGACCAAGTACATGGGACAAAACAAATCTTTAGGATGTTCATACAAGTTTGCCGAACAAACGCAATCGGGAATTCATCCAGTTGCCGCAGCGGCTCTGAGGAGCGGACGCGACGCGCAACTGGAGCGTGCGGGCGCGACGCTATTGTTCGACCGCGAAAAGAGCAGATCTTGCCAACACGTTCTGCGGCAGTTGCTTTCGGAGGCGAACCAGGATTTCGCGGGGTTGCTGGAGGATCTGCATTCGACGCTGAGCGAAAACGAAGGGCGGACCGCTGACCGCAAGATCAACGAGCTGTTGATGCGGGCAGTTCGGTGCGCCACAAAACAGTATCTGCTGCAAAACACCCTGGGCGGAATGGCGTTCACCGACGAATTGACCGCCCTTCTGAACCGGCGCGGGTTTATGGCGATTGCGCAACATCAGCTGAAAGTGGGACGCAGGTCCGCGCGGGGAATGATTCTTTTTTTCGTGGACGTGGATGGATTGAAGAACATCAACGATACCTATGGCCACGGTGAGGGCGACCGGGCGTTGAAGCGGGCCGCGAAGGCGCTGGAAATGACATTCCGGGATTCAGATGTGATCGCGAGGCTTGGAGGAGATGAGTTTGCCGTGCTGGCGATTGAAGCCTCGCGCAACAGCGAAGCCGCGATGAGAAGCCGGCTATCCAGAGCGTTGAAATTGATTTGTGAGAAGGAAGCTCGATACGACCTAAATCTCAGCCTGGGTGCGGCAAGAGTAGAGGTGGGATCCAAGAGTTCGATGCGCAAGTTGATGGACCGGGCGGATCAATCGATGTATGCGCAAAAGCGGCGCAAGTCAAACTGCGTCCCTCTGGCGGCGAAAATTCGCGGCAGGGGTCGGCCGTTGTTGCGCGTCTCTTACGGACAAATGATGCAGTAAGTTCTGCTTTCATTAAGCTCTCCTCCCCAGCCCGGTACGACCAAAGCGAAGGCAGCTCGGAAAGCGGGTCACCAAATGCCGATGCGGTCTGGACGTTTAGAAAAGCGAACAGCGTTGGCGATCCCGGTGCGGATATTCAGCACGCGGGAGCCAAGCGTAATCGAGCGGACGACGACGGAAAACATCAGCTCGCTGGGAATCCGTGTGGTGGTGAGCCGCAACCGGCAAATGAACGAGCGGCTTGTGGTGAGGTCCTCGGACGGCGATCTGCAAACGCAGGCGCGTGTCGTTTACTGCCAGCGGCTTTCCGATGGACAGTTTGCGATCGGATTGCAGTTCCCCACCGAAACGTCCGACTGGATGAAGAAAAAGATGGGCTACGGCGACTAGCTTCGCCTGGCTGAAACTCCCGCGATTCGGACTCTCATTCAAAGCAGAACCTGAAAATGGCTCGGTTTCCCGGCGCCGCGTGTCTCTCAAGGCAGACGCCAGGCCGGAAGCGTTGGGAGGCAACTCCTCCGGCCTTAGCGCTGAATTCGTGCACACATTCGGAACAGAGACAGGGGAGAGCGCGTCTCCGGACTAGTGCTCGAAGATTGCAATCGCAGGGTTGATGTCGTTAGTGGAGATCAGCACAAACTTCGCCGGCGACAACACATAGACGATTGCGTTGCCATCGATTGTCCCTGTGAAGGTTCCACGCCCGTTGGTCGGCGTCGACGATATCGAGTATGCGGCGCTGACACTGCTTCCAGAAGTCGCACCACTCGGCGCACCGATGTCCTCTACTCCCGTAATCGTGCCCGAGGGGCTGGCACCGTTGGCATTGAAGACGCCGGAGAAAATTGACACGCCGACAGTTGCAGGGACCGTTGCTGACGCCGCGTACGTGCCCATCACCGCGCCGTTGGTAAACGGAAGCGCTGCTTGCTGCTCGCCGAATCCGAATAGTACGGAACTGTCCGGGACGATGACAAAACCCTCGTCCGGGCCGACAAGATACGCAACGAGGTAACTCGTGCCGGCTCTGAGCGCCGCCCGGCCGTTGCTTGCGACGGTGGACGTTACCGGCAGGGCGGAGACGGACGTTGGCGCCCCCCCACAGTTTTGATCGTAGCCAAGACTGACCGTACCCGATGCGCTGCCGGTGAGCAGACCGACCAGGACGTTTGGAGCCGGACCCGAGTTTGCGCCGCAACCGGAACCAACACGCCCTGTCAGATACATCACCATGGCGCCGTTAAACGAGGCGTTGGAAAAGCCGCCGAGTGGAGTCTGCTGTTGCAGGAGGCCTCCAATGAGGAGTGGTGTGGTGGGTGTGACCGCGTCCGTTTCCATTGCAAAGATTTTGGTCGAGTTCACGACGTAAAAAACGAAATTGAGGTTTTGCGGAATACCACCGAGCAATGGCGGCAGGTTCCACATGCCCCTGCCGCTCGCAGCGTCGGTCACGGAATAGCCAGAGGCTACGATGTTGAGGGTCATGAAAGTTCCCGCTTGATTGACGTCGGCGGTGCCGCTCGAGAACACGCCCATGCCGTTCGCCGTCAGCCGGCCGGCAACAGCAGCGCGATTGTTCGAGAGGTCGTAGCCGGCAACTCCAAATGCAAAGTCACCGTTGACCTTCGCGGTCGAATAAGCGGTGATATCGGCGCGCTCGATCGAACCGGAGCCGACGGTTCCTTGTCCCCCCGATGCATCGATTTCGACAAATTTGGCATTGCCGTTGGCCATCATTGCGAACGCCAGCGTCCCGCCACCAGGAATGTTCAAGTTCATCACGCCGCGGTGATCCGCACCGATGGAGTAAGTACCGGTGAAAGGCTGAGCGATTAACTTTTCCGGGAGACCGACGCCGTTCGTGTCCAGTTCGCCTTGCATCAGGTTGCCGGCTCCGTCGGAGGTAAATCTTCCAACCGACGCGAAGGGCGTCGAGTTGCTACCGCCCCCGGTGGTCAGACCGCTGAAGGTAAAGGCGTAATCGCCGTTGAGTTCGGCGTTGTTGACGCCGGTCTGGGCGCGCAGCGGCGTCGCCAAAATCAGACCAACAATCCATGCAAGATACAAAATTCGTAACCTACCGCGATTCCACATTTTTCCCTCTCCTTAACGATTGGCCGGGCGGGGCACGAAAAAGATTTCCGGCGAGCGGCGGCTGGGAGCGCTCACGCGCTATGGACGCGTTGTGACTGAATTCACCGAAGGGGCTCGACCGAAGCCTACTCCGGCCTTCAGAGTCTCCATGCTCGAAACCACGTTCGAGGCGAATCAGTTCCTCATAGGTTGGCAAAAGGGGTTGCGGACGACAATCAGGTGGAGACAGGCAAGATGGGGACAGGAAAGGCCTGACGCGGGGAGGCGGGACGAGGCGCCAGCCGGGATATAGAAAGGCCCGGTGGGACCGTCAGCGGGTGGCCTGAGAGACTCTAGCGTCTTTCTGGGCTAACTCGCGCAAGATGCTTGGAATCTTCTCGAACTCTGTGGACTTATCGAGGAAATATTCAGCACCGGCCGTCAAGCACTCTCGCCGATACTCATCCTGCGGATAGTTGGTGAAAACCAGAACATGAATGCCCGGCCGAACCGGACGAATGGCGCGAAGAACATCGAGGCCGGTGCCCCCCGGCATGTGCAGATCGAGCACCAACGCATCCGGCGTCGTTTGAAGCAGACGCTGGACCGCCTCCGGTACGTCGGCGGCATGACCGACAAGCTCCACTCCCGGAATGTGCTCCAGGAGCAAGGTCAGCCGCTCTACGATAACGCTGGAATCATCGACAATGAACACTCTCATAGGCGGTCTTCTCAAGGGCGGTTCGCCCACGCATAGCAAATTACAAAATCGCGCGGAATTACATCGGGTGTGCACCGGAAACTTTCGTAGGAGTTTGCGAAGAAGGCTTGACCGTTAGCGTCCCACACGGTTCCATACGGCCTTTACCTGATGCGACAATCGGGCAGCGAACGGACGGATAGTACTGGCCTAGTCCACTAACTGTGTCTGCAATGCGTAGCGGATCAGATCCGCGTTGGTCTTCATGCCGGTCTTTTCCAAAATCCGGCTGCGGTATGTGCTGACGGTCTTCACGCTGAGGGAAAGTTCATCGGCGACTTCCTTCACGGTTTTGCCCGAAGCAATCATTCGCAACACCTGAAATTCGCGGTCGGAAAGCAGCTCGTGGAGAGGCAAATCGGCTCCCCGCCTAAGATCCACCGCCAGCGTTTCCGCCAAAGTGGTGCTCACGTAACGTCCGCCGGCCACGATTCGCTTAATGGCCTCTTTCAACTCTTCGGGGACGCTGTCCTTTGTCAAATAGCCTGCGGCGCCGGCTTTCAGCGCGCGACGCGCAAACTGCTGTTCGGGATGCATGGTCAAAAGGAGAACGGGAATTCTGGGGCGAGAACGCCTCAAGTCATCGAGAATGTCGAGGCCGCTTCGACCGGGCATACTGATATCCAAGATGATGACGTCCCACTCCTCGCGCTGCGCGAGCTCGAACGTCTCTTGCGCCGTGCGGGCTTCTCCGAAAACAATTTTTGCAAAGGTCTCGGACAGCGTCTCTTTGAGGCCGCGGCGAAACACGGCATGGTCGTCGGCGATGAGAATCCTCATGGCTTAGTCTTTTCCGTTGCAGACATGGGCCGGAGCGGCAGCGTGAGCGTCACAGTAGTTCCTGCTCCGGGTTTTCCTTCGGTTTTGAACTCGCCGCCGAGCAGGAGAGCGCGTTCCTGCATGCCGATGAGACCGAGGGACTTGCCGGCTTTTGCGGCCTCGGGATCGAAACCAGTGCCGTTGTCAACGATCTGGAAAATAAGGCGGTCGCGTTCGTGCAGAAATAGGGCCTCAACGCTGGTCGCATGGGCATGGCGCGCCACGTTGGTCAGCGATTCCTGAAAAATTCGGAAAATCGCGGTCGAGCGATCCTTGTCGAGCATCAGCGGTTCCGGCGGCAGGGTGACGCTGCAGCGAATTCCGGTGCGACTCTGAAACTCCTGGGCGTGTGCTTCGAGCGCAACCTGTAAACCAAGATCATCCAGCGTTGTCGGGCGGAGCTCCGACGCAATCCTGCGCAAGGTGACGATCATGCCGTCCACGAGTTGCGTGGCCGCTTCAATCGTGCCGCGAAGCTGGCTCTGCCGGTTCGTAAGCTTGTTCCCGACAATAGCGAGGTCCATCTTAATTGCGGTGCACACCTGGCCGAGTTCATCGTGAATCTCGCGCGCGATGTAGGTGCGCTCTTCTTCCCGAACTTTCTGGAGCCGGGCGGCTAGAGCGCGCAGCTCGTCGCGCGAATTCGTAAGCTGCTGTTCGGCGCGCTGACGGTCGGCAATTTCAGACCGCAACTCGTGGTTCACACGAGTCAGAACGGCGGTGCGCTGTTCGACGCGAAGTTCGAGCAACTCTTTGGCCTTGGTTAGAGCTTCGGATCGTTCGCGATTCTCGGTGGTGTCTCGAGTCAGTTTCGCGAAGCCAAGAAGATTACCGGTCGAGTCGCGCAGAGCGGTGACGACCACATTTGCCCAAAATCGTGAACCGTCTTTGCGAACCCGCCAGCCTTCGCCCTCGCTCTGACCGTACCGCACGGCCCTCGCGAGAATCATGCGGGGTTCATCGTTCAGCAAAGCTTCTTGCGGGTAAAAGACAGCGAAGTGTTTGCCGATGATTTCCGCGGCTTCATAACCTTTGAGGCGTTGTGCGCCGGCGTTCCAACTGGCGACGTTGCCTTCCGTGTCCAACTGGAAGATGGCGTACTCGCGAACACCTTCAACGAGCAGGCGAAAGCGCTCCTCGCTTTCGCGCACGGTACGCTCGGAGTGAACCCGGTCGGTGACTTCTTCTATCGCAACGCCGAGAAAATTCCGGGAAAGAGGAAATATCCTGACCGAGTAAACGCGCTTTTCATCCGGGCTGTCTCCAAATGGAAGTTCGCCCAAGTTGCAATTTTCTCCGCTGCGGAGCGCAGCCAGCAGTTGGCCGGGGATTGGCGTCTCGAGAATTCCGGGAAAGTCAGCGAGCGTCTTTCCGAGGAACATGTGGAGACTCAGCCGGGTGATTTCTGAGGCAGCCCGATTCGCATCCACGACTCGAAATGTGCGGGCATCCGCAGGATCGTCCAACAGCAAAAGGAGCACGCCGGTTGGAAGTTTTTGCAGAACTTCGGGATATAAACCGAGCGCCGCGCGGCTGGGCAGGGCGCCCCCGGTAGAGTCATGCTGAATTTCAAAGCCAGAAGTCCTGCGAGCTTTCATGAAAGCTTTCTGAAGTGGGTTCAGGCGGGCACTCGAGCTAAATTCAGCCCAAGTTCAACCCAGTATAAACGACCTGCGGCAAAAAATTTTGTGCGGGCCGTTTTACACAGTGCCCGGCAGGACAGGTCAGCTGTCCGCTTGTAAGACTGCCGGAGACAGTTTCGACTGAAAGTCTGACAGGAAAATCATTTCTCTGCCGACAGACCGAAACTTGAAGCAAAGCTAACCTCTCCTCCGTGGATGCGAGATACGGAGCGCAGATGCCTCCGAAATTTAGTCCACGCCGCCCACCGGCCCTGCGAGTTCCCAGATTCGAGAAGCGCGCGAATCAAAAATTAGTCAGGGGAAATACTGTTGAGAACTAAACTTCTTTTATTTGGCCGAAAACTATCGCAGACACATTCTTCTTTAGCTGGGCCTGTTGTCCGGTTCAAGAAACTTCTCGTGGCAACACTGTGCGGCTCAATGGCTGCACTGGGTTTCAGCGCCAGCGCAGCCGCGCAGCAAAGCATCTGGCCGGGCACCACGGTACCGGCGGCAATCGATAACGGCGCGAGCGGTGCAGTCGAGCTGGGCGTGTCGTTCAAGTCGGACGTCAGCGGCACCATCACCGGCATTCGATTCTACAAGAGTGCGTTGAACACCGGCACGCACGTCGGCCACCTTTGGAGCAGCGCCGGAACTCTCCTGGCAAGCGTAACGTTCACGGGCGAGACGGCTTCGGGCTGGCAGCAAGCCAATTTCTCAAGCCCAGTGACCATCGCCGCGAACACGGTGTACGTCGCTTCGTACGGTGCGCCAGTCGGCCATTTTAGTGCCAACTGGAGCTATTTCCTTTCGGCGGGAACGAACAACCCGCCTTTGCATGCACTACAAACGCCCGATGGCGTGTACGGAACGGTCGGCACGTTTCCGCGATATACGCATCAAGCCGCGAATTATTGGGTCGACGTGGTGTTCAAGAACGCCGCAGCGACCAAACCGGCAATCACGTTGCAGCCTGCGAGTAAGACGGTTACGGCCGGTCAAGCTGCCGCGTTTTCCGTTACTGCAACAGGAACGGCGCCGATGACGTATCAGTGGCGCAAGAACGGAACGCCGGTTAGCGGCGCGACTTCGTCGAGTTACACCACTCCCGCCACGACGACTGCCGACAGCGGTGCGCAATACACTGTGGCGATCAGCAATGCTGCGGGCAGCGTGACAAGCAGCGCTGCGACACTCACGATTAGCGCTGCGACGCTGGCGCTTAGCGCAACTCCCGCGACTCTCAACTTTGGCAATGTCGATACAAGCACGATTAATACGCTTCCCGTGGTGCTCAAGAACACGGGCACGGGCAACGTGACTGTCTCTGGCGTCACGGCTTCCGGCGCAGGTTTCAGCTCGAGCAATGTTTCCGCGGGGACGACTCTGACTCCCGGACAATCCGCGACGATGAACGTAACGTTTGCGCCCGCAGTTACAGGCAGCGTCACGGGCAGCGTGGTTGTCGCCAGCAACGCAACGAACTCGCCTTCGGCTATTTCGATGTCGGGCGCGGGCGTGCACGCGAACTTCAGCGCCTGGGTCGCACCGAGTCTGGTGCGAGTTGGGAAGACGGATTCAGCTCGAACGTTGTCTTCGATGAGCCTCTCCGGAGCGCGCGGCGAGACGGTCGACAGCCAGGTCGTTGTACAAGGCCCTGCGGGTGGTTTGACGAATGTGAACGTGAGCGCCACGGCTCTCACGGGCCCCAACGGCGCTTCGATCGCAGCGTCGAACGTGACTCTCTACCGCGAATACTATTTGACCGTAACTGGCACGGCCAGCTACGGCGGCGGCAGCAATCCACCACAAGGTTCCGGAACGTATCCCGAACCACTCATTCCGTTCGTCGATCCAGAAACCGGCGCAGCGTTGTGCTCAAGCTCGGCCTCGCTAAAAGCTTGCAATGCGAGCATCAGCCCCGGCCAGAATCAGCCGTACTGGATTGACATCTCTATTCCGCGCGGAAACACGGTCGCGCCGCCAGGAACTTATAGCGGCAACATCTCGGTCACGTCGGACCAAGGGTCGGCAACTGTTCCGGTCGCGATCACAGTGTGGAACTTCGAACTTCCGGTGCAGCCATCGGAAGCTACCCTCTGGACGCTGTGGTCACCCGCAGCGGGAAACACCACCACAACTTTGGCGCGAGCACTCATGCGCAACAAAGTGATGGGTTGGTACGACCCGGCAGGCAACGCGTCGACGGATGTGAGCAACTTGGGGCTGAATCGTTCCGGCCTCGACAGCTACTACTACATCGGCATTCAGTGCAACGGCGCGTACAGCAGCATTCCCACGACGAGCCAAATCAACACAGCAGCTGCGAACTTCCCGACAGGGCTCGGTTTGGACTTCTACCTGGCCGACGAGTTGAACGGTTGCAGCGGCGACTATACGCCCATAAAAACGTTGGCGACGAACGCTCACGCGGCGAACCGCAGCGTCAAGACAATGCTGACGCTCAACGCGGTAGACCCGAACCTTTACGGTTCCGTCGATCACTGGGTGCTGCTTAACTCCGTGCAAAAGTGGCCGGCTCTACCGTTTTCCGGTGGAGGCGATCTCTGGAGCTACACGAGCTGCAACGCGGGTTACGGCAACGCTCCGGAATGGATGGTGGACTATCCGCCCATCAACGAACGCATTCAGGCCGGCTTCCTCAACTTCACGCAAGGTGCGACGGGTCTTCTTTACTATCGCGCCGACGGCTGGACGGCGGGGAATGCCATCGGCAGCTGGAACAATGTCGACACGACGGCTTGCGGCGGTGGATTGGGCAGACCGGGCGACGGAATTTTCCTTTATCCGCCGGCACCGATCGCTTCGACGGAATCGGCTCCGGGGATCCGTTTGAAAGCAATTCGCGACGGTATTCAAGACTACGAATACGCGCATATCCTAAAAAATCTGGGTCAGGTCAGTGTTGTGAACGCCAACCTTCTGCCGATTGCAGGAAGCTGGAGCAACTGGAGCCACGACCCGAACGCGCTGGAGAACGCAAGACAGCAGCTGGGGCAACTGCTCCATCAACTTGCGCCCTGAGCATAGGCAACTGGCTTTTCGGATGTGGAAGCCGATTGTGGATGCGCTCTAGACGAGCCGAAGAGTCTGTGTGGCGGTCAGCCCAAAGAGAAGGGACCACCACACAGGCTCAGAGGCTCGATTTTTTTGTTTCAGCCCAGCGGGGCTCCGCTCGTGATCGAGAAGGTCTTCTTTGCGTCGAACCAGCAACGCCGGCGACATAGTCACCTCCTGAACTCGCGCAATCCGCCAGCTCAGCCACCGTATAGACGGCGGGATGCTCCGAAGATTGCCGCGCGAAGGGATCGGATTGGAATTCCGCGGCGAGCTGGCCCATCGTCAGGCAACGGACGTCCCCGCTACAAACCAGCGCCGCGAGTTCTTCGAGAAAACGTGCGACAACATTTTCTAGGCGAGGCCACTCGGCGTAGAGATTTTCGGGGTGGAACCAGACGTGAAAAACGCCGCCATCGCGGCGGACGCGCTCCAACCCTTTTCTGAGACGGCGTAAACGGCTGGAATCGGGAATGAATTTGCGCCACCCTTCGGCGAAGCGGATCAAGAGCGAGCCCGGAATGGAAACGATTCCTTCTTTCATAGAAGGCTCGACCATGGGCGGTGCAATTCCCAGGAAATCCGCGCACACCGCAACGACGGATGAGAGCGCATGACTCGGAAGGCGCACGAGCGGTTTATCGGCGTCGCGAAAGCACCTGAATCCAGCATTCCTGAGCTCGGGGAGATAGGCGACTAAATTGCGCGGGAAGATGAATGTCGTCTTTGGAATTCCAAGTTCATTCGCGATTTTGGAACAGTAGCGATATTCGGCGATAGCGCGCTCCTGCGTCATGCCGCGCTGCGCAAACGGAACGTGTGAAAACGAATGGAAGCCGATTTCTTGCGCCGGAGTTGCGCTTCGGATCAGTTCGACCAGGCCCGCTCCGAACCATTCGGGATCAGTGGATTCGTCGCCGTCTTTCGGAACGTAACTGAACCAGGGACGCGCGAAATGGGGGTAGTGGACTTCGGGAAGGGCGGAAACGTCAGGGAGCGAGCGGCGCATCATGGCGCCGACCATGGCCCACGTAGCGGAAAGACCGTTGCGAGTGAGATGGTTAAGCAGATTTGGCGCGCCGACGTCGTGCGTCCATCGAGCCATCTTGCGCACGTTGTCGTCGAAGTCGAAATCGAAACTGCCCCAACAGAGTTCCAAATCCAAACTGATGACAACGGTTGGCCGAGTCATTCACATTCCCTTCTATTTGTGGAGACTTCGGGCGGGTAAACGAGTGCGAGAGGTACAGCCGAACGTCGAATCTCAATCTTTGGAATATCTTCCCGCGGATGGGACGGCTTTTCGCGCCGCTGCGAACCGGTTATGCAAATGTTTGAAGACATAGAGAGGTAGATCGAGGAGGCCGGGCACTGGATCGTCCGCCGTGACCAGTGCGAATTCGAGCGGACTCCGCATCGAACGCAAGTATGAAAATAAGTTCAGACGCCCTCGCAACATTTCGTGAATGGCGGCGGGAACGTCAGTGGACACGCGAACCCAGCGGACACCCGGGGGCGCGGTAAGTTCAGGGACTGGCATGTCGAGCATCAATCTCCACAACAGGAGTGGAAAATCAACACCGGCACGAGCGCCGAGAGGCGCCCACGTCCAAAGCCTGGGGTTGATGTCGAGAAGTTTGAAGCGATCGTCCCGCGCATCGTACTTGTATTCAATTTCCACGATCCCGGTGTATTTCATGGCGTCCAGGAGCCGCAACGAGGGTGCGACGATTTCTGGAACATCCGTTGTTTCGACGAACGAACTGGAATAGCCAAAATCAATCGGAAACTGACGGGTGCGACGAGCCGTCAGAGAGGCGATCGGCTTTCCGTCGCGGCAGAGAGCCGCGTAAGAGAACTGCGACTCACCGCCACCGCGAATTCGTTCCTGAAGAAGAATTAAATCTGCGGGCATTAGCGAGCGAGCCTCGACATAGCGGCATATGAGTTCTTCACGGTTCTCCACTGCCCACGCTTTCGCCGCGGTAAAGCGGTTGACGACGGCGTGGGTGGCAGGCTTCAGGATCGCGGGAAGCGCAACCGCATCAAGGTCCGATTCGGAGCGCGGATAAAACGTGGCCGGATAGTTGACTTGCTGCTGCTCTGCCAGTCTGTAGGTGAGACGCTTGTCGTACGCCCACTTCAGAGCGTTCCAATCAGGAGTCGAGACGCGGTACCGGGTTGACAGCTGCGTGTGATATTTGGAAAGCAACGCAGCCGATTCGTCGCTGGTTGGGAAGAGCACCCACCGGTCGAGATTGTTGTGGTCGGCGAGATCCAAAAGGAATTCAACCTGTGTTTCGTCGCCACAATCCGGCCAAAGTACAGTCCGCCGAGTGTAGCGAGAGAAACTGGCCAGCCTGATGTTTGGGGTGGACAGCACCCACACTGGGACACCACGCCGGCCCAAACTCCGCGCGATAGAAAGACCGTTCAGATTTCCGCCGACAACCACTGCTCCGGTCAACTCAGTCATGGAAGCCTTTTCTCGAATCGTTTCTTGCGAGACGACTCATGCGTTTTCGGTTTCAATTCTGGGGCCGTGACAATTCAAGTTCGGAGACAGCGGTTTCGCCGACTCGCGCGCGATTAAGCGCGGCTTTGCCGGCGACGAAGCGGAGCAATTCACTAGCGGAATAATGGGTACCCACGACGAACTGCATCAATGGGCCAAAACTCCAGACGGCAGGTGCGCCCAGTATATGCAGCCGGGGAACAGATGTTTCAAATCCGGCGGTCAGATGCGGGTATCCGTTGACGCGATGAATGGATTCGGCGAGTTTCGGAGAAAGGAAATCGTATTTGGAAACATCGACGCGATATCCGGTGCCCAGGAAAATATGGTCGAAAATTCGCTCGGTGCCATCGTCGAGGCGCACTTTGACGCGGTCGCCTTTTGGAGCCGCGGAAGCCACAACGCGGCCGAGATGCATCGGCACATGTTCAAGGCGGCTGACGAGCCAGCGTGCGCCGGCGGGCCGGATGGATCTCCTGCGAAGCCAGTCCTGCACCGCGCGCGGAAAACGGCGAACTAAATCGGGTCTTGCGACGACCTGACTGATTCCCGCGGGACCAACGTCGGTCGGCGCGTATAGCAGCTTGGCGATTTTGGGACCAAATCCGCGATGAATCGTGCGTGAAACCAAACCGCCCAGCCAGCGAATCTGTTCGGCTCGGGCGGCGATTTCAACGTGCGCGCCGCATTCGTGCAGGAGGGCGGCTGATTCCAGAGCGCTCTGGCCGCCACCGACGACCAGCACCTGCTTGCGGGCGAATTGATCGAAATCCGTATGCAGCGAGGTATGCGATACAAGCGCTGCGGGCAGCTTCGAAAATTCTCTGGGACGCCACGCGAAGGAGGCGATGCCGGCGGCCACAACAACGCGGCTCGCCACAACCGCCTCTCCTCGTTCAAAGCTCAACCGAAAGCGCGCTCCACAAGGCTCGATTCGCATGATTTTCCGGCGGTCGAGGTCGGGCACGGCGCGACGTTGATACCACAGGCCGTATTCGACGAAGCGGTCAAGTGGAACGGGACTGGAAAAGTGAATACCGCTTGTCTCCCGAAAGTCGTCAAGCGTGAAGGATGGAGTCGGAGCGGCGATGTGACTAGCCGCCCATCCTGAACGCAACAACATTCCCTTGGGCATTTGGGTTTGCCAAAATGTCATGGGTTCGCCGAACGTGTGCACGTCCAAGCCCTTGACTGTAAGCAAGCTCGCCGAGGCGGATAGTCCGTACGGGCCTGCACCGATGATTGCAACATCACACGCTGTCATTAGTCGCTCCTTGGCTTGTAGTGAGTTTGGGGAAAATCCGGGAATCGTTAGCTGAGTAAAAACGGCGCACCTACGGCGGTGAAAGCTGATGAAGTTGCCTTCCGAGTTTTTGGCGGGCGGTTTCCAGAATGTCAGGATTGTGGTTCCAGTCGCTCCAACTCGTGGCGACGGGTTTCAGCACCATGGCGAGAAAGGAGTCTTGCCCCTGGTTTTTCAGCAGTTGCGCGTATTCGTAGTCTTGAATACCGTCACGAATCGCTTTCAAGCGGATCCCAGGAGCCGATTCCGTCGAAGCGATCGGTGCCGGCGGATAAAGGAAAATTCCGTCACCCGGTCTGCCCAGTCCACCGCCGCAAGCCGTCGTGTCCACATTGTTCCAACTGCCAATTGTGTTGCCCGCGGTCCAGCCGTCGGCGCGATAATAAAGAACACCCGTCGCACCTTGCGTGAAGTTGAGGAAGCCGGCCTGAATGCGTTCGTTGATTGGCGGATAGTCCGCCATCCATTCCGGAGCGTTCCCGAATCCTGTGTTGCAACTTGTGTAGCTCCAGAGCTCGCCCGGACCGTTCCACGGCAAAGAGGGCCATTGCTGGACGGAATCGAGCAGCACCCAGCGGTCGATGGCGCTGCGTCCGTCGCCTTCGTTAAAAAGATTCGCATCGGGTTTGTTGAGTGTAATCGCCGTCTTGATTCCGTGGCCGACCGCGTGGGCGCGCTGACCGATTTGTTTGAGAATCGGGTGAGCGTTCTTGCACTCGTTTAGCTCGTCGCCCACGTAGAGATCGAGCGAAAGTTCGTTGGGAAATTTGGCGGCCGCGGCGTCGAGTTGGTCCGTCGAAGGAATTGGACCGTGTGTGCCGTCACAACTGATCTGAATATGGTGGTAGGCGTCGAGGGCGGCGCGGTTTAGGCCGAAGTCTGTGCGGTCTGAGGAAATATTCTCGGGCGCGTTGTGCCACGCCATGACCTTGTTCCGCATAAGCGCTCGTGCCAACGTCGTAGTATTGTGACCGGGCGCGGGCGGCCATAGCGTCCAAAGAGAAAGTTCGGACGGCTGCTTGGGAAGCTCGAAGTTCCATACGACCAGCGTCACGGGAATGTTGACCGTGCCTTGATCCGCGGTGACGGAGATGCTTCCAAAATAGGTTCCGGCCGGGGCGTTCGCACTGCCACGTGGAATGGAAATGTCGATCCAATAGGGCTGATCTTGCGCCGGGCCGACGGTTGCGTTGCAAGCTTTCAGGATCGCTGAGCTTGCGCACAAGGAAGCCCCAGTTTCTGGATCGTTGAACGGGATGAGTGGTTCCGGATATGTTCCGGAACCTTGTGGCGGATTGCTGCCGCCGCCATAATTGGCGGTGCCGATGACCGTTAGATAGTGTTCGCGATAAAGCGTGACATTCGTCGCCGGGATCGAGATGCCATTCGGACCCGTGAGAGCCGACGCGCTTACATTCACATTCGTCAAACCGCGGGCCGGGCTCTGCACTACAACCTGAGTATCCACGGTTTCGCCGCGCGCTCCGGAAAGTTCAATCGAAGCCAGGGTTTCCGGCGCATCGGTCTTCCCTACCCTGATGAGCGATGAAGCGACCCATACCGGGAAAGACGCGACGGAAGCCTTTCTCGCTCGCGCGAAGAAAGCGATGAGGAGTAAGAGAGCGGCTACGACCGGTAAGCCTTTACCCGAGCGAAGAAATTCACGCGCAGGAACTCTTTTCCAGGGTGCGAATCTATCCCGTATGCTCATGAGATTTATTTTCCGGCGATCGATCGATGTTGCGGCTGAGAGAGGATGGAGGAGCTTGGCGATCCCTTGCGACGAAGAATCTTCAGATATTCGCGCCGCATGCCATCCCAGATCTGTTCTTGTCGAAAATTGCGTTTTACCTGCTCCTGGCCCGCCCGGCCGAGCTTCGCGGCTAATTTTTTGTTGGTAACCAACATGGCGATCGCATCAGCAAGCGCGGAGACACTGCCCACCGGAAAAAGTAAGCCCGTTTGGCCGTGCACGACGAGATCGACGATGCCGGTAGCCGAGGCGCCGATGACGGCTTTACCGGCGGCGTGCGCCTCAAGGACGACTGTCGGCAAACCTTCGCGATGGCTTGGCAGGATAAGGACGTCGGAAATCGCATAATACGGCGCCGGGTCATTTACCGGACCGGCGAGAATCACGCGTTCGTGCGTCTCGAGGCGGTTGCGAATTTCCTGAGGCAGGGGATCGCCCTCCTCAAAACTTCCCACAAGGAGCAAGCGCATCTCGGGAAATTGTTTTTCCAGAAGCAAGAAGGCGCGAGTTAGCTCGGAGATGCCTTTGTCGCTGGTAAAGCGGCCTACGAACAAAATCACCGGCGCGCTTTCCGGAATTTTAAAACTCTCACGCAACTCGGCGGCCCGCCTGACCCTTTCCGGAGTCGGGACGTACCGCGCCATATCAATACCATTGCAACTTCCGGAGCCGAGAATTACGGCTTGATCGCGATCGATGAGGCCGTAAGCGATGGCTTTGTCCCGCACGCTATGGCTGACGCAAATGACGCGATGCGCGAAGCGGCAAGCCAGCCGTTCGGCGATGATGAGCAGTCGGCGCCGCAAACCTTTGGCGGTTTCAAAACGCAGGCCGTGCAGCGTGTAGAAGCGGCACGGAACGCGATTCCACCATGCGGCAAAACCACCGAGGAGGCCGGCTTTGGGTGTGCCAACGTTGGTAATTGTCGGACGAAGCCTGCGCAAAACCCCGCACAACTTCCAGGCGGAAATAATGTCCCGAAGCGGAGAGATCTCTCGCGCGATCGGTACCGCCACACGCCGGACGGAGTCCGCTTGCGCGACTTGCCATTCGCCGACGCGACGTTCGGGAGAGACCACGGTGACGTCAAAGCCGGCATTCTGAAAATACTCGGGTTGCCCTTGCAAGAACCCCGTCGCGATCGAGGAATTGACCGCGATCAACAAACGGGGACGATTGGAAGTGATTCGCATAGTCGTGAGCTCTGTCCGTGATTTACGTACAGATTTCAGGGAACTAATTGTGAAAGTTCGGCAGAAACTAGATTTCTTGGCCCGCGGTCCGTCAGCTGTGAATAGATGTTTTGATAGCTCTGCACGATCGCTGGAAGCGCAAAGTGTTCACGGATGCGGGCTCTGGCTGCGATGCCGAGGCGGCGCCGCTCAGCCGGCCCCGCTTCGACGAAGCTTCGCCACGCTTCGGCAAGCGCGTGCGGATCGTTTGGCGCAACAACTTTCCCCGTATCCGCAACGATCAGAGCGGAATCTCCCACGTCGGTGACAACGCAAGGCGTTCCGCACGCCATCGCTTCGCCAACGACGATGGGAAAAGCTTCACTGCGGGAGGCGGTTGTGGCGATATCTATTCCAGAGAACAGACGTGCAACATCGTTGCGCATCCCAAGGAGATAGCAACGCTCACGAATACCGGCGCTGTCGATCCAACCGGCGAGTTGAGAGTTTCTCCAGGTAATTCCCATCCCGAAAAGGAGAAAATGGACCTGCGGCAGTTGCTTATGCAGCAGTCCGGCAGCTTGGATAAAATTGCGATGATCCTTGTGCGGATGAAACCGGGCACCGACTCCAATCAGGATCGCGTCGGATGGAATGCCTAGCTCTTTTCGCACCGATGCGGCAGCGGTGGGGTCAGGCTTTACGAGGTCGAGATCGAAGCCGTTCGGAATTAGTTCGAGTCGCTCCGGAGAGTAGTTGAGCTTCTTGTGATTGTGTAGAGAGGACTGCGAACAAAACACGATTCGCGATGCGAACTTTCCCGACAACACCGCGCAAGCTCGATTCACGAGCATGGTACGGCGCTTGTCAGAATTGGGATCGAGCGAATTGTGATGAATGCTCCAAACCAGGGGCATACTTCCGGCCAGCCGCGCGGCAAGAGTTCCGATCAGGTTTGCGTGGTACATCCACGTGTGGATGACGTCGGGCTTCGATTCACGAATCCATCGCGCCAGCCGCATTACCGCCAGAGGGTTCGGAATTGTGCGCTTCATGCCGAGCGTGCGCACGGCAACCCCAATCGATTGCATTCGCTCCGCCAGGTCCATGGTCGCCGTCAGCGAAACGATTTCGTTTTCGAATCGCGTCCGATCCATTCCGGCAGCGATGCGGCACAGCATATTTTCTGCCCCGGCCGGCCCCAGCGTGGTGATGATGTGCATTACTTTAATCATGTTTTGATCAACTTTTGTTGTTGCACAAAGCGTCTGCAGGAGAGCTAGTCGTGATTTGCGGCTCTGTTTCAGCCGGCAGTCATTTCGCGGCGGACGGCTATTGACGTACTGTCGAGGCGCAACTGCGACAGACTCTCGTAGACTTCCTCGTACGCACGAACCATGTTTGCGACGTCAAATCTCTCCCGCGCGCGGCGGGCAGCGGCTACGCCCATTGACTGGCGAAGGCTGCGATTCAAAAGCAGCGATTCCATCGCCTTCGAGAATCCTTCCGCATCGCCAGAGTGAACAAGAACTCCGCTCGTTCCATTCTCGACAAGACTCGGAACACCACCGACCGCGGTGGATACGGTTGGAAGACCGGCGGCCATGGCCTCCAGTATCGAGAGCGGATTTCCTTCGAACTCAGAACTGAGAACGAAGACATCGGAAGCGGCGAGAACTTCCGGAATATCCGTGCGCAAGCCGAGAAAACGCACGCGGCCACCGAAGCCAAACCCCGCCACCTGCGTTTCCAGTTCGTTGCGCAAAACTCCTTCACCAACAAGGAGCAAGCGGGCGTTTGGATGGCGAGCAAAAACCTGCGCGAATGCTTTGACGAGCAGGGCGTGATTTTTTTGTCGTGCGAAACGGGCTACGCAAACAAACAGCACATCGTCTTCTGCAAAGCCTTCCTGCGCGCGCCACCGTCCGCGCGATACACCGGGATTGGCGTAAGTACTCGTCGGAATGCAGTTTGCAATGACCTTGCATTGCGGAATGCCGTAGAGGCGCTTCAAGCTGACAGCGACCTCTTCCCCCACAGCGATTGGAATGACTCCATGGCTGAACGCGTAACGGTGCACGACTCGGGCAGGAGGCTCGATCTCACGTTCCGCAAGATTATGAACGGTGTGTAGCAACCTTGCGTTTCCGAGGAGCAGCATTGTCGGAAGCGCGTAGCGTAGTACCTGCAAGTGCGTGTGCACGACGTCCGGTTGAAGTTCGGTGAGAACGCGGTGCAGCCTGCGGTACATCCGGTAATCGAATCCGGGCTTTTTTCCGAGATAGCGAACTTCAACTCCCGCCTGCGACAACAATTCATCGAGATCACAGTTCAACGGATCTGCAAATGAAATGACGATTGGCTCGAACCGATCACGATTCAACCCGCTGACGATATGCACCGCGACGCGCTCGGCGCCGCCGGGACTCAACATCGGAACGATATGGATTACTCGGATTCTATTCATGATCTTGGACCGAAGCTCGCGATTTCACACGGGAAACGCCGGAGCCATCCTTCGTGGAGAGCGAACAATTCTCTCTTGGAGACGACGCGCTACTGGCGGCGCCAGTAGCTTCATCTCCGCTATGCTGCCGCACTGAGCCATCAGCAGGCCGAAGAAAAACCACGTCGGCTTCCGCATTTCCCAAGTCAGGCTGGAAACACCAACGATCCAAACGGCCAACGACACAATCCAAAGCCGTTGCGGGAACGGAGGCATTCCTCTTAACGACAGGGCCAAGGCAATCAGTAGCGCGCAAAATATGGCGAAGCCCAGAACACCTTGTTCGACAAGGACGGATAGAAATGTATTGTGCGCGGGCGGCGCAGGATCGGCGTCTCCAAGACGGATCGGATCGGTAAGAACGCGGCTAACGATGACGCGGAATGCGTTCGCACCGATCCCGAAAAAAGGATGGCTACGGAATATTTCCCAGCCGGCTTTCCAGATAATCGTCCGGCCGGTAAATGTTCCTTGTGCGAATTCGGTCGGCAGCGTAGCCAAACGTTCCCATGAAGTTGCTGGAACGAAGTAAAGAGCGCCCGAAATAAGCAAAACAATTGTCAGCATTAGCGCGACGCGTTGACGACCATTCAAGCGCGCCTGAGTCAGTGGAACGATTGTGAGCGCGACGGCCGTCGCGAGAGACGCGCCACGCGAGGCGGTCAGCAAAATCGTTGTGCCTGCCAGGATTAGTTGAACTCTGCAAACCCAAACGATCCAGCCCTTATTGTGAATCAAGAGGTAGTAAGACATCGGAACACTGAGGGCCATGATCAGTCCGAGGTCATTGGCATCTAATTTTGCGCCGGCGTAACGCTGGTACACGGACTCCTGGTGAGCGAGAAAAAGATAGAAAGTGTCAACTCCCGAGACGAATGTGCCAAGCACATAGGCTTGCATGAGGTGCATCTGCTTTTGCAGATCGGGAGCCAATTCCCAAATGAGCCAGACCATCGTGAATAATTGCACGTACGAAAAAGCTTCGATCAACGTTCCTTCGGGATAGAGACTCCACAGAAAACTCAATCCGGCCATCGCGACAAAAAGAATCATGATCACGTGTCCCAGCGCCGGTCGCCGGACCTTTCCCCTTTCCAGAATGGTGAGGACTCCAAGGCCAAGAGCGACCATCCCGATGAGCCGCACGCTTGTCCCGAAACCTGGAATCGTAACGGCATCCTCCCAGGGCATCGCGAAAACCATCAGCCATAGGGACACAAATGCGAGGCTGCCGAAGCGTGAACATTTATCTGCTTCGACGCGCGAGCGAATCGGCTCACGACTTTCTGGGCGTGGCAAACTAGCGGCGGATTTCATACTTGGCGTGGATGAACTGCTGTACCACGGCCAAGCGCCGTCTATAACGCGCCGGAGCATGGCGTTCCGCTCGTGTGAAAAAGGATAGACGTAGTTTCTTTCGGCCACGATTGAGTTACGCACTCCCGCCGGCGGAAATTGGCGCAGAGAAATGCTTCCGTGTTTCGACTATGAGGACGATCGCGCTTGTGACGAGTTGTACCAGCGCGGCGATGAGCATCGATAGAATCACGCCAAATAGCCCGTAGCGTGCGATTAGCCAGTTGCACGTGGCGACCAGGCTGATGGTCGCCAAAATATTCGGCAAGACCTGCGCATAGTAGTAGCCGGCGGCAGTCAGGCCAAACCCAACGAATTGAGCCATGAACAAAATGGCGCCGGCGGCCATGATCCAGGGAAGCAAATCGGCCCGTTCGGCGTACTCGTGGCGGAAAATCATGGTGAGGATCTCGCGGCCGGCGAACTGCGAGACGATCATGCCGATAGCTCCGATAGCGGCACCGGCGAGCAAAAGCTTGCCCAACAACGCATCAAACTCGGCGGCGTTGCGGTTGAAATACGATCGTGCCAAACGCACGAAAGCAGCTTGGCCGAGCGATACGACGGCCATGTTGCCGACAGATATCGTTAAGCTGATTACCGAAAAAATCCCCAAGTCGCGTTCGGTGAGGCCGTGCTTGATGAAGAAATTCGGAAGGCTGGAACTCAGCGTCGTCAAAAGCACGACAATGCCCAGCGGCAACCCGTGCCGCAACAATCCAAATTGCTCTTTGAGGTCAAAACGAGGCACGAGGATCTTGTTTGAAAGCCGTCCCGATTCCCCTGGCACGTTTTGCGTGCGCTGAGAAATATCGTAGCCCAGCAGAACGATGCACCGCGCAATCACGACAGCCAGAATTCCCCACACAAGGCTTCGACTTAAATAGACGGCGACGCCCATCCCCAGGACGGAGAGCAGCGCCCTAATCATCATGGATTTGGCGACTTCAGCCAGGCGGTCATGGAGTTGCAGGCGCGCGTAAAACACATCGCTAATCGTTTCGATTCCGTATGCGCAGCCGACTATCAGGACAACTTCCGTCAGCTCACGGCTGTAGTGCAGAATTTGCGTGATAACAAAAGCAATCGCAAGGGCTACGGTCGTCATCAAGAGACGAAGACTCAAAAAGTTTCCAAACTCCGCTCTTTGGGCGCCGGCGGAATTCATCACGGATCGGAGTTGCATGTTTGTGAGCATCATCAGCGGGTAGATCAGGGCGAGGCCTAACGCGTACTGCCCGACAAATTCGGGCCGCAGCAGCTTCGTCAAGAGCGTTAGCATCGCAAATTGGCCGGCCGCGTAAACGACGTTGCCGACGAACGTCCAGCTGAAATCGGCGCTCAGCGAAGACCGTTCGCTCTGCTGCATCGCAAACACATTCCGTGTTTGTGTACTCATAACCGGCATCCGAAATTGTTTTTTGTTTCCATCATTGGAGTTCTGATCGTTCGGCAAAGATGTAGCGCGCTATTGCCGTGCCGCCAGCGTCTCGCGACTCTGCACTCTCAGGGGAAGATCCTTGGCCAGCGCCGATGTAAAAAGGACCGCGCCATCGGAATTCAAATGCATTCCGTCACGCTGGTAATATTTTGCGGATAGTGTTGCCGGATCGATCGGCACCGAAATTTCCACTCCCGCGGAGCGGCCGGCATCGACCATTTCACTGACTGCTTTTTCAGAGGAAAGTGTCGGTGGCAACAGCACGATTAATTTGGCGCCATGCTGATCGCAAAGGTCTCGCAGCCTTCGCAGTCGCGGAATGGAGGCCGCGGCGAACTCGGAGCCCTCCGGAATCGGGAGCTTTTGATTCACAACTGAGAAAAGATCTTCGAGATGAGGAACAATCCGCTTCAGCATCTGCATCCGAATCGGACTGCGCGTATCCCAAAAGACGCTCTCATGCGCCAAAAAAAGATTGCTCGTCGCGGTGCGATCTAAATGTAGATCGGATGCTGCCGCGAACGTGTCGCGGGCATCGAAGAAAAGCATCGGAGCATAGTCCTGGCGCACGCCGTCCTCAAGGAAGTAGTTCACGCCAACTCCGACCACGACTACTTGCGGCCTGGCTCCCTGCCGGAACAGTCCCTGCAACGCATAGAGCCAGTCATAGTAGCCGGTCGCTTCGAGAAAAACGGGGTAAACGCGCATGCGAGAGGAAGTCAGCGCATTCAAGCGATCCAATTCAATGCCGTGCAACAGCAGCGAATTGCCAACGATCAGGACGCTTGGAGGTTCACTAGGGCCACTCGGGCGTACGGAGACGGCTTCGTTGTATTGCCTGGAAACTCGCGCATATGTTCCGGAACCATGTTTCAACAGATAGATCGACGACAGCTCAAATACGATGACGAGCAGCGCGCAAATTGCTACAAGCGCCTTCGCGTAAGTAGTTGCCCTGGACTTAGAATCGAAAATAGACGAATGCATTGAGGCTGCTCCCGGAAAATAGGGCCAGAACCACAAACGCCGCGGTGGCGAGGGCGGTCCGAAATGCGTACGAAGTGTTGGCGAACGGGTATTCCTGATTGCCGGATTCCATCAAAAGATCCACGGCAAACAATGGAATCGCGAAAAGGCTCAGCATGAGAAATGCGGTGGCAAATTCACTTCGCCACGAGAGATCAGAAAGCCCCGACAGGAATTGAATGGCGGCATGGAGCGAGGTTGCACGGAAAAAAGCCAGGCTGAGGCAGAAGAGGTTGAACGTAAGAATGCGTTGTCCCCAGATTGACAAGAAACCTGCAAACCGGTTTGGCTGTACTGCGGCGATTGCGTCTTTTTTAGACGGAAGGATCAGGCGCTCGATTGAGAGCACGCCACCGTGAATCGCGCCGAAGATGACGAATGTCCAGTTCGCGCCATGCCAAAGGCCTGCCAGAATCATGGTCGTGATCAGGTTTAAGGAAGTTTTCCACTCGCTGCCCGCGCTGCCGCCTAGCGGAATGTACAAATAATCGCGAAGCCAGGAGCTCAGGCTGATGTGCCAGCGCCGCCAGAATTCCTGCAATCGCGCCGAAAGATACGGCTGGCGGAAGTTCACCATGAAGTGGAAGCCCATCAACTGGGCGCTGCCGCGTGCGATATCGCTATAACCGCTGAAGTCTCCGTAGACTTGCCAAGCGAAAGCGTAGGTCCCAAGAAGAACGATCCAGAGGGTCGGCTTCCCAAACTGGCCGCCAAAGGCTGCATTCGCCAGCAACGCACAATTGTCGGCAACCACGCACTTGCGAATGAGCCCCGAGAAAATCAGCATAAGGCCGTCAAAAAAGCGGTCTGCGTTGAAACTGCGGTCCTGCTGCACTTGCGGAAGAAGATGTCCGGGTCGCTGAATAGGGCCGGCGATCAAATGGGGAAATAAGCTGACGAACAATCCGTATTCGACAAACGATTTCGCCGGCGCGAGCCTGCCTTTGTAAACGTCCACAATGTAGGCCACTTCCTGAAACGTATAGAACGATATGCCGGGCGGAAGAAGGATACGGATCAGCGGCAGGGGAATATTGTGAACGCCGAACGTGCCCAGCATCGTGGAAAAGGAATCCACAAAGAAATTGAAATACTTGAACGTTCCTAGAATGGAGAAATTCAAGATCAGCGAAAAGATGAACCACTTTCTGCGATTGAGGTTTCTCCCTTCCGGAGTGATTCGCTGCGCGATCAAAAAATCGACCAGCGTGCTGCAAATCATGAGCGCGAGAAAGCGCCAGTCCCACCAGCCGTAAAAGAAGTAGCTGGCGCACAGCAAAAAGATGTTCTGCTCGCGGCGGCCCAAGCGCCAATAAATGAGCACGACGGGAATCAGAAAAACAAAATAGACTGGCGAGTCAAATAGCATGGCTATGGGATAGTTTTGTTATTTCGTTGACGAGTACAGGAACTTTTCGAGATTCTCGCTTAACGGCGAAAACCCTCAACTAGGCGTGCCTGGCTGCGTGATAGTCCGCGTAGCCACTGTAGCTGGCCGTGCTGCTCTTCGGATCCCAACTATTCAGAATCGTGCCGAGCACGCGAGTGCCATCTTCAGCGAAGCGTTGCCGGGCAAAGAGCGCGCTCTCCGTCGTGGTCTGACCCGCTCGGATCACAAGAATTACGCCATCTGCAAGATGACCCAGCACGCGCGCGTCGGCGATGTGGATCATTGGCGGCGCGTCGATCAAGATCATGTCGAATTCCCCGCGGAGCCGCCGCAAGAAGGTGGACATTCGTGGAGAGTAAAAAAGATTTGAGGGGGTCACGCCGCAACTGCCGCCCGGAAGTACATACAAGCCGGCGACATCGGTTGGGTGGACCAGATGCGAGATGGGAACTGATTCGAGCGAGCCATCGCCACGCAAGACATCACTCAGGCCCCAATGATTTTCTGAACCGAAAACCTTGTGCAGGCGCGGACGCCTCAGGTCGCCGTCAACCAACAATACCTTGCGACCGATTTCCGCCACCGCAATGCTTAGGTTGCAAGCGACCGTCGTTTTGCCGTCACCAGGGCAGGGACTGGTGACCACAATGACTTGCGGCTCATTGTTGTTGTCGCCCGGCAAGAGAATCGAAGTCAGCGCCGTGCGAACGCATTCGGCAACCAACGATGGCTTGCGCTTCCACGTCGCGAGTTCTGGCCAATCTGCTTTGGAGCGAGGCGGTCCCTGCGGGAGACGCCTCGCATTCAATCCGTTGCCGATTTGGCGCGGCATGGCTGCTTCGTCCAAGGGGATAACGCCTAGTTCGGGCAAATCCAAATAAACTTGCGCGTCACCCGGAGCGCTAATTCTGCGGTCAACACGTTCGCGGAGAAGGATGAACCCGAGTCCGAAAATCGCTCCGCCGAACAAACCAATCGCGGAATTCATCGCAACGCTGGGCCGATACGGACGCAACGGTGCGCGAGCGCGGTCGACGACCATCACGTTGCTGTCGCGCATCGCGGCCGCCAAACTGGCTTCCTTGACGCGCTGCAACATCATTTCGTAGATGTGCCGGTTGGAATCCACATCGCGTTTGAGCGTGTCGTAGTGGATGGCCTTATCGGACTGATCCGCGACCAATTTTTGTTGTTCCGCACGTGCCTTCGACAAGAGAGTTTCCCTGCGCAGCGCGGCAGAGTATTCGTTGCCAACACGGCGCAGCAGGTTGCTGCGCTCTTTGTTCATTTCGGCTTTTAACGCGTCAATCTGCGCCTGCACTCGCTGGACCTTGTAGTGCTCCGGCGTCAGCGTTGCGCTGAGTTGCGCGTATTCAGTTTGTAGCGCGGTCAGTTTCTGGCGGTAATCGCGCATGCTCGCGTCTTCCATTACTTCGGGCAGCGAATCGGCGGCCTTGTTCTTTGCTCCCTCGAATTTCGACTGGCTTGCGATGCGATCGGCCTGGGCCTTGGATAGTTCGTCTTGCAATTCTTTTAGGCGAGCTTCAGCAAGGTTGTCCTTTTCGGACGTAACGGTGAGGCCGGAGGCGCGGGCGTAATCCTGCAGCTCGGTTTCGGACTGCTCCAGCTGCCCTTTCATTTTGTCGAGATGGCTCGTCAACCATTCCGCAGTTCCCTGCGCCGACCGCCACCGTTCTTCCTGGCTGAGGTCAATAAATTCGCTGACGAGCGTATTCGCAAAATTCGCGGCTCCTTGCGTGTCGGGGGATTCGTAGGTAATTTCCAGCAATCGCGAATTGCCTGAAGTGCGGACCGTCAAATTTCGCTGTATTTCCTGGATCAGCTTTTCGCGTTCGGAAAGATCGGAGCGCTTGGAAGACCGAAAGGTACTCCGAATGCGCGACATGAAGCCGCCCCAACCTGTGGTTGGCTCGGTCGTTCGTAGTTTCAGCTTGTCAATAACGTGCTCGAGCAGCGTTTCGCTCTGGAGCAGTTTTGCCTGCGTTTCAACATAAGATTCAGCCGACGTATAGCCCTCCCCACCCTCGTTGGCTCCCTTTTGTTCGCCAAAGCCCGAACTTTGAATCTGGAGCGAAGTCCGCACGCGGTAAATCGGCGTTTGGACCAGGCTGATGAGAATCGCGCCGACCAGGCCGACTCCAACGAATTTCAGCAGAGTTATTCTGTGGCGGAACAGGATGTGCCAGTACTCGAGAAGGCTGTCATAGCCGCGCGAATCGGCCGCATCGTAGGACGGCTCGTAGCGCTGGTATGGACTGAGTCGCTGCGGCCCACGCGCGTCAAGTTCGGCATGCGGTCCGTTAGGTTTTTGCAATGGAAATTCGGAATCGCTCATGTTTATCCCCGATCGAATGAATCAAGGTATGCGCCAGATGGCCAGTCCGGTTCCGGCTTGAACCACCGATTCAAGTGCACGCATCCCTACCTTTTTTCCGGTACTCCCCGGAATAAACAGAATGTCTTCGCCCTGCAGCGGAACATCCGGCTTCTTTCCGTTCAGCGCATCTTTGATGTCCACCGGCATTTCGACGCGCTGATCGGCATCGGATTTCAGCCGCAGAATCTTGGCGTGGCGCGAGTCCGCTCCGGTATTCAGCCCCTCCGCCAGCGACAGCGCTTGCAAGACGGACATGGATTGGTGTTCGCCGAGAACGAATCCACCGGAGCGATGGACCTCGCCGATCACGTAGACCATTTCCGCCTTCGGCACGGAAATTACGTCGTGTGGAAAAATCTGGATGTTTTCTTCCGGCGTTTTCGCTTCCATGATTTTCTTCAGATTGAGTTCGGCAATCGTGAACTGGCCGGTGGGATCAAGATGCGCGCTGGGCAGAGGAATGCAGCCCCACTCCAATTCACGAGTGATGCGCACACTGTAGCCCGCGTCCTGCCGTATGCCTCCAGCGAGCGCCAATATCTCGAGCAAAGTCTTGTGGCCCTGCACTTGATGTACGCCTGGCGTATTCACTGCGCCTAGAACGGAAACCGGCTGGCTGTGCACTTCGGAGACTTCCACGATGACCTGCGGATGACGAAGGTAGGTGCTGAGCGCTTTGTTGAGCTCTTGCTGGCCTTGCCGCGCATTGAGCCCGCCGACGCGAACGCGGCCGGCGAGCGGAACATCCACATTGCCGTCTCCATCGACGCGCACGGGCTTATTGGCGATTTCCGGCAATTCCGGGTCGGAAATCTGAAGTTGGTCGCCTGGGCCAAGTAAGTACGTCGAATGATCCTGGTCACCGCATTTGGCTTTCATTTCGTCGGACATGGCCGGCGCAGAAACCTGAGCCGTAGCATTCGTAAGAAGCAGGAATGTTGCCGCAACAACAGCGGCGAGTAGTTTCTTCATAATTCTCCAACTGTCGCGAAACCGGCTGACTTCCCCAGCGACAAATGAGGTGGTGACGTAAAGGTTGTCGGACGTCTGGTTTTGTGACAGGCCAACCATTTTCTCGTGTCTGTTCTTCAAGGCTTGGCCCGAGCCGCGAGCGGGAATGGTTGTTGCAAGCCGGAAGGAATAACGGCTCCGGCAGTTTCGCGTGAAGGCCTCCGCTGCGAAACTTTCTTCGCATTTTCCATCCAGGATTTCTGCATCTTTTCGACGCAGGCCGCGACTGCGGCGGAGAATCCGGTTGTTGTGAAAACGTCCAGATCCATCCACAGGGGAGAAACCGCGTTCTTGCGGTACAAAGTGAAGCCGCCGATCTGTTTCCCGTTTCTTTTTGCGAGGCTGATGGTCAGGCTCCAATTCGTGTCGGAAGGTGACGGCGGGGATTTCCAAAAATATTGAACCTTGGTTCGGCTGACCGCGATGAGCGGATCAAATTCGACGCCGAACGGCAGCCCGGCGGAAAAGTAAAGCCCGAAGCCATCGAATCCGATTCGCTCCAGGCATCCGCGCAGAACCTTGCAGAACTGTGCGAGATTCGCGCAGCTTTCCAGCGCATCGGTCGCCCTTCGGATGCTGACGCCATTCGCGATCGCATGACGATTCAACGTGCGGTTGGCGACGCGGCCGAGTTCCAGAAATTCGTGATAGCGAAGTTGCTGCACGCCGATCAAGACGCCGGCTGCGACGACCGAAAGGACGATTGCCAATACCGGCCCACCAGGATTCAGCAGAAGCAGGCTGACTAAACAGAAGCACGCGCTGACGCCATACAGCACAAGGACGGTTTGTCTGTGTGCAAGGCCACGGCCCAGCAGTTTGTGGTGAATATGCTCGCGGTCCGGCGCAAACAAACGGCGGCAGCTCAGGAAACGCCGGAAGACTGCGACGGCAACCTCCAAAACTGGCAGACCGAGCGACACGATGGGGATCGCTACGGCGAGCATCGTCGGTGCCTTATATGACCCGGCGATGGCGATGGCGCTGATCAGGAATCCAATCAGCAGGCTGCCGCAGTCACCGAGAAAGATGGAAGCTGGATTGAAGTTGTAGCGGAGAAAGCCGGCGATAGCGCCCGCCAATGCCAGCGTGAGAATCAGCACGACCTGATTGTGTCCTAGCAACGCGACAACACAGGTCACCAGGCAAGAAAATAGCGCCGAACCTGCCGCGAGTCCATCCAGGCCGTCGATCAAATTGAACGCGTTGGTGATCCAGAGGACCCACAGAATTGTCAGCGGCAGTCCCACCAGCCAGCCCAAGTGAGGATGACTGGCAAGGACTGAGATCCGTGAGATCCCGATTCCATTGAAGAACAACAGAACGGCTGCACCGGCTTGCACGGCAAATTTGATATAGGCGCTGATACCGAAGATGTCGTCAGCCAATCCGAGGAAGAAAATGATAGTTGCTGGCCCGAGAATCTTTAGCGTGAGGTGCGAGAACGGAAACTCCGCCGAGCCGAAGTGCTCCGGCATCCACATGGCCAGAAGCGCAATGCACCAGAGCGTCAGGAAAATGCCAACTCCGCCGAGGCGTGGGACCGGACGCGAATGTACGTGACGATCCGAAGCCGGTAACGAAACCCAGCCTTGCTTGACGGAGACCTCGCGGACCAACCGCGTGAAACCGGCGGACGCCAGGGCTGCTCCTAGAAAAACTACAATTTGCATATCGTTCTCTTCATCGGCTGGAATGTTTTGAGAGTTGGGTTGGTACGCCGGGGCCGGCGGCGAAACCACAAAAATCTCTTCAGGCGCTTCCGCGGGAATCCTGAAATGCAGACTTCAGACTTTGTGGTTGGGCTAAGTCCGTAGAATCAAACGCCGAGCGAAATCGTGCGGAACTGCTATGTCTGAGCTCGGCAGTGTTGCAGGGACTGATCCAGTTGCGATCGATTTCGACCGCGATCGATCGTTGCAACAGTTCTATCGACAAAACGAGCTTCAGCGCTGATTTGATTTTGAGCACAATCCCGGTCACGCCCCGGAGCGGGCCTTCTTCGATTTTCGCGGTATTTCCGACGCGCAAGTAGGGCCATGGCATCACCGCAAGTCCGCTTTTTTCAATTTGTCTGACCGCCAGGATCTCATGCTCTTCGACGGGAATCGGCATCTTGCCAATTCCCGCGATCTGGATGACCCCTGGCGTCGTCAGTACCGGCAAACGGTCGTTCGGATTCATACGGCAGAATAGATAGCCGGGGAACAATGGCACATCAATGTCCTTCATGCGATCCGACCATTTTCGAGTGGATTTGCTGATGGGCAGGAAGCATTCAAATCCGCCATTTTCCAACAACATCGTTGCGTACTTTTCTCTGCCCGACCTCGCGAGAATTGCAAACCATGGCCACTGCCGATTCGTCACGCCCATAACTGTCCCCCAGATACGCTACCGCCATTGGAGTCCCAATTCCTGAACCCCACTTTCGGTTGAGGCCATCTTTCCTTGCGTCTTGTCGGGCCGGGCAGACGGTTCAGACGATGCGCGGAAATCTGTCCACGCACGCACGATATTCGAGCCGAACCATCCCTCCAATCCGGTGCATACCCTAATGCTCGATGAGGTCAACCCCTTAAGGACCGTTCGTTTCCGTCAGGTCGGCGCAAGGTCGTGGAAAACCAGCGGGTTACACGCCAAATATCGCAGAAGTTAATTTTTGGTTGAGGGTACGCAACAATAATATGAACACGAATGTTAAATCGAGGAGAACAAACACATCCGACTACGAATCGCGCTGAGAAGAGATTAAATCGTCGCCCAAATTCGAGGCGCAATTTACGACAGACGGCGGAAGGACTCCCGCCCCAAGGGAATGCCTATGAAATTGAAATTCTGGAGGCGCGGGTGAGAATCGAACTCACGCATAAAGGTTTTGCAGACCTCTCCCTTACCACTTGGGTACCGCGCCATCCAACTGAAATTATAGCCAAATTGCGGAAGACTGTCAGCCAACCGCGAGGTTCCGGTGCTTATTTCTTCGCTTCCGTCGCAATCTTCGCTTCGCGCAAGAACCGGGCCGCTTCTTCCGGAGGTGTCGGATTGATGTAAAAACCCGTGCCCCACTCGAAGCCGGCCACCTTCGTCAGCTTCGGAATAATCTCGACATGCCAATGATAGTGATCGTTGATTTCTTCGCCGATCGGCGAAGTGTGAATCATGAAGTTGAACGCTGGCCTGTCCAGCGCCGCATCCATCCGCATCAACACATCTTTTAGCATTCGCGCGAGGCTCGCGTACAGGGTGCTCTGATTATTTTCGTAGGAAGAACCGTGCACCTTCGGCAGCAGCCACATCTCAAATGGAAAGCGGGAAGCGTACGGGGTCATCGTAATAAAATGCTCGTTCTCCGCAACGACTCGTTCGCCAGTATCCATTTCCTGCCGGATGATGTCGCAGAAAATGCACCGCTCTTTTTCATCGTAGTAGTGCCAGGCACTGTCCACTTCCTCACGCACGCGCCGCGGTACAATCGGCAGGGCAATCAGCTGTGAATGCGGATGGTCCGCGGTCGCGCCAGCCGCTTCGCCGTGATTCTTGAAAATCAGTACATAGCGGAAGCGCTTGTCGTTCTTTAAGTCGAGCATGCGGTCGCGGTACGCCCACAGCACATCTTCCAGCGCGCGCTCGGGAATCGTCGAAATTGTCGCGGTGTGTTCCGGCGCTTCGATGATCACTTCGTGCGCGCCAACGCCGTTCATCTTGTCGAAAAGCCCTTCGCCCTCACGGTCCAGTTCGCCTTCGATCTTCAGCGCGGGAAATTTGTTCGGAACCACTCGAATCGACCAGCCCGGCGTATTCGGCGCTCCGCCGTTCCTTCCGTACACGAGCAGTTCCGGCGCGGTTTTCGATTCATGGCCCGCGCAGAACGGGCAGTTCTTCGCGTCGCCCGGCTTTACTTCATCACGCAAAAAATCCATCGGCCGCTTGCCGCGGTCCGTCGAAATAATCACCCATCGTCCTGTGATCGGGTCTTTCCGTAACTCCGGCAACTCTTCCTCCTGGGTTTTTCGCGCAGACTTCGCAGCGCTCTATTTTCCGCCAGCGCATTGTACCTCGTCCTGCCCATTCTCGTATTGGCTGGTCACAAAATCACCTCAGTGCAGCGCTTTCACCACCGCTCCAAAAAACGCGTCATCATCCACAAGCGTCGAACCGGTCGGCTTCGGCCGCGCACTCAACACCACGACCGCGAGATTCTCTCTTCGATTGATGTACATGTGCTGCCCGAAAATTCCGACTGCTTCGAAGGCGCCTTCATGCACTGGGTCTCCCTTCGGCACCGGCCACCACAAATACCCGTAATCCACATGCTTTCCGCCGACTTCTTTCCCGCTTCCCGCTTCATCGAACCATCCCGGCGGCACCAGCCGCTTGCCATCGATGACACCGTCGGCAAGCACTAGCAATCCAATCCGGCCAAAATCCCGCAGTGTCGCGGCTAGTCCTCCGCCAGCAAAGCCCGCTCCATTTGCCGATTCCAGTTGCCACTTCGCTTCGGCTTCCATTCCCCATGGCTTCCAAATCTTCTCCGACAAATATTGCGCGAGCGGCCTGTGCGTCGCTCCCTCGAGCACCGCCCCCACGACAAACGTCTCGCCGGTGTTGTAATTCCAAATCGTCCCCGGCGCTCCGGCCTTCGGCAGCGAAGCCATAAATGCCAAAATCGCTCCGGGCTTTTGTTGCAGTTGGATTTCGAGCATTTTCCGCCGGTCCGATTTCGGATCGGTGTACGTCTCGTCCCACTTCACTCCCGATGCCATCTGGATTACGTTCCGCACGGTCACGCCTTCATATCCGCTGCCTTTCAGCACCGGCACGTACTTCGTCACCGGATCGTCCAGACTCGCAATCGAGCCATCCTGAAGCGCCGCGCCTATCAACGTCGAACAAGCCGACTTCGCCATCGAGTACGACGGCCAGTGTGTCGAAGGACCCGTCCCCAGTTCGTAGTCCTCGAGCACTACTTCGCCGTTCTTCAAAATCAAAAGCCCCGCCACGCGATTGAGCGCCAGGTAGTCAAACAAGTCGTACTTCTTTCCGCCTGCTTCGAACCGCACATTCTTCAGCGCCACCTTGGCCACCGGCAGCGCTCGCACCGAATTCCCTTTTTCCACCAAGCGCACCGGAAACAATTCATCGCTGCGAGCGAACGTCCGCACTTCCAAGTCCGGCGTCATCGCTCCGTCATAAACCTGCCGAGGCACTGCAATCTGCTGCGCGTTACTTGCAATCGAACAAACTCCGAGCAGTGAAACAGCACACACTACAATGCTCGGAAATTTTACTTTAAGCATGCTGTTTCCTCTTCCGAAGCAAAATCGGGCACAAGCATAGCGCGTTATATCTGCGGGCTGAAGGCGTCTTTGTGGAGGCGGACTTCGGGCGGGCTGCCGGCGATGTTGTCGATGGCGAGGACGTCCAAGAGGACGTCGAAGCTGAGCGGCATGCCTTGGTGCGTTTTTTTTTACGGCTGCAGCTGCACTTCCACTTGCCGCAGGATATGCCTCGGTGTCGCCTCATTGCATTGTGTCAGCGCCGCCTCTTTGCACACACGGCGAATCGCCGTCACAGGATTGTCCATCGTCGCGCGCAACAACTTGCCGTCTCGCAAATCCACCGTCAACGTCACGTCAAACGTTTCCTTGCCGACCTCCGCGATGTATCCGTCGCCATTGTTCTCTACTTCCACCCAGTTGTTTGCCGTGTCCGCCACCTTTGCCTTCATCCACTCCGCGGGTAAATTCACATTCGGTTGTACTGGCGGCACATGGCGGACGAGCAATTTCACCGTTTTTTCATTTTCATTCACTTCTTGCACGGTCAGATCGAAATCAATCGAGTCCTGTCCCAAAATCACGCGCGTCCCATCTGCCCATGAATTTGCTCCGCCCATTTTGATGTACAAGTGGTCGCCAGCCTTTGAAAAAGTTCCACTCTTCGTCGCCAGCCACAAGTCAGTGTAGAACGTCATGAAATCCGCCATCGGCCCAACCAACATCGGCGTGACCTTACTGAAGTCCGGAAGCTTCATCATGTAGTTTGGATCCAGAGAGAGCTCTTGTCGGAAATTCGCACTCTCTGTCGGCAAAGGCAGGGTCTGGCCATTCGACTTCAGGTTCGACCACCCGATCCTTTCGACCCATAAACCGGAATCGTCTTTCGCTACAACTCCACTGCCGTCGATCTCATATTCCCACGCTTCATTCTTGCCCTTCATGTGGTATTTCATGGATTCACCCAACTTGTATTGCCGGTGAAACAAGCCGGCGGAGGCCTGCGAGGAATTTCCGAATGAGGATTCTGCGAGCAGACAAAACAGTGCGCTTTCTGTTCCCCAAGTCAAAATCGCAAACTGACAAAACAGAGCCAAGTGTCTCATTGCCGTTTCTCCTCCAAGCCTTCGCAGAACAGTTTCATCTCTTGCTGCAAGATCATTTCAGTCCCGGCGAACGGGGGCCCTTCGACCGCCCACAATCCCGTTAATCCCAGGTGAATCGTTTTGAAGACCGGCATCAACAACGCGATCTCGACATCCTTGCGCAACTTCCGCGCAGCCTGCAGTTCACGAAACAACAGTTCGAGCGGCGGATCGATCGCCTTCTGCATCTCCACCATGTGCGGCATGAACTGCGCCGTCCGCGAAAACATCTGGCCCAGAAACACGCGCACAAATTCGTGGTGCTTCTTCTTCAGCTGAAATTGATGACGGACGTACTCGGTCAGAATATCGGCCAGCGATTTTCCGTTTCGGCGAACCAGCTTTCGTACCTTCGCCTGGATTATCGGTTCGAGTTCCGCCATGTACGCCACGACGATGTCTTCCTTCGTCTCAAAATAGTTGTAGATCGTTCCTTTTCCGATGTCCGCCATGTCAGCGATGTGGTCCACGGTGACGTTGGCAAGCCCGTGCCGCGCAAAAAGGCCAATCGCGGTTTCGATGATTTTTGCCCGTATTTCTTCCTTTTTCCGCTCCCGGCGGGATTTTTCGCCTCTGACCCTGGTCATATATGACTATAGTCACTTTTATGGCCACGACCGTCAAGGAAAACTCTTCCCAAAAAAACCGAAAGGCCCGGGGAGTTTTCTCTCCGGACCTCTCGCGTACTTGCTATTTTAGGTTGCCTCAGATTTTCTTTTCCCCTTCGCGCATGCACTCTTCAAGCGTGCGCACGGCAAAGTCGGCTTGGTCTTCGTCAACGACGAGCGGCGGCGAAAGCCGAAGTGTGTTTTCGCCCGCGCCAAGGATCAACAACCCTTTGTGGAACGCCATGTCCACAATCGCGTTGCGCAGGTCCGCCGCACGTTCCTTCGTTCTTTGATCGCGCACGATTTCGATGCCGATCATCAAGCCTCGGCCGCGAACGTCGCCGACGATTCTGAACTTCTTCGTCCAGTCGGCAGTCTTCGCGAAAATGTAGTCACCGATTTTCTTTGCATTCGCAACGAGTCCGCCTTCGAGCAAATCGAGCGTTGCGATTGCCGCCGCGAGGCAAACTGGATTCCCGCCGAACGTCGTGCCGTGCGCACCGGGCTTCCAGTTCATTACGCTGGAACGTGCGATGATTGCGCCAAGCGGCATACCGCTGGCAATTCCCTTCGCGCTGCACAGAATGTCCGGCTCGATGCCCGCATATTCGTGCGCCCACATTTTTCCGGTGCGGCCCATACCGGACTGCACTTCATCGCAGATCAGCATAATTCCGTGCTGACGGCAGATGCGCTGCAATTCCTGCAGGAAGAATTTCGGCGCTGGAACGTAGCCGCCTTCGCCCTGAATCGGCTCGATGATAATTCCGGCAACTTCCGTCGGATCGAAGAGCCGCTTGAAAATCTGATTTTCGAGCTGTTCCAGAATTTCTTCGCCGCAGGTTTCAGGCCCGTGTCCGAGCGCGCAGCGGTAAGCATACGGATACGGAATGTGTTCGACGCCACTGAGCAACGCGCCAAAATTCTTGCGCTGTGTGGACTTCGATGCTGTCAAAGAGAGCGAACCCATCGTGCGCCCATGGAAACATCCGTAAAACGCGATCATCTTGTCACGCTTCGTCGCGTAGCGCGCGAGTTTGATCGCGCCTTCAATCGCTTCCGTTCCGGAGTTGCAGAAGAAAACCTTCTTGTCTTCCGAGCCGCCAAGGGTTTTTCCAAGCCGCTCCGCCAAATACGGCAAGCTCTCGTAATAAAAATCGGTTCCGGACATGTGAATCAATTCCGCGGCCTGTTTCTGAATCGCAGAAACTACATTGGGATGGCAGTGTCCGGTCGAGCAAACTGCGATTCCAGCAGCGAAATCGAGGAATACATTCCCATCCACGTCTTCGACCATCGCACCCCGGCCGCTCTTGGCCACGAGCGGATAATCGCGCGTAAACGAGGGCGACATGAACTTTGCGTCGCGCTCGACGATATTTCTTGCTTTGGGCCCGGGCAGGCGGGTGATGAGCCGGGGCGTTTTCGTTTCCGTTGCGGTAACCATGAAATCCTCCAAGTTGTTGATTAGTCAGCGGTTATTGTGGTGTATGGGCCGCAGGGCAGACTTTTTTCGCGCTCGGACGGACTTATCCCCAAAACGCTCTGCCAAACAGGACGTTTATTAATCGACGCCGTAGAGGTTGGGTCGAACTTCGGCGGGCGAGGCGTAGATGCGTGGGCGATGGAGGTTTGTCATTTTCGTTTCCAGCGGACGCTGCCGTCCCGAGAATCTTCAATGATTATACCACGTTCGGCAAGTTCTTTGCGGACGCGATCGCTGGTGGCGAAGTCCCGGCGGGCGCGAGCAGCGTTGCGCTCGGCGACGAGTTTTTCCACGTCTTCGTCGCTCAACCGACCTTCTGCGGCGCCAATGCCAAGCGCTTTCAGCTTTGCGGCATCGTCATCCTGAATGACCGCGAAGACCTGGTCGAAACTGGCGAGAAAATGCTGCGCGGCGGCGACTTCCGCTTGCTTGAATTCACCTTTGTCCATGGCGATGTTGGCTTCACGAACAAAGTCGTACATCGCGGCCAGCGCGACGGCGGTGTTCAAATCATCGGAGAGTCCGGCGTCGAAATCGTTCGCGGCCTTGGCGATGCGTTCGGCCATGGCGGTGTTATTGCCGGCGGAAAATTTTCCCTGTTTGAGGCGGTCCGCGAAAGTGCGGAGGCGCTCGACGGAACTTGCGGCCTGTTGCAAACCGTCAAACGTAAAATTCAGCTGGCGGCGATACGGAACGCTGCAAAGCGCGTAACGCAACGAAGAGGGTTTGTGCCCCTTCGCAAAGAGATCGCGGACCGTATAGAAATTGCCGAGCGATTTGGACATCTTCTCACCTTCAACGAGCAGATGTTCGGCGTGCAGCCAATACCGTGAAAATGGCTTGCCGGTTGCGCCTTCACTTTGCGCTATTTCGTTTTCATGATGAGGGAAAGCGAGGTCGATGCCGCCGGTGTGGATATCGAGTGTTTCACCAAGATATTTCATGGCCATGGCGGAACATTCGATGTGCCAGCCGGGACGGCCCGCACCGATTTCTGTTTCCCAAAAGTGTTCGCCGGGCTTTGGCGCTTTCCAAAGAGCAAAGTCGCGCGCGCTTTCCTTTTCGTATCGGTCGTTGTCCACACGCGCGCCGGCTTGAATACCGGTCAAATCGATTTTGGAAAGATTTCCATACCGGGGAAATTTCGTGATGCGGTAGTAGATCGAACCTTCGCTGTCGTACGTGAAAGATTTCTTCTGCAGGCGTTCGATGAGCTGCACCATTTCCGGAATGTGGTCGGTAGCGCGAATCCAGTGTTCCGGCGTTTGAACATTCAACGTCTTGCAATCTTCGAAGAACGCATTTGCGAATTTGTCCGTGTATTCACGGATGCTGATTTTTGCCGCGGCAGCATTGGCGATGATGCGGTCGTCCACGTCGGTCAGATTCATGACGTGGGCCATCTTGAAACCGCGCAGCTTCAAAAAGCGGCGGAGAATGTCCTGAAAGATGAACGTACGGAAATTTCCGATGTGCGCGTAGTCGTAAACCGTGGGCCCGCAGGTATACATTTTGACTTCGCCCGGGGTTTGCGGGACGAAGGCCTCGGTCTTGCCACTGAGCGTGTTGTGCACTCGAATTTCGTTCATAAGACGTTTGTCCGGTCCGCCAGCAACCAGACAAGTGGATGATTGTAGCCGAGGCTTAGGAAACGGGGCAAACGCATTAGCAAGCAGGCGCGACAGACCGATGGAATTGACGCTGCGGCGCGGCGTGGTTACAGTCCTTTTGGCTGAAAACAGAAGGAGTTGGCGATGATGCGTAAAAATTTCGGTATTGGGCTGGCGGTATTGCTGGTGACGGGCGGCGCGCTCGCTGGGCAAGAGAAGAAAGACACGCAGGAGAGCAACATACTTTCGCCAGAGGATTTTTTGCAATTGCGCGGGATACAGGATCCGCAATTTTCGCCGGACGGAACGCGCGTGGCGTTTGTAGTGACCGATCCGCTGACCGGCCAGCACCGGACGCGGCACATCTGGATTTATGACCTGAAGTCCAAGGCGGCTCGGCAATTCACGTACTCGGAGAAGTCGGAGACGTCGCCTCGATGGTCGCCAGACGGAAAGCAGCTCGCGTTCCTTTCCGGCCGCGGCGGAGAGCAGCAACATATTTTCGTGATGCGCGTGGACGGCGGCGAGGCGTCGGCGCTGACGAAAAGTAAAGAGAGCGTCGGCGCGTTTGAATGGGCGCCGGACGGACAACAGATCGCCTTTTTGGCGGCCGATGCAAAATCGGACGAACAGGAAAAAAAAGAAAAAGAAAATGACGATTCGCACGTGGCTGATAAAGACGAACGGCACGCGCGACTGCGGATTCTGGATCTTGTTGCGAAGAAAGAACGCGCGCTGACGCCGCAGAATTGGGAAGTGAAAGAGATGAAGTGGTCGCCGCGCGGCAAGTCGCTGGTCGTTATTGCGACGGACAAGCCGGAATCGGACAGCGAGACGGACCGCTTGTTCGCAGTCGGCGCAGCAGATGGAGAGATGAAGCAACTGCTGGCGCCGCGGGGAGGATTCGGGGACATTCAAATTGCGCCGTCGGGAACGGCGATTGCGTTTCGCGGATGCCGCGAGGATGGGCCGAATCCGCACGATTTGATGGTGTTGCGCGTCGGCGACCCGGCTGCGCAGAATTTGTCCGGCGCGAATCTGGACCGGCAGATCATGGATTTCCATTGGCTGGCGGATGGAGCTATTCTCGCGGACGTGCTCGATGGATTCCATTCCCGCTTCGTAAGCTACGGCAGCGACGGCAGCCGGAATGACACACCGATGTTTGCGAGCAATCCGCGTCAGTTCGTGGCGAGCGCAAACGGAAATGTGGCGTTTGTGGGTGAGACGGCCGTGGAAGCTGCCGAGCTGTGGATTTGGAACCGGAAGGACGCGCCAGAGCGGGCGACGCATCTGAATGACGGTTGGACAAAGCATGCACTGGTGAGGCCGGAAACTTACAAATACAAATCCTTCGACGGATTGGAGATTGAGGCGGCGCTGGTGAAGCCGGCGGACTGGGACGGAAAAACAAAATTGCCGCTCATTGCATATGTGCATGGGGGACCGACCGGAGCGTGGGAAGATTCGGTGGAGGCATGGTCGCAACTGCTGGCGGCGCGGGGTTTCGCGGTGTTGATGCCGAATATTCGCGGGTCGATCGGATACGGGCAGAAATTTGTGGAACTGAATCGCTCGGACTGGGGCGGCGCGGACTACAAGGACGTGATGGCCGGCGTACATGATTTGGTGAACCGCGGAATTGCCGACGCCAATCGTTTGGGAATCGCGGGCTGGTCGTACGGCGGGTACATGAGCGAGTGGGCGATTACGCAGACCAACGAGTTCAAGGGAGCAGTGAGCGGCGCGGGAATGGCGAATCTGATTTCGGAATTTGGCACGGAGCGCGGGCCGGCTTATGACGAATGGTTCTGGGGCGTGCCGTACGAGAAGCCGGAGGGATTTTTGAATCACTCGCCGTTTTTGTTTCTGAAAAAGGCGAAAACGCCGACTCTGATTTTGCAGGGGGAAAACGATACGACGGATCCGATGGGACAGAGCCAGGAACTCTATCGCGGGCTGAAACGGTACGGAGTACCGACGGAGTTGGTACTGTATCCAAGGGAACCACACGGGTTTCAGGAGATGAAACATCGGTTGGATATGCAGACGCGGATGGTGGCCTGGCTGGAAAAGTATGTGAAGAATAGCGGCCAGGCTTCGGCGACCAGCGCCAAGTGAAGGCTGCTGGAATCCTGGAGGGAGCTTGAAGGAAGGGGGTGGTAAGGGTTTTCCGTAACTGCAGATTCTGAGGGAGTTAGCGAGTTCGGGGTACGGATTCACGAAGGAGCGGCAGGTTTGTTGGCGCTTGTCTATCGTTCTATTCTTATTAACTCCAGGCTAAACATCCGATTTGCGGCTGCCCTGGCAGGTGCATGCACGGGGCGGGCTGATTCAATCCAATGATGAATGATGGGCAGGCGGTCGAGCACCTGAAGAAGGCGTACCGGGTGTTGGATGTGCCGCCGACGGCGTCGGCGCTGGCGATTAAATCCAATTACAGGAAACTGATCAAAAGATGGCATCCGGACCGGCCGGCGACGCGAGCGGCGACGGCGTCGGAAGCGATGGTTATGACGAAGATTCTCAATGAAGCCTACGCACTCATTGAGAATGCGCCGTTGCGGTATTACGAGGCGGGACAGGCGGCGAAAGCTTCGCCGGAGAAACCAGGTCCTCGCGCGCGTGAAAAACGCGGCCTGGGGGCCCTCAGCGACGCGGAAGCCGCCTTGATCGAAAAACGTGTGGAGTACGCGGTTCGGATTATCTGCGGCCTGCTGTCCGGTGCGTTCATCGGGCTCATTTTTGCCGAGGATTTGTTGCGAAACGACGCCGAGACTTTCTCGGCGGCACTGGTTCTCGCATTGTTGTTCGGTGCGGGAGCGGTGAAACTGGGAGACAAGATCTGGCGGAAGATTTTTGGGATTTGGTGGAAGTGGGAGTAAGGCACCGACCGGTACAATACCGAGGCAAGACGACGAGAGTTGCAAGCTTATTGAGAGCGGAGACGGCGGTACGGACAGAGATGACGAATCGGTGGAATGCGAGAGAGTACGACGCGAAGCATGCGTTTGTGTATGAGAAGGCGAAGGGTCTGGTTGACCTTCTGGCGCCGAAATCCGGCGAACGGATTCTGGATCTGGGTTGCGGTACAGGCGTGCTGACGTCGGAGATAGCGACGAGGGGTGCGAACGTATTGGGGATCGACCGATCCGCAGAAATGGTGGCGCAGGCGAAGAGCAAGTTCCCTGCCCTGGAGTTCGCGGTTGTAGATGCGACGAAGATGAAATTTGACGGAGAGTTTGATGCGGTTTTTTCGAACGCGGTGCTGCACTGGATTCCCGAAGCGGAAAAAGTGGTAAGCGGAATTGCAGGGGCGCTGAAATCAAACGGAAGGTTTGTGGCGGAATTCGGCGGTAAAGGAAACATTCAGACGCTGGTGAAAGCCTTCGACCGGGCATTCGTCGCGCTTGGTATGGGTGAACCGGACGACGTCAGCCCGTGGTTTTATCCAGGGATCGCGGAATATGCGGCGTTGCTGGAGAAACACGGACTGGAAGTGCGCTCCGCGGCGTTGTTTGAACGGCCAACGGTTCTGGAAGATGGGAGCAAAGGGTTGGCGAACTGGATTCGCCTGTTCCGGCAGACGTTCGTGGAGAAGATGGGCGAAGGGGCGGCTGCAAAGTGGATTCACGAAGTGGAGCGGCAGTCCCGGGCGGAGCTGTTCCAAAACGGGGACTGGGTGCTGGACTACCGCAGACTGCGAATTACGGCCCATAAGAGTTGAGCGTTGCAGCTTGGCGCCAGAGCCTGGCGGTCAGATCCTGCCGTTCCCAGTATTGCTCGCGGCTTTGCTCCGCGGACATAGTACTTCGACGTGGCGGCGGGAACGCTTGCGAATCACCAGCTCACGATCGGCGATAGACAGAAGCTCTCCTAACGTGACGGGATTCAGCGGATCGAATCTGGCAACTCCGGCACTTAGCGACAGCCGATAAGAAGCAAGCACATCGCGATTCATGAGATCGATCGACGATTGCAGGCGGCTCAAAACCACGTCCCGCGATTCGCTTGTACCCCCCTGAGCCAGCACGGCAAATTCGTCGCCGCCGATGCGCGCGATGATATCCGATTCGCGGAAGGTCATTTTCAAGACTTCGCCGCATGCGACGAGGAGGGCGTCCCCCTGCACATGGCCGCAGCAGTCATTCACGATTTTCAGGCGATCGACATCGGCGAAATAGAGACACAGCGGCTGAGCATTGCGAAGTGCAAGGCGAAGGTAATGCATTCCGAGCAATAGGAAACCGCGACGATTGTAAAGGCTCGTCAGTTCATCGGTGAGGGCCATGGTACGCAATTGATGCAGAACTCTCCATCGCATGAAAACTGACTGAGCTGCCTCCAGGAGGAGATCGCGAAATTTAGAGAGGTCAGCCGAACCTGACTTTTCAGACACAGAGAAGGCCTCAACTTGAGCCAGCAGACTGCCGAGTTCATTGCTGCCGTCGTCCAGGGAATCGGCGAGAAACTCCTCGGCGAATAGATCGTTGGAAGAGGGCCAGAGAGAGGAAGCGAGGGCCAAGGCGGCGGGACGCCGCCCGGTCCCGAGGCTCTCGGAAGCTCTCGGCGGATTGCAGTTGGTCGAATCAGGGAAAGTCATCGCAGCCATATCCACTCCGCTGAAAGGCAGCGCCGGGAAGTTCCGGCCGGTTGGCGGTTGTACAGGTTCGTGCGTTCGGTGGCCAACCGGATTCCGGAACGTCCCGGCGTTGCACAAAACGAAAATAGCAGAAGGGAGAAAGTAGAAAATCGGGGTGTCGCTCTAAATGGAGGTGAGGAGAATGGAGTAAGCGATGGTCGGGTAAAGACCCGATACAGCGGTTTAAGGCTGAACCAGGCCGCGGCGAATAGCGTAGCGCACGAGGGTTGCCGTCTCGTGGATGTCGAGCTTCTGCATGAGCCTGGTGCGGTGAGTTTCAGCGGTTTTAACAGAGATGAACAGGAGCGAGGCCACATCGCGAGTGGTTTTGCCCTCGGCGATCAACTGCAAAACCTGACGTTCACGAAGGGTGAGGGAATCCGGCTTGTCGTCGGTCTTTGCCTTGTAGGCGGCAAGGACGGAAGCGGAAATATCCGGGCTGTAGTACACCTTTCCGGACGAGACTTGATGAATGGCATGAACGAGGTCACTGGAAGCCTGGGACTTGAGGACATATGCGGCAACGCAAGCTTCGAGCGCGTCGGCGATGTACATATCCTCGGTGTGCTGGCTCAGAAGGATGACCTTCACTTGAGGAAAGAACTTGTGGACCTCGCGCGCGACATTGAGCCCGTTCTGCGCGGGCATGCTGATGTCCATGACGACAATGTCGGGCGAGAGAGAACGGATTTTCTCCATCGCTTCGAGGCCGTCAGCTGCTTCGCCAACAACGGAGAAACCTTCCTGGGCAAGAAGGGAGCGGAGTCCTTGGCGGACGAGCGCGTGATCATCAACTAGAAGGATTCGTACGGACATTGTTCACCTCGATTGAGTTCATTGGGACTCGAAAAATCAGGCAGGCGCCACGGCCAGAGGAAGACTCAATTTCAAAACTGCCACCGACAGCATTGACGCGCTCGCGCATGCTGACGAGGCCGAGGCCGGTCCGCCCTGGTTTGTGCACGATGGAAGGATCGAAACCGATACCGTCATCCCCCACCTTGCACAAGAGCGAAGTTTTCTCACTAAGGAACTGGACGGAAACGGAAGAGGCGCGCGAGTGTTTAACTGCGTTAGTCAGAGCTTCCTGAAGGATGCGATAGAGAGCAATTTCACTGGCGGGAGTCAGACGGCCCTCGAATTCAGCGGAGACGCGGATGGGCAGACCGGCGCGTTTCGAAACCGAACCAGCGAGAAATCGCACGGCAGGGATGAGGCCGAGATCGTCGAGGATCGTAGGTCGGAGCTCGTGTGAATACTGACGGAGCTGGGATTCGACCTGACGCAAGAGCAGCGAGACATTTTGAAAATCGTCATGAAGCTGGGGAGATGAACGGCGCTGCAAATTCGAAACGGCGAGGTGAACGGCGACGAGGAGCTGGCCGGCTTCGTCGTGAACGGCATAGGCGATTCGCTTGATTTCTTCTTCAAGCAATTCGTTCATTTTGCGCAGAGCAGAGACGGCATCCTGGAAACCGCGCTGGGCCATATCGTAGGGGGACAGGACCTCCGCTAAGAACTCGGAGGCCAAGGGAACCAGGCGTTCGGCGGGCGAGCGAAGGCGACTCTTGCGCAAAAGCGTGGCAAACGCCTCCTGATGGGTGATCGCTAGCTCGACAAGGCTGGTGCCGCGCGTCATGGAATCACGCCCAAGTTCATAGGCTTGCCGAAGAGCGGCTTCTTCGGGATGCGCCAGATAGCCAGCTAGAGCGGCGGAATAATTCTCCGCAAAGGAGGGCAAGCGTTTGCGCGACGCAACGACAGCGGCTTTCATGATGGGCGCCTCGTAAAGCGAGCGACAAAGATCAGGGCGTCGTCATTGCCTTTGCAGTGCTTGCTGAGAACGCGATCCGCAGATCTTTGCGGAGACTCGTATGGGAACAGATCGTTGGAGAAGTCACTTCCGATGCCGTCCGTGGCGAAAGCCAGCGTGTCACCTGGTGAAATGAGCAGAGTCGCCGCCTGGAGGTTGGGAAGCTGTGAGCCGACGACGCCGGGCCGGAGGAGGAGGGCTTCGGATGAGGCCCGCCCATTGCCGGAGCACCGGATGAGAACGCCTTGAACATTGCCAACGCCAATCCAGGTAAGCAAATTGCGGCGGAAATCAATTGAGGCAATGCTGAGAACAACGCCGCGCGTGGCGCGGAGGGCTTCGTGGCATTTTTGCACGAGTTCTATGAGCGAAACTGAATCGTTCGCGGAAGACTCGATAATCTTGGCGGCGGTGCGGGCGGCGTGGGCGGCAATCTTGCCGTGGCCGATGCCATCAATGGCAGCGATGAGGGCCCGATTCGCCGTGCAATGAACGAGCGACAGGTCACCGGACTCGGCCTGCTCCTCCGGAACAAACGAGGCAATGCCGAAATCCACTGGAGCTATTTTTCGCGATGGTCTAGACGCCATTTGGTGACCTTAACGACCGTACCTTGACCGGCCGAGGAAGATATCTGGAACTCGTCAACGAGCCTTCGAACGCCGGGCAGACCGAGCCCCAGACTGCCTGAAGTGGAGAAACCATCGCGGAGGGCGAGTCGAAGATCGGTAATGCCAGGGCCGTCGTCGGAGGCAGTGATGAGAATGCCGCTGCGGCGCGAATCGCGGACCACTTGGAGGGCGATTTCGCCTTTTTTTGCATAGGAAACGATGTTGCGGGCCAATTCGGAAATAGCGGTTGCCACGAGCGTGCAATCAACCGGGGAAAACCCCGCGTCGGCGGCGAGGGTTCTGCCCTTTTGCCGAGCAAGGACGATGTCTTGATCTGAGTTGATGGGCACCCGAATTTCCCCTGCGAACACTGCGGCTCTCTTTCAGTTGATGGTCTTGAATTTTTGATTCAAGTACGCGAGCCCCTCTTCCAGATCGAGGGCGGTGCCAACGCCTTCCAGAGTCAGGCCAAGTTGAACCATCGCAAAAGCGACCTCCGGTTGAATACCGACAATTACGGTTTCCGCGCCGCGCAGACGAATCATGAGAGCAATCTCTCGGAGGGTGCGAGAGGCGAACGAATCCATGACGTCCATGGCGGTGACATCGACGATCACCGCGCGCGAACGAAAGCGCACGACACGCTGAACGAGCGCGAGGCGAAGATGCTCCAAATCGGCATCCGACAGCGCAGCCTGAATGGTGGCGATAAGAAACTCGCCCTGCTTAAGAATTGGGACTTCCAAATGTACCTTCTTCCAGCCGGCCTATCGTGGCTCAGACACAGGCACGACTTTGTATCCCAAAAGCTTTTCGGCTTGTTCAATGCCGCCTTGCAAATCGCCGACGGTGTTCATCTTTCCGAGATCCACACCGATAGTGACGAGGGTCTGGGCAATTTCCGGGGAAAGGCCTGTGACGATAACGGTCGCGCCGAGGAGGCGTGAAGCTTCGACGGTTTGGACGAGGTGGTTAGCGACCGTAACGTCCATGGCGGCGACACCCGTGATGTCGATAACGACGACCTTCGCGCGATTGGTGCGGATGCCGCGAAGCAACTGTTCCGTCAGCTGACGAGCGCGCTGCGGGTCAATGACGCCGATGATAGGGAGAATGAGCAAGCGTTCACGAACCTGCAAGACTGGCGTAGAGAGTTCGCGAATTGCTTCCTGCTGTTGACGGATGACGCGTTCACGTTCTTGAACGAAACCGACGGCGACGGTATTGGCGATGCGGTTCGCGGCGGGTTCGTAGGCATCGAGAATGCGATTGAGTTTTTCAAAATCGGCCTGGTATTTGGCGAAGAGGGAGCGAGCGAGAACGTCACGGAGGAGCAGCACGATACCGATGACTTCGTGAGTTTCAACTCCGCGAGGAATAATTCGTTCAGAAAGATTGCGGGCGTAAGCCTGAAGTGCTTCGAAGGTGCCTGTCTCGAGGGCTTCGACGTAGCTGTCGTACACCGAGGTAGCTTCGGCGAAGATTTCCTCTTTGGTCATGGCAGTGAGGAGCCGCGTCTCGGCAATTCTCCGCAGCCACTCTTCGCGAAGTTGAGTTCGATTTTGCCGAAGGTGAGCTACCAGCTCGCGTAGAAGCTCCGGCGGAGCTTCATTGCGCGGTATTTCCGGCTGACCGAGTTCTCTTTCCAAAGGTTTACGAGGCGGATTTTGACGATTAGCCATGTACAGACTCTCCAAATACGCGGATGGGTAGAAGAGATCCGCGTCGGTGAACGGATAGTACTTATTGACGAGAATGCAAGGAATACCCCCCTAGCTCAATCAAGTAAAACCCTTGCTCCGGTGTCGGGTAAACACCTGAGGAGCGGGCACGGCTAGGTGTGTTCCGAGGGGTAGGATAAACCAGAGGACGCCACGAAAAGGGCAGAAAAATCGACTTGCGGCAGCCTGAAACAAGCCACAAGGGGTAGAGTAGGGCTTTACAGCGATAGCGAGGAGTGATACATTTTTTACCCGTACCGCCATCTGATGCGCCAGGCGGCTGGGCCTCTGATAGAGAACCTGCCAAACGTGTGTCCCTTCAACGAGTTAGGGTTGAAGTGGACAGCCAACCGGAAACCCGGTTGGGATGTTGCGAAAAGACACCTCCAACTGGGGAATACGAAGCCGTCTCTCTTCGCGCGCGTGTGCCCGGGCCCTTGCGTGTTGAAAGGCGTGAAGAGACCAAAGGGGATACCTTGCTCAAGCTGAAAAAAGTCGAAATCACTGGCTTTAAATCGTTCTGCGAGCGGACGGTGGTGACGTTCAGCGGAACGGGAACGACGTGCATCGTCGGGCCGAACGGCTGCGGGAAGTCCAACGTGGTGGACGCGATTTCCTGGGTGTTGGGCGAACAGAGCCACAAGAGTCTCCGCGCGGGGCGGATGAGCGACTGCATTTTTAACGGCACCGTAAAGCGGCCACCGATGGGATTGGCGGAAGTGACGATCACGATGGAAGACCCGGAGTTGGCCGAGGCGGCGCGGTTCGTGATGGAGAGCGCGGAAAAGGGCGAAGAAATTAATGCAGCGGGTGTTGAGACGACTGAGCTTGCGTTGGCCCCAAATGAGGAGATTATTTCGCTGACGGATGTGCCGGCTGACGCAACTGTTCCAGAAGTCGAGGCGGTTCCGGTGGAAGCTGCGGCGGAAGGCTCAGCGTTTTTGAAGGGCAAAAGAAAGAAAAAAGCCGAGAGGCCAGAGCTGGTTACGAAGCCGGGCGAAGTTGTGGTGAGCCGGAGGCTTTATCGGAGCGGCCAGAGCGAATATCTGATCAACGGACGCGTGGCGCGGCTGCGCGACATTCAAGAGATGTTTATGGGCGTTGGGCTCGGGCCGGATTCGTACGCGATTATTGAACAGGGACGCATCGGGCAGATTCTTTCGACGAAGCCGATGGAGCGGCGCGCGATTATCGAAGAAGCGGCCGGCGTGACGAAGTTTAAGACGAAGAAGCGGCTGGCCGAGGCGAAACTCGAGTCGTCAAAGCTGAATCTGGCTCGCGTGAATGACATTGTGGTGGAAGTTGAAAAGCAGCTCGGTTCGCTGAAACGGCAGGCGGCCAAGGCGCGGCGATATTCGGAAATTCGCGAGCAGATGCGCGGGATCGTGCGACAGATGCTGGCGGGCAAAGCGCGCGAGATGGAAAGCGAAGCTGCGCGGTTTACGAAGGCGCTCGAAGAGTTTGCGGCGGCGGAACTGCAACATGCGACGGCGATTCGGCAGCAGGAAGGTGAGCAGGACCGGTTGAACCAGCGCGTCTACGAGCTGGATACGGAGATCCGCCAGAACCAGAATCAATTGAATCTTACCGCGCTGGAGGCGGATCGCGCGGAAAACCGCATCTCGTTTAACACGCAGCGAGCGGAGGAGCTTGCGGCGCGGCGCGGGCAATTGAGCGCGGACATGAGCCAGGTGAGCGCCCAAGCGAGCGAATGGCAGACGCGAAGCGCTTCGCAGTTGCAGACCGTGAAGATGCTGAAGGAAGAAGCGACGGGCTTGACGGCGCGTGTAGAGGAACTCTCGACGCGGGCGGCGACACGGGCGACTCAGATTGCAGATGCCGAAACGCGAATCGAATCGTTGCGCATGACGGCGGCGCAAGCGGGGGATAGTCTGCTGCGTCTGCACGGCGAGCAGAAACAGGCGGAAGAAGCACTCGTGCATCAGAGCGAAGCGCTGCGGCGGCGCGAGGCAAGCGAGCACGATTTGCTGGAGAGTTCGCTCGGCGTGCGAGCGCATGCGGAAGAAGCGGCGCATGAATTGGAAGCCGCTACCGCGCAATTGAATGCGTTGAAGCAGCAGGCGAGTGAACTGCAAGCGAAGATGATGAGTTTGCGCACAGAGCGGGAAAGCTCGATGAAGCAAGCCGACGCGCTGCGGGATTCGCTGGCCGGAGTACGGGCGCGGCATGCGACGCTCACGCAGATCTTGAACGATCGGTCATACACGGCAGACGCGGTGCAGAAACTTTTTGCGGCGAACGAACGCGGCGGAGGACAGGATTTCCACGCAGTGGGCGTGCTGGCGGATTACGCGGAAGTGCCGGAAGCGCATGAAGGCGCGATTGAGCAATATTTGCGCGATGAATTGGAATACGTCGTTGTGGAGACTTTTGATCACGCGCGGGCTGGCGTTTCGATGTTGCGGGATGAAGTGGGCGGGCGCGCGACGTTCTTTGTGGATTCGACGAAGAACATGAAAGTAGAGGAGTACGAACCGATTATTCCGTTTCGAATGGAAGACGGCGTGGTTTCGCGAATGGACAAGCTGGTGGAGTTCCGCGATCCATTGGGCGCCGCGGCGAAACAGTTTTTGCCGAGATTGCGCGCGGCGTATTTGACGGAAAGCGTAGCCGCAGCGGAGCGCCTGTCGAAAGAAAATACGCAATATGCCTTCGTGACTCCGGATGGGACTTGTTATCAGGGACGCATGGTGACGGGCGGACGGCCGGACGAGGCGGGGCCACTCGGCATGAAGCGCGAATTGCGCGCACTCGATGCGGAAGTGATGCAGCTCGAATCGCGCATGAACGAAATGCAAGCGGAGATGGAACGCATCGCAGCAGCGTTGAAGGAGACGGAAGAGGGCATTGACGGTGTAACGGCAAAACAGCGCGAAGCGGAACGCGAAGTCATCAGCGCGACGCACAAGCATCAAGGGACGCAGAGTGAACTGGCACGGCTCGGACTGGAGTTGACGATTTGCCAGAGCGAGCTTTCGCGGTTGCGCCAGGAAGTTACCGGCGCGGAGCAGCGCGCCTCGAACGCGAAGAGCCAACACGCCTCGGCCGCGGCGACTCGCGCCGAGGCCGAGGCGGAAAGTGTGCGGCTCGCCGGCGAACTGGTGGAATTACGCGGTTCGGTTCACACAGAGCAGGATGAACTGGCGGCGGGCCGGGCAGAACTGGCGGCACGAACTGAACGGCTCAACGCGGCAGAAGAGCTGGCGAGTCGGCTGGCCGAAGAGCGAGCGGAATTGGAACGGCGCGAGATGGCGCTGCGGCAGCAGGAAACATCGATTGCGGCGGAAACGGAGACGCTGACGGCGCAGAGCGCGGAATTGGCACGCCAGCTTGAAGGATTGCTCACGGAGAAATCGCGGCTGGCGACTCGGCAACAGGAGTTGGAGCAGGAGTGGGAAGCGGCCCGGACGCGGCTGACGCAGATGGAAGATCATCTGCGCATGGGGCGCCAATCGCTTCAAGAAATGCGCGAGCAACGCAGCCATGCGGAAGTGGAGCGGGCAAAGAACGAGAGCGACTGGCAACACTTGCGCGAGACGTGCATGAGCGAAGTGAACGCCCAGCCGGAAGACTTGATTGCGAGCGAGACGGCGTTCATGAGCGGCGACGAGCTGGCGGTTGCCGAAGCGAACTATCGCGAAATGAAGCAGCGGATCGAGAACATGGGCGCGGTGAACATGATGGCGCTCGAAGAGTTCAACGAGTGCGACCAGCGGTTCACGTTCCTGACACGGGAGCGGGATGACCTGCTGCAATCGATTGCAGACACGCAGCAAGCAATTGCAGAACTCGACCTGATTTCGCGGGAAAAGTTTGAGCAGGCGTTCAATTCAATCAACGCGAACTTCTCGACCGCGTTCCATACGATTTTTGGCGGCGGCATGGCAGAAATGCGTTTAACGGAGGTAGACAGCAGCGGCGACGCGGGAATCGACGTTGTGGCTTCGCCCCCCGGAAAGAAACTGCAAAACGTGCTGCTGCTGTCGGGCGGCGAGAAGGCAATGACGGCGCTGGCACTGCTGATTGCGATTTTCCGGTATCAGCCGAGCCCATTCTGCATCTTGGACGAAGTCGACGCACCGCTGGACGAAGCGAACGTGGGACGGTTTACGCGACTGATCGGCGAAATGAGCGTGCAGACGCAGTTCATCGTCGTGACGCACAACCGGAAGACGATGGAGACGGGCAGCGTACTTTACGGCGTGACAATGCAAGAGCCCGGCGTTTCGAAGATCGTGAGCGTGCGTTGGGAAGGCGACGAAGCGCCGGAAAAGAAGAAAACGCGGACTGCGGCGGCGTAACGACATATTATTTCGAAAAAAAAGAAGGGGCACAAAGCCGCCCCTTCTTTTTTTTGTGAATTCGCCAAATTCCACTCCGGAAAGTTTTCAAGACAAATTCACAGGTGAGCGTTTACTGCGGCTTGGCGGGGACGGTGGCGTGCGCTAGAATGTGCGAACTCAGTCGAGGGGTTGTTGTCTGTGTCTTCTGCGCCTGCCATGAAAACTTTACGGGAAACCCAGTTCGCCGGATTGACGCCGAGCGCGCGCGGAAAAGTGCGCGACATTTATGATTTGGGCGACAAACTGCTGATTGTAGCGACAGACCGGCTGTCGGCGTTCGACGTGGTGATGCCGACGCCGATTCCCGACAAGGGCAGAGTGCTGACGCAGCTTTCGCTCTTCTGGTTCAACTTGCTGAAGGATGTGATTCAGAATCATGTTCTGAGCGCGACGGAATTCCCTACGCCGTTTGACGCCCATCGTGAGGAACTGGCCGGCCGCTCGATGGTCGTGAAGAAGACGCAACCACTGCCGATTGAGTGCGTAGTGCGCGGATACGTGAGCGGGTCAGGCTGGAAAGATTACAAGGCCACCGGCGCGATCTGCGGGATTCCGTTGCAGGCGGGACTCGTCGAATCCGACAAACTGCCGGAGCCCATCTTTACGCCAGCGACGAAAGCCACCAGCGGGCACGACGAAAATATTTCGTTCGAACGCGCGGCCGGAATGGTCGGCAAAGAGCTAGCCGAACAAGTGCGCGCGGTGAGCATCGCCATTTACAAACGAGCTGCAGAGTATGCGGCGCCTCGCGGGATCCTGCTGGCGGATACTAAGTTCGAGTTTGGGCTACTGAACGGTGAGCTGATCTGGATTGATGAAGCGCTTACGCCGGACTCTTCGCGCTTCTGGCCCGCGGCGCAATACCAGCCGGGGGGCGCGCAGCCGTCGTTCGATAAGCAGTTTGTTCGAGATTATCTGGAACGGATTCAATGGCCGAAAACCCCGCCAGGGCCTGAATTGCCTCCAGATGTGGTGGCAGCAACGCGTTCGAAATACCGGGAGGCGTATCGCATCCTGGTTGGCCGCGAGTTGGATTAACAAAAAATCGATCGGCCTGACGAAGGGCCGCTGCGGAGCGTGCAATTGTGAGAGATCAACTGGAGGGGCTGGTCACACAGATGGTGGACCGGGGAATCATGTTCGAGGAAGCAGTAGGCGAGTTTGAAAAGCGGTTTATCAAGAGTGTGCTGGACCGCGCGGAGGGAAACCAATGCCGTGCGGCGAAGATTTTGGGGATTCACAGGAATACGCTGAGCCGGAAGATTGGAGAGTACAAATTGGGTGACGGCAGAAAGCCGCGCCGTTAGGCAACAAGCCGGCGGCGGAAAGTCTTCGACGTAACTTCCAGGCACAAACCGAAAAGGCCCTCCGCTTCGAAGCGGAGGGCCTTTTCGGTTTCCAGTGTACTTAGTTAGAGGCGCGGCCGCTCGGCTTCTTGGGCGCCGGACGGCGTACAGGCGGCTTCTTTGCCGGCTTCTCTTTTTCCTTGGGTAGGTCCTCGGCATTCACTTTGGCCTTGTCCCAGTGGAGCATGAACGCGGGAGCGGGGTCATACGTTTCCAGCGTGCCCGTGAAGCGAGGCGCGGGCGTATCGTCCTTATTAAGCTTGCCCGCTTCGGGCTGGCCCATCACCTTCACTTCCATGTCTGGCGCGGTAGCGGCGTCAAATTCAGCCTGGTTTGAGACGAACGCGAGCTTTAGTACGACGGGGTCCGCGTCTGTTGCCGGCGCGGTTACTTCAAAAAGCTTGCCCGGGACGTCGGGAAATTCGAGGCCGCAGGAAGCAAACCAAGTGAGTTTGGCCTTGTCACCACCGGCTTTCAGGTCGGCGATCACGGAAGCGATGGTCATATCTTTGCGAGCGGCGTCGAGGTCAGCGGTGCTGAAGAGCTTGTAGCTTTCCGGACGGTCGGCCGACGTGCCTGCAAGTTGCAGCAGTTCGTTGAATTCGGAATCAGTCAGCGGATCGCAAACAGTGCCGCCCTGATAGGCAAGGACCAATTTCTTCAAATAAGGAGTCAGCTGCTTCTTCTGTGCATCTGTTGCAGACTTGGAAGTAATTGCTTTCGCAATGTGCCAGAAGCCATCCATGGACTGGGGCGGGGCCAAAGCGAGATACGCCTTGCCCATGTTGTAGTGCGTAACCGGCTCATCGGGATTCAACGTAAGGATGGACTTGTAAAAACTCATCGCACCGGCAGAGTCCTTGAGGAGGACGGACGCCTGCGCGCCGGTGTTGTTAAAGAAGATGATATAAGGCAGCTTGGATTTCTTGAAATCATCGTCCGAAACGTTGTCGGGCTTCTTAATGTCATCGAGGATCTTCAGCGCCTTCGTGGCGGCGTCGCGGGCAGCGGCGGCACCCGCCGTCTGGTCGGCTACGGGCAATGCGGTCCACGCGCCCTCGCGAACGTTATAAGCCTGGAGCAACGTCTGCGGACGATTGGCCGCATCCAATTTGTCGCCGAGCGCGATCAGCTTGTCCGCGTTTTCGATGACCTTTGCGTAGTTCTTTTGCGCGCCGTATGCCTGGTAGTAGGCCGGATAGACATACTGAAGAAGTGCGGAGTTGGGGTACTTGGAAACGAAATCATCGAAGCACTTAATCTGCGAAGCGGGAACCTTGTCGTCGGCGCAAGCTTTGTAGGAGTTGTACTCCGCCATCGTATACGGCGGCTGCTTGGCCCCTTGATCCTGGCCGCCTGCTGCTGCGGCTGCTTGGGCAGATGCGCTGGAAGCGCTGCCAAGAACAAGGCACAGGGCTAAGACTGCGGCCAACCCTGTCAATCGTCGTGTTGCGTTCATTCCGATTCTCCTCGCTAGGAACCTGGAAGATTAGACTCCGTTGCGCCGTGGAAAGAGTCCGGTGAGCGCAACAATTCGTCGTTAGTCAGTATGTTCATCCGTTACGAAAACTTTGGGATTATAAGAAAAGGGAGCGCGTAACCGCAAGCCGTAACGTTGTAGCAAGTTACAACAGACGTTGCGGCCAGAATCGTGCGATTCGGAAGAGACGCCAGGTAATCCCATTTAACCGCCTTCACCTGTCGAGTGCGACGAAAGCCTGTGGGGAAGACTTTTGCCACTCGTGTGCCCTGAGAATATGATGAGTTTCGCACAGAAAAAGTGGCCCGGGGGAGAAGAATTCTTATGGCAAGTATGAGCGAAACAAATGGAAGGGAAATTGGTAATAACACGCCGCTTGCCGGAAAAGTTGCGCTGATAACAGGCGGCTCTCGCGGTATCGGGCGCGCTATCGCGATTAAGTTGGCAAGCATCGGGTCGGCCGTGGCAATTTGCGGAAGAGGCGAAGCGAAGCTTGCGGCGACGGAAAGAGAAATCCTCGCGCTGGCAGTGCCGGGCATTGCTTTGCGCGCCGACGTTACTGCACAAAACGACGTAACGAAACTCGTCGAGAAAGTGGAATCGACCCTGGGTCCGATTTCAATCCTCGTGAACAACGCTGGGATGGGATTGTTCGGTCCGGTGCACGAAAAAACGGAAGTGGAATGGGACCAACTGATGAACACGAATGTGAAGAGCGTGTTCCTGGTCTCGCGGGCGGTGATTCCGGGAATGATCGAGCGGGGCGCCGGAGACATCATCACCATTAGTTCTCTCGCGGGAAAAAGCGTGTTCGCCGGCGGCGGGGTTTACTGCGCTTCGAAATGGGCCGTGCAAGGAATAAGCGGCTGTATGGCGGAGGAGCTGCGCGAGCATGGCATCCGCGTCAGCACGGTGTGTCCGGGAAGCGTAGCGACGGAATTCGCCGGGCGTGGGCCAAAGGATTCAACTAAGGTGCTGAAGCCGGAGGACGTGGCGCACGTAGTGGCAATGATCACGATGCAGGGGCCACAAAGCTTCGTAAGCGAGGTGCATGTGAGGCCGTCGCGCCGGGCCTAATTTTTCCTCTTGACAATAGTCGTTATCACGACTATCTTCGACACCATGAGTTCACCGACAAAGCCGAACCGCCACCAGCCGCCCTTCGAAGACCGGGTATTTGTCGCCGTGCTCAAAGCAGCGGATCATCTGGGCCAGCACGCCGAGCAAGTCCTGAAGTCCCACGGGCTGACGGGAACGCAGTACAACGTACTGCGCATCCTGCGCGGCGCGGGCCAGACAGGGCTGCCCTGCAGGAGCATCAGCGACCGGATGATTTCGCACGATCCGGACATGACGCGTCTGCTCGACCGCATGGAAAAGCGGGAATGGATCACCCGTGAACGTCAAAAAGACGACCGGCGAGTGGTCAAGGCTCGCATCACGCCGCAAGGCCTGGAAATCCTGAAAAACCTCGACCAACCCGTGCACGACATGCACAAACAACAGTTCAGACACATGAGCGCAACAAAGCTCAAGCAGCTTGCGGAGTTGCTTGGGGAATGCCAAAAGTCCGCACCAAATCAGCTGTCCGAAGCATCCTAAGCTTCAACTTGAACGAAAAAAGGAGAACAACCATGGGCCAGACAATTTCAAAGTTCGCAGGTGCAATAATTTTGACGGCGGCGATGGCGCTGCAAGCCACGGCGGCAACGACGACGTGGCAGGTCGATCCGGCGCACACGGCCGCGCAGTTTGCCGTAAAGCACATGATGATTTCCACGGTGCGGGGAGAATTCAAGAACGTAACCGGCACGGTGGTCTGGGACGATCAGGATTTAACAAAGTCCAAAGTGAACGTGACGATCGACACGAAGACGGTGAATACCGGTGAAGAGGCGCGCGATAAGGACCTGAAAAGCGACAAATTTTTCGACGTGACAAATTTTCCGACGATGACTTTCGTCTCGAAAAAAGTGGAAACGAACGGAACAGGCAAACTGAAAGTCACCGGCGACCTGACCATCCGCGGCGTCACCAAGGAAGTTGTGCTCGATGTGGAAGGCCCAACGGCTCCCATAAAAGATCCCTGGGGCAACACGCGCTCCGCAGTTAGCGCAACCACTCACGTGAACCGGCAGGACTTCGGTGTGAAGTGGAATGCCAACCTGGACGGCGGAGGAGTCGTCGTCAGCGACACAGTGGCAATCACAATCGACCTGGAGATGGTGAAACAGGCTGCGAAGTAACGCAGCCTGTTTTCCTGTCGGAGAACACAAATGAGCAATCCCGCACCGGTGGAATTTCCCGTAAACGAACTGATCCAAAACCGTTGGAGCCCGCGCGCGTTCAGCGACAAGCCGGTTTCGCAAGAGGTTCTGCGGAGCCTGTTTGAAGCGGCGCGATGGGCGCCCTCCAGCAGCAACGAGCAGCCGTGGGCGTATATTGTGGCGACGAAGGACGATACGGAGAATTTTGAGAAATCGCTCGGTGCCCTCGTGGAGTTCAACGCGAATTGGGCAAAGAAGGCGGCGGTGCTGGTGATTGCCGTAGCGCAACTCGCGTTTGCAAAAAACAACGCGCCGAACCGCAACGCACAGTACGACGTCGGTGCGGCGAGCTTGCAACTTTCGATCGAGGCGACCGCAAGAGGACTGGTCGTCCACCAGATGGCGGGATTCGACCCGGAAACAGCCAGCGAGGCGTACAACATCCCGCAGGGATGGGAGCCGATTGCGGCAATGGCCATCGGATACCCGGGCGATGCATCTTCGCTGCCGGAGCCGCTGCAAAGTAGAGAGAAGGCTCCGCGCAGCAGGAAGCGAATTCGTGAATTTGTCATGAGCGGGCAATGGGGGCATACTGCTGAATTCGCGAAGTAGTCTTTGCGAAAAGAGTTTCTTGAAAAAAACCGGCGCCCAGGACGGAAGATGACAGGGGAACAACTTGGAGGGATGCACGGCACCCTCGAATTCTTGCTGCGACACGGGTACGTCGTGCTTCCGGCTCTGGTTTTTGCCGAACAAGTAGGGCTTCCCTTCCCGGCAACGCCATTTCTGCTGGCCGCCGGCGCTCTGGCTGGGCGGGGCCACGTGAGTTTCTGGTTCTGCCTGGCGCTTTCCGCAATTGCTGCGGTTCTCGCCGACGGTCTGTGGTATCAGATTGGCCGCAAAAAAGGCATCCGGGTCCTTCAATTCCTTTGCCGCATCTCGTTGGAACCGGATTCGTGCGTCCGGCGGACGGAAGGCGTCTTCGCAAAGCAGGGCGCTCGTTCGCTGCTGGTTGCAAAATTCGTTCCCGGGCTAAGTACGGCGGCGCCTCCGCTCGCTGGAATTTTTCACATGCGCGCGCGGAGATTTTTGCTATGGGACGCGCTCGGATCGCTGCTGTGGGCGGGCGCTTTTCTCCTCGCCGGATACATTTTCAGCGGACAAATTGAAAAAATTGCGGAACGTGCGGCATCGCTTGGGAGTGGGCTGCTGGTGCTGATCGTTGGTGCGCTCGGCGGCTTCATCACCTGGAAATTCATCGGGCGCCAAAGATTTCTGCGGGAATTGCGCATTGGACGGATTACGCCGGAAGAGTTGAAGGAAAAAATCGATATCGGCGAAGAGTTGGTGATTGTCGATCTGCGGCACTCGCTTGATTTTGAGGCGGACCCGGAAACGATTCCTGGCGCGTTTCGCATGGACGTGAAGGAACTGGAGGAAAAGAGCGATCGGCTGCCGTCGGACCGCGAAGTGATCCTCTACTGCACTTGACCAAACGAAGCTACCAGCGCCCGTGTGGCGCTGCTCCTCAGAAAACAAGGCGTGAAGCACATCCGGCCGCTGCAAGGTGGACTGGATGGATGGCGCGAGGCGGGCTTTCCGCTGCAGAACGCAGTGCCCGAACAACATAAGCAAGATGCTCCCACCGATCAAATAAAAATGTAACCCAAATCTTTACATCGCCAAATTAGAGGCGCGGGAGCACGATACCGGACTGGGCCTGGTATTTTCCTTTTTTGTCTTTGTAGCTGACTTCGCAGTCTTCGTCGGAAAGGAAGAAGAGAACCTGGCAGAGGCCTTCGTTGGCGTAGATTTTTGCGGGCAGCGGCGTGGTGTTGCTGATTTCGAGTGTGACGAAGCCTTCCCATTCGGGTTCGAAGGGCGTGACGTTGACGATGATGCCGCAGCGCGCGTAGGTAGATTTTCCAAGACAGATCGTCAGGACATTGCGCGGAATTCTAAAATATTCGATGGAGCGGGCGAGGGCGAAGGAGTTCGGCGGGACGATACAGACGTCTCCTTTGTAGGCGACGAGCGAACGCGCATCGAAGTGCTTTGGATCGACGATCGTCGAATTCACATTGGTGAAGATCTGAAACTCGTCGGCGACGCGAATGTCGTAGCCGTAAGACGAAACTCCGTAGCTGATGACGCCTTCGCGAACCTGGCGGTCGGTGAAAGGCTCAATCATCTTGTGCTCGAGCGCCATTTTGCGAATCCAGCGGTCTGGCTTAACGGACATCCACGCCTCCTGTTTTGGTTGGTGCGTAAGTTTACAAAAATTTTCCGTACGAAAAGCTCAACGATAAGACAGCCAGTGTATTGCAGGGCCTTGCGTCTTGACAACCCGCGGCGGTGCCTCTAGCATCGGGCGACAGTAACTAGCGGAGGATGGCGTGATTAAGCTGGACATTGTGAACGCGGTGCTGCTGAAACTCGAAGGCGCCGCCGTAAGCCGGGTGAAGGCCGAACAGGCTGTAGAGACGGTGTTCGAATCGCTTAAGAACGCAATGGGGCGAGGCCAACGCATTGAACTGCGGCGCTTCGGCGTGTTCAGCGTGCGCCCGCGTAAGACCGGCATTGGCCGCAATCCACGCACCGGCGAAGAAGTGAACATTCCGCCAGGAAAAGCGGTTCGATTTAAACCGGGCAAAGAGTTGCAGGGACTCGAAGGCTGAGCCAGTTTTGGTAGGATAAGTTCCGCTTCAATAGCAAAAGACAATCCTGTTCAACTAAGGCTATGATGCTGCGCACGGCGCTGCTCAGTTGCTGTTTGCGCTGCGCGTAAATGACAAACCTTGTCCGCACGATTCGGCTACGCGATCTTCTGTACCTTTTCATTGGCTCTGTCGTTGGTTCCGGGATTTTCATTGCACCTGGCCTGATTCTTAGGCAGGTACACGGCTCCGTCGGGCTGTCGCTGCTGGTATGGATCGCTGCAGGCGGGCTGTCGTTGCTTGGTGCGCTAACGTACGCGGAATTGGCTGCGGCAAACCCGGAAGCCGGCGGGCTTTATTGCTACATCCGCGACGGATTTGGCCGGTTGCCGGCGTTTCTGTACGGCTGGTGCCTGTTTGTGGTCATCGCGAGCGGAACCATTGCGGCCCTCGCGCGCGCCTTCACAAAATACTTGAACGAAATCGTGCACTTGGGAGAATGGCAATCAAACGCTATTTCGATCGGCATGATTCTGGTGGTCACTGTCGTCAACGTCTGGGGCACTCGCCAGAGCGCCAATTTGCAGAACGTAACGACGGCGATCAAAGCCGGATTGGTGGTTCTACTCAGCGTGGCGCTGTTTTCTGCGGGTCATCATGGCCGCGAGCTTGGTACGGCGATCAAAACCGATCTGCACGGCTTCTCGCTGCTTTCGAGTTTTGGCTTGGCGATGATCGCCGCGTTATGGGCCTACGAGGGATGGCAATTCGGCACCTACAGCGCCGGCGAAGTGGTGGACGCAGAGCAGGCATTTCCCAAGGCATTTCTTCTGGGTTCGTTGTTCCTGATAGGGCTGTATCTCGTGGCCGTGCTGGCGTATCTGGTTGCGCTCGGACCGGCTGTTGCCTCCACGACAGATGCGATCGCGGCGACGGCAGCAAAAGCGGTTTTGGGTGAATGGGCGGGAAAACTCGTCGCGGCGACGATTTTGATTTCCGTTTTCAGCTCCACGAACAGCGTAATCCTTACGGCACCGCGCGTGTTTTACGCGATGGCCAAAGACAATCTTTTCTTCCAGAAATTGGCGGAAGTTCATCCGCGTTTCCAAACTCCTGCGGCATCGGTGATTTCTCTCGGCGTTTTGGCTGCAATTCTGACGCAAGCCGGAAAATTTTCAGAACTCGTGGAAGGCGTGATTTTTGTGGGTTGGATATTTTATGGTCTGGCTGGCGCTGCGATTTTCCCGTTGCGGCGGAAACTTGCTGGAAGAACGCTTCCGTATCAAGTTCCCGGATATCCCTGGACGCCAATCCTCTTTGTTCTGTCGGCTATCGCAATCGTTGGCAATGCGATCTACCGGGCCACGATTGATCCTGCACAGTTCCGGCATGTATTGGCGGCACTGGCATTCCTTACCGCAGGGATTCCGGTCTATCTCTTTTGGCGATGGAAAAGCCCGGCAAATTCCGCGAGCTGAAGTTCGTTGGTACACCTACAGCAACGAAAGTGGATCCACGTCAGCAAGGATCGCGGTTTGCGGGATTTCTTTTGCATCACAATAAGACAACGCACCGGAAAGCAATTGCGTAAGTTTGGCGCGGCTTTTCGACTTCAATAAGAACTGAAAACGGTGCTCACACTTCAGCTTCGCAAGGGGCGCGGCGGCAGGGCCTAGCACGCGGACTCCCTCATTGTTGAACGGCGCAAAGTATTCAGAAATCTGGCGCGACCATTGAATCGCTTTCTCCAGGCTCGTATCGCGCACAATGACGTTTGCCAGCGAAGTGAACGGCGGATAAGCCATGACGCGGCGGAAATGCAGCTCGCGTTCAAAGAACGCGACGTAATCCTGTTTCACAGCATCCTGGATTGCGTAGTGGTCCGGGTAATACGTTTGAATCAGCACACGGCCGGTCAGTTCGCCTCTGCCAGCGCGCCCCGCAACTTGCGTGAGCAGTTGGAAGGTGCGTTCGGCGGCGCGGAAGTCCGGCATACTGAGCGACGCATCGGCACCGACGACACCCACGAGCGTCACGCGATGGAAGTCGTGGCCTTTTGCGAGCATTTGCGTTCCAACCAGAATGTCCAGCGCTCCACCGGCAAAAGCGCCGAGTGTTTCTTGAAACTGGCGTTTGGTTCGCGCAGTGTCGCGGTCGAGGCGTGCGATTCGCGCGCTGGGAAAGTCCTTGCGCAGGCGTTCCTCCAGGTGCTCGGAACCCTCGCCGAAGAAATAAACATATTTCGACTGGCATTTCGGGCACTGCTTCGGAATCTGTTGGACCGAGCCGCAGTAATGGCATTCGAGGCGGTTGCGGCTCTTGTGATGTGTCATCGAGATACTGCAGTTCACGCACTGCACAGACGCGCCACAACTCCGGCACAGAACGGACCAGGAATACCCACGACGATTAATCAGAATAAGCGCTTGCGTGCCGTTGCTGAGACATTCCTCGATTCCCACATGCAATGCGGAAGAAATGGGACTGGTCTTTTGCGTCTGCTGAAATTCATCGCGCAAGCTGATGATCTCAACGGATGGCAGCGGGCGCGAAGCGACACGCGCTGCAATTGTAAGTAGTTCGTACTTCCCTTCCCGTGCATGATGATACGTTTCGAGCGCAGGTGTCGCCGAGCCGAGGAGCGCGAGAGCGTTCTCTGATTTCGCACGGACGATTGCGACGTCGCGCCCGTGATACCTCGGCGTCTCTTCTTGCTTGTAACTCGACTCTTGCTCTTCATCAACAATAATGAGCCCAACGTTTTCGAGCGGCGCAAAAACCGCTGAACGAGTGCCAACCACGACGCGCGCTTCGCCATGCCGCACACGCCACCACGCGCGCGAGCGTTCGACGTCGCTCAGCGCTGAGTGCAGCACGACGACACCTTCGAACTGCGCACCGAACCACGCGCGGCACTGGCGGCCGATCCAAAGCGTAAGCGCGATTTCCGGCACGAGGACGATAGCCGTCTTGCCGCGAGCGAGCGTATCTTGCACGGCGCGGAGATAGACTTCCGTCTTGCCGCTACCTGTGACGCCATGCAGAAGCTGTACGCCGAACACGCCCAATTCAAAGCGGGCACGGATCGCTCCAAACGCAGATTCCTGCGCCGGATTTAACGTGTGCGCAGGCGGTTCGTATCCAACGTCGAACGGATCCTCGGCAGGATCGACCGGTTCCTCCCACGAGGTCAAAATGCCTTCGCGAATCGAGCGCTCGATAAATGGCTTGGACATGCGAGCGAGTTTTAGCAATTGCGATAAAGGCAGAGGGCCGCGCTCGGTTTCCAGCAATGCCCGGAGGCGCTCCAGTTTCTCGGCATCGCCTGTCCGTGGTGCATCGCTGCCCTTCCACGCAATGATTCGTTGCGTTCGTTGCTTGCGTCCACGGACGGTCTCACGAATATCGAGCAAGCCTCTGCGTTGGAGACGCTGCAACAGCTCCGCTATGATGCCGAGCTTAACGGCAGCAGCAAGCGAGATAGCTTTGCCTTTCTTAGAGAGCACCGCTAAAGCGCCCGCTTCGTCTCCAGCGCTTCCTGCCAAGAGAAAGTTTCTTGCTTGCTCCGCGGCCAAAGCCCGCCCCGCGGCCGTCAGCAGGACTTCGCGTTGCGATGAGATTTCCGTTGGCGGCGGAAGCATTGAGCGAAAGACTTCCCCGACGGGAGCAAGGTAGTAGCTGGCAATCCACTGGCCGAGTTCGAGCAATCCTGGCGTCAGTGCGGGAACCAAATCGATGACACGGGTAATATCGCGCAGCTTCGTGCCGACCGGCGGCGACGGAACCAGGTCAACCACAACACCGATGAGGGACTTTTTGCGAAACGGTACAAGCACGCGGCAGCCGGGCTGCAAGACCGACCGCAGCGCCTCAGGAACGGCGTACGTGAAAGTGGTGCGCAGCGGAACGGGTAGCGCGACATTGCAAAACGGAGCGGACATTGCGTTGGTTAGTGTACCAGCAGAGCCAAAGCTCACCGGCCGATGAGCGCAATCCCCGCGAAGATCGCGATGATGCCAACCCATTGCCAAAGCGCGATGCGTTCACGAAGAAAAATGGCGGCAAGCAAGACCGTCACGGCTCCGTAGAGCGAGGATAGAACCGTGACGATCGAAATCTGCTCGATTTGCATTCCGCGATTGCTCAGCGCAAACGCTCCCGTGTCGAGCAAGCCCATCAGCGGGGGCTGCCAGTTGGAAGCGCCTAGAGATTTAAAAACGGGCATCCGCCGAAGGAGCAGCACGGAAAACGATACCAACGAGCCGGTCATACGGATCAGCCACAGAGCGGCGAAGGGCCCTGTTGTTGCGATAACGCGAACACCCAACAGCCAGAAGAGAACACCGAAGGAAGTGGCAGCGAACAAAGCCCACGCAACTCCAGACTTCGCCGTTTTCGAAGGCTCGCCCGGATCCACTTCCCCATGCGCGACGAGGACCACGCCAAGCAGCACCACCGCGATGCCGACAATCCGTAAAGCCGAGAGGTGTTCGCCGGTGAAGACAGAAAGAAAAAGCGTGAGAACGGGATAGCTTGCCGACAACGGCGCGACAACGGCTACTTTGCCAACTTCCAGGCACCGATAGAACGAAAACATCGCGACCGTATTGCAAGCTCCGGCCAGCAGGCCCCATACCCAAGGACGCCAACCCGAACCGTCAAACAGGTGTCCCCAGGAATGCGTGAAGAGCAGGTACGCGGTCAGGAGAAGAAAGCCCCACGTCTGCATATAAAACAAAGATCGAAGTGTTCCGATGCGCCGTGTGACAAACCGGGCGAAGAAGTCCGACGTTCCCCAGGCCAAAGCCGTAGCCAAGCCAAGCAGGATTCCCATACGGCCTATGAGTTTTTGCGCTTTACGGCAAGGCCAAGCTCGGCCATCACTTTTTGCAAGTCTTTCCAGACTTCGCTCTTGGCGGCAGGATTCCGGAGCAGGTACGCGGGATGATACGTGGCCATCAGCTTGCGGCCCCGAAATTCCAGCCATTCGCCGCGGAAATGCGAGATGCCGCGGTTCGTTTGCAGAATGGTCTGCGCGGCGGTGCTGCCAAGACACACGATCACTTTCGGCGCGATTGTGTCGATTTGGCGCAAAAGAAATGGCGAACATTCCGTGACTTCGTCTTTTTCCGGCTGGCGGTTTTCCGGCGGCCGGCATTTGACGACGTTGCAGATGTAAACGTCCTTGCGCTGCAGACCCATCGCTTCAATCATTTGTGTCAGCAATTTCCCCGCGCGCCCAACGAACGGAAGGCCCTGCGCGTCTTCATCCGCGCCCGGCCCTTCGCCGACAAACACAAGTTGTGCCTTTGGATTGCCGTCGCCAAAGACGATCTTCTTGCGTGTCTTGTGAAGCTTGCACCGGGTACACTCCCCGAGATTCTCGCGAATGAGCGGCAACGTATCGTTTTCAATTTTGTTGACGGCTTCGAAGAGCGACGGGCTAGACGGGACCGGCAGCGGTTCCAATTTGTGCAACGCAGCCGACGCGGCAACGGGCTGGATGGATTTCGGTTCGCGTTTGGGCAAGCTCGGCTCCTCAATGACGGGCATCACTTCCGATGCAGCGGCGGAGACCTGCACATCTGGAGGCAGCGTCGCGCCGCGGTCGCGATAAAAACGACCAATTCCAATGTCATCGTAATAGCGCAGGCGATCAGAAAGTTTTTGTTGGAGTGTCTCTGGCAAGCGCTCGGGCATGGGCAATTTAATCGGACGAATGCTGCGCGGCTACACGCAGAACGCTGCGAAGCCGCACGACTTCATCGAGGATACGCTCCGCCACTTCGCGCTTGGTCATTTTGGGCAGAGCCAGATCGCGGCCATCCCGCGCGAGCAGCGTCACGACATTCGTATCGAGGTCGAAGCCTGCTCCTTCTGCGGTAACGTCGTTTGCCACAATCAGGTCGGCACTCTTTGCCGTGAGCTTCTTTCGCGCATTTTCGGCGACGCGATCTGTCTCCGCGGCAAACCCAACGACGAGACGTGAACCCTTTTCCGCAGCGACGCTCGCGAGAATGTCCGGATTGGGCTCCAGCCGAATCGTCAACGGTTCCTTCGATCGCTTGATTTTCTCCGAAACCGTTTCAACCGGACGATAGTCCGCAACTGCCGCCGCAAAGATTCCGACGGAGGCGTCCGAAAAATGGCGCTGAACCGCTTGCTGCATTTCCAGGCCAGTTCGAACACTAACGCGGTCGACCCCTGCAGGAGTATCCAGCGCGGTCGGTCCGGAAACGAGTACGACTCGCGCACCGCGACGCGCCGCCGCTTCAGCCACCGCGTAACCCATTTTCCCTGAAGAACGATTCGTAATGTAACGCACTGGATCTAAATCTTCGCAAGTAGGCCCCGCAGTGACAACAACCGTCTCGCCTTCCAGGTCGCGCTTCAGCTTCAGCGCATCGCGAACCGCAGCGATGATAGCTTCCTGCCCCGCGAGCCTGCCTGGCCCAGTCATTCCGCACGCAAGATATCCTTCATCCGGCTGCACGACATGCACGCCACGCGCTCGAAGAATCTCCAAATTCTCCTGCGTCGCCGCATGATTCCACATGTTCACGTTCATCGCGGGCGCAATTACGACTGGAGCCGTCGAAGCCAAATGCAGGGTGGTCAAAAAATCGTCAGCAATACCGCGCGCAAATTTAGCGATGACGTCCGCCGTCGCCGGTGCCACAAGCAGCAAATCTGTCCGCTGCGCAACCGCAACATGTTCAATCGCACTTTCGACATTGGCTTCGCCGCCGGATTCGGCGAACAGGTCGGTAATCACTTTCTGTCCAGACAGCGCCGCAAACGTGAGAGGCGTCACGAATTCGCGCGCCGAGCGCGTCATCACGACTTGCACGGTGAAGCCATCCTGCTGAAGGCGGCGCACCAGTTCCGCGGCTTTATACGCCGCTACCCCGCCGGTGACGCCAAGCGTGATGCGCATGGGGAGTTTCGCGGCGCGTTACTTGCGCCGCTTGTTGCCGTCCTTGTCCGTTTCCGTGTTCGTGCCTGGATTGAATTCGTATTCAACCAAGCCGTAATCGATTTCTTCACACGCCACACGCGTGTACTTCAGCGTGCGCGGATTTTCCACCAGCGGCGGTGCGCCTGCCATCAACTGGCGGGCGCGACGCGCTGCAAGCACGACATACGCAAACTGGCTTTCAGGAGCTTTGGTCTGCACAGTCATTGTCAATCTGTCCCTCCAAATGACGCGAGAAGATTTTCCACCAGCGCGCGGCGGCGTACATTCGAGCACCGCAACGCAATCACGATTGCTTCCACTTCGCGTCCCGCGCGCTCCACGTCTTCGTTCACGACGCAGTAGTCGTAATACTTGCCAAATGCTTCGATCTCGGCACGGGCTTTTGCCAAACGCCGCGCAATTTCCTCGTCGGAATCCTGCCCCCGGCCGCGGAGCCGGCGTTCCAATTCTGCACGCGAAGGCGGCAAAATGAAAATCGCCACGGATTCGGGCAGCTTCTCTTTTACCTGAGCCGCACCCTGGACATCAATCTCCAGCACCAGGTCGATGCCCTTCGCGCGGGATTCCTCGAGCCATTTCTTCGGCGTGCCGTAGGAATACTTCCCGAATACCCGCGCACGCTCCAGAAACTCGCCACGAGCAGCCATGGCTTCAAATTCCGCTTCCGTGACGAAATCATAACACTTCCCACTGGACTCAGTCGCGCGGCGCGGCCTGGTAGTACATGACCTCGACGCCATCGTTCCCGGCATCTGCAAAACGCGCTGGACCAATGTCGATTTTCCCGAGCCCGACGGCCCGGAAACGATTAAAACCATCGGACTGTTTTCGCGTCCCGCACTCATTCGATGTTTTGTACCTGCTCACGCAATTTTTCAATCTCCGCTTTGATCTCAAGTCCGATTCCCGTAATGGTGAGCGCTTCGCTCTCCACGCCGGGCGTTTTCGAAAGCATCGTGTTCGCTTCGCGGTGCATTTCCTGCAGCAGAAAGTCCAGCTTCTTGCCTAACTCACCCGCACCATCCAGCAATTTGCCGAATTGCTGCAGGTGGCTGCGCAGCCGATCCAGCTCTTCGCTGATGTCGCTGCGCTCGGCGAGGATCGCAGCTTCTTGCGCGAGCCGCGCAGGATCGAGCGTGGTACTGCCGAGCATGTCTTTCAGACGCGCGTCCAGCCTGCGGGCAAACGCCGGCCGAAGCGTTGTCACAAGTCCCCGCACTTGCTCCGCAAGCTCGCCGAGGCGCGCCAGCCTTCCGCGCAAATCGTCTACCAAGTGCCGCCCCTCGGCCCGGCGCATCTCGTCAAGCCGCCCCAATGCTTCGAGGAGGCATGTGTCCAGCGTGCGGCCGAGTTCTTCCTGCTCTTCTTCGGTTTCCGGCACGGCAGGCGCGAGGCCCCCAATCACTCCCGGCAAGCGCAGCAGCGCCACAACGTCGAGTTCCGCAGTTACAGCCGTCTGCAGTCGCAATTCGTCCGCAGCTTTCAAATAAGCCTGCACCAGCTCGCGGTTCACGTGAATCGGCATCGCCGCGCCGGGCTCCACGCCAACATGCACGTCGACGTGCCCGCGATGAATCCGCTCACGCACAACCTGGCGCAAGCGCAATTCGTACAAATCAAATCCTTCCGGCAAACGCAGCTTCAAATCCAGAAAGCGGTGGTTCACGCTTTTAACGCTCACGCGAATCGCCCAACCGTTCACTTCGCCACGCGCTTGCGCGTAGCCCGTCATAGACAGACACTCCGGCTTCCTGCTCGTCGCTGTGCTTCGGTTGCTCATGATGGTTCCCCCTTAAATGGCCGCGCGGACGGTGCGGGGGCTAGCACCTCGTCGTCCGCGAACTGCAAATCGTAAAGCCGGGCATAAGTGCCGCCGCGCGCAAGCAACTCCGCATGCGTGCCGCTTTCACGGATCTGCCCATCTTCGAGAACAAGAATTTTATCCGCACGGCGAATGGTTGCCAAGCGGTGAGCGATCACAAAAGTGGTCCGGCCGACCATCAGGTTCGCCAGGGCCTTTTGAACGAACGATTCCGATTCGGCATCGAGCTCAGAAGTAGCTTCATCAAGAATCAAGATGGGAGAATCCTTAAGAATCGCACGCGCAATCGCAATTCGTTGTCTCTGTCCGCCGCTGAGGCGCGTTCCTCGCTCTCCAATTAAAGTGTCGTAACCCAACGGCAGTTCTTGTATGAAATCATGTGCCAGCGCCGCTTGCGCCGCGCCGACCACACGTTCTTTCGAAACACCCGACAGCCCGTAGCATATGTTGTTCCAAACCGTGTCGTGAAACAGGATGTTTTCCTGTGTGACGATCGCGATCTGCGCCCGCAACGAACGCAGACTCACGTCACGGATGTTTGCGCCATCGATCAAAATTCGTCCAGATGTGGCGTCGTAAAATCGCGGCAACAGATTCACCAGTGTAGTTTTACCGGCGCCACTGCTGCCCACCAACGCGACAACTTCTCCTCGCTTCGCCGTCAGCGAGATATCGCGCAACACGAGGTTGGACTCGTAGGAAAACGACACTCCTTCGAATTCGACTTGTTGCGAGAAGTCAGCCAATTCTCCTGCAACGGCCGCATCATGCTCTTCCTGCGTGAGGTCAAGAAACGCAAACACCTGCGTCGTCGCTCCCTGCGCCTGCTGGAACTGCTGGTACACGGCTCCGATTCGCTTGATCGGTTCATATGCCTTGAAGAGTGCGTATACGAACGTAATGAACGTGGGAATGTCCATCTGGTGTAGCCGAATACGATCACGCGCATAGAGAAGCAGCAGCGAAATCACTACCGGTTGAAGCATGTCCATCAGCGGGGACGTGACTACCTGGGCGCGGACCCAGCGCATCGTTTCACGGAGGAGGCGCCGCGAAGCCGATTGGAATTTCGCTACTTCGAAATCCTCCATGCCGAACGCCTTTACGATTCGGTTGCCTCCTACCGTTTCCTGGAGAATCTGGGTTAGTTCGCCAAGCCGCGTCTGACTACTCTCCACCGACCTTCGGATTTTCCGGCCCAGCTTTCCGATGGGCCAGAGAATCATCGGCAAAAAGACAACGCAGGCCAGAGTCATTTTCCAATCGATGCTAAGGAGGATGGCAATAAAGACCGGAAACTGAAAAATCTGGCGAAATAATTCAGCAAGGTATTCCGAAATTGCCAAACGGGCTCGCTCGACATCATTGATCACCGCGGAAAAGATTCGCCCGGCCGATTGCTGCTGAAAAAATGCGATGGGCTGTCGAATAATGCGAGCGTAGACGGTGTTCCTAAGATCGGTGATGGCACGGTGCCCGACGTATTGAATTAAGGATGCTCCAGCGAATTCGCTGAAAGACTTAATAGCGAAAACAACTAGCAGGCTGATCGAGACAACAGTCCAAACGTTGTGTATGCTTTGCGGAAAGAAATGATTTACATAAACCGGGCTTCGAAGCAGCGGAACCTTCAACGGTACATTTGAATCGGGACTCGCGGGATCCAGCACACGGCCAAAAATGGGAGCAATCAAGAGGATAACTACGCCTTCGCCCGCGGCCATCAGCAGGAGCAAAGCTACGCCAATCCCCATCGTGAAACGGTAGGGCCGTAAATAACTGAAAAGTCGTTTTAATTGTGGTGAAAAAAAAGAGGCCACGCCCTTGCATCCCCCGGACTGAGCACTAGTTACGCTATTCGCCCATCATGTAATGTGTCAAGTTAATGCGGCCGACGTTCTCCGCTGGTACTTACTTTTCGATGTCGCGGTGGTTCACTTTCGTGGAGTAACCGAGCTTCTTCAATGTTTTTTGTAACGCTTCAGCCAGCATCACAGAGCGATGCTTGCCACCAGTACAGCCGAAGGAAATCGTCAGATAACTCTTTCCCTCAGAAATATAATGCGGAATCAAATAAGCTAGCAGGCCTTCGATTCGCTTCAAGAACTGTCCCGTCTGCGGATAAGAAAGAATGAATCGCCGGACCTTCGCATCCCTTCCTGTAAATCGCCTGAGCCTCGGCACAAAATGTGGATTCGGCAGAAACCGCACGTCGAACACCAGATCGCTGTCGCTCGGCAACCCGTACTTGTACCCAAAACTTACCAGTGACACCAGCAGCGGCCGCTTATCCGCCGTCTTGAAACGTTCCGTAATGAAATGCCGCAATTCGTGCACGTTGAATTGCGTCGTGTCGATCGTCACGTCCGCAAGCTTGCGAATTGGATCCATCAGCGTGCGCTCATGCTGCAAGCTTTCCCGCACCGAAAGAGCCTTGCCAAGCGGATGCGGCCGCCGCGTTTCACTGTAGCGCCGCAGCAGCGCATCTTCGCCGGCCTCGATATAAACGAGCGCGATTGGATGATCGTTGCGCAAATGCTTGAGCAGCGCAGGCAATTTTTCCAATTGCGAGCCTTCCCGCGCGTCCACCAGCAGGGCGGCCCGCGCGAAGTCGCCTTCGCCTGCGGCGTGCAGCTCCGCAAAAATGGGAATGAGCTCGACCGGAAGATTGTCCACGCAATAAAAACCCATGTCTTCAAACGCGTGGAGAACTGTGCTTTTACCGGAGCCGGAAAGTCCGGTCAGGATGACCAGTTGGCGTGACTCGCGTGTGGGGCGCAGCTTCACAGTAGGCAGTTGCTCAACTCTTTACCCGCCGCTGATGCGTGCTGGGGATACGCATATCTTCCCGATATTTCGCCACGGTCCGTCGCGTGACGCGAATTCCCGCGTCCTCCAACTTCTTCGCAATCTGATCGTCGGTCAGCGGCTTCGTCGCATCTTCTTCATCAATCATTTTCTTAACGAGCCGTTTCAGCGTCAGCAGCGACATGCCGCCGCCTTCCGGCCCGTTCACCGCTTCGCTGAAAAACGACCGCAACTCCAGCACGCCTTGCGACGTATGCGCGTACTTGCTCGCCACCGCGCGGCTCACCGTCGAAGGATGAACACCGACTTCTTCCGCCACTTCCTTGATCATCATCGGCTTCAGCGCGTCAGGGCCGTGATCCAGGAACTCACCTTGCCTTGCAATGATGCTTTGGCAAACGCGCAAAATCGTGTGTTTACGCTGTTCGATGTTCTTTAGAAGCTGAATCGCTGCAGTGAACCGCTCTTTCACGTAATTTCGCACGTCGCGGTCCGCCGCGTCACGCGCCAGCAAACGCCGGTAAGTAGGACTGAGCCGCAGCTGCGGCATATCATCTTCATTCAGGAAGACCTGCCAAAGCCCATCCACTTTACGGAAGTAAACATCCGGCTCGACCAGTCGTGGTTCCGTTTTGTTGTAACGCAGTCCCGGGCGCGGATCGAGCTTCTTAATGACGTCGAGCGCGCGCTTCACGACTTCAATCGGCCGGTTCAGCGCCCGCGCCACTTCCTTTAGCTGATTCGCCTGCACCTGCTTTAAATGTTCTGAAACAATCTGCTGCGCAAGCGCGTTTTGCGGATCGAACGCCTTCAATTGCAGTAGCAAGCATTCGCGCAGATCCCGGGCGCCGACGCCTATCGGGTCAAAATCCTGTACCACCGCAAGGGCATCATCCAAATCATCTTGCGAAAATTTTCCACTTTGCGTCAGTTCTTCGGTCGACGCGGTCAAATACCCGTTCTCATCCAAATTCCCGATGATGCTTTCCACGAGTTCACGAACGCTATCGGAACAAATCGTCACGCTCAATTGCCAGGTCAGGTGCTCGGTCAGCCCTGCCGGTGACGACAAAAATTTCTCGAACGACGGCCGTTCGCTGACTTCCCGCTCCTGCGATTGCCCGCCGTCGCCGCCCGTATCCAGGTATTGATTGAAAAACGTTCCGACATCGAACTCATCGAACGGATTCGACTCCGGCTTCTCCGGAACTTTCTCCGTTTCATTACGAATAAAATTTTCGTCGCTGTAATTGTCTGTCGCGGTGGGTTCTTCGCTCTGTTCTTCCAGGACCGGGTTCTCGATCATCTCCTGATTGATCATCTCCCGCAGTTCCAGCCGGTTCAGCGCCAGCACGCTGACCATCTGCACCAGGCCCGGCGTCAGAATTTGCTTCTGCGTCACCTTGAGATTGAGTTTTAGTCCCTGCCAGGCCATGGTCTTTTGCGATATTCCCCGTCGCTGCAACTAATTCAATCGGAAGTGGTCGCCCAGGTAGACGCGGCGCACTTCTGCGTCGTTGCTGAGTTCTTCAGGCCGTCCCTTCCGAAAGATTTTTCCACCTCTCAGAATGTACGCGCGGTCGGTTACGGTCAAGGTCTCTCGAACGTTGTGGTCCGTGATCAGAACCCCGATGCCGGACTTTGCAAGGTCACGAATGATCTCCTGCAGGTCTTTTACGGTGAGCGGATCGATTCCGGAAAAAGGTTCGTCCAACAGCACGAATGACGGCTGCAACGTCAGCGATCGCGCAATCTCCAATCGCCGCCGCTCTCCGCCGGAAAGCATGTACGCTTTGCTGGTTCTCACCGCATCCAGCCCCATCTGCGCGAGCAATTCCTCTAGACGATCGCGCTGCTGCTCTGGAGTGAGAGGGAGGGTTTCCAGGACGGCCAGTAAGTTTTCTTCGCTGGTCAGTTGACGAAAGACGGAGGGTTCCTGGGGCAGGTAGCTGATCCCGCTCCGCGCCCTGAGATACATCGGCAGGTCGGTTATTTCGTCGCCGTTGAGGAGGACTCTGCCGGAATCCGGTCGGGCAAGCCCCACAAGAATATAAAAGGTAGTGGTCTTCCCCGCTCCGTTGGGTCCCAAGAGCCCAACGACTTCGCCTTGCCCGATTTCCAACTCAACGTTATCGACGACTTTGCGACCGCGGTACGACTTGCTCAGTTCGACGGCTTGGAGCTTGAGCATACCTCGCCAAACAGGACCGCCCAGGCGGTCCAGTTATTTCTCGACCCGGTGCTTCGTCAACGTGCGCGAACCATTTTCTGAGTCGACGATGATCGTAGCATCCGCTAAATAGAAGGTCAATTGACGTCCGGTGGTTGTCCCTTCAGAATCGTCAAAAATTGTCGGCGTTCCGCCGGACATCACGAACTTTCCATCCGCCGCCGTGTATTCGCCGCGTTCCGCGGTCGCCCGCCTTTGGCCCTGCTGGACGGTAACGCCGTCTGTCGCAACCGCGCGGCTGATCTGTTGCGCTCCTGGAGCCCCCGAGGTGGCGCCCCCAGCCCGCGTAAAATTCAAATCCATCGCCGCGCTGTGAATCTTTTGATCCGCGGATTGAACCGTCACGTCCTTTTCAAGGTGTGCGCGGTTTTCCTTGTCCCAATACGTCAGATTTGCGGCAGAGACGTACCAAAGTTGCGGCGTCTTTTTCGGCGATTGAATGGCAGGATTGTGCGCGGGAGCTTGTAAAAACACAGCCTGAACGTTTCCGACAGCATTTAGCAGCCGGGCATCACGTTGCAATTCAATGCTGTCGGCCTCCAGCGTGGACTCGCGCTGCCACAGCCTTGCATGCCCCTTATAAAGTGCGCGGCCCGTCTTCGAATTCGCTTGTAACGTATCTGCCGTGATGTTTGCCGGTGCGGTCCCCATCTGGACAGCGCCGGGCTTGCCGGGATAATCAGTTGAGCGAACGCCGCCCTCCGCCACAAGGTCGCCCGTCGCTTGCTGAAACGTAATCTTCGCCGCATGCGTTTCTGTTGCAGCGTCGCGCACCTGCGCGTGGCCGCTTAGCACCACCGATTGCGCAGCACGAACGAACACGCCACTATCGGCTTGCCCGGACTTTTCGCCTTCTTTCAACTTTACGTCCCCGTGCAGCTCCATCTGCGACCAGCCGCCGTTTGCGTCAAGCTGGGCGACGCCGTTGTTTCCGGTAACAGTTTGCACCGCTTTCCCGGTCGCGCCGCGTTCAATGTGTACATTTCCCGTCGCTTGCAGCAGCTTTGCTTTTCCTGTGTCCGCAAAATCCAAATGAAACCGGTCCGCCTGCAATTTCGTCTTGTCTCCAGCACCTGCTGATTTTTCGGCGCCGTTGGTCCACTCCAGCGTACCCGGTGCCAGTGTTTCCGCCGAGAGCACACGCGCCCTCTCTTGCATCGTCGCGCCCGCAAAATTGATGTGCACGGCGTCGGATTGAATGTCTCGTACGTCACCCGTCTTCTTATTGGTCGTATGAACCTTTGCAGAGCCCTTCAGCGTCAAGTCTTTCGCCCTTCCGGTCGCCGACCAAAATTCCGAAACCGCCTCGTTCGACGCCATCTCTTCCTTTTCGTCCGCATTGTCGGAAGCGCCGGTCACACTTCCTTTCGCTTCAACGCCGGTAATCTTGCCCTCTGTGCTCAACGCAGCGCTCATCGCATCGGCATTCATCACGCGCGAACCCTTCGCGTCTGCGGAATGCAGTTCAGGTCTCATTCCGATAGCGCCGGCAGTTGCCAAAATTTTCCTCGCACGAAAACTTCCGTCCAGTTCAATCGTAACGTTCCCCGCCTTCAATTGATTTCCCGCACTGGTCGCAACCGCTGGCCCCGCCAATCGCATCATTTGGGAGTCGCGATTGAATTCCAACTTGCTGCCCCGGATGTCCACGGGCGCGGAGTGTGAGTTCTTTCCCGTTTTCGAAGGCGGTGGCGTCAAACTGAATCGCACATCGTGTTCAAGCTGCAAAATGCCTTCGTTCGAGCGGTACTCCACTCCCCGTGCCTCGCCGGTTCCATTCGGCAAACGGAACGTAATCGGCTCTTCGGTCTTCGCGATTCCCGTGTTGCGTTCGAACACCACTCCCTTCGTCTCCACGTGCACCACCCTGGATGCGGCCATCTCCGGACGCTCTTTCCACAGCTTCGCGTCCTCCGCGCTCATCAAATCCATCTGCACAAGTCCGCTGCAGTCGATATTTTCCTGGCTTTTCGTATAACGGCACGTCCGCGTGTGCAAAACGTCGTTCCGGTTCTGTTCTTTGCCAAACACCGTGATCTTCACGTCTTCGAGCAGGCTCGCCGCAGTGCCCTTGAAGTCCGTCGAGTGCGACGCTTCCACCGTATAGATCGTTGTAGTGCCTTCCACTTTTGAAAACGAAATCCCGCTCAGTTGCCGGTCCACATATGACGGTGCGGGAGGCGGAGCCGCCCGGCGATCTCGAATGCGCTGCCAACCGCGGCCGAGGTACACCGCCGCCGTCACGCCGGCCAGGCAAAGCGCCGCCGCCGCGGACCATCGCGCATACTTTGCCGCTTCACTTCTCTTCATGGTTTCAGTTAAACAAAATTTGTAGGGACTGTATAGCGGAGGAAAATTCCGGTGGAAAGCTCAGCCCGCCGATTCCGCACTTGCCGCGGAAATTTCCGGCAGGATCCCGATGTTCGCTGCAGCGACGCTGTCGCGGTTCGTGTTCTTCACGAGGTACATCGCTTCATCGGCCAGATGCAGCAATCCCTCTTTCGTTCGCGAATCGACCGGGTACGAAGCCACGCCCATGCTCGCCGTCAAATGAAGGTTCAGTCTATCCGACTCGAGCCACTTCGATTCACGGATCAAACTGTGCAATCTTCGAGCCACATGCAGCGCGTTTTCCTTCGACGTCTGCGGCAGTAGCAGCACAAATTCGTCGCCACCGTAACGAAACGCAAAATCGATCAGGCGGCAATGCTGCTTCAGTGCGTTGCCGATGTCTGCCAGCAGGCGCGACCCCACCAGATGCCCCTGCGTGTCGTTCACCTGCTTGAAGTGGTCCAGGTCGATGAAAATCAGTGAAAATTCGTAGTTGTAGCGCTGCGACCGGTAAATCTCCGTCTCCAGAATCACGCTCATATGCCGCGCGTTATAAAGCGACGTGCAATCGTCCGTGATCGTCAGCTCATGAATTCGTTTTACGTGCCGCGCATTTTCCAGTGCAATCGCCGCGAAGTCGGAGAGCGCTTCCAGAAGTTTCAAGTCGCGCGGATCGAATCCTTCCGGTCCAATGCAATTAATGAGCTCGATCACGCCAAGGCACGTATCACGAAAACGCACCGGCACGGCCACGATCGACCGCGTCTCCGTCTTCGTCTTTTCGTCTACTTTCGCAAAAAACCGTGTGTCCTTGGAAGTATCCGGCACAACGACCGTCTCGCCGTGCGCCGCAACCCACCCAGCAATCCCCTGCCCCATCTTCACGCGCACGTCTTTTAGCGCTTGCGAAGCTTTTCCCACCGCTAGCTCAAAATAAAGTTCCTGCTTCGCCTCATCCAGCAGCAGCAGCGACCAGTTGTCAGGCCGCAAGAATTCGTCAATCTTTTCCATAATCGTCCGCAGCACTTGATCGAGCTGCAATGACGACGTCAGTGCCTTCCCCAACTCCTGGAACACAGCTACTTCGCCCGCCTGACGGCGGTCCGCCTGTAGGCCCGGATTTCGCCGGCGCTCTACCTCGGGAAACTGTTTTGCTTCCTCCACTCGGGTGTTCCTTGGGATTCCAGAGATTCGAGAAGTTCGCCCCCAATTGGGCACACTACCCCTCGCCTAGATTCGGAACAATTATCCGAATCCTCGCCAGTATAGGCCCCGCCGGAAAACCCGCGCAACTCGCTCGTGGTACAGGCGTTCTCATCTTGCCATCCTCGCGCTAAAGTCGCCGGCGCTAGCGCAGTCAGAAGCCCATCTCTTCCCCATGTGGCATGAGGCGCTGCCAAAAAAGCAACTGGCCCCCCATGCCTACCGCAACCTTTGCTCCAGACCGAAAAGGACAGCCCGCCCACTAAAGCTCTCTCTTCTGTCGCCGATATTCTTTGAGAAGGAGTGTCCGTCTTGGAGCCTCTCTCAGCAACCAGTAAGCCCACCGCCGTACGCCGCAGCCAACAGCTCCGCGCTTGTTTTGATGAAGCGGATGGTTTCGAACGGTGATCACCTGCGGATCAGAAATGTGAAAACCGGTGAAGAAGTTGCTTGTACCGTCGCGGTCATTGGCGAACACCAGGATCACAAACGCGGGATCGGAGTCGAGTTTGATGAGCCGTCCCCCGCTTTTGGCGTGTCGCGTTTCCGCCCGACGATTGGACTCCAAGGAGCCATGCGGCGTGAAGTAATCCTTCGCGCCTCGTCTCGGCCGGAAGTTTGACAGCCACTTTCTCTCCGCCTATAGTCCCTCGCAGGGATCCCACGCCGTCATCCCTCCCTCAGTGCGGAAACCCGGAATCGCGGTGTCCGTTCTGTTCGGTGTCGCTGTAAACTTCTTCTTTGTTCGTTGCAACAAGCTGAACCGTCCTGCTCTCTTCAGGCGGTGCGGCGCAGATTGTCCGAGGACGGTTTTCACTGCATGGCCAAAGGTACGTTTGGCGAACGCCTCAAGCGCGAACGGGAACTGCGCGAGGTCACTCTCGATGAAGTCTCGAAGTCAACCCGCATCAGCGCGCGTTTTCTCCAGGCTTTGGAAAATGAAGATTGGCCGAAATTGCCCGGCGGCGTCTTCGGCCGCGGCTTTGTTCGCACCATCGCGCGATATCTGGGGCTGAGCGAAGAAAGCTTGCTCGCCGAATATGACTCGGCGCGCGGTGAAAGCACACTCGCTGCGCCTCCCAAGCCGGAAGAGCGCATTCCTTCTCCACCCAAATGGCTCCCTGTCGCCGCCGTTCTCGTAATTCTGTTCCTGCTCGCCGGCCTGATTTTCGGCGGCATTTATGCCTGGCGCAAAATCAAATCTCGCCACGTCGCAAAGCCACAACAATCCTCCACCGTTCGGCCCGCGCCGGCCCTCCCAATCTACGCTCCGCCATCGTCTCCATCGGCGACGGCCGCAAGAGTTCCCCTCGAACTTGCTGTCTCGACTTCCGCTCCAACTCACATGCGCATTCTCGCCGACGGCAAAGTCGTTCTCGACACCGATCTCCTGGCTGGCCAAAATCGCCGTTTCGCCGCCGCCAAGCAATTTGAGGTCTCTGCATCCGACTCTTCCGCGGTGTTGCTGGAATTGAACGGCAACATGATAGCGCCGCTCGGAACACCCGGTTCCTCCGGTAAAATAGTCCTCAGTACCAAGGACCTGAGGCAGGTGCCAGTTGGAGTCTCTCAGCCCTGAAGTCGTAGATCAGCTTCGCCATAGCCGCGCCACGCGCGAGCGGAAGATTGCTGTTTGTGCAACCGGCGCGCACATGGACCCCGTTGACCGGGCGGAAGTCCTGACCGTTTTGGCCCACGATCACGACGAAGTCGTCGCCACGCGAGCGCAGGAAGCTCTCCTCTCCATCTCGACCGACGTCTTCGTACAAGCCATCAAACGACCCGAAGCGCTCCCCGCACTCTTCACTTACGCTGCCAAAAACCTTGCCGACAAGCCCGGCATCGGCGAAACGCTCGTCCAAAACAAGAACTGCCCCGCCGGCCTGCTCGTCTCCGTCGTCCAGCATCTTTCCACCGTCGGAATTCAGCTGCTGCTCGACGATCTCAGCCGTATCAGCGATTCTCTTGCCCTCGCCACAGCGCTCGAACATTCTTCTTCCGTTACCGCCGATCAGAAAAATCTTCTCCGCGAATTGCACGGCGGCACCATTGATGAAGCCGCTCTAGTCGAAGCGGTTGCTGAAGCGGAACCCGACATTCACCGACGTCAGACTCTTCTCCAGCAAATCGCTAAGATGAACGTCTCGCAGCGCGTTCAGTTTGCCGTCAAGGGCGGCTCGGAAGCACGCCGCACCTTGATCCGCGACTCGAACAAAGTCGTCCAACGCGCCGTCCTCCAGTCTCCACGCCTCACCGAACAGGAAGTCGAAGCCTTCGCCGCAATGGCAAACCTAACCGATGAAATTCTTCGGCTGATCGCGGCCAATCGCGCTTTCCGCAAGAACTACACCGTCGTGCGCAACCTAATCAACAACCCGAAACTCCCGCTCGACGTCTCACTTCACCTTCTTCCCATGATTAACGCCGTCGATCTCAAAAAACTCACCATGAACAAAAACGTTCCCGAAACTCTCCGCACCTCTGCGGTAAAACTCCAGCGCCAGCGGGCCGACTTTAAGAAGTAGCCCAGGTTCTCCCTGGCTTCGCTCTCCGCTTGCTCTTTCGCCGAACCGCTTCTATTCTCAAAACATGAAATTTCTATTTCGTTTGTTCCCAATCCTTCTGCTCCTAAGCTCCACCGCAGACCTCTTCGGTCGCGCAAATTCCGGCCCCTCTTCGCCGGCCGACGCCGACCCGTGGACCGCCGCGCAAACCATTGCCCCCGTCGACCTTGCCAAAGAACTGCAAGCCGAACGCGATCCTGCCGTCACGATCATTTACGTTGGCGTCCGCACCCTTTACTCCGGCGCCCACATTCCCGGCGCAACCTTTCACGGTCCCGGCTCGACCGACCAAGGCATCGCCGACCTCAAGAAATTCGCTTTGACGCTCCCAAGAAACTCCAACGTCGTCATCTACTGCGGCTGTTGCCCGCTCGACCGCTGCCCCAACCTTCGCCCCGCGTTCTCCGCCCTGCGCGACATGGGCTTCGCCCGTTTTCGCGTCCTGATTCTCCCCACCAGCTTTGCCGCCGACTGGATTGAAAAGGGCTACCCCATCGAAAAAGGCTCTTAAGAATATCACTCGATGTGACGGCTACACTTGTGCCCTGCACCTGACTGTTCTATCTTATGCCGTCGAAAATTAAGGAGATCCCGATGCTTCCTCGCTTGTCTGCGTTCGCTATTTCCATCCTTTTGCTCGCCACTCCCTTGCTCTGGGACACTCGCTCCGCCCTCGCCGCACCTGCCGACGACAAAGACGTTGTCCTCAAAGCCTCCGACATGAAGCCAAAACTCTTCCCCGAAACCGTTTTCTTCCGCGGCCAGACCGCTCCTGTCCAAATGCGCAACGCCGGCGGCGTTCACTTCGCCGGTGACGCCTACCTACTCGCCGGCATGGTCGACAATTCAGGCTACTCCTCCGGACTCCGCCAAAAATATCAGGCCTACCTCCTCAGTGAAGTCCCCCTCCAAATCGGCGGCCAAACCGTCAAGCCCGGCGCATACGGCTTCGGCTTTCTCGAGGGCAACAAATTCGTCCTGCTCGACCTCGGCGCCAATGAGCTCTTCCAGGTCTCCTCGCAGCGTGACGCGGAAATGAAGCGCCCCACTCCATTCCAGATCGTCGCCGCTCCGGAGTCCGGAAAATATCGCCTTTATATGGGCCGCGAGTTCGTCGAATTCAGCCGCATGAAGTAAACTCTTCCCTCGAAGATTCAACCGGGGGGGCCCATTCGAATGCGTCGCATTCTCGTCGCGATTTTTCTTGTCGTCTCATCGCTCGCCGCAACGCCGCTCTTCGCTCAATCGCCCAGTCTCCACTTTGACGGCCAATCCTGGTGGGACCACGTCAAAGTTCTTGCCGATGACAACATGGAAGGCCGCGAAACCGGCAGCGCTAGTCTTCGCCGTGCGCAAGCTTACGTCGTCGAGCAGCTCAAAAAGAACGGCATCGAACCCGCTGGCTCGGACGGCTTCTACCAGCCCGTCAAACTAGTCCAACGCTTGGTCAACGAAAAAAATTCTTCCGCCGCACTCCTGCGTGACGGCAAATCCGAATCCCTCGTACCCGGCGACGACTTCCTCTTTTCCTCCCGCTCCGAAAATAGCGAAAAGGATCTCTCGGCTTCACTCGTTTTCATCGGCTACGGGTTGAAAATCCCCGAAAAAAATCTCGACGAGCTTGTTGCCCAAAATCTCTCCGGCAAAATCGTGGTCTTCATTAACGGCTCACCTTCCGATATTCCCGCCGCCCTCGCCTCTCACTACAGCACTATCGGTGAACGTTGGAAGTCCCTCCGCGCCGCCGGTGCGATCGGCTACATCGCCGTCCCCAATCCCGCTTCTCAGGACGTCCCCTGGTCCCGCATCTCCCTCAATCGTTCGCAGCCTTCCATGGATCTGGCCGGAAGCGAATTCAACGAAAGCGACGGCCTCAAACTCGCGTTCTTCTTCAATCCTGCTTCTGCTGAAAAACTTTTCGCCGGCAGTGGCCACACTTTCGCCGAACTTGCGGCCCTTGCAAAAGACCGCAAGCCTCTCCCGGCTTTTCCGCTTGCTGCTTCCCTCCAGGCCCATGTTGCAGTTCAAACCAGCGACGTCGAATCCGCCAACGTAGTCGCCAAACTTTCCGGCTCCGATCCCGCCCTCAAGAATGAATTCGTCGTTCTCTCCGCCCATCTCGATCATCTCGGCATCGGCGCTCCTATCAATGGCGACAGCCTCTACAACGGTGCCATGGACGACGCCTCCGGCAGCGCGCTCCTCCTCGATGTCGCCGCCAGTTTCCACGCCCATCCCGAAAAACTCGGCCGCTCACTTCTCTTCGTCTTCGTTACCGGCGAGGAAAAAGGTCTCCTCGGCTCGCGCTATTTCGCCACCCGGCCGACCGTCCCCGCCACATCCATCACCGCCGACGTCAACGTCGACATGTTTCTCCCCATCGTTCCGCTCAAATTTCTCGAAGTGAAAGGCCTCGAAGAATCCGATCTCGGTGACCGCGCCGCCGCCATCGCCGCTTCGCTCGGCGTCAAAGCCATCCCCGATCAGGAGCCGCTTCGCAATCGCTTCATTCGCAGCGACCAGTACAGCTTCATCGTCAAAGGCATTCCCGCCGTCAAGATGGACGACGGCTTTGTGCTCGGCTCGCCCGAACAACAAATTTTCAAGGACTGGCTCACCAACCGCTACCACGCGCCTTCCGACGACTTGAGCCAGCCCAAGGATCTCGCTGCCGCCGCTCTCTATGAAGAAATTGTCCGCCGCCTTCTCGTGGACACCGCCAACAATCCCGCGCGTCCTCGCTGGAAGCCCGATTCTTTCTTCCGCCGCTACGCCCAATAGAACAGCCTTCAGCCTGTTGCGCTTTTCGCCCCGGCTCGGTTGAAAAATTAGCCCCCATCCATCGTCATCTTCAAGCAAGCGCCTTGCTTTGTTATCCTCCCTTCGAAGGTGCCGCATGAACACCGTCGAATCCATCCGCAAGCTTTGCATGAGCTTCCCGCACTCCACCGAGCAAATCCAATGGGGCTACGACCTCGTCTTCAAAATTACTGGCAAGATGTTCGCCATCACGCCGCTCGAACCCGCTCCTGTTTTCCTCACCCTTAAAGCCAGCGAAGAATCCTTCGCCGAACTCACCGAGCGCCCCGGCATCATACCCGCCCCCTACCTCGCCCGTGCCAAATGGGTTGCTCTCGAACGCGCCGACGCTGTCTCTCCCGCCGAGCTCGCCTCTCTCCTTCGCGCCTCCTATGACCTTGTCGTCGCCAAACTCCCCGCAAAAACTCGTGCCGCTCTCTCCTCCACCAAACCTAAACTCAAACGAGCCAAACCCGCAGCCAAATCCGCGCGCAAGCGCAAACCTTCCCGCCGCAAATGAAAAAGCCGGCTCGATTTCTCGAACCGGCTCGAATTTTCCATTTTTTTCCTACGCCGTGACTTTTGCCGCCGAGGACGCAATCTTTCGCAGCGGCTTCTGCCCCGAAATCGGGAACGTCATGTGCCAAAAATTGATTTCCGCCGACGTAAACTCAACGCCAACGTACGTCTTCCCGTCCCGTCTCCGCTGTACTGAAACCACCCGCGCTTCCGCTTTGCGGCTGCTGTTTTCATTTACGATTTGCAGCATCTGCCCCACCAGCAGCACTTCATTGCATTCCATCATCCCGCCGTGCTGGCTGATCGACAGGGAGTGCGTGTGCACGCAAAACTTTCCGCCCTCGTCCGATTCACCGTGTACGGCAAGCGGAACCGTCAAATTCACTCGCAATGTCCGCCGGCGCTCTTTGCAGCGAAAATGAAGTAAAGACATGGGGACGTTCTACGCTCCAAACTCTTTTGAATTCAGGAGAGACTTCATTCCAGCGGGGCCGCGCTGTTTCGGTTTCGTCCTCCGGCCGCTGCCGGCTCGGGACTCACCGTCGGACTGCCCTGCAAAAGCCGATAGCTCTTGCACAGTCACGATTCTGCATTTCACCCCAGGGAGGGACAATAGCCGAACCGTACCAGGTACACCCCAACTAGCAAGCCGATACCGTAGTACTTCGGGCCAGCTTCGTCAATATCCAATTTTTTCCGAGCACGTTTTTCTCCGGATTTAGGGAATTTCCACACAAAAATGCGGGCTCCCCTTCGCCCCAATTTCGCCTTACTCGTGACAACTCCTCCTCCCCTTCCACGCATCTCACTGTTTGAAGGCGAAGTTTGCCCACCCACCGCCTGCCCCCAGCCGCAGTTCACCAACTCCAAGGAGCTTGTCCATGAAGCGTGTTTTAGTGCTGCTCTTATTCGTAGTTGGCCTCGCGCCAATCTGTTTCGCTCAGAACGATCACGTGCAAGCCGGCGTCTACGCCGATTATTTTCGCCTTTCGCAAACCAAAACTGATTTCGCCGGCGTCGGCGCCCGTTTCGGCTTCCATGTCTACAGGCCCGTCATGCTCGAAGCCGAAATGAGCTACGACTTCAACAGGGTCTTCACCGAAGGTTTTACCGACAACTCCACCGTTCCTCCAACCGTTACCGTGGCGCGCTCCGATATTCGCGCGCTTCACGGACTGTTCGGTCCGAAAGTAGAGTTGGGCCATCACAACCTCCATCCTTTCCTCACCGTAAAGGGCGGCTTCAACCACTTCTTTCTTGACAGTCGTCCCGCTACCGTGGGAAACGCAATAAGTTCCATCGAGGATCTCCGCGCAAATGACCTCACCGGAGTTCTCTACCCGGGCGGCGGTCTCGAAGGCCATCTCGGTCCCGTCGGTCTTCGTCTCGACGTCGGCGACGAAATCTATTTCGCCGGCGGCGCACACCACAATTTGCGCGTCGCCTTCGGCCCTTACATTCGCTTCTGAAAACTTTTCGCGACCTCACGGATTTATCCGTGGCTTGCTGTCCATCGCATGGACCTCAGGTGTTTCCCCGAGGTCCATGCACCCTGTCCTTTCGTACAGTTTTCTCTTTCTGATTCCTGTACTTCGCCGCGCAACTTTTTACCTCGTTTCCGGGTTCAAATAGTTGTGTCGGCAAACGGCTCGAACTCGTGCGCGCCATACTCAAACTCGCCACATGCCTCTTCTTGCTCGCGCTCGCCGCGCTCGTACCCGTGTCGCGCGCCGATGTCGCCATACTGCTCGAAGAACCTTATAGCGTGGATGGCTCGTTTGCCGGCACAGGCCACACCGCCGTTTATCTCTCCAACATTTGCGCCGCTTCTCCGCTACAGCTTCGCCGCTGCAACCCCGGCGAACCCGGCGTCGTTCTTTCCCGCTATCACCGTATTGCCGGATACGATTGGATCGCCGTTCCCGTCGTCGCCTATCTCTACGCCGTCGAAAAGCCCGAAGACATTCCTCTCTTTGTCGATCCGAAGCTAGCCTGGTTTTTGCGTAACCAATATCGCCGCACCCATTTTGCCGATATCGTTCCCGATCCACCCGCTTCCAATCCCGACTCCAACGACTGGTATCAGCTTATCGGCTCCGCCTTCGACCGCACGCTCTACGGCTTCCAGCTCCCGACATCGCCCGAAGACGACGACCGCCTCATCGCAAAGTTCAATTCCGGCCAGAATCGCCAGGCCTACAGACTCCTCACCACCAATTGCGCCGATTTCGTCCACGATATCGTCACGTTCTACTATCCCGATTCCGTCTGGCGCAGCAAACTCGGCGATCTCGGCTTCATGACGCCCAAGCAAGCCGCCAAATCTTTCGTCCAATTCAGCAAACGCGCAGCGAAGCAGGATCCCCATCTCCAGCTCACGCGTTTCTTCATCCCCCAGGTTCCCGGCACCGTTAAACGCAGCAAGCCAGTCCACGGCCTCGTTGACGGCGTCTTTCACGCCAAGAAATATTTTCTGCCCCTCGCCGTCTTTCAACCCTTCGTCGCCGGAGGTGTAGCCACCACCTACTATCTCGGTGGCCGCTTCGATCCAGCCAAAAACGCAGCCCTTTGGTCGCCTGACGGTTCTCTCGATCGGCCTCTAACCAACGACGAGCGCCGCGCCTGGCAACGTCAGCTTGTAGACACGATCAAGTCCGATCCATCTCTCAAACCGGCCATCACAAAGACCGCCTGGAAGTCGCTGCAAACCTCTTCAGAATTTCATTTGGACTCTGACGGCCATCCTACGATTCAGGTTTCTTCGTCGCAGGGAACCGCCAATCTCGGCGCTGCCCGCTCCAACATTCTTGCCTCGCCCGATTCCCAATTGCAGGCTCGCCTTCTCCTCGTCGCGCGCCTCCACGAGGAACTCCGCGGCGGTCGCACCAAAAAAGCCTCGAATCGCCTCATCCAATCCGACTTTTCTCTCCTTCAACAATCTTCCCCGCCGCTTCTCGCCGCATCCTCCGGCGGCAACTAGCCTTCCATTTCTCTTGTAGTGGCGAATCGCGTTTTTATTGCTTCCTGGTCGATTTTGCCGGGAAGATTCGTTCTACAAAGACCGCAGATCCTGTAGCTCCACTGGACGTATAACGCGCTACACGTACAAGTGGAATTCGTCGTCGGACTTGTCCGGTTTCGCTAACCAGGCGGGCTCAGGGCTCGGATGACTATTTCGTGTGCGAAATCGACAAAATCTTCCCGTCCGTCTGGCGAAGCGTCAGGACAGCTACACCGCCAACGCACTTGCCAACATCGGATGTGCGTTGCCCCTTGGAGTCTTGGCACCACAATGTTCCATACACGCTCCAGATTCCGTCATCCAGTGTTGCCGTTAATGGTCTCTCGTAATCGATTTGGCGTTTCCCGTATACCTTGATTAGGGCGGGTTCGGCGATGCTCAGAGCCGTCGCCGCATCAGGGACGCGAACCTTAGGCTGCGGGTTCTGTGCTGAGGAGGTGAGGGCCAGCAGTAGCAATGTACAAAGAATTGAATGTCTCATGGCCACAATGTACGCCTGGACGGGGCGACGTTCAAACTGTTGGCGAAACCAAGCGTTACTATCAGCTAGAATTGGCTAGTATCTGAGAAACGCGCTAATCGTCTATTTGGCGTCAAGCTTCCGATTGCGCAGGACTAATCGGAACTTAATGAGCCCAGGTCATACTTTGTCTATAGAAGGTCGGTCTCGGGATCAATGTCTTCGAGTCCAATTGAATGCGGCGGAAGTCCAAAAACCTTCGCCTGTTGTTGCATCAAGCTTACAATCTCATGGTAAGCCAGCAGTTTGCCGTTCTGGAACGCCTTGTCGGGGCCATTTGCGAGTTTTGCTTCCCGTTTTGCATCGAGCGCCTGTTCTTTTAACAGGCGGCCAAGATCAAGTAAGTAGTGACCGCAGGCCCGTTCATTCCCTCTTGAGTCGAGCGTAGTCATGGATTCTTCTCTTTCAGTCCCTTGAGATTTTCGAGAATTTCCTTTGTCCTTATTTTCAACCCAGATTTCTTCGAAATCCCAGATTTTACTGAAGTTCTAGGCTACACGAAACGGACTCTGCCAAATCGTTGAGCCTCCGTTAACTTGTGGAGCTTAGCTCCTGGAGTACAGAAATTGAGTTCAAGATCCTGAGTAACGCGCTTACCGTCCGTGTGGTACTGGCCCCTGTAAGGGTATCTGGTGCACAATCTTTTCGGAGCATCCATGAAACTACCTATCATGATTGCCGCGAGCCTCATCTTGTTGGCGGCGACGGTGCAAGCCCAAACGGTTCCTGAGCAGATATGGGGGAAGT
>Ga0247694_1000012_pt1 | contig 118720 bp, 104 predicted proteins | sample CNK35_metaG_FD_182736 | JGI IMG/M metagenome (GOLD analysis project Ga0247694, IMG submission 182736) | Soil microbial communities from Purdue University Martell Research Forest, Indiana, United States - CNK35 | ecosystem: Environmental > Terrestrial > Soil > Temperate forest > Bulk soil...
CCGGCGTTGGGCGGCTGACCATAGCGAGAATTTCGCCGTTACGCGGATCGATCGCGACCACGGCGCCTGGGCGCGTGCCGAGAGATTGTTCAGCGACGACCTGCAAATCGTAATCAATCGTCAATTGAATCTGTTTGCCGGGGATCGGATCCTGCTGTGTAAGGTGATCGACTTCTTTGCCGATGCTGTTGACGATGACGCGGCGCATGCCGTCCGTGCCCATCAAGATGTCGTTGTACTGGCGTTCGAGTCCGGCCTTGCCGACGACGTCACCCGGGCGCAGCTTGCCGTTGCTGGCTTCGATCTGTTGTTCGCTGACTTCACCGACGTACCCACTGGCGTGCCCCATGAATCCGCCGGGCATGTAACGGCGGCGGGAGACGGAGAGCATTTCCAGAACGGGAAGATCGGCACGATGCGATTCGATGAACGCGACGTCGGCCGGCGTGGCTTCCGGTTTGATGACGATCGGCTGAAACTTCGGCAGCGCTTTGGTGGCGTCGAGCTGATCGCGAAGGTCGTCAACGGAAAGGCCGAGGCCATCCGCGACGGGCGAAAGACTTTTTTCGACTAGAGCGGGATCGTCGCGCAGGAGAAGGACGCTGAAGGACGGGCGATTGTCCACCAGGACGCGGCCATCACGATCGAGCATGCGGCCGCGCGGTGCGATGATTGGGATGGAGCGGACGCGATTGCGTTCGGCCATCTGGCCGTACTGATCGGAATCAATGACCTGCAATTTCCAAAAGCCGAGCAGCAACACCCCGATCATTCCCACAATGATGTAGGAAGCTACGGCCAGCCGCTGTTGCGGCAAACGATTGTCGCTGCCAAATGAAAACGACACGCAAACCCCGCGCGCGAGTTTTCTGTTTTACGCTCTGTTGTAAGGAGCCACTCGCGTTGCACTTCTCTTCACAGCGCGGTTTTCGAAACTTCCGTTGAAAGATTTCGGCTCAGATTGCGCCAGAAAAAATCCTCTCGGAGCTCCCAAATCGCCTTGCGACTCCCTCCGGACGGGCCTAGAAGAAGTCTTTTCCAACGTAGCATTTGGAGAGGGTGGTCGCAAGTTGTCCTGAGGGGCAGGTTTCCGCGGGGTTACGGTGGGAGGCGTTGCTAGGGCTGGTACGACTGCGCTTAGTTAACGCCGCAAAGCAACCAGCGGAGAGATCCATGAGACTGATTCTCGCTTCTTGTTTAGCAACATCGGTGGGAAGTACAGCAAACGCCCCGCGGTCAAACCCGCCTAGCTCAACGGCAAAGTTCCTGGTTGCCGCGAGGCTGGGGAAGACAAGAAAAGCGAGTTAGTACCTCGGCAAGACTTACAACCTCCTGCAGGGAGTAGGGCAGTAAGACCGGCAGACCGGATCCGCGCCGAGTCAGAATAGTGACGTGGGGCGGCGGGTCCAGGATTTGCCTTTTTCCTTGGCGATGCGTTCGACGTCGACGACGTAGGCGCCTGCTTGAGTGAGGACGTGATGTAAATCGTTGCCGATGCTGACGAAGGTGAATCCTTTGTCGAGGAATTCGCCGACGCGAGTGGTGCCGAAGAGAAAGAGACCGAGGATGATGTTGTTCTTTTTGGCGGCGTTGACGAGGGATTGCGTGGCGGCGTTCAGTTCAGGTGACGTGTACATATGCGGGAATTCGTATTTTTCGTAGAGGCCCATGGACATGCAGAGATCGTTTTGGCCGAGAAAGAGAATGTCCACGCCGGGAACGGCGGCGATTTCGTCAATGTTCTTGATGCAATCGGCGGTTTCGACTTGCAGCGCGACGATTCCGTTCTTGTTCCAGTTGCCCGCGTAACCGAGCAAGCCTTCTTTGTTCATGCTGCGTTGCGGAAAATAGACCGAGCGCGTGCCGACGGTCGGATATTTTGCGCAACTGACCGCCTGGCGGGCTTCTGCGGCGGTGTTGATGTACGGAACGAGCACGCCGTCGGCGCCCATATCGAGCGACTGCTGGATGCCGCCGCGGTCGTGATAGCCCTCTACGCGCACGAGCGATTTTGCGCCACCGTTCGCGATTCCGCCGAGCATTGCAGAGAGGCGTTCGTTACCCATGGGGCCGTGCTGCGTGTCGACCAGAAGCCAGTCGTAGCCGCTGTGGGCGAGTTGTTCGGCAATCGTCGGACTGTGGGAGTTCAGGAACAGGCCGAGTTTCGGATGTCCTGCGCGCAATTCGTTCTTGAATTCTGCGCCGCTCTGCGTGTTTGCCATGGATTCTCTCCCTCGTCTGGAGCCGCACCGTCGTATATGTGCCGTGGTACTTTACTCAAGTCGAGCCGGATTATCCACTCACGCCTTGGGAACTTCCGCAGAGTGGAATTCGAGCTTTTTTTTCTTGCTTGATCTTGTTGCCGTGCCGGTAGCCGCTGCCTATACTCGCAACGATCAGATCTTCGAGGGAACGTAGATATGAAACTGCGCGTGGCGTTTTCGCTGATTGCCCTTCTGTTTGTGGGCAAATTGTTTGGCCAATCCGGAAGTGGCGCTGCGGCTGGCGATGCGCCAACCTACGCAAAAGACGTCGCGCCGATTCTGCAGAACAAATGCCAGGTGTGCCATAGGCCGGGCGAAGCCGGGCCATTTCCTTTGTTGACGTATGAGCAAGCCAGACCTTGGGCGATGGCAATGAAAGTAGCGGTGCAAAACGGAAAAATGCCGCCGTGGTTTGCAGACCCGCATTATGGAAAATTCTCGAACAGCATTGGCATGAGTGCGGCTGAAATCGAAACGCTGGCGAAGTGGGCCGATGCGGGCGCGCCGAAAGGTGATCCAAAGGAAATGCCGCCGCCCGTCGATTGGGTAGAAGGGTGGGGCATCGGTAAACCGGATAAGATTTACGAATTGCCGCAGGCGTATGACGTTCCTGCTTCCGGGGTGATCGACTATCAGCATGTGATCGTGCCGACCGGGTTTACGGAAGACGTGTGGGTGCAGGCGGCGGAAGTGCGGCCGACGGCTCGGATGGTGGTGCATCATATTATTGCGTTTGTGCGCGAGCCGGGCTCGAACTGGTTTCGCGGGCAGAAGCCGGGGGTCTTTTTCACGGCACCGCAGGTGAAGACAAAAGAGCAGCCGGACACAAGCGCGCTGCCAAGCGATTTTCTGGTGGGTTACGCGCCCGGGCAGCCGGCGGAAATTCTACGTCCGGGACAAGCCAAACTCATCAAAGCCGGTTCGGACATTATCTTTCAAGTGCATTACACGCCGCACGGGCATGCGATGCGAGATCAATCACGACTGGGGCTGGTGTTTGCGAAGGAGCCGCCGAAACAACGAGTGCTGACGCTATCTGCCACGAACGGTACGTTCAAGATCCCTCCGGGCGATCCCAACTACCGAGTGGATTCGAGCTTTGAAGTGGGTGCGGATGTAAAGCTGTCCGGTTTGCATCCGCACATGCACGGGCGCGGAAAAGATTTTCTGTATCGGGCGGTATTTCCGTCCGGCGAGAGCAAAATTTTGTTGAGCGTCCCGCACTATGATTGGCATTGGCAGAACTGGTACACGCTGGAAGAGCCGATCGAATTGCCGAAGGGCACGAAGATTGATTGCACCGCTCATTTTGACAATTCCGCGAGCAATCCAGAAAACGCAGACCCGACCAAGGAAGTGATTTGGGGCGAGCAGAGCTGGGACGAAATGATGGTGGGCTTTTTCAATTTGGTATTTGACGCAAAGATGCCCGTTGAGAATTTATTCGCCAGTAAGAAGAACAGCGCGGGTATCGCGAGCAAGTAGATCTGCCAATTCAGATGACGAGGCGGCCCAGGCGTTGTAGTCAAAAATTTACGGAACCGCATCAATTTTTCTGATCCACTGCATCGGATTCCACCTTTTATAATTAAGGGGTGGAGAAAACCGTTGATGCAACCTGAAGGAACATCCCGAACTTCGCGGCGCGCGCTGCTTTGGTTCTCATTTCCTGTTGTTGCGGCAGTAGCCGTTGCCGCATTTACGTTTGGCACCTCGCGGATGAAATCCGCAGCGCCGGTGGTTGACCGATCGGCACTGCAAATTGAAACGGTCCGTCGCGGGCCGTTTGTGCGGCACGTTTCCGGGCTTGGAACTCTGGTGCCGGAAGAGACGCGGTGGCTCGCCGCCGAAACCGACGCGCACGTGGACCAGGTATTTCTTCGCGCCGGGGGTCGTGTGAAGCCGGAGTCGATTTTGCTGCAACTGAGCAATCCCGACCTCGAGCGGCAGGTTCGCGATGCAGAACTCGCCACCAAGAAAGTGGAAGCCGAGCTTTCAAACCTTCGCGTGCAATTGCAAGCGCAACTCTTGAACGAACACTCGACGGAAGCGCAACTTGATTCCGACTTGACCGAAGCGAAATTGCAGGCCGAGCGTGACGAGGCACTGCAACGCGAAGGCATTGGTTCCAAAATGAATGCAAAAATTTCGCGCTCGCGGGCGGATTCGCTGGCGACCCGGCTGCAAATTGAAAAAGAAAAGCTGGCGATCGCAGAGGAAGCGCGCCAGGCACAGCTTGCCGCGAAACAGGCGGAGGTCGCCCAAGTTCAGGCTCTTTATGAATTAAAGATGCACGAAAGGGAATCGCTCGTGGTACGCGCCGGAATTGCAGGAATCCTTGAGGAAATTTCCGTGGATGCGGGCCAGCGGATTAACGCGGGCGCGAACCTTGCACGCATCACAAGTTCCGAGCGGTTCCTCGCACGAATACACATTCCGGAATCGCAGGCCGGCGAAGTGCAGGTGCGCCAGCGAGCGGCTTTGCAGGCACAAGAGCGCAAATTTTCCGGAGTCGTCATGCGCATCGATCCGACGGTGCAAAACGGCGCGATCAGCGTGGAAATCAAGGCGGACGGCCTACAGTCGGCAGGCGCGCACGCCGGCGTTACGGTTGACGGAACGATTGAAACGCAACGGATTGCGAATGCGACGTACTTGCCGCAAGAACTCGAAGCGAATCCGGATGCGACTATGCCGCTGTTTAAGGTTTCCGACGATGGGTCGGAAGCGCATCGCATCAACGTGCAACTCGGACGCGTGTCAGAAGACGGCACGGAAATCGTCAGCGGCCTTGCGCCTGGCGATCGCGTGATCGTGTCTGATATGTCCACGTGGAATCGCTACGACCAAGTGCGCTTGCAGTAAGTCTGGTCTATCATTCCTTCCAATCGATAATGCACCCCAAACTGAAGACACCATTGCGTCTTGCGCTTATCGGAATGTCCGGAGCGGGCAAGACGTTTTGGTCGCGCTTGCTGGCGTCGGCGGGGCATCCGGCCATTTGCTGCGACGACAAGATTGAAGACCGGCTTAGAACGCGACTGCGCGCCGGTGGGTACACCGGAATCAATGGTGTGGCGGCATGGATGGGTTGGCCGGATTCGCCAACCTATGCGGAGCGCGAATCACAGTATTTGAGCGACGAGATAGCGGTGCTGGAAGACGTGCTGGCTAAGCTCGCGCGCGCGCCGGAACAGTCATTGGTGCTTGATACGACGGGCAGCGTGATTTACACCGGCAATCATCATCTGATGAGGCTGCGGAAATTGATGACAGTTGTGCACCTCGCCGCCTCACCGCCGGAGCAGCAACTTTTGATCGAGCGATATTTGAGCGATCCGAAGCCGGTGCTTTGGCGAGGTGCGTTCCAGCCGCGCGATGGCGAAACGCCGCGACAGACCGTGGCGCGCTGTTATCCGAATCTAATTGCAGCTCGGCGGCAGAGTTATGCTGCGCTGGCGCATTGCACGATTGAAGTGGCGCAACTTCGCGAATTGCCGCCCGAGCCTTCCGCATTTTTGACGCTTGTCGGAAACAGTCTGGCCGGTGCGGCGTGAGATACCGGAGCACGGCGCAAAAGGCGCCGCTCACATCACTGCGAGGAGCGGTGCTGCGCGGCATGGCGCCGGACGGCGGACTGTACATGCCGGCGGAGATCGCGCGGCGTTCACCGGAGGAACTGGAAGAATTCCGCTCGCTTCCGTTCACAGAAGTTTGTTTTCGAGTGGTCAAACCTTTCGCGACGCCGGATGTGCCGGAAGAAGTGCTGTGGCAGATCGTGAGCGAAGCGATCAATTTTCCGGTAAAGCTTGTTTCGCTATCGCCGGGTTTGCACGTTTTGGAGCTGTTTCACGGCCCAACGCTGGCATTTAAAGATTTTGGTGCGCGCTTTATGGCGCGGCTGATGGGCTATTTTGTTCGCGGTGAATCACGGCTGCTGACAGTGCTGGTCGCTACCTCCGGCGACACGGGCAGCGCGGTCGCGCATGGATTTCTTGGCGTGGCGGGAATTCGCGTGGTGATTTTGTACCCTTCGAAACGCATCAGCGAGGCGCAGGAGAAGCAGTTCACTACGCTGGGCGAAAATATTACGGCGCTCGAAATCAGTGGAACGTTTGACGATTGCCAACGGCTGGTGAAGCAGGCGTTTGCGGACGAAGGGCTCAACAAACGCGCGTTCCTGACATCGGCGAATTCAATCAATGTCGGACGGCTGCTCCCGCAGATGTTCTATCACGTCGCAGCCTATCGCCAACTGCCGGTGGCTTCAGTGCCGCTGATTGTCTCCGTACCAAGTGGGAATTTCGGAAATCTGACGGCAGGGCTCTTCGCGAAGCGAATTGGATTGCCGGTTGCTAAATTTATTGCCTCCACGAACGCGAACGACGTGGTGCCCGAATATTTGCGCAGCGGAAAATTTGCGCCCCGCGCCGCGCAGGCTACTTATTCGAACGCAATGGATGTTGGCAACCCGAACAATTTCCCACGCTTGCTCGATCTGTGCCGTGGCCGGCTCGAGTACGTGCAGAAGGAAATCTGGGGACACGGCGCGACCGACGCCGAAACGCTTGCCGAAATGAAGTCCATTTGGGAGCGGTATCGCTACATCGCTGACCCGCACACGGCGGTAGGAATCCTCGGGTGGGAAGCGTACAAACGCGAACATCCGGAACGGTCACAGGGGTTGGTCCTGGCTACGGCGCACGCGGCGAAGTTCGCGGAAGTGGTCGAGAAGGCAATTGGCACGGCGCCGCCGCTGCCAGACCGCCTGGCTGCGTATTTGAAGCAAGCAAAACTGTCACTAGCGATGTCGAGCAGCTATGCCGATTTCAAGGAGTTTTTGTTGACACACTGAGTGACGAATCACTGCGGGGCAGAAACAGGACGCAATCCCGAGGGATCGTATGCGCGAACGCGTCTAGGAGCACGATTTTCTCGGAAGGTGTCTTCGCGTGAAGTGACGCGGCGAAGCGGTTGTATTCAGCCATCGTGTAGGGCCTGTTTGATCGGTTCCCATGGTTCTGGGTGCTGCCTTGTCCATATGCCGCTGCCAACGAGCCAATTCCCAATGCGAGGACCGCGGCGCGTGCAAAACCGGTCCTCGGTTTACACAGAGCCCATTCCATTTCGGCTCCCCTTAGCAATTTTGCGCGGCTAAATCTTGCGCTCTAATATTGTAGACACCGCAGATTTTGAAGAAGTTCCATAGATTCTCGCTCGTCGACGATTACGATCTGCGGAGGCGATCGAGGAAGAAGTAGAGCACCACGCCGACCAGGGAGTTAACCAGCGCGGCGATCGCTAGGCGGGCGGTGAACCAGGGTTCGGCGTGGGCGAGGAGCAGGCGCTGAATCAGCACGACGATTCCCTGGTGTAACGCGAAGAAAACCGCCGTCAACGCGAAGCGTGCTGCGGGATGCTCTGTGTCGAGCTTGCCGCCGATGGAGGAAGCCGCGAAGCCAATAAGAGTTTTGGCGATTCCATAGAAGCCAAGAGGAGTTTTTCCGAGCAGGTCTTGTAGCGAACCAACCACACACCCCAAAAGCAAACCCGTGGACGGATTGCGGCGGCTCAAACCGAAATAGATCGTAATCAGGAGAGGCAAATCGACGATCGCCACTTTCGGGAAGTAGATAGGGACGAAAGCCTGGACGAAAAGCGCCAAGGCGGTTGCGAATAATATTGTGCCACCGCGGAATTTATGCACTTCGATGTGCGATTCGCCGATTCGAAGATCGAAAGCGTCGTTCATTGGGGCTTCTCCGCGGGCTTTGCGGCAGGTTCTTGTGTGCGCTTACCGGCAGCAGGCTTCGGCGCCGCTTCGGTTGCTGCGGGCGACGATGGTGCAGCAGCGCCGGTTGTCTGCGCAGGCTTCTTCATCGCCAAGGGATCCATTGTCAAAAGCACGATCACTTCTTCCAGCTTCTCCAGCTGGGCCGCGGGCCGCAGCCGAATGTACTTGAACGGCGGCGGGCCCTGTTTTACTTCGACGATTGTGCCGACGGGCAGTTCGCGCGGGAAAATTCTGTCCGTGCCGCTGGTAACGACGTGTTCGCCGACTTTTACTTCGTCGTCGTTGGAAACGTAACTCATGCTGATCAGCGGCTCGCCGAGACCGCGCACTGGACTTTGAATCCGCGATTCTTCAATCATCGCGCCGACGCCGCTTTCGCGATCGGTCAGCAAGAGCACTTGCGCGGTATTGCTGAAGGATTCAATCACTTTGCCCACGACGCCATCGGCGGTAATCACGCCCATATTTTTCTTGATGCCGTCACGTTGGCCGCGGTCGAGGTAAATCACGGCGCTATTCGCATCCGGGCTCGCGGCGATGACGTGGGCGCCGATCATTGGAACTTTTTCCTGCGATTCGCGGAAGTTCATCAGTTTTGCAAGCCGGTCGGCCTCCGCCGCCTTGCCGCGCAACTGCGTGATCTGCAGCTTCAGTGCATCATTTTCCTGCTTCAGGCCTTCATTTTCTTTAGCCGCGTCGCTGAGCGCGAAGTAATGCCGCCACGTCCCGCGCACTTTGCCGACGCCCCATGTTCCCGCGCGCTCGAACGGTGAAATCAGCCCGACGCTCCAGGACCGAGCGAGGTTCTTGTTTTCGCCCTCAGTGTTTGTGCGCTGAATCTGAATCGCCAGCATCAACACCTGCGCGACGACAACGATGGTGAGGAGCACCAGCGAGCGATGGCGAGAGGGAATGGCAACCATGAGGCGCTAAATTCGCTTTCTATCGGGTCGAATTAATCCGCGCTGGTGACGGAGAACACGGCCGCGTAATTTGGTTTTGAATCCCGTTTGAAATTCGCGTAGAGCCAAATCAGTCAATGCAAACCATGCGCAGCAATTTAAAGTCGCTGAGCATCTTACCGGTACCCAGAACAACGGATGCCAGTGGATCGTCGGCGATGGACACTGGCAATCCGGTTTCTTCGCGGATACGCTTGTCAAGATTTTTGAGTAACGCGCCGCCGCCGGTGAGCACGATGCCGCGGTCGCTGATGTCGGCGGAAAGTTCGGGCGGAGTACGTTCGAGCGCAACGCGCACTGCGTTGACTATGGTCGCGACGCATTCACTGAGTGACTCGCGGATTTCGCTGTCGTCAATCGTCACGGTGCGCGGCACACCCTCAATCAGGTTGCGGCCTTTCACTTCCATCGTCAGCGGTTTTTCCAGCGGATACGCCGAGCCGATTTCCATCTTGATCTGTTCCGCCGTACGTTCGCCGACGAGCAGGTTGTATTTGCGCTTCAGGTATTGCATGACGGCTTCGTCCATTTCGTTGCCGGCCACGCGCACCGAACGGGAATAGACGATGCCGCTCATGGAGATAACTGCGATATCCGTCGTGCCGCCGCCGATGTCGACGACCATGTTTCCGCTCGGCTCTTCGATCGGCAAGCCTGCACCAATTGCCGCGGCCATTGCTTGTTCAACGAGATAAACTTCGCTGGCACGGGCGCGATACGCGGAGTCTTGCACGGCGCGCTTTTCCACGGGCGTAATTTCGCTCGGCACGCCGATCACGATACGAGGGTGAACGAGCACACGGCGGTTGTGCGCCTTCTGAATAAAATATGTCAACATTTTCTCAGTGACTTTAAAGTCTGCGATGACGCCGTCCTTCATCGGCTTGATCGCAACGACGTTACCGGGCGTGCGTCCGAGCATGTCTTTTGCTTCGCGGCCCACCGCCACGACTTCGCCGCTGACCTTGTTGATTGCCACGATTGAGGGCTCGTTCACCACAATCCCTTTTCCGTGAGAAAACACAAGCGTGTTTGCCGTACCCAGATCGATCGCGAGGTCGGACGAAAACAAACTGAACACCGACCTCAAGTTGTAACCGCTCTTGTTCATGCCCCCAGTCCTTCTGTGAAGCACTGCCCTTCACCCGTTCGCGAGTCCAACATCTATTGTCGCCGAACGCCGCGTCCGGCGCAAAAAACGCCGCCGCGATGAAAATTCTTTTCTTACTTCGGCACCACGATCGTTACTTGTTGCCGCGCCGTTCCGCCGCGCCGATTCTGGCCGATGATCACGATTGTGTGCTCGCCCGGCTCCAACGGTTCCGTAAAATAGCGAAAATTGCCGTCGGAATTGATGTTCGCCACGGGCTGGCCGTTAATGATTAATGCCGCGCCGGGTTCGGTGCGTCCGGAGATTTCTGCCAGGCGCCCGTGCAATTGCGTGCCGGAAATTTCAAGCGCCATCTCCTGCGCTTTCCCCTGCGCGAAGAGCGCAAATTTGTACGGCTCACTCGGCGAACTTGCCTGCTTCTTTGAATCCGTCGCGATCACGTCCCAGAAATAATCTCCGGCATCGAGGCCGCTAATGTCTGCGCTCGTTCCGGTAACTTTTACGTCGCGAATCAGCTTGGTGAACATCGTTGTCGCGCTAACGCGAAGGTTGTAGGAAACCGCGTCAGACTCGGGCTTCCATTCAAAGTGAATGCTCGCCGCTTTCGGGTTTTCCGTTACGATTGGCGCGAGATTTTTGGGCTCGAGAAGTTCGGGCGGCGCCAGCACGTCGGTTTTCTGAATCGGTCCGCCACCAGAAATCGTCGCGCGCTGGTGCGAATTGAGTTCGCTGTGTTCTTGTCCGTGTTGCACTTCCGCGCTGCCGCCGGTAACCGTAATTTCGCTCTCGCCCGCCTTTGGATCGGACTTTACCGACGCATGGCTGTTCGGACGGACCTGCGCGAGGAAGTCTTCGCCGCTGACGGCTGCGCGGGCATTCGGGGAACTCGCGGTGGAGAGATCGACCTGACCGGTATTGATGTGCACAGCGGTGCTGGTCTGTTCGTGAGTGACGTTATTTTCTTCCACTGTGATCAGTGTCTCGCGGTTCACGACATAGGAAGTCGAGTCGGCGAAGGCGATTCGAGCAATACCGTCCGCGCCGGTTTGAATCAGATCACCTTTGTCCAGGACCGTGTGAAAATCGGCGTCCACCCACTGCACGGAGTTGACTTTTTTCACCTGGACCCTGCCGTCCAGGTTCACAAATTTAATTTTTGATTGTCCGTTCGCCATCGGATCGGGATCGGACGTTCCTGCTTCCGTAACTTTTTTCACCACGTACGCATACACGTTGGGGAAAACGAAGTAGATCGAAACAAAGATCAGAGCCACAGCGAGGAGCAAGACCATTGCGACGGTCTTGTACGACACCGCGTGCCAATAGACCTCTACACGCTGAACCTTGTTGCCTTGCCCGGGCCGTTGTGGATCCATACTGTCGCTTTTGTCCATTTGGCGCGGTGAGTACGCCAATTTCGCAATTTAGCACAGCGGTTGGGCCCAAAGCGCTTTCTCGAAGGCCAGCCGTAGTCAATTTGCAAATAGCGTTCGAGCAACAAGGCCAGGTAACGATACCGGCGCCGACGCGAAACGCTTCGTCCCGGCATCTCATTTGCGGTACGCTTTTCTTGCCTGCCTGACGGAGGTCCGCCGCGCCATGCGCTCAAGAGTGACCATTTTCGCGATGTCACTGGCTGTTCTCGCCGGGGTGCCGGTGACTCTACCGGCGTTGGGAGGCCAGGTGCAAACCGCGCCGGCCACATCGCTCGATCCCCGAACTGTTGACGCGCGCGCCGATGTCTGGGCGAAGTCGTTCGCCGATGCCGGTGATTTCAGCGGCGTGGTACTGATCGCGCAGGGCGACAAAGTGCTTGCGCAGAGAGCATATGGCAAGGCCGACCCTCAGCTAGGCACTTCCAATCGAATCGACACGCGGTTTCGTACGGCTTCGATCTCGAAGACTTTTACAGCTGCCGCGATCGAAATCCTTGTCGCGCAAGGCAAACTCAAATTGATGGATAAGCTGGGCCAGTTCGTCACAGGCGTGCCGAACGGCGACTCTATCACCGTTGAACAGTTGCTGTTGCACGAATCGGGCGTCGGCGTGATTGAGGGCGGTGACGCGGCACGCGATTGCTTGCCCTCTGATGAACTGTTGGCCAGGCTTCGCTCGGCGAAGCCGCTCTTCGCTCCGGGAAAGAATTCGCAGTACAGCAATGAGGGCTATTTCCTGCTTTCATTGATTGCGGAACGCGTCTCGGGCAACAGCTTCGACGATTTTCTTCGCCAGAATATTTTCGCTCCGCTACACATGGAGAACTCCGGGCTCGCCTGCCGGGATTTGCCCACCGGCCGCAATGCATTCGGCAGCGTTGCCAGCTCTGATGACGGCGGCCCCGTCGCGCTACCCTTCAACGAAGCGGCCGAACCGGGCGCCGGATCCGTTTACGCAACCGCGGCCGATTTACTCGTTTGGCTGAAAGCAATCGATACGAATGCGCAATTCCAAAACGCCAAGTGGAAATACCCTTACGGTTGGGGTAAGCGAAATTACTCGGGAAAACACTTGATTGAACAATCTGGCCAGTTGGAAGGCTTCAATTCGCACATGGCGTTCTATCCCGCCGAGCATATCTACGCCGTCGTTCTGAGTAATATCCAGTCCGGGTTTTCAGCGCGAATTCCCAAGGACATGGAGGCCGTCCTTTTTGGCGGAACTCCTTCGAAGCCGCCGGCGATCCAGGCCCTGACGTTGGGTGAACGCTCCATGAAGCAATACGACGGCGAGTTTCGTTCCTCTGCGATGCCTTATAGACAGACGCTGGCCATCCATGAAGGACATCTCGCCATGCACTGGAATGATTATCCTTTTTGGCGCACCCTTACCATGGTGGAGGGAGACACGTTTTTTGCCCGTTGCGAATACGCCTACGTTCGCTTTGCGCGAAACAAAGACGGGTATGTCTCGTCGATGACATGGACCTGGCCCTTCGGCGGCAGTATGACGTTCGATAAGCTTGATGTCGGTCCGCCGCCTCCGCCACAGATTGGCGAATGATTCGCCCATTCTCAAGGGTGCGGCTGGCAGCGGCAGGAAACAATTTGGGGGACGGGTTCCGGTCGTCTATAATCTAGAGTTTGTCCAACCCCAGAAGAGCGTAGAAGAGGGAGAAGCACGGCATGGCGGGTCTATTTGAGAACAAGCAAGTGCTTACGAGGATTTTCATCGGAATTTTTGTCGGCCTGATCGCCGTCAGTATGTTGTTGTATCTTGTGCCGCAGGGGCCTGGTGCCGGAGCAGCTTCGACCGACACGGTCGCAACGGTCGGTGGGCAAAATATCTCGCTGCAGGACATTCAACTGCAACTCACGCAGATTTCACAGCGCGGCCAGATCCCCAAGCCGCTGGAATCGCTTTACGCGCGGCAGATCTTGAACCAGCTCGTTTTTGAACGGGAGATTCAGTACGAAGCGGATCGTCTGAATATCACGGTCACGAACGAAGAGATGGCCACGACCATCAAACAGATTCTCCCGACTGCCTTTAACGGAGACAGCCCGGTCGGAATGGACCAATATACCGCGCAGGTGCAGCAGCGCTTCCAAATGACCGTGGCCGTCTTCGAGGCTGCGCTGAGGAATGAATTGCTGATGCAGAAGTTCCAGAAGCTCGTTACGGATGGTATCAGCGCAAGCCCGGCAGAATTGAAAGACCAGTTCAACTATCAGAATCAAAAAGTGAAGCTGGACTACGCGTTTATCAAACCTGAAGACCTCGAGGCGAAGATCACTCCGGACGACGCGGAATTGAAGGCGTACTACGAAAAGAACAAGTCCAAGTATCAGGAACCCGAACGCCGGTCAGTTCGCTACGCACTGCTCGATGTGAACAAGATTAAGTCTGCAACTGTCGTTTCCGACGACGAGTTGAAGAAGCTTTATCAGGACAGCATTACGCAATTTCAGGTTCCGAACCGGGTTCACGTGGAACACATTCTGCTCTTTACGACCGGCAAGACGACCGAGGCGGAAATTACAGAAGTGCAGAAACGCGCCGAGGAAGTGCTGAAGGAACTGAAAAAAGGCGGAAAATTCGAGGATTTGGCCAAGAAATATTCGGAGGACAAGCAAACCAAGGACAAAGGCGGCGACTTGGGGTGGCTTGCGCAAGGCCAGACCGTGGCGGCTTTTGAGAAGGCAGCCTTCAGCACGGCCAAGGGCGAAATCTCCGATGTCGTGAAGACGGAATACGGATTTCATATCATCAAGGTGCTCGATAAAGAGACCGCCCGCACGCTTGCGCTCGATGAAGTGAAGGCGCAGCTTCTCGTGAACGCTAAAGCCAACAAAGGTGAAGCTGACGCGAACAAGATTTCGGACAAGATCGGCGCGGAAATTCGCAAGTCGAACAGGATTTCTTTGGACGACCTGACAAAGCAGTTCAATCTGGATGTTGCTGAAACGGCGCCGGTTAGTGCTTCCGAACCCTTGCTCTATTTCGGAAACGCTCCCGCTGTGAAGGATGAATTGTTTCGTCTTCAACAGGGCCAGGTGAGTATGCCGATAAAAACCGACCGCGGTTACGTTGTCATTACACTGAAGGCGGTGATTCCGACTCATGCAGGCGGGTTTGAGGAAGAGCGGAGCAAGGTTCTGGCTGATGTGAAGCGCGAGAAGGGCGTTCAATTGGCCAAGGCCAGGGCTGAAGAACTCGAGAAGCGTGTCAGAAGCGGTGAAAAGTTTGATTCCGCAACCAAGGCGCTGGGCCTTGAAGCCAAAACGAGTGAACTTTTGGCTCGCAGCGGTTCTATCCCAGGCGTAGGCAGCGGAAAACAGCTCGCCGAGGCGTTCCAAATGAAGCAGGGAGATGTGGCGCCGGCCAAGAACGTTGGCTCTAATTGGCTCGTTTACCGCGTGACCGAGAAAACGGAACCGAACCCCACCGATTTTGAGAATCAGAAGAAGGCTTTGACCGATGCCGTACTGCAGGATAAGCGCTCACTAGCATTTCAAGCCTTCCGAACGGCGCTCGATGACCGCCTGAAAAAGGAAGGCAAGCTCAAGATCATGCAAGACAAAATGAAGAACTTCGGCGGCCTTGGCGGGCCGCTAGGCTAGTTAACCGACACAAAATAAAAGGGTTATTTTTAAAGACACAGGGGCTTGTGTTTCGCATCACGCCCCAGTAGCCTATTTCCATCCCCAAGCGCTATTTCGGGGAGCAACTCAACGCATGACGCCCCAGCCCCGAACCCAGATCATACGGTGAACTATGGCTTCTCGCTCCACTACAACAAGAAACGACTATCGCTGCAGCATGGAACGCAACCAGGCAGGGAAATATTGCGTACGCATCCAGGTTCATTACCCGCGCCACGCTTGGACGCTTGCTGTGTACTTCCTGGCAGGATCGTTTGACCGTGCCATGAAGAAGCTGGAGGAGTCTCTGGACTTCCTGCAGAAGCACGAAGAAAAGCTTTGGTTCTGGGGAGTCGACCGGGCCGAAGACATGGGATTTTCGGCTGAATTCCTGAAGGAAGCCGGACTGAAACTGGATCAGCGCAACGAATTTCCGCGCAAGGCGACCAGCCTGTCGCTTGCGCCAGAGAAAGAAGTGCCGGCGTTTGTGCTGGGGCCGGTGCGGCGCGGCTTGGCGGAGCTGGTGGCGGCGCCGAGAACGGCGCTGGCGGGGGACTGAAGCAGGCTGTTTCTCGTTAGCTTTGGCTTCTTGAGCTATTCCGAACAAGAAAAACGCCGGGCACGATTTTCGTGTCCGGCGTTTTTAGTTTCAGCTTGAGCTGCTGACGCTTTTAGAAGCTAAATCGCAACCCGATCTGCATCACGCGGCGGTCGCCCTGTATGCCGGTGAAGTTGGACCAGTTGCTTGGCGGGTTCAGACCACGAAGGGCAGGATCGCGCTGGACGCCGAAGCCGCTGCGGCTGGTATCGATCGCGCCGAACGGTTGGTAGTTGGCGACGTTGAAAACCTCCCAACGAAGTTGGAGTTCTTGCTTCTCGCTCCATGGCAGCGTGAACGACTTGCTGAGTCCCAAGTCTGCGTTCATGGCATTAGGGATGCGGAGCCAATTGCGGGGCCCGGTTTCGCCTGGGTAGGCATTTCGGAAGCTTTGATAGATGGTCTTGAGGTCGCAGCCGCCGAACAGTTTTGGTGTGCCGGTTCTATCCGGACAAGCGCTAATGGGGTTAGTCGCAGTCACGTCGGCTTGCACGTTCCAATTGGTGGCCCAGCGCGCATCGTCGTAGGGAGACGTTGTTTCCGGCAGCCCGCTGTTGTAGCGGAAGATACCGCTCAATTGCCAACCGCCAATAAAGGCGTCCAATCCGCGGTGCATGCTGTTGCCGAAGTGCCGACCGCGTCCGAATGGCAATTGCCAGATGGCGGAAGCGGTGATCAGGTGGCGGATGTCGAAGTCCGAGTTGCCATACCAATCGCCTTGCCGGATCGGGTTAACGATAAATGCCGAGCCGTACGCTCCAGCCGATTGGAGGCCCGATGCATCGTCTAGCGAGTGCGAGTATGTGTAGTTAAAGTCCATCGTTAACGACTTCATGCGCTGACGAACCGTAACGGTCATGGCGTTGTAGAAGGAGTTGCCGATGGTGCTCCACGCTGATAGTGCGCCGTACTGCTGTTGCATGAAGCGCGTTGGACCAGCATCGGTGAAGAAGAGAACTTGGTCGACGAGAGCTTGCGTGTCAGTCCAATCGTTGCCCGCAAAAAATGCGCAAGGATTTGAAGGTGTCCGACTTTGCATGGCATAAAAGACCTGGGTGTTGGACCACGTTGGGTCAAATCCGGCATTGGGGCCACTGCAAACCGAGTCGAGACCGAACGTATCGTTCATGAGCGAAGCCATTCCGGAGGGGAACAGGTTTTCGAAGAAGGGAATAGGCGCGATCTGAGTGGTATTAATGCCTTGCTGACGCTGCTTTTCGAGCATGGTGCCTGCAGTGTACCAATCCATGCCGCTCTTGGGATCGACGACGTCGTTGAAGGCGGTCACGTCGCGGCGGGCCAGAAGATGGCGGGCGGCGCGGCCAATGTAAGACACGCTCAGAGTGGTGTTGGCCTTGAATTGGCGCTCGTAGGTGAGATTCCAAACGTACTCTGCTGGTGCCTGTAGCTTGGAATCGATGCTGGATTCGATGCGCTCCCCCTCATCCGACGGCTGCGTCAGCGGGAAGACCAGATTCGAAGGAGTCGTGACCAGAGGAAGCGAACGCACATCCTGATTGAAACCTGTGAACAGAGGACCGAGTCCGTCGCATGGGCACGAGGAGTTGGTGTCAAAGGTGTTCGCGTTGATGTTAAATGTGGATGTAAATCCAAGCTGGTTATTCAGGTCGAAGTCGACCGCCAACGCCTGGCCATAATAGTCATTCGTGAGGGCAAAGCCGGTGCGAATAACGGACTTGCCTGGATCACCGAAGATCGAGTGGAAGAGTCCCTGCGAGAATCGGGGCGACCAGGCGAGGGCGACGCGCGGCTGGAAGTTGTTTTTGTCCCAGTTGTACATGGGCTTGCCGCCGTTAGCCGGGCCGGATTTGTCCAGGACGATCGGGTCGGAGAAGTTGTTACCGAGCTTTGCGGCATCCAGACGCTTCTGGAAGTAGTCGGAAAGCGACAAGGTCGGTTGGACTTGAAAGCCCTGGGTCTCATAGACGGGGCGCTCCAGACTATAGCGAAGGCCGACCGTCAGAGTCAGACTGGGGCGAACTTTCCATACATCTTGCACGTAGCCTTCGTAGGCTTGGGTGGCGAAATTACGGCTTGTGGGGACGCCAGCAGAAAGAGGCGATCCATTTATGCCGAACGTGAAGGGCGCACTGTACTCTGAAAAACGTCCAATAATCGCGGTAGCCGCGTTCTGAGTCTCTGTAATCGATGCCAACGATTCGAGACACGGGTTAGTCGGGGTAGGGACACAGCCGGGTATGAGCCTTCCGCCGGGCAAATTGTTCGTAAGCAGATAGTTTTGAAACGTGTCGGATACGTGTTCTCCGGCGCCGAGGTAGAAAGACGGATTTGTAACCGCATTGGCGAAGGCGTTACCGAACGAGACGCGCGAGTTGTTGATCTTGCGAATGTTGGCGCCGAACTGGAAGACGTGCTTGCCGTGAATCCAAGACAGATCATCGCGGATGTTGTGAACGGGAGTGACGCGGCTCAGGCTGTGAACTTGATCGTTTGGTTGAAACACGAACCGGAAGCTAATGTCGTTGCCGAAGCTGTCGCCACCAGCTGTGAAGGCCTGGCGGGTTAAACCATAATGGAAATTGTTGACCAAATTGTTGCTGATATTCCAGGTGTGGCCGACGGCGATACCGTACGGATGGTTCCAGATTCCCGGAATTGGCGTGTCCGGAAAAGCTTCAAGATTGACCGGGTCTGCTTGTGTGTCGCTGATGTAATTCAAGCGAACGAACGCATTCTGCTTGCTGTTGATGACCCAATCGAACCTTGCGAAATGGGAATTGAGGCGCGTCGGGAGCGGAGCGTTAAACCTGAAGCCGCCCGTATTTATTCCGTCTCCTTGGCTGGTGTCGTTTGCCGGATACTTTGCCGCAGCTTCGGCCAAAGCCGAAAGAGCAGCTGGATTGATGCCCGCGTCGGAGTAAACCTGCTGAACTCTGGTAGGGTCGAGGGAGGCTGGAAGTACAGCATTACAGCCGGAATCAGCGCAATAAGTGTAGTTGAGGATGCCCTGGCCTAAGCTGGGGAGAGGCACGACTTCCGTTACAGGTTTCGCGGTCGCTTCGCGGCGTCCTTCATAGCTATAGAAGAAGAAGAGCCTGTCCTTCCAGATGGGGCCGCCGAGGGCGCCGCCGAACGTGTTTCGGACGAGTTTGGTGCGGGGAACGCCAGCCTGATTGCTGAACCAATCGTTCGCCTCGAATAGGCTGCCGCGGTAGAACTCAAACGCCGCGCCGTGCCATTGGTTGCTGCCGCTCTTGGTGACGAGATTGATTTGTGCCGCGGAGGAGCGGCCTTCATCGGCATTAGAGTTGACGGTTGTGACGCGGAACTCCTGGATGGCTTCTGCGTTGAGACGAAGGACAGCGCCGTCGATGGCGTTACTTTGTGCGTCGTTGATGTCGACGCCATCCAGCGTAATGTTGGACTGGTCGCTGCGGGCGCCCGCGACGGAGCCGTCGGGGGTGACGCCGGGCTGTAGCGTGAGGAGATTAAGAACGTTTCGGCCTTCCAGCGGTAGTTGGTTAATCTGCTGGTTGACGATCGTGTTGCCGAGCGTTGCGTCCTGAGTGTTGATCTGGACTTCGTTCCCGCCAGATTCGACTTGGACGACCTGGCTCGTGCTACCGACTTCGAGCCTAACGTCCAGCGTCAGGATGTTGCCGACGAGGGCATGGACCGCCGTGAACTCCGCCTTCCGGAAGCCAGCCGCTTGCACGGTCACCTGATAGTCGCCGACCGGGATCAGCTCGAAGCTGAACGCACCAGTGCTGTTGGATTCTTCCGAGCGCGAATAACCGGACGCGTTCTTGATTGAAATCTGAGCTTTCGCAATTACGCCGCCTTGTGCGTCAGTAACTGTGCCACGGATGGCGGAAGTGCCGGCTTGGCCAAAAACTGCTGGCGAAGCGAATAAAACGGCTGCGACTAGAAAGAGAGCGAAGACAAGCTGAGACCTGAATTTCATTAACACCCCTCCTGAGGCGCTGAGGGATGGCAGGCGAGTAACCACAAACCACTAGAAATGCGAAACGGAGGTCAGCACGAAGGAAAACACCACTCGGCCACTTAAGAACGGGCCCTACCCCCGCAACCCCAATCCACTCTCGGCCACCACAAAGCGTTGGGAAGTAGATAGTCTCAGAGTGAAACTATGTCAAGGTATTTCTGCATAGAAAAAACTTAAGTCGTATTTAGCTGAAATTTCACTGGTTGTCGAAAAATTCACAAACTTTAGAATTTATACATATCTCGTGCTTATGAAATGCAAGTTGGGAAGAAGTGAATTCCAGCGCCTTCCTAAATCCGGATCGCTGCCAACGTTCGCCAGTGTGTAGGCAAGACATCTTTCTTTGGAACCATCCTAAACGAAACGAACTTTGGTGTGGAGGGTTGGGCGTAGAGTAAAGGTGCGGAGGGAAGTGACGGGGTCTGACGGAGGCGTGAATTGGCCGACAACCAGGAATCTACTTTGGAGCGATCGACGATGACAATTCGAAAAGTGGTTCTGAGCGGGCTTATTACTGGCTCGTTGCTTTGCGGCGGCATCCTTTTGGCGCAGAAACCGCCCCGCAATGTCAGCCCGAGGCGGCACCCCAACCTTGCAGCGGCACAGAGATTTCTCGATCAGGCGTTCGGGAAGATCTCAGCGGCACAAACGGCGAATGAATTCGATATGGACGGGCATGCGGCGAAAGCCAAAGAACTGTTAGAGCAGGCGGACAGAGAACTGAAGCTTGCGGCCGAGGCAGCGAACAAGAACGACAAGTAAGCTTCCCTTCGTAAAGAACGCTATACGCAAACAAAGCCCCACACGTTGATAGACGCGTGGGGCTTTTCCGTCTTTATAAAAACAACGCGACTACATCGGCTTTGGGTGAGCGGCGAGCGACTCACGGAAGCTGTTCACGTTTGATTTTTCGACAACGGCCGTTCCTGTGTCCACCCATTTTGGTAGGGGGGAAGACGGAGCGGTACGCCAATCTTTGAATTCGTGAACGGCGTTGTGATGCAGGTCGTCAGCGAGTTTGAGGCCGTAGTAGCTCATCACGTACGGCTTTTGCGTAATTGTGGCGGTGATCACGCCGCGCTCGATCCAGTCAAGAGTTGCCGGGTCTTTGTCGAACGCGACGACGGGAATTTTGCCCTGTAAGTCGAGTCGGTGGAGAGCTTCGGCAGCGCCCGAGCCCCCGGAAGCTTCCAGACAGAGCACGCCCTCGAAGGCTGCCTTCGCTTTGACGAGTGCCGAGATGCTGTCATTAGCGACGCGCGGATCGCCGTTGTCATCGAGCGTCTGGATGACTTTCACCCCGGGATATTTTTTCAGGGCTTCGGCGACGCCGCGTGCGCGTTCGTCAAGATTGAGCTGGCCGGGAATTGTGATCAACACGATGTTGCCCTTGCCTTTCATAATCTCCGCCATACGCCTGCCGCTTTCCTGCCCTGCGCGAAAATTGTCGGTGCCGACGAACATCACGCGCTTGGTATCGGGAGCGTCTGCGTCCAGGGTGATGACCGGGATACCGTTCGTTACGGCCGCGTTGATGGCGTCTTGAAACAGATCGGGGCGAGAAACACTGATAAGAATGCCAGCAGGATTTTCGCCGACCGTCTTCTGGAAAGCGCGCAGTTCTTCTTGCGGGTCAAAATTGTCCGGCCCGACCAGCTCGGCTTTAACGCCTAGTTGCGTCGCGCCATCGTGGAGACCAGCTTCGGCTTCCTGCCAATAGGGCAGCTTGGTGTTTGTCGTGACCAAGACGAAGCGCTCCTTTTCGTCGTGGTAGGGCTTTTGACAGGACGACGCGCCAAGGACCACGCAAACGGACAAAATGAAGACAAGCGTGCGACGGCTTCTCATCGGAGCCTCCTCAATCGGAATTGTTGCGCTCGGAAGACATGGCCAATTGACCGGGGAAAAAACAGGATGCAGACGGGGGAAGACTACCACAAACGGGCAGAGAGGGATGCAATAAGAAAAGAAAGCCCGTCTGGCCGAACAAGACCAGACGGGGCGAGCCTTTTTGAGAGCGCTTACTCGATACGTTTATTCCGGCTTTTTCACGACTGCACAAGCGATGCGCGCCGGCGAGCTGGCCGCACCGGGAGTGGCAACGGCGTGAATTACGATCGACGTGCCGCCATTGCTGAAGACGGAACTCGCGTCATCGCCAAGAGTCACGTTTGGCGCGGTCACGCTGACGTGCGCGGTGCCGTCGGCCGCAATGATTAATGTGAAGTCGGGAATATCCCCGGCGGGCGCGGAATTGTGATCATGATCCATGTGTCCAGCGGGGCTGAAGTGAGGGCCGGCGGACTTGAACTCGGGAGCTTCGCATTTGGCGACCTGATGAATGTGAATGGAATGCTCGCCGGCGGGCAGTCCTTTGATGTCGAGTCTGATTTTTACTCCGTGAGCCGCTTCGGAAAGAGTTGCGGTACCAACGGACTGGCCTTCGGCGTTCTTGAATTCAGCAACAACCGGTTTTGCAGTCGCGTGCGCATGCGTTTCCTGGGCAACGGCCTGCCCGGCTGCCGCAAAACTGGCGACGGCAGCGCATATGGATAAATTTCTAACGGTCAGCTTCATGGGATGCTCCTGGTTGGACTGAATCTCAAGTGATGGATATCGCCGGGTAGGCGACCTCATCCAGTGTAATGGCGCAAGTTGGCTGCTCGCGGGATGTGTCGCGAGAGGGTAACCGGCTCAGGGCGGGTTAGCGGTAAAACTGAGGGAAGTCGCGTTTCAAGCGGTCGAGCTTTGGAAGGTCCATCGCGCGGATGTAGCCGTCGTCCATATGGTGGACGAGATAGTCTTGGTGATAGTCCTCGGCGTCGTAAAAATCAGGTGCGTGGACAAGCTCGGTCGCGATGGCGTGCTTGAAAAGTTTCGCGGCGTCGAGCTGCGCGATATAGGCGGCGGCGATTTTTTGCTGCTCGTCCGTGGTGTAGAAGATGGCAGAGCGATATTGTGTGCCGACGTCAGGTCCCTGGCGATTGTTTTGTGTTGGATCGTGCGCGACACCGAAGAAAATCATCAGCAGTTGGCCGTATGTGATTTTCGATGGATCGTAGACAACGCGAGCGCTCTCGGCGTGGCCGGTCGAGCCAGTGCAGACCAGGTCATAGTATGGGTGATCGACGTGGCCGCCGCAGTATCCGGCAGTGACTTTCTGAACGCCGATGACGTGTTCAAAGACAGCTTGCGTGCCCCAAAAGCAGCCGCCCGCGAAGATGGCGACTTGCGTGGAGGATTTTGGTGCGAGTGATTGGTCGACGGCTGGCGCCGGGAGCGGCGCGGCAGGCGGTGAAGGGATTCCCGAAAAAGCGCGTGCGACATACCATACAAGCAGGGCCGCTACCGAAATCAATACGAGCGAGCGGGCGAGGAGCGGTGGTTTTGCGGCCGGTTTCATCGTCAGAAACTAGGCTACCCGGCCTGGGGCGGAGTAGCAAATCGTTAGCACCTCGATTTGATGCGGGTGCGACGTGAACCTAAACCGACGCGTGTGTATCATGTCAGAGAAACGGTTCGTGAACGCGCCGCGTCCAAGAGATGCGTTCAATATACGTGGGAGACAAGCTCATGAAGAGTGTCCTGGGAAAACTGACGATCGGCGGGTGGCTGGCGGTGATGGTGCCGTTTGGTGCGAGCGCGCAAGTGACGCATGGAATGAAGCCGGATCTACCCAAGCCGTTTTCAACAACGTCGGCTGGGAACGGACCCGACCAGATCAGCCGGCCAGACGGATTTTTGCCGACGGCGCCGGATGGTTTCCATGTGAATGTTTACGCGGAAAATTTTAAGACGCCCCGGTTGCTGGCGATTGCACCGAATGGAGATCTGTTTGTAGCGGAAGCGGGAGCGGGGCGCGTCGAGATACTGCGGGATCTGAAACACGCCGGGAGCGCGCAAGAGCGGGAAACGTTCGCGAATGGATTGCGGTATCCGTTTGGCATCGCGTTTCATGACGATTATGTGTACATCGGGAATACGAATGAAATTGTTCGGTACCGCTACGATCCGAAAACTTCCAAGCGGATTGGGGAGGAAGAAAAATTACTGGAAGTTCCGGGCGGTGGGCATTCGACGCGCACGATCGAAATTGCGCCAGACGGCAAACACCTGCTGATCGCTGTCGGCTCAGCAGGAAATATTGAAACGGATGACCCGCCAATTCGCGCGGCGATCACGATTTGCGACCTGGATGGCAAAAACGCGCGGCTCTTTGCGACAGGTTTGCGCAATCCTGTGGGTCTGGCGTTGAATCCGACGACCAAAGAACTCTGGACGTCCGTGAATGAGCGGGACGAACTGGGAGACGATCTGCCACCAGATTATTTCACGACGGTGAAAGATGGCGGATTCTATGGCTGGCCGTACAGCTACATTGGCTCGAATATCGATCCGCGCGTGAAACAGGAGCAGCCGGAGTTGGCGGCGCGGGCGATTATTCCGGATGTGTTGCTCGGCTCGCACGTGGCGCCGCTGCAGTTTGCGTTTTATGCGGGGAAACAATTCCCGGAGCCGTATCGAGGCGGCGCGTTCGTTGCCGAGCACGGTTCGTGGAATCGGTCGAAGCGGTCGGGCTATCAAGTTGCGTTTGTGGGATTCAAGAACGGGAAGCCGGACAAGGACCCAGTGCCTTTCCTAACCGGATTTGTGCCCGACGCGAGCAAAGGATTGGTCTACGGGCGGCCGGTCGGCGTCGCTGTACTGCCGGATGGATCTCTCGTCATATCCGATGACGGACCCGGAATTCTCTACCGCGTTAGCTACGGAAAATAAATTCTAGTTCACGATGAGCGTCAGTGAAATCGTTTGCGGCGGCAGAGTTCCGGCTGTCGCGGTGACTGCGACGACGTAATTGCCCTTTGGCGCGACCACCTGCTGAGGGTGGTCGCGTGATGACGCGAGACGCGCCACCGCAGCTGGCAATTCCTCCGACAAAAATTCCAACGAGCAGAAGCACAAAGACCACTCTCGAACGCGAGGCCACGGCTTGCCGGGCGGTCGTAGTTCGCAACCAGGTTAGCAGCAAGCAAAAAAACGCGATTCTGGCAACGGGCATCGGCGCGAAGCGCCAATCGGTTTCGTGAATTGTGACGACAGTTAAATCAGAGTGCGCTCAGTTCCATTTGGAACAGTCTGGGGTCGCCACACCGCCGCTTGGAGCGTTAACTGGCCATTCATTTGGCCGTAACACTGCGCTATTATCCTCTTCGGCTTATGCAACCCGTCAATTTGAACGTGAATTTGCAGGCGAACGGCGACGGAGCGCGCTCCGTCGCAAAACTGGACGGGAAATTGGTACTGGAAACCGTCAACCGCTTTCTACAAGAGATGCGGCCTCAACTCGCCCCGAGCCTCGTACTGGACATGAGTGGAGTGGCGTTTCTCGACTCGGCCGGTGTGGGGGCGCTGGTGCAGCTTTTTGTCCATCGCCGGAATCAGGGGCAGAGATTTGCTCTCGCGGCGCTCAATCAGCAGGGAATGGCCGTCATGCAAGTGTCCGGCCTGCTGAAGCTGATGCCGGTGTTCGCCTCGGTTGCCGAAGCCGAAGCCGCGAACTAAGCCTGGGTTTCCTTTAGGATTCGAACGAGTTCCGCGGCGGCATGGGGCAGGCGGGCGCCGCGGCGCGATACGAGATAGACGTGCCGCGGAAGGTTCAGCTGCCGCACTTTTACTTCTTTCATCCAGCCGTGATCGATTTCCCACGCGACGCACATGCGCGGCACGATCGCTACACCCATCCCCATCTGTACGAAGCGTTTGATGCTTTCGATCGTGGGCATTTCCGTGGGCATGTTCAGTACCGTGCGGTTACGCGCAAAGAGTTCAATGACGCGGCGGCGAAAGGGCGATTCGACGATGTGTGCGACGAACGACTCCGCGCCGAGGTCCGCCACGTCCACTTCACGCTTCTTTGCCAGCGGATGCTTTGGCGGGACGACCAGCGTGAGTTCGTCCTTAACGATTTCCGTGGCTTGGAGTTGCGGGTCGCGTGGCACATACGAGATGGCGCCAAGGTCGAGGCGGTAATTCAGAACCTCATGCGGAATATCCCGCGAAAACATCCGGTGCACGCGAATCTGAATGCCGGGATGCAGTTCGCGGAACTTGGCGATGGCCGGCATGAGCGCATGAATCGAACTTTCATTGACGCCGAGCGAAAGTTCTCCGCGCTGCAGGCCCTCCAACTCGCTGAGGCCCTTTTTTACTTCGTCGCGCAGGTTGATCAGGCGTTCCGCGTAGTCTTTCAGCAGCGTGCCGGCGTCGGTCAGGCGTACGGGCCGTGCGCCGCGTACGAATAACTTTTGTCCCAGATCGTCTTCGAGCTTGCGAATTGCCAGGCTGACCGCGGGTTGCGTGCGAAAAAGGCGCTCCGCGGCGCGCGAAAAACTGCCTTCGCGGGCGACGGTCAGGAAGACTTGGAGTTCGCTCAGATCCATGAAAGAGGCTACGGGCTATTATAAGGTAGAATTATCAAAAGCAGAACAAAGATAAATTTGACCGCAGGGTCCGCATCTGCGTTACTTAACGGGAGGCAGAGTCCCATGGATGTAGTGCGCATCTTCGATACGACCCTTCGCGACGGCGAACAGTCGCCGGGCTTTTCCATGAATACGAACGAAAAGATCCGTATGGCGAGACAACTTGCCGCGCTGAATGTGGACGTCATCGAAGCGGGTTTCCCGATTTCGTCGAAGGGCGATCTGGAAGCGGTGCAAGCCGTTGCTAAGGAAGTCCGCACAGTGCCGATTGCCGCCCTGGCGCGCGCGAAGAAGCATGACATTGATGCAGCGGTGGAAGCGCTCAAGTCTGCTGCCGCGTCCCGCTTGCATATCTTCCTTGCGACATCCGATCTCCATCTGCAAGTGAAATTGAACATGACGCGGGAGCAGGCCCTCGAAGCAATTGGCTCGATGATTCGCTACGGCAGGCAGTCTGTTGGCGAGGTGGAATTCTCAGCGGAAGACGCGGGCCGCACGGACATCGATTTCCTGTGCCAAGTTTGCCGGACGGCGGTAGATGCCGGCGCGACGATTTTGAATCTGCCGGACACTGTTGGTTATGCGGTCCCGGAAGAATACGGCGAGATGTTTCGGCGAGTACGCGATTTTCTGGACGATTCGCCAGACGTGACACTGAGCGCGCATTGCCATGACGATCTCGGACTGGCCGTGGCGAACTCGCTCGCGGCGGTGCGAGCAGGTGTGCGGCAGATTGAGTGCACGGTGAACGGCATCGGCGAACGTGCTGGAAATGCATCGCTCGAAGAGATTGCGGTTTTGCTCGCCGTCCGCAAAGAAAGTTTTGGCGCGCAAACGAACATCAATCTGAGTCAATTGTTTCCAGCGAGCCGGCTGCTAGCGGAAATTACCGGTGCGCAGGTTGCGCCGAACAAAGCTGTCGTCGGGGCCAATGCATTCGCGCACGAAGCGGGCATTCATCAGGACGGCATCATTAAGAACCCGTTAACGTATGAAATTATTTCGCCGGAAACGGTCGGAGTGCCTTCCCGCTCGCTCGTTTTGGGGAAGCACTCAGGCCGAAACGCCCTACGCACGACGTTGAAGGATTTGGGATACGATGCAAGCGACGCGGAGCTCGCGGAAGTCTACCGGCGCGTGACGGCGCTTGCGGACCAGTCGAAAACAGTGCGGATGCGGGATATCGTCGGCATCGCGCACGAAGTGCTGCGCCGCGGCGCTGGACCGATTGCTGCGGGAGCAACGTCCGCCGCGTAGGCGATCTCTCCGCGAGGTTCACAGGAATTTAAGGGAACTCCATGAAAAAGACCATCGTGCTGCTGCCGGGTGACGGCATCGGCCCGGAAGTGACACGCGCCGCTGCCACTGTCATGCGCGAGTGTGCGCACGAATTCCACCATCAATTTGATTTTGAAGAACACCCTGTCGGCGGCGCAGCGATTGACGTGACGGCGACGCCGTTGCCCAACGCCACGCTCGATGCATGCAAGAAGTCCGACGCGGTTTTTCTCGGTGCCGTCGGCGGAACGAAGTGGGATGCGCTTCCTGTGGGAAAGCGGCCAGAAAGCGGGTTGCTAGCGCTGCGCCAGGGAATGGGGTTGTACGTGAACGTGCGGCCCGTGAAGGTGCTGGAGCCTCTGCGCGGCATGTCGCCGCTGAAACCTGAACGCCTGGGTGATCTGGATATAGAAATTGTGCGCGAACTGGCCGGCGGCATCTACTTCGGCGAACGCGGCAGCACCAGCGAGGGCGGCAAAGAGCGCGCTTGGGATACGGAGTCCTACTCCGCGCAGGAAGTGGAGCGGATTGCGAAGTTTGCGTTCGTGCGAGCGGAAAATCGGTCGCGCCGGGTCTGTTCCGTGGATAAAGCAAATGTTTTGGCAAGTTCGCAACTTTGGCGCAAAACGGTAACAGCGCTCAATCCTGCCTATCCTTCGGTCAAGCTGGAGCATATGTACGTTGACAACGCGGCGATGCAGTTGACGCTGAAGCCGTCGCAATTTGACGTCATGCTCACCAGCAACATGTTCGGCGACATTTTGAGCGACGCGGCCGCAGCACTAGTCGGTTCGATCGGACTGATCCCGTCGGCAAGCTTTGGCAGCGGCGCGCCGCTCTTTGAGCCGATTCATGGTTCGGCGCCTTCACTAGCCGGAACGGATTCGGCTAACCCGATCGGGTCGATTCTAAGTGCGACCATGATGCTTCGCGATGCATTCGGACTGTCACTCGAAGCGGACTGGATCGAGCAGTCCGTCGTACGGGTTTTACAGGCCGGAAACCGAACACCTGACTTGGCCATGCCCGGCGCGAAACCCGTTGGAACGACAGGGTTTATGGACATTCTCCACATTGAAATGCAGCGTACACTGGAACACGCCGAACGCTATGGCTGGGGCGTCTAGCTCCTCCTGATCCTGCTTGCAAATACCGGCCGGTAGGTAGAAAATCCTGCGCTTCCGAGGTTCCCCGGAAATGCGTTGGTGTCGCCTATTTCTGCTGGGTGTCGTGTCCGTCTATCCGCTTTATTGGACGGCGCAATTCGTGCTGTTTTTCCTGCCCGCGGCGCTTCACTCTTTGATTTTTCGCGTGCCCCTGACGGTGGTCGATATTTCCTATCTGCAGGCAACTGCAATTGTCGGCAAGCCTGTGGGTCTGTCTGTTGGTTTCGAACCGCTCCTGGTTGCGCTCCTGTTTTCGCTGGCGATTTGGTATCTGCGCGGCGATCAATTCCTCACGGGCGGACTCGCGGTCGTAGTGCTCGCCCAATCGGCTCTCCTGCCGTTTTTGAACCAGCTTCTGTTTTCCGCTCGACGCGAGCCTTTGGCCGCATTCGGGCTCCTCGCTGCGATGGGCCTCATCTGTTTTGGGCTATACCGGATTTTGGTGCGCGTTGGTGGCAGCGACTTTCTGGACCGATTTGCCATGCTCAACTTGTTGGCGATATTGCCTGAGGCGGCGCTTTGGTTGGCGTTTCGAATGCGGTATCCGTCCTTCGGAACAAGATTTCTGCTAATGCTGCTGCTGCCGATTTATGCGGGTTCGCTGGTCGCCTCGGCAATGCCGAGGAATCTGGGCAGTGACCTGAAGAGCACGAAGCGCGCGCCCGTACCGCTCGTCGAGATTTTCGCCAGTCTACTGCTTGGCTCTCTACTGTTCGCGGCGATAGGCTTGACAACCCGGGCCGGCGAACGGCAACACCTATTCGTGGCGCGCGACGTGCCGCGGCTTCCGTCCGCTTGAGCCACTTCACCGCCTTGCGATTACCCGCTCTCGATGATATTTTTCCAATGGATTGCAGTGGGGTGCGCTCCCGGTAGGGCAAAGCGCGATGCCGTCGAGGGCATGCAGCGTTACAATGCGCCTCGTCGGAGCAGTTGTCCCAGAAGTTCCAGACCTAGACAGGTGCGAACGCGTCACAGCTTAAGCTGTTCGAAGTGCCCTGCCGCGCCCAGTTTGCGCGTGTAGGCCCAGGCCAGGAATGTCGAATCTCGTCTCCCAATCAGAAAGAAAAGAATCGCCTGCCGGCGCGGGTTCGCCCGTCTATTGGCGCGTGGAAGGTTCCCTGCTGGAGCTCAGCGCACTGCGGCAAGTTGGCTTTTTTACCTGGCACGGGCAGAGCTTTTCCGAGCGGTGGAAACGACGCGCGAGTATGGCCGCCATGGTTTTCCTTCGACCCTTCGCGTATCTCGCTGGTCGGACGATCGCCACTCGGCTGCTTTACGCGCTGTTACGTGGAGTGACCCGCGACCGGTTGGACTTGCTGGGCGAAGAATATTTTCATTACGTTTTGAAGCCCAAACTGCGGCAGAGCGCCGTTGAAAAGCTGCGCGAGACGCTCACGGCCGGCGCGCAGGTTGTTCTCGTTGGGCAATCGCTGGATCACGTGCTGCGGCCGCTTGCGGTGCATCTTGGCGTAGAGCGGTTTGTTTCCAACCAACTGGAATTTCGCGATGGCGTGGCGACTGGACGGTTGCTGAAGCCGATCGTAAGGCCGCGCGGGCCGTTTGCGTGGATTGCAAGCGGCGCCACCGATGGCAGACTTTCAGCGCCACAGTTACAGAAAAATCTGGGTTGGAAACAAGGCAGGTCGGCGACCGATGCGACGCAGACGGCAACGCGGCCGCATGTTTCCATTGGTCGCAACGTTGTGCTGTTCGGAGGCGCGCCACGGGTCGAATCGCTATCCGTGCGCGAGAGCCTTTCCGGAAAACATCTAATGCTGATTGGCGTAACCGGATTTATCGGCAAAGTCTGGCTGGTCGAGTTGCTCCAGCAAATCCCCAATATCCGAAAAATCACACTGCTGATCCGCAGAAATCGGACGACAACGGCTCAGCGGCGGTTTGAAAAGATCGTGGAAGAGTCGCCGACGTTCGATCCGCTCGAGGAAATTCATGAGCGTGGGCTTGGCCAATTCCTGAAGGAAAAGGTGGAAGTGGTCGAAGGCGATGTAAGCGTGCCGAAACTGGGCTTAGACGCAGCGACGCACGACCGCTTGGCAAAGTCGTTGGATGTGGTGGTGAACAGCGCCGGGCTGACCGATTTCAATCCCGATCTGCGCGACGCGCTGTCTTCGAATGTGGACTCGGCGCTGCATTTGGTCGAGTTTCTGCGCGCATCAGATCATGCCGCGCTGATGCACCTTTCAACCTGCTATATCGTCGGTAAGCGGGACGGACGTGTCCAGGAAGAGTTAAGCGAAAATTACAATCCGGCGGGCGATGCGCGCTTTGATTCGGAGCGTGAAATTGAATCAATGCGCGGGCTGATACGCAGCGTCGAAGAGCGTGCCCAGGGCAGAGAACTTGCGCGCGCGCTGCGTCGGCAAGCACTCGGCAAGGGCGCAGATGAGTCCAAGGTGGAAGTGCGTGAGCTCGAGGGCGTTGTCCGACGCAACCGCTTGCGTTGGGAGCGGAACCGGCTCGTACGGGCGGGAATGAAGCGCGCACAACGATTGGGCTGGCCGAACACTTACACGTTCACGAAGAGCCTCGGTGAATCGATTTTGGCGCGGCGCGGCAAGGATCTGCCGATCGCCGTAGTGCGGCCCTCCATCGTCGAAAGCTCCACGCGCACGCCTTTTGCTGGTTGGAACGAAGGTATCAACACCTCCGGTCCGTTGTCTTATCTGCTCGGCACGAATTTTCGGCAGCTTCCTTCGAACGAAAAGAAGTGCCTCGACGTTATTCCGGTGGATATGGTTTGCCGGGGCATGACTCTGATCGCGGCGGCGCTCGTGCAGAGAAGAAACGCGCGTATGTACCAGCTCGCGACCTCAGGCATAACACCGTGCAATATGGGCCGCAGCATCGAACTCACTGGTCTGGCGCATCGCAAACATTACAAAACCCAGCAGGGTATCGATCATTGGCTCAAAGTGAAATTCGAAACGATTCCCGTTTCCAAGCAACGCTATGAACGGCTTTCGATTCCTATGCAGAAAGCGGTCGTCAGCGGCATCAATCGCGTGGCAGGATTCTTCCGGTTGAAGAAGTCTCCGCTGGCCAAGGCCGAGCGCGACCTGAACCGCGCCGAGAAATTGATCGAACTTTACGAGCCGTTCATCCTTCACAACGAACATGTTTTCGAATGCGAGAATGCACGGTTGCTTTCCGCAGCCCTGAGTTCGGAAGAACAAAAACTCTTTGCATTCGATCCCGAATCGATCGATTGGTGGGACTACTGGATTAACGTGCATATCCCCGCGCTTCGTCGCTGGTGCTATCCGTTGATGGAAGGCCGGCCGCTCGAATCGCGCCCGCCGCGCCAGTTGGACTGGGGGCCGGAGCCCGTTGCCGCAGGCGCCGCGTCTCGCACCGGAAAGAACGCCTAGCTCATGGCGATTTTTCTCACAGGCTCCACAGGATACCTCGGCAGCTATCTGGCCGCGGGGTTTTTTGCAGGACATTCCGATTCGCTAAATCTTCTGGTGCGTGCCAAGAGCGAGCAGGAAGCCCGCGAACGCTTGTGGCAATCACTGCAACTGCACTTTGAATTTCCCGAATTTCGCGATTTTCTGGCCGCTCGCGTGCGGATTTTTCGCGGTGATTTGACCAGCGAGCGATTTGGACTTTCGGCTGACGACTACCAGCAGCTTGTGCACTCGACCGACTCGCTGGTTCACTGCGCCGCTTCCTTGAACCGGAAATCCGAAAAGCAATGTCTGAATGTGAACCTCCGCGGCTCGCTGGAAGTGATTCAACTGGCGCGCCGGATTCAGGATCACCATGGGCTGCGGCGTTACTCGCATGTTTCGACCGTTGCTGTCGCCGGCACGCGGCACGACGAAATTGTGCGCGAAGACGAATCGATCGACTGGTCGCGCTCGGACTATGATCCCTACGCCCGCACCAAGAAATTCTGTGAACACATGGTGCATCAACTCTTGCCGGACGTGCCGCGGACAATTTTTCGCCCTGCGATCGTTCTGGGCGATAGCCGCAAGCCCGAGACGACTCAATTTGATATGGTGCAGGCATTCAGCGTGCTTGCCAGCCTCCCGGTTTTGCCGCTCCGCCCCGATGATCGCATTGACATAATTCCTGCGGACTACGTCGGCAAGGCAATCGTCGCGATCCATCAAAAGGAAAACGCCACGCATAACACTTACCATCTGTCTTCGGGAACGGGCTCGCAAACTTATCGCGAATTGACCGACGCGCTAGCCAAAGACGGCGGCTGGCGCAAGCCAATGTATGTCTCTTCGCTTGGAACTCCGTTCTCCGGCACCGTCAATTGGCTTGCCCGAAAAAAGAGCGATCTGGGCCGCGGCGCATCTCTTCTCAAGGTATTCTGGCCTTACCTGACTTGGAATACCGTGTTCGACAATTCGCGAGTGGTTGCCGAACTGAGCGGCGAAGCACCGGCAAAATTTTCGTCTTATGCTTATCCTTTACTGCGATTCAGCCGCACAAATAGATTCCGCTATCCGGCCAGACCCTGGCCCGCAGAAAGCGCTGCGGCGAAGAGCGCAACCGGGAGTGTAGGAACATGACCGATTTTTTTCTCGTGATGTGGGTCAGCGCGCTGATCGAGTTGACCCGCTTGAAATGGATGCTTGGCGGCGGTACCCGCTGGGAGCCCGGAGAAAAGCTGCGCCTGCTCTTTGCGGGCTACAATGGCACCCGGAATACCGGGTCCGACGTCCGTGTAAATGAAATGCTGCGGCAGGTGCGCCACGTGCTCGGCGCGGAAAATACCGATTTCAGCGTCATGACGCAGAGTTTCGATCGCACCAAGGGTTATTTCGAGGGAACCAAACAAGTTTTCCTGCCCGACGTTTTTCCGCCGTTCCTCTATCGCGAGACACGAAAAAATCACGGCGTCATCGCTTGTGAAGGCTCCATGTTCAAGAGCAAATTCGCCAACGCGCTCGCAACCATGATGATTGGCTCACTTGGCTTCGCGTCGTCGGAAAACAAAATCTCCGTCGGTTACGGCGCAGAAGCCGGCCACATGGATTCCCTCATCGAAAAAATGTGCGCGAAATACGTGCGCGATTCACTGGTCATAACGCGCAATCCGGAATCACAAACCGCCCTGGGCAAACTTGGCATCTCGACCGAACTCGGTACCGACACGGCATGGACGTTTGAACCGCACCCGGCGGCTTACGGCCGCAAAGCATTGCGCGATGCGGGCTGGGACGAAAAAACGCCTGTCCTCGTGCTCTGTCCCATTCATCCATTTGTTTGGCCGGTCACTGCCTCAGTGGCAAAATATGCCGCGCGTATAACGACAGGCGCCTTCAAGAACAGCCAGTACCGCACCGTCTACTTTCACAAGTCTGGCGACGAGGTCGATCGCAAGTTCAAGAAATACATTCAGGGCTATGTCGATGCGACGAAAGTGTTCCAGCAGAAACATCGTGTCTTCACAATTCTTGTCGCAATGGAGCGGCTGGACGCGGTCGCCTGTCGCGAGATCGAAGCGCAAATTCCAGGCACTCCCATCTTTGCTTCAGATGGCTACGATATGTACCAGATTGTTTCGATCCTCCGCCAATGCGCGTACATGGTTTCCTCGCGTTACCACGGAATTGTCACCTGCATGCCGAGTCTCGTGGCGTCCGCTGGCGTCACCATGGACGAACGAATCCGCAATTTAATGCGAGAGCGCGGACATCAGCATCTGTTCCTCACCGTGGACGATCCGGATCTCGCGCCGAAGCTCCTCCAAATCATGGAGACACTCGTCACCGAAGCGGATTCGGTTCGCGAGGGGATTGCCCGCACGGTCGTTGGTAATCTAAAAGTGATGGCGCGTATGGGAACAATCCTCGAAGACCTCGTGCGCCGTCAGTACCCGGAGTTTCCCATCCAGGTAGGCGTTCGCAGCTGGGAAGACTATCTGCCGCCGTTGAGCGAAACGCTTGTGCAGCTCGCCGAGCGATACGACAGTTCCAATGCAGCGATGGCCGCGACACGCTGATTTCCGATGCCGAATTTCCTTGAAACGATTTTCAACCAATTGCAGCGTTCGGCCGACCGCGTCGTCCTGCGCGAGGTGCGAGGCACCCAGATTGTTTCGGCGACGGGAAGGGAAGTACTCGAGCGCGTACAGCGAGCGCGTGCATTCTTGCGGAGCCGCGGAGTTCAACCCGGCGACCGCTGTGCGCTTCTTGGCGCCAATTCCATTTCATGGATTGCGTCTGACCTTGCCCTCATGGCGGAAAATGCAATCGTCGTCCCCCTCTATTCACGCCAGGCGGCCGCGGACCTTGTTGGTATGCTCGAGGATTGCAGTCCGCGCCTGCTCCTGACGGGCAACGAAGACCTAGGTGCAGCAGTTGCTGCTGTGTGGAATGCCGCGCCGCATAGAGTGCTATTCGACGACACGACTCGCGATGCTTCGCTGACTTTGCCGTTTGATGCGGCACCACTTCCGCGCAACGAAAATGATTTAGTCACGATAATCTACACATCCGGTACTTCCGGCGAGCCCAAGGGAGTTTGCCTGACGACTGGGAATCTCACGCACATGATTGGCTGCACCACGGAGCGGCTCGAACAACTTATGGCGGGCCACCGCGAGCCGGATCGCATCTTTCATTATCTACCGCTGAATTTTGCCGCTTCGTGGATCGTGATGCTTTCCGGGCTGACGCGCGAAGCAGAATTCACGCTTTCGACTGATTTGAACAAACTTGCCGATGAAATTCGTGCTGCGGCGCCAAATTATTTTCTCAATGTTCCTACACTGCTCGAACGAGTTCGCCGCGGCGTCGAGGAAAGTATTGCAAAGCAAGCGGCTCCCGCCCGCTACCTCTACTCGCGCGCAAAAGAAGCCTGGCAGCATCACAACGCGGGCCGCCGCCGTGCTTTCAACCGTTTCTGGCTTGGACTCGGCAATCTGGTCATCTTCGGAAAAATCAGGGCGCGCTTCGGCTCGCATCTGATGGCGTTGATTTGTGGTTCTGCTCCCCTCGCGCCGGAAACGCAGCAATTTTTCCTGATGCTCGGGATTCCAGTTTTGCAGGGCTACGGCCTCACAGAGACCACCGGTATCTGCACGCTGGATGATCCGCGCATTCCGGTTGAACCAGGGCACGTTGGCCAGGCTGTACCCGGCATCGAGATGCGCATCGGTGACAACGAAGAGATTGTTGTGCGTGGACCGAACCTATTCGCGGGTTATTGGCAACGGCCGGAAGAAACTAGAAAGGTGATGAGCGATGGCTGGTTTCACACAGGGGATCAAGGCGAAGTCACCGTCGGCGGCAATTGGCGCATCATCGGCCGCATTAAGAATCTGATCATTCTGAATTCTGGCCACAATATCGCGCCGGAGCCGATCGAAGACCGCCTGCAGCAGCTTCTTCCCGGCGCACAGCAGGTCGTACTTGTAGGCAACGGCAAAGGCTACCTTTGCGCGCTGGTCACGGGAACCGTTTCCTACGACCTTGCGCAAGCCGCAATAGACAAAATCAATCCGGAACTTCCCCACTACCGCCAGATTCGAAATTTTGTCGTACTCCGCGAAGACCTTACGGCGGAGAATGGCTTGCTTACCGCGAACGGCAAGCTGCGCCGCGATGCTATAAACGCGCGGTTCGCCGCGGAAATCGCGGCAATGTACGGAAGGAAAGCCACCGCATGAAAAGTTTCTCCGGCAAAGCGCTGCGCTGGGAGTGGCGAGATGGTGTCGTCGAACTGACGCTCGATCGTGCGCCGGCCAACGAAATCGGTACCGCGATGCTCGCTGACCTTGAGCAGTTTGCCGCCGCCATCAAGTCGCTCGAGGCGGACACCTCGGCTTGCATTATTTCCAGCGCGCAGAAACGCGGCTTTTCGGCTGGGGCGGATTTGCGCGAACTGTATCACGGCGCTATCGCCTTGCCGGGGAAAGAGCGCAACGCAGGCGTCCGGGATTTCGTCGAACGTTCTCACGCCGTCGCCAATGCAATCGACGCAGCATCCTTTGTCACAATCGCCGCGGTTCACGGCGTCTGCTTCGGCGGAGGATTGGAACTTGCGCTGACCTGCGATGTCATCGTCGCCGATAAAATGGCGCGCTTTGCATTCCCTGAATTACGCCTCGGCCTCATTCCCGGCTTTGGCGGCATCCCTCGCTTGAAGCGTGACCTCGGCAACGCGTTCGTGCGCGATTTGCTTTTGACTGGTCGCAGCGTGAACGCTACGCGAGCGCAAGCAGTCGGCCTCGTGGCACAACTTGCCGGCGAAGGCGAAGCCCTGAAAGTCGCGCGCGCCACTGCTGCACAAATTGCAAAATTCGATGCAACCACGCGTGCGATAGCAAAGAAATTCCTTAAGCCGATCCCTTACGCCGAGCTCAAACAGGAAATCGAAATATTCTGCGAACTTTTCGCACGCCCAGCCGTTCTTGCCGCGCTGAAGAAATTCGTCGAGTCTACCGATGCCATGCCGTACCTGCCCTGACGTGATTTTTATTTCCAACGCCGGGATGATAAATTTATCCAATGCGAACGCTTGACCAAACCACGCAGGAAGTCGTGGATCTCGCCGCCAAGCATTTCAACGTCGCCGTGGGCACCCTCGCGCCCTCCGATGACTTCTTCAAGAAACTCGGCATCGACAGCCTTCAGGCCCTCGAGCTCCTCTCGCGCCTGGAGAATCATTTCGGCATCGAACTGCCCGATTACGAAGTGCAGGGCGTCAGCGACTTCCGCACCCTCGCCGAGCGCATTCAATCCCGTCTTTAATGCTGGACCTTTCCAAATATCAATCGATCGGCGCCGCGCTGAAGGACGCGATGACGGCCTTTTCCGCCGAAACTTGTCTGATCGAAGCTGACCGCGACCGCGAAAAGGAACTTCTAACCTACAAAGACTTTCAAAGCCGCGCTCACCCGCTCGCCCGTGCCTTGCAAGATGCGGGATTCGCCGGCGGCGATCGCGCCAGCATCATCATGACGAACCAATCGAAGTGGCTCATCTCCGCCTATTCGATTTTTCTTGCCGGTGGCGTTCTTGTGCCGCTCGATTACAAGCTCACGCCCGCAGAACACTGGCAGTTGCTCAAACATTCCGGCGCTAAAGTACTAATCACCGAATATCCCATTTGGCGCCAGCTCTGCAACGCGCCGGAACGCGCCGCGGCGGAGGACGTCAAGCTGGTGCTCGTGACCGAAGCCCCCGCCAGCGCCGATCTCGTCGGCGCCCGGCGCTGGGAAGAATTTCGAAACGCCGCCGAACCGGTGTTCGTTCCGCGCGAACGAAAAGACGTCGCCTCGATCGTCTACTCCTCCGGTACCGGAGGCCGCCCGAAGGGCTGCATGATGATGCACGAAAATTATCTCGAACAGTGCGTCGCACTCACCTCGCTCTATCCTTTCTGGCCTGGCGTTCGCTACCTCAGCATTCTTCCTACGAATCACGCCATCGATTTCATGGTCGGTTTCTTCGGCCCGTTCACCTGCGGAGCGTGCGTCGTCCATTTGCGCACGCTGCGCCCGGAATTCGTCCGCGAAGCTTTCTCAAAATACAAAATCACCTACGTCAGCCTCGTCCCGTTAGTTCTGAAGAATTTACAGAAAGGCTTGCAAGCGCGCTTCGACGAACTGCCTTCTGGCAAACGCAAAATGTTCAACTTTCTGGTCGCCGTCAACAAAGCATTGACCAGGCGTAATCCGCGCCCCGGCCTCAGCCGCAAACTCCTCGGACAAGTCCATGCAGCCTTCGGTGGCGGACTCCGCGCTATCATCGTCGGTGGTGCCTTCACAGAACCGCAGACTCTCCAATTCTTCTACGATCTCGGCATCCCTGTCGCGAATGGCTACGGTCTCACCGAGGCCGGAACCGCCATCACCGTCAACGATCTGAATCCCTTTCGCGCGGACACGGTCGGCAAGCCGCTTCCCGGCATGGAAGTAAAGATCGTTGACCCTGCCAAAGACGGCGTAGGTGAAGTCTACGTTCGCAGCAAAACTGTCATGGCGGGCTACCTGAACGATCCGGAGTTGACCGCCGAAGCTTTCGCTGATGGCTGGCTCAAAACGGGTGACCTCGGACGCTTCGATTCGACCGGCCACTTGCTACTGGCCGGCCGCAAGAAAAACATGATCGTCACCGAAGAAGGGAAGAACATCTACCCCGAAGACATTGAGACCGTGTTCGAAAGCCTGCCCGTAAAAGAATTCTGCGTATTCGCAGCAAACTACGTCTGGCCCAAACGTTCGATGGCCGGCGAGCAGCTCGTCCTCGCGCTTCATCTGGAGGGCGGCCAGTCCTACACCGACGCCCTTCGCAACGACATCATCGCGCGCAACAACCGCCTTCTGAATTACAAACGCGTCCACGGCGTTGTTCTGCTCGAAGAAGACTTTCCGCGCACTGCTTCGCTGAAAATAAAGAGGAACATTCTCGCCGAGCGGCTCGCGCAACTTGACCGGACCTCTGCGATACTTCTTTTGTAGCCATGTCCCAGCAGCAAGAGCGTTTTCTCGCCATCGTCAACCCCGCGGCGGGCGGCGGTAAATCCGCCAAGCTCGCCGGTGAAACGCTTGCGCAGTTGCGCAAAAGCGGCCTTGCAGTAGACGTGATCGCCACGACCAGCAGCGGCCACGCCTCGGAACTGGCTGCCGAAGCTTACGCGCAGGGCTATCGGCGCTTCGTCGCCGTCGGCGGAGACGGCACCGCTCACGAAATCTTGAACGGTCTGTTTGGCCGTGCCAAATCGCAAGATCGCGTCTCGCTCGGGTTTCTTCCGCTTGGTACGGGCAACTCGTTCCTTCGCGACTTCGCCGAAGACGGCGCTGACGCCGCGTTCCGCGCGTTGCTTGCCGGTCGGACCCGCCCCGTCGATCTCGTTCGCCTTACGCATAGCGGCGGCGAAATTTATTCGCTCAATATTCTTAGCCTCGGTTTCACCGCAGACGTTGGCGCGCTCACTAATCGTTATTTCAAGCGGCTCGGCTCGCTGGGGTATTTGCTCGGCGTATTCGTACGTGTCGCACAATTGCGTCGCCGCGCATTCACGCTTCGCTGCGATCAAGACGCTGAATGGGACGATCGCCGCGCGCTCTTCCTCACTTTCAACAACAGCAAGTACACTGGCGGCACGATGCTCATCGCACCCGACGCCGATTCAACCGACGGTTACATCGAATTTGTTCGCTGGGGGCCGATCGGGCGTCTGGGCCTTCTGCGCACTTTGCCGCGACTCTACGACGGCTCGCACATAAACCATCCGCTCGCTTCGCGCCGCGCTGTGCGCCACGTCGAATTCAACCTGCCCGTGCCAGTGGACGTTCTAGTCGACGGCGAAATAGCCAGGCTCCAGTGCAAGGCCATCGATATTTTGCCAGGAGCGTTGGATGTGTTTATATGAGGCGCGCGTGGCTCACCGCCCGCAGCGCGTTTCTTTGGGCTGTCAGTTTGCTGCACTTCGGCATTTCCGTGCCGATTCTCGTCGTGCTCGCCTTTATTTTTGACCCGAAAAAGCACGATTGGCTGCAGCGCGCCTTCTGTCGCCGCATCATCTTCTTTGCCGGCGCCCGCGTAAAGACAATTGCCTCGTCGGGCTTCGACCCAAAACGCACCTGCATCTTCATTTCAAACCACGTGAACCTGTTTGATCCGTTCGCCCTCTATTGCGCAATTCCGCAATTCACTCGCGGATGGGAGTTGGAATCTCATTTCAGGATTCCAATCTACGGCTTGCTGATGAAACGCTTTGGAAATGTTCCCGTTCCCGACGTGCGCCGCCCCTCGGATTTGAAGCGCATGTGGCGCCTCACCAAGGGCGCCATCGACGGCGGCATGAGCCTCATCGTTTTTCCGGAAGGGAAGCGCACGCGCGACGGCCGAGTGGGCGAATTCGAATCAGGCGCGTTTCGCCTTGCGCAGCAGCTCAATATTCCGCTGGTTCCGGTCAGCCTCGTCGGCTCTTTTCAGCACCATGCGACCGGCCGCTGGATGTTCTGGCCCGCGCAAATCACTGTCCATCTTCACGACACCATGGACCTTTCGAATTTGACTAAAGAAGACGTCCCAGCGTTGCGCGACAGAGTCCACGCCATCGTCAGCGCCCCGGTTTCCGCTGCGATCGACCTGAGTACGAATCAAACTGAATTGGAAGAGAAGGAAGCCGCTACAAACTAATTTTAATTCCCGGCAGAGTCCGCCCCGCACGGGTTTCCTGCCATGTGTAGACGATTCGGTGAATCACCGTGAGCGTCGAGACCACCGCGATGACCCATAACACCGCGGCCATTCGGTCAAACAGCCCGCCGATAATCAGCAGCACCAGCCGTTCTGGCCGCTCCATGAATCCCACTTTGCATAGCGGAATGAGCGATTCCGCGCGCGCCCGCGCGTAGCTCACCATCACCGAACCCGCCGTCGCCACCGCCGCCAGCACCACATACGGCGTCCGTCCGCTCACCGAGTAATACACCAGCAAGCCCATGTACAACGCCATGTCTGCATAGCGGTCGAGCGTCGAATCGTAGAACGCGCCGAAAGCCGTCACGCGATTCTGCCGCCGCGCCACCTGCCCGTCCAGCATGTCCAGGAAGCCTGCAAAAAAAATAATCAGAGCGCCGATCCAGAATCGTCCCACCGCAAACATCACCGCCGCCCCAAAGTTCACCACGAGGCCCAGAAATGTCAGTACGTTAGGATTGATTCCCGTGGCGGCAATGACCCCGACTATCTTGTCGAGCAGCCATTTGCTTCCGGTCCCGATCGCTCCGGTAAAAGTCGCCATGCAGCGCTACACGCTCTCCTGCGCGGTAAATGTGGGTTATTTCTAAGAAATCGTACACTACGCGCCGCGTTGCGGCAAATTCGTCGGACGAACCATTCAAAAGGCCATTTTGCCTCTTTCGGATTTTGGGGTTGACCCCATGCGAAGCCCCGCATAGAGTTTTCAGCATGTCTGAACACGATTGTTCTCCCACAACTCCCTTTGATCGCAGAACGTTTTTCACGCGCAGCGCCGCCGGATTTTCCGCCGCCTGGCTTGCCGCGAATTGGCCGGCAATGGTTTCTGCCGCAACGCACGCGCGTGCAGCGGCTGCGTCTCCCGACCCTGCCAAATTTGAATTCTTTACGCCGGCGGAAGCTGCGGAAGTCGAAGCCATATCTTCGCGCATCATTCCCACGGATGAAACACCAGGAGCGAAAGAAGCCGGCGTCGTCTACTTCATTGATCGCTCGCTGCTTACCTTCGCGAAAGACTCACAAACGACGTACCGGAAAGGTCTGCTTCATGTGCAAGAGCTGCTTGCAGAAAAATTTCCCGGCGCAAAAAGATTCTCCGCAGCCACTTCCGAACAGCAAGACGCCGTGATCGAGGGCCTCAGTAAGGAGGCCGAGGCTCCCAAGGCGCGACGCGGAAACCGTTTCGGAACCAATGCGCAGCCGTTTTTTGAAACCTTGCGCTATCACACGATTGCTGGCTTTTTGATCGCGCCTGACTCCGACCGTCGTGGCAACCGCGATGGTGTCGGCTGGAAGGTTATCGGCCGCGATCCAGAACACATGTTTCAGCCGCCCTTCGGCGCCCTTGACAAAGACTATCCCGGCTGGCAGCCCGCCGCCGCGGAGAAGAAATGACTGCCCCTCGCGTGCAATATCAAACCACCGACGAAGTGGATTTCGTCATCATCGGCTCTGGCGCCGCAGGCGGAATTCTCGCCAAAGAACTGTCTACCAACGGTTTTCGCGTCGTCGTGCTTGAACAGGGGCCGTACCTTCGCGAATCCGATTTTTCCCATGACGAATTGAAAATCCTGCAGGAAGATCTCCTGACCAATCATCCGAAGCTGCAGCCCAACACATTTCGTAAAACCCCGGACGAAAAAGCCAAACCGCAGCGCGCAGTTGTTTATGGCCGGGCCGTCGGCGGCACCAGCAATCACTTCACGGCGAATTTCTGGCGCTTCCACGAAATTGATTTCATTGAACGCAGCAAAGTCGGCCCGATTCCCGGTGCCACGTTCAGTGATTGGCCCATCACTTACGCCGACCTCGAACCGTATTATACGAAAGTCGAGTGGGAAGTCGGCGTTTCCGGTCTCGCGGGCGCCAGTCCTTTCGATCCCCCGCGGTCAAAGCCTTATCCGATGCCGCCGTTGCCCGTAAAATCAAACGGCGTCTTGTTCGAACGCGCGGCGCGCAAACTCGGTCTCAACCCATTTCCCGCGCCGATGGCCATTCTTTCTCAACCTCGCGCGGGCCGTAGCGCCTGTATTAACTGCGGCTTCTGCCTCGGCTTCGGCTGTGAAGTCAAAGCAAAGTCCAGTTCTCTCGTGTCCATGATTCCGATCGCAGAAAAAACGGGCCGTTGCGAGATTCGTCCCAACAGCTACGTTCACAAAATCGAGCTGGATGCTCGCGGCCGCGCGGTCGGGGCCGTCTATTTCGATGAAAAAAAGAACGTTCACTTGCAAAAAGCGAAAGCGGTCATCGTCTCCGCCAACGGCGCAGAAACGCCCCGCCTGCTCTTGTTGTCTGCTTCGAAACAATTTCCCAACGGCCTCGCCAACTCCAGCGGCTACGTGGGCAAGAATCTCATGCTCAACTCCGGGGGAATTTCGCTCGGTCTCTTCGATGAGCGACTCAACGACTACAAGGGTTTCGCCGTCAGCCGCATCCTTCACGATTTCTACGAACTTGATCCGCAAAAGGTCGGATTCTACGGCGGCGGCGGTCTCGACGCGCGCTTTGACATGACCCCCATCAATTTCGCAGCTGGCGGTGGTCTCCCGCCCGACGCTCCGCGCTGGGGCAAAAAATTCAAGGACGCTATCGCATACAACTTCACGCGCACCGTTGAAATCTTCTCCCACGGCACATCTTTGCCGAAGGAAGACAACAGCTTTTCGCTCGATGCGGAACTCAAAGATGCCTGGGGCCTTCCCGCGTTGCGCATGACCTACAAAGATCACGCCGACGATATCAAGCTCGCCAAATGGCTCAACGAATATGGCTTGCAAATTCTCGACGCCGCGGGCGCAAAGAGAAAATGGACATACCCCATCGAAGAGCAGCAATTTGCCGTCCATCTTCTCGGCACTTGCCGCATGGGCAATGATCCGAAGACTTCCGTCATCAACTCCGACCACCGCACCCACGACGTGAAAAACGTTTTCCTCTGTGATGGCAGCAGCTTCGTCACTTCCGGCCGTGGCCAACCGACAATGACCATCGAAGCGCTCGCATTCCGCGCCGCCGACCGCATCACTGCGCTCGCAAAGCGCGGCGAAATCAGCGCCTAGCGAACGTTTACGAAACGCATTCCGTTGCGGAAACGTCTGTCTTGGTAGACTCTCGACGGCTATTTCACTGAGGTGCATCTGATGCGCAAGCACGGTTCCGCTGTGGCCTGTACTCTGCTTCTCGCGATTGCCCTGTTAACTATGTTCATTTCAGCGCGCGCGCAGAATTCACCGCCCGCCGGAGCCAAAACGGCATCGCAGCAGTTCAAGAATATCCAGGTCATGAAAGACATTCCGGCAGACGATCTCATCCCAGCCATGCAGTTCATATCCGCTTCGCTCGGTGTCGAATGTACTTATTGCCACGTCGAACGCGCTTTCGAGAAAGACGATAAGAAAGAAAAGAAATTAGCCCGACACATGATCGAAATGACCATGAACATCAACAAGGACAACTTCGAGGGCAAGCGCTGGGTGACCTGTTACTCCTGCCACCGCGGCGCAGCGAAGCCCGTTTCCATTCCTGTAATTTCCGCCGAAGAAAAAATGCCGGAGATGATGGCAGGCGACGCGACAGACAAATCTTCATTCCCCAAGCCGGAAGCGTTGTTTGATAAATATCTCACCGCAATCGGTGGCGTAGATGCCCTGAAAAAAGTCACTTCGCGTGTTCAGAAAGGCACCGTGGCCCTCGCCGGCAATCAAGAATTGCCAGTCGACATTTTCGAGAAAGCCCCGAACAAGCGCGTCTCCGCAGTCCATCGCAAGGACATGGAAAGTTTTACAGGCTTTGACGGAAAAGTCGGCTGGATGACCGTCCCCGGTCACGTCCGCATGATGACTGCACAGGAATCCGACGGCGCGCAAATGGACGCAGACATCGCCCTTGCCGCGCACTTGAGCGCCATGTTTTCCAAGCTGGAAGTGTCGGACGGCGAGGAAATCGGTGGTCGCGCTAGTTGGCTGGTCGTCGGCCGGAGGGAAGGCAAACCTGACGTTCGTCTCTTTTTCGATAAGCAATCCGGCCTGCTCCTGAGAATGGTTCGTTATACGGACTCGCCCCTGGGCCTGAATCCGCTGCAAATCGATTTCGCCGAGTACCGCGATTCGGGCGGCGTCAAAATTCCGTTCCGCTGGACGCAGGCTCGCCCCGGAAATCGTTTCACGATTCAACTCGAGTCGTCTGAACAAAACGTTGCGATCGACGACGCAAAATTCGCTCCGCCTCCTCCGCCGCCGCCTCCGGGCGGCTAGCGGAAAATTCTTTTGACCTCATTCTTGCGGGTTCCTTCGGCGGCTCTCCTCCAGCCGCCTTGGCGCCCTCTTTCTCCTGCTCGCCTTCAGCGGGCCTGGCCCCTTCCTTAGCGGCTTCCCTAGCACTTTTCTCGTCCGCAGCGCCGGTAGCCTTGTCCAGGTATTGAACAATCAGCGAAATTCTTCCATTGCTCGCGTCCAACGGATCGTCCTTTTTCCGTAGCCGTTGATTTGCGAATCCCCGCACTTTCGTCGCTTGCTCCGATCGAATTCCGGCACCCGCCGCGGCTCCGCCAATGAACACCATTTCCGCCTGCTGTAGCAGCGCCGTCAAATTCCCGTGCTCCATCGTGTAGCCGCTGACGATCGCTCCAATCACCACTACAATTCCGATAATGACGAACACAGCCTCTCGTGTCCCACGCCGAAGACCAAACCAATTCCACGGCACATTGCGTTCCAATGCGCCTGTTTTGTCGCTCGACAAAAGTGGGTCTAGGTTGTTGAGAACAGAGGAGATTTTTTGCCGCCCTTCAGTGAAGGGGCAGTTTAGTTTTCAGGTTGTGCCACTAGGGGACAGTTCGTCGCATTTCGGGCCTACGACGTTGTTCGTTTGTCCGGGAGGCATGCAAGCGCAGCCGTGACCCCCACAATCAGAAAATACAAAAAATGCCAGTTAAATCCGAATCGAATCATCGCTCCTCCGCTAAACAGAGTAAGGCACACTGCCACCCAGCCGGCCATTGCCTTTCCTCCGTAATTCCTTTTTCTCATCTGGAGCCCACAAGTAATCAGGATTGCGCCGAATGTCAGGAGCCCCATGCTCATGAATACCCATGCAAGATCAACGACGTCAGCCAGGTGTCCAGTCGCAGTGGCTTTTGCGATTTCTCCATGAATGACCGGAAAACCCGACGCGTGCAGCAACCCGCCCGTTATGCAAAGTCCCCCGCTTATCAGCATCAAGATGCTCTTCATCACACCCCTCTCGCTTAGCACTGGTCCAGCTCAACGCCCGCCGAACTATACAACGCCCCGCCCGTTTCTCTTTATGCGAGTTTCTTTTTGACTTGTTATAGCTCTCTGCAGAAAACCAAATGTGGGCCCAAAACGGACTGGGCAGCAAAATACTAAAACCCAGGGTGGGCCTGGGGGTGGACTTGAACCACCAACCTCGCCCTTATCAGGGGCCTTTAAGGTGCTATATGCATAGTATTTCTTCGGGTCTGTAGCACTGACTCGCTAGCGAACAATCCTACGCGGTCACTTTATGAATAAAGCTGGTAGTGCTCATCGCCGATTACGTGCGTCCGCGAGCCTCGTCGATCAGACCCACAGTCTTCGCCGGTCAAGCCGTCGGCATCAAGGAAGTTCACGACGACATCTGGCTGGTGAGCTTTATGGATTATGATTTGGGTTACTTCGATCTGGAGACTCGGGTGCTCGAACCGCTCGAAAATCCGTTCGGCCCAAAAGTGTTACCCATGTCTTAGGTACGTTGTGTAACCCATGTCTCCGGGTCGGACCGTGTTTTGATGGTGGGCCTGGGTGGACTTGAACCACCGACCTCGCCCTTATCAGGGGCGCGCTCTAGCCACCTGAGCTACAGGCCCATCGAGGAATAACTCTAAAATTCTAGCAGGCGCCGCAAGCCTGCACAACTTTTCGTTCCTCGCTCTGTGCCGCGCCCGGTCTAAGAATCTTTGCGTTCGACCGCCCTACTGCACAAACCCCACGTTTGGCGTCGGCCCCTCCGGCAGTTCCTTAATCGGTCCGAACTGCGCTTCATACCGCGAAATATTTTCGCCCAGCGCCCGCCAAATCCGCTTCGCGTGCCCCGGGCTCACAATCATGCTGCTCAGCAGCTTCCCCTGCGCGCCATTAGGAAAAATGTAAATAAAGTTCAGCGTGAACTCCTCCACGCTGTGATGAATCATCATCAAATTGCTGTACAGGCCCTGCAACTCCTTCTCGTCGGCCTTGATCTGCATCTGCCCCATCTGGGCTGGTTGTTGCGGCTGCTGCTCGCTCATCGTCGCTTCTCCGTTGTTGCCTTTTCAAGGTACCACAGTCATCCACACCTCGCGGCACTTGGCGCCACCAAGCCCGGTTCCGGCGGAGCACAAAGCGCTCCAGTTCCATTGACATCCCTCGTTATTAATTATAGTTTCGTGGTAGTATTAACCATAGTTAACTGAAATGTCTGAATTCGTTGATCCCATCGTCGATTCTCCCTCTCTTCCGCGGCCGCGCGCCGGTGCTCCTTCACTCCCGGAATCCCATCGCACCATCGCTATTCCTTCCACCGCTTCCTGGCTCCGTAAAATCTTCGCCTTCGCTGGCCCCGGCTACCTAGTCGCGGTCGGTTATATGGACCCTGGCAATTGGGCCACAGACCTTCAAGGCGGCTCGCAATTCGGCTACACGCTCCTCAGCGTCATTCTCCTCAGCAACCTCATGGCGATGCTTCTCCAGGCCCTCTCCGCTAAACTCGGCATCGTCACGGGCCGCGACCTCGCCCAGGCCTGCCGCGAAACATATTCTCGCCGCACCTCGATTTTTCTCTGGATCGTCTGTGAAATCGCCATCGCCGCCTGTGATCTCGCCGAAGTCCTCGGTTCCGCCGTTGCGCTCCAGCTTCTTTTTCACATCCCGCTTCTACTCGGCGTCATTCTCACTGCTCTCGACATTCTCATCGTTCTCCTATTGCAAGGCCGCGGATTCCGCATGTTGGAAGCCCTCGTCATCACGCTTATCCTCACCATCGCCACCTGCTTCGCCTATGAAATCTTCTTCGCGCGCCCGCTCTGGCTTGAGGCCGCCCGCGGCTTTCTTCCCACCGCCCAAATTTTCCGCAATCGCGAAATGCTTTACATCGCCATCGGCATCCTCGGCGCTACCGTCATGCCCCACAATCTCTATCTCCACTCCAGCCTCGTGCAAACGCGCGCCTTTGGCTCCGAACCGAAGCAGCGCCGCGAAGCGGTCCGCTACGCCATCTTCGATTCCACATTTGCTCTCGGCTTCGCGCTCTTCATCAACGCCGCCATCCTCGTCCTCGGCGCCGCCGCCTTCCATTCGCGAGGCCTCCATCACGTCGCGGACATTCGTGAAGCCTATTTGCTACTCACGCCGACGCTCGGCGCAAGCCTCGCCAGCACGCTCTTCGCCTGCGCCCTGCTCGCCTCGGGCCAGAACTCCACTCTCACCGGCACTCTCGCCGGCCAAATCGTCATGGAAGGCTTCCTCCAAATCCGCCTCAAGCCCTGGCTCCGCCGCCTCATCACGCGCAGTATCGCCATCATCCCTGCGATTCTCGTGATCGGTATCTTCGGCGAAAACAAAGTCGGCATGCTCCTCGTACTCAGTCAGGTCATCCTCAGCTTCCAGCTCCCATTCGCCGTGATTCCACTGGTCCAATTCACCAACGACCGCCGCCGCATGGGCGAATTCGTCAACTCTCGCCTCACCGTCGTGATCGCCTGGGTCGTCGCCGCTGCCATCCTCCTCCTCAACTTCGAACTGCTCTGGTTGACCTTCCGAGGCCAGTGACATTTGCCTCCAGCACCTCGTTGCCCATGTTCGGCGTGTTAAACTGCGATACTGATCTTTGCATGGGATCGCAACAAAGCTCAGCGAACCGGCGCAACTATTCGGCGACCCTTTGGCGCTAACTTATAGCGATCCCGATCATTCGCTGGCCGAACGGCGCTTTATCACGATCGGTCTTTCTAGGGCGGGACGGGTTTTGATTGTTGCCCACACGGATCGCGGCGAGAAGATTCGGATCATCAGTGCTCGCAGAACAACCGCGCGGGAACGGAGTAACTATGAAGAAGAAGATTGAAAAACGTCGTCGCGACGAACTCCGACGCGAATACGATTTCACCGCGATGGGCCCCGGCGTACGAGGCAAATACGCGAAGGCTTACCGCGAAGGAACAAACCTTGTTTTGCTTTCGCCGGATGTCGCCGCACATTTTCCGGACGACCAATCAGTCGACGCTGCACTTCGCACACTAATTCGGCTCGCCGACAGCCGGCAAAGGCACGGGAAGCGCTAGTTCGTGGCTCCAGCAAAAATGCGAGATTACTGCGCTTCTCGAATGCCATCCATAGCCAATCTTCTACCAGAGCGAACATAAATCGTGCCCGCTCCCAAGCAACCGAAATCCTCTCGCACCGCCGCTATCCTGCTCGTGATTCTTTTCGCACTCGCTGCCTACTTCGCCTACATCGCCTTCATCCGCAACACCTGGTCTATCCCACCTGAAGCCCGGCTCGTCAAGAATCCGCTCGCGCTCGAGCCATCCGTCGCCGCAAAACAAATCCTCCCCGTCTACCTCGACAAATGTTCCGAATGTCACGGCGAGACAGGGCAGGGAAATGGCCCGCAAGCCAAAATGTACGATCCGCGTCCCAGAATGTTGACCGACGCCCCACATCTGGCCACCGTTACAGACGGCGAACTCTTCTACGTCATCTCGGAGGGCCACAAACCCATGCCTTCTTACAGAAAGAAACTCACCGAAGAGCAGCGATGGCAGCTTGTTCTCCTCGTCCGCGCCTTTTCCCACACCATTCCTCCTCCCGTCCCCACCGCCCAACCTTCCAAGTGACGTGAGCACGTCTCTCGCGCTATTCTCTCTTCGCACTTTTTCATTCCTTGAAGGAGATTCATGCGTAAAGTTCTCGTTGCACTTTTCTTCACGGCATTGGTCGTGTCCGTTTCACAAGCCGCTCCCGGTGGCGCCGTCCGCTGCGGCAAGCTCGTTGACGTCCGCTCGGGCCGCTTGCTCGAAAATCAACTCATCTCCTTCGACGCCGACGGCACTATCACTTCCGTCGCGGCAGCTGGCGCTTCAATCCCCGCTGGCACCATCGATCTCGCAAGGGCAACCTGCCTTCCCGGCCTGCTCGATGTCCACACTCACATCACCAGCGAGCCCTCCCATAGTGGCTATGCTGGTCTCGGAATCTCTGTCCCTCGTAGCGCTATCGTCGGCGCCAAAAACGCTCGCCTCACCCTCATGGCCGGCTTCACCACCGTCCGCAATGTGGGCGCAGCTGGCTACTCCGACGTCGCAGTTCGCGACGGAATTAACGCCGACGAAATTCTCGGTCCGCGCATGTTCGTCTCTGGCCCTCCGCTCGGCATCACCGGCGGCCATTGCGATGACAATCTTCTCCCCGCCGAATATCACCACGTCGCGGAAGGCGTTGCCGACGGCCCCTGGGCGGCGCGCGCCAAAGTCCGCGAAGTCATCAAGTACGGCGCCGACGTCATCAAAATCTGCGCCTCCGGCGGCGTTCTCAGCAAAGGCGATCAACCCGGCACGCCGCAATACACCCTCGAAGAAATGACTGCCATCGCCGAAGAAGCCCACAAACTCGGCCGCAAAGTTGCCGCCCACGCCCACGGCACACAATCCATCAAAGACGCTATCCGTGCCGGCATCGATTCCATCGAACACTCCAGCCTCATCGACGATGAAGGCATCGCCCTCGCCAAGCAGCACGGCACCTATCTCGTGTTCGACATCTACAACGACGATTACATTCTTCAGGAAGGCGCGAAAGCCGGCATGCTCCCCGAATCCATCGAAAAAGAAAAGAAAATCGGACGCCTGCAGCGCGAAAATTTTCGCAAAGCGTTCAAGGCAGGCGCGAAAATCGCTTTCGGCACCGACTCCGGCGTCTATCCTCACGGCGACAACGCCAAACAGTTCGGCAAAATGGTCGAGTGGGGCATGAAGCCGATCGACGCTATCCAGGCCGCCACCATCAACGCAGCCGATTTAATCGGCGTGAAAGCCGGAGCAATTGAAGCTGGAAATTTCGCTGACATCATCGCCGTCGAGGGCAATCCTCTCGAAAACGCGCCCGTCCTCGAAAACGTAAAATTCGTCCTGAAAGGCGGCATCGTCGCCCGCAATGATTTCGCCGCAAAATAGTCTTCGCGCAGTCTCAACCTGTGCTTGATCTGCTTCCTGCGTTCGGCCATCTGAATCCGCGTCTCGCGGCATTTCTCGTGATGGTTCTGCTCGTCGCGGCCGCCATTCCGCTCGCGCTCGGCTGGACACGAATTCTTCCTCCCGAGCGCGAGCCTTTTTCTCGCCCCGATCTCCCCCGCAAGAAACCGAAGCTCGATCTCTTCGCTCTATTTCTTCTGCTGAATGTTTCGCTTAGCCTGGTCGCCGCAATCCCTCGCATTGCGGACACGCTTCACCTCGACTCCCTGCTCGGATTGCTGCCGGCCACCTGGGCCGAGCAGGTCGCGATGGTCTCCCTTATCTGGCTGGTACTTATCCCCGCGTTCGCCGCTGCCTACTCCGCCGTCCGTTCCAACCCAATCCGCGCACAGCTAATCGTCGGCGGCATCCTCGTCCTCGCTCTATGGCTCCTCTCCCCAACTCTTCTAGGTTCTCTCAACAGCCGTCCTTAGCCGTTGGCCCAAAAATGAGAAGGGCCCGGAAGGTTTCTCCGGGCCCGACTAATTGCCATTTTCAATTTTCTAATTTAAAAACGCTTACGCTGTCGCCGCCTTCACCTGCTGCAGCGCCGCGGCCACTTCCTTCAAATCCGGCACCACCGGAATGTCGTAGTTCTTGATCCACGCAATCTTCCCAGCCTTGTTCACAATCACGATCGCCCGTCCGGTGATCCCCTTGTCCGCCAGAAACACGCCGTACTTTTCCGCCATCGCCCCGCGCGGCTGAAAGTCCGCCAGCAGTGAATATTTTATGTTCATCTTTTCTGCGTAAGCCTTGTGCGACCACACGCTGTCCACGCTCACGCCGAGCACTTCCGCGTCCAGCGTCTCAAACGCTTTCATCTCGTTCACGACGCATACGTGCTCGTTCGTACACACCGGACTCCAATCCAACGGATAGAAAATCAGCACCACATTTTTCTTTCCTGCAAAGTTCGACAGCTTCACTTCCTCCTTATTCTGATTCTGCAGCGTAAAATCCGGCGCCGCCTGTCCCACAGAAATGCTCATCGTCGTTCCTCCCGAATTCGATTCCCAATAATTTCGCCTTTGAGTCTACCCAATCCCAGCGCCCCAGCCAAACCTCAACCATCTTTCGCGAACGCCCTTTCTTGTAACGCCGTTTTCCAACCGTGCTTTTCTCGGTTTTTCTTTTCCCTTACCTCTTTGCTTCATCGCTTCCCGGGGCTACACTCCTCCCGAGGTGCTTCCATGCCATCCGAAGGCACTCGTCGCGCCCCGTCCATGTCTCTAAAAGGACTCACAGACCTCTACCGCAAGCTCGTCCACGCCTTCGGCGATCCCATCCCCATTTCAAAGTTTGGTTTTTCTGTCGAAGAGGCTGAACGCCTCTTCTCCGGCTTTGAAGAGGACTACCACATCGGCCGTTTTTTCCATTTCACCGAACAACCCGCCGCCCAGCGTTACTCTGTCAACGGCTTTCCCGCCACCCACGTCTCCATCGATCCCGAAATCGAATCCATCCTGTAGTTGCTGATGGGGAATTTGTCATCCTGAGGGCATCCACGAAGATGCCCGAAGGACCTCACGTAAACTTCAGGCACGGGCTGATCGTTTGTGTGTCGTCTCCTAATTCTTCCCCGGCTTCCACTTCTCCAAAAACGCCACTACGTCTTCCTTCGATATCCTTTTCGCTGACTCAAACTCCCCCTGCTTTTGGCTGTAGAGCAGCGTCCCGTCGCTGCCCAGCACCGCCGACGCCGGCACACCCTTCTTCAGCGGGACATCATATTTCTCCGCCACGTCCAAATTCTTGTCGTACTCTCCTATATTCACATGCACCACCACGAAGTTCTTGTTCACAATCGGCGCGATCTCCGCGCTCCGGAACGCAGCATCCAACGCGTGACAGTCGTAACACCAATTTCCGCCAAACACCAAAATCACTCGGCGGTGCGTTTTCGCCGCGCTCGCCAGCGCTTCTGCGATCTCCGCTTTAGCGTCCACATTCTCCGGATAAATCACGCGCCTCTCGGTCGGCGCAGGCAGTCCTTGTTTCGCCTGCCCGCAAGCGAGCGCTGCGCAGAACGTCCCCGCCGCCAAGCCCAAAACTATCGCTCGTGAAATTGCAGTCCGCATCGATTTCAACCTCGCTTTTTTCAGTCTATGAGATGACCCAAGCCCTTGCAAGTCGCACCGCGTAGCGTAGCCACTCCTGTTTACCCTGTAAGGGGCTGCGCTCTGCCCCTTTGGGCCGACTCCAACTTTTTCTCGCCCGCCTGCTAAAATAGACGCATGTACGCGCAAAAGTTCTCCGTCGATGTCGTCATCCTCGGCCAGAAAAAGCCCTGTCCCCTCGATTGGCTCGACCAATTCTGCATGCGCAATTTCACCAACTCTGCCGATTTCGACGACACTCTCCCTGTCGCCGACGGCCGTATCGAAGCCAGCTTCCGCCTCACACCCGACCGTTTCGCCGAAGGCCTCGCCTCCTGGCTCACCCAGCGCGGCAAAGGCGAAGGGCAGCCCGTTCTTGTCGAAGTCAAGCAGGAGGTGTAGGGCCGCCTTTTTGAGTAGCCGCTCCTTCGTCGTTGAAGGGATGCTGTTGTAAGACAGCTCCGCCAGTCACCAGTCACTAATCACCGTTCTCCTCACGCCGCCGAGTCTCTTGTCTCTCCATTCACCAACGCTCGAATCTCCGGCAACAATTTTATCGTCGCCGCTTCTCCCGCACTCACCAACTCCGGCGTCTTCGAAAAATCATCCCACGCATACTCACGTACGTCCGGCTCAATGATCAAATCCGCCTGCTGCCTCCAAGCCACTTCCGCATGCCGCTGAATAATATTAAACGACCGGCTGATCACTTCCGCGGCCGTCCTCGGTGTCGCGTCGCTCCCGGAGTCCAGATACACCGCAATCACCACATCCGCTCCCAACAGCAACGTGCCTTCCACCGGCACTGGCGCCGTCAAAAATCCATCCACGAGCGTGCGGCCGTCATATTGAATCGGCACAAACAGCGCTGGATACGCGCACGATGCCCGCAGCGGTTGCGCCAGCGACCCGCTCGTGTAGTAAACCGTGATGCCTTCATTGATGTCGCTCGTACTGATCGCCAGCGGCGTCTTCAATTCCTCGAACGTCTTTGCCGCCGTCAGCCGCTCCACATATTTTTCCATCCGCTGATTCGTCGCCAGCCCCAGCCATGACGGCGTCCATCTTCCAAAATCTGCGAAACTGGTCGTGCGCCCCGTCGCCTCCATGTCCTCCAGCGACGTTCCCGCACAAAATGCCGTTCCTATCAGCGCGCCGACGCTCGTTCCTGCTACGCAATCAATCGGAATCCCCGCTTCGCGCAACACTCGCAAAACGCCAATGTGCGCAATCCCACGCGCGAATCCCCCCGCCAGTGCCAGCCCCACGCGCGGCCGCTCCAAGCGCACCTTCTCGTCTCCATACGCGAACGCCCGGAATCGCTCCTTCGCGTTGCGCAGCCAGTCCCTCGCCGAATTCATTTTTCCGTCTGGCATCTTAGAACCATTCTAATTCCGTCTCTGCTCCCGTGCCCGCCGTTTGACCCCGCGATGCTGGTTTTGTAACCTGTCCGTTCGCACACATCGCAGCAAGAAGGCCCTTCATGACTCGTTCGATCCAGAAAGCAGTCGTCCTCGGTGCCGGCACCATGGGCGCTCGCATCGCCGCGCATTTCGCCAATGCCGGTCTTCCGTGTATCCTCCTCGACATCGTTCCTCCCGACCTCAAGCCCGGCGCCCCTCTCGCCGATCGCAACAAAATCGTCCGCGCTGGCCTCGAAGCCGCCAAAAAATCCCGCCCCGCCGCGTTTTTCACCCCGGCTCTCGCCGAAAAAATCTCCATCGGCAATTTCGAAGACGATCTCTCCCGTGTCGCCGAAGCCGATTGGATCATCGAAGTCGTCGCCGAAAGTCTCGAAATCAAGCGCAAGCTGCTTGCCCGTGTCGCGCAATTCCGCAAGCCGGGTGCCATCGTCACCACCAACACCAGCGGCCTTCCCGTTCATCTCATCGCCGAAGGCTTACCCGAAGAGTTCCAGCAACACTGGGCCGGCACTCACTTCTTTAACCCGCCTCGTTACCTAAAGTTGGTCGAGGTTATACCCGGTCCTAAAACTCTTACCGGCGTTCTCGCCACCCTCACCGAATTTTGCGATCGCCGCCTCGGCAAAGGCGTCGTTCCCGCAAAAGATTCCCCCAACTTCATCGCCAATCGCATCGGAACATTTTCCATGCTCAACGCGCTTCGCCTCATGCAATCGCTCGGCATGACCGTCGAAGAAATCGACGCCTGCACTGGCCCCGCTGTCGGCTGGCCCAAATCCGCCACGTTCCGCACGGCGGACATCGTCGGCCTCGACGTTCTCGTCCACGTCGTCAAAAATATCTACGAAACTGCGCCCAACGACGAATCCCGCGAATTCTACAAAGTCCCCGCGCTAGTCGAAGAAATGTTCAAGCGCAACATGCTCGGCGACAAAACCGGCCAGGGTTTCTACAAAAAAGTAAAAGGCGCCGGCGAAAAAGAGATCCTCACTCTCGACGCCAACACTTTCGAATACCGCCCACGCCAAAAAGCAAAATTCGCTTCGCTCGAAACTGGCAAAGCCATCGAAGACACGCGCGAACGCCTTCGCGCCCTCGTTGGCCCAATCCTCGAAGGCCAAAAAGGCGACAAAGCCCAGCAATTCCTGTGGAGCGCTCTCTCCGAAACTTGTTCCTACGCCGCCCGTCGCGTCCCCGAAATCTCGGACAACATCGCTGACGTCGATCGTGCCATGCGCTGGGGCTTCGGCTGGGAACTCGGCCCCTTTGAAATCGTCGACGCCCTCGGCGTACAGAATTTCGTCGCTCAACTCAAAAATGAAAATCGGCCGGTCCCCGCACTCATGGAAAAAGTTCTCTCCAGCGGCCGCAAAGGCTTCTACGAATCGGAGAAGGGAACTACTACCGTTTTCGATCTCGCCAGTTCCGGCTTCAAGAAAGTCGAAGAGTCCCGCGGCATCACGATTCTGAAATCTCTCAAAGATGCGGGAAAAGAAATCGAACGTAACTCTGGTGCAAGTCTCATCGATCTCGGTGACGGCGTCGTCTGCTGCGAATTTCACGCCAAAATGAACGCCATCGGCGCTGACCTCATCGCCATGATCCACAAAGGTCTTAAACGTCTGGAATCAGATTTCGACGCCATGGTCATGGCCAATCAAGCCGTCAATTTTTCTGTTGGCGCAAATCTTATGCTCGTCCTCGTCGCCGCACAGGAACAGGAATGGGACGAGCTTCACATGGCCGTCAAACAATTCCAGAACATCAATCTCGCCATCAAATACGCGCTCAAACCCGTCGTCGCCGCTCCCCAAGGCATGGCCCTCGGCGGCGGCTGCGAAGTCAGCCTTCACGCCGCGCGAATTCACGCCGCGGCCGAAGCCTACATCGGTCTCGTCGAAACCGGCGTCGGCCTCATCCCCGGCGGCGGTGGCACAAAAGAAATGCTCATCCACGCCAACGAAAATGCCGCCGGCAGAGAAGACCTCGACCTCTTCCACGCCCTCAAACCCATTTTCGAAACCGTGGCCATGGCCAAAGTCGGCACCAGCGCCGAAGAATCCCGCGACCTCAGCTATCTCCGCCGCGAAGACCTCTACTCCATGAATTCCCATCGCCTTGTCGCTGACGCCAAAGAAACCGCGCTCGCCCTGTACCGCTCCGGCTGGAAGCCCGCCGCTGCATCCTGGCAGGAAGGCGCCCAAACCACTCAAATCAAGGTTCTCGGCGATCAGTTTCTCTCCGCCGCAAAACTTCTGATTCACATGCTCGTCCGCGGCGGCTACGCCTCCGAATACGACGCGGTCGTCGCCCGCAAACTAGCCAACATCTTCGCCGGCGGCCCGCTCACCTCTCCCCAACTCGTCACCGAGCAGTACGTCCTTGACCTCGAGCGCGAAGCCTTCGTCTCCCTCTGCGGCGAAAAACTAACCCAAGCCCGCATCGCGCACACTCTAAAAACCGGCAAACCCCTCCGCAATTGATTTAGATCATGCGGACAAGATTCTTAGTCGGCACATCACTAATTGCTCCAGTAAGCCTGCTCGCCGTCTTGTACTTCTTCGTTGGTATTCCAGGAACCTCGGAAACGGCAAAGTTCAATCCATCCTTGCCGACAACTGTTATCGACAGCTGTTCTGGTAAGAGTGTTCGGGTAATTCCGTTCAATGACCTTCCGAAGGCTCTGCGTGACTCGTTGTCCGTTGAGGAACCGGCGCGCCTGCAATACGCCTGGGTCGCCAGGCATTCCCTTTGCAACTCAAGGCGGCGCGCATTTCGCTATGTCGTCGATTCTTACCGTCTGAGCCAAAAACTCCGGCTCCGATTCTCCGCAAACGAAATTCAGACCATCTATCTGAATGAAGCGTATTTCGGCAACGATGCCTTCGGGATCGAATCTGGATCCCTATTGCTTGTCCACAAGCAGACAAAGGACTTGAGCCTTAGCGAATCCGCCCTTCTCGTGGCCATTATTTGGTCGCCTGGAAAACACTCGCCCTTAATGTATCCAGACGCCGCAAGAACTCGCCGCAACCAGATATTGGACTTGATGGCCGCCCAGAACCTGGTTTCTGCCGAAGACGCTGAACAAGCCAAAGCTGATCCTCTCCCCACAAACTGACTCTTGCCGTTGTCGGGGCCATCTTCTGAGATGGCCCTTTCGGAGTGCGGCAGCACATCTGCCGCTTTTCCTGCGGTCAAAAACCCAAGCCAAACTCGGTGAAATGCGAAGGCTTCTTGCAGGCTTTCTCTCTTCTCCGTGCCCGCTGTGCTCTCCGCTCTGTGTTCTCTGTGTTAATCTCTGCTCTTCCCAACCGCCTAAATCCGTATTGCTCCACTAAATCAAATCATCTAGAATTATCCAAGGTGAACCGAATGCAACGCCTCCTCGCCCCGCGCGAAGCCGCAAACATCCTCGGCATCAGCTATCCCACCCTCAAACAATGGATCTACCGCGGCAAACTCAAAACCGCCAAAACTCCCGGCGGCCATCATCGCGTCCCCGAATCCGAAATCGACCGCCTTATTCCCAAATCGCTCGAACGTGGCGAACCTAGTTCTCGGCGCGGCGCTTTCCGCAAAATCTCCGGCCGCAATCAACTCATCGGCCGCATCGTTGCCATCAAATACGACGGCCTCCTCGCACAAATCACCCTCCGCATCGGCGAACAACACATCACCTCGCTCATCACCGCCGACGCCGCCCGCGAAATGCGCCTCAAGCCCGGCGAACGCGCGGCCGCCCTCGTCAAATCCACTGAAGTCATGATCCTCCGCGTCTGAGCAAAACGATCATGCGACTCAACTCATCGTTGCGAATCATCGTCGTGCTTTGCGTCTCCGCGCTGGTGTTACCGGCGCTTTCTCTTTCCCAACAAACTGAACTCAACGTTGCTGCCGCCTCCGACCTCAAATTCGCAATGACCGAACTTGCCTCCGCTTACGAAAAACAATCCAGCATCAAACTCAATCTCGTCTTCGGCTCCAGCGGCAACTTCTTCGCCCAAATTCACAATGGCGCTCCCTACGATCTCTTTTTTTCCGCTGATGAATTGTCTCCCCGCAAGCTAAACGAAGCGGGCGTCTCTTTTTACGGTACATTCCGGGAATACGCAATCGGCCGCATCGTTCTCTGGGCGCCCGCGGACGCAAAGGTCGACCCTTCCGAGTTAGGATGGAGATCTCTTCTCGATCCCACCGTCCAAAAAATCGCCATCGCCAATCCCGATCACGCCCCCTACGGCCGCGCCGCGCTCGAAGCGCTCAAGAATTCCGGCTACTACGATCAAGTCAAGGACAAATTGGTGTTCGGCGAAAACGTAGCGCAAGCCGCGCAATTCGTTCAATCGGGAAATGCGCAAATCGGCATACTCGCGCAGGCTCTCGTCTCGGCGCCGGATTTCGGACCAGGACACTATTGGGAGATTCCTCGGCAGCTCTATACACCGCTCCAGCAATACGTTGTCGCTCTCAAACATCTGGGAAAGGAAGACCCTGCAAAGGAAAAGGAGGCGATGGCATTTGTCACATTCGTAGTCTCTCGGCCCGGTCGTGTCATTCTCGCAAAATATGGTCTCGCACCGAAGCCATCAAACTCGGATGCCGGACACTAACGGTCAAAGACTCTCAAAAATGACCGAACTTCTCCTCTCCTTCCGCCTCGCCTTCCTCGTCACCGCGATTCTTCTTGTCCTCGCGACCCCTCTCGCCTATTGGCTGGCATTTTCCAATTTTCGAGCGAAATTCCTCGTCGAAGCTGTCGTCGCTCTCCCTCTCGTTCTCCCTCCCACTGTCCTCGGTTTCTATCTCCTCATCGCCATGGGCCCGCGCGGCCCGCTCGGCAAACTCTGGGTCGCTCTTTTCGGCCACACGCTCGCCTTCACTTTCACCGGTCTAGTCATCGCCAGTGTCTTCTATAGCCTCCCTTTTTGCGTCCAACCCCTCGTCGCCTCTTTTGAAAAGATCGACCCTAAACTTCTCGCTGCTTCTCACATCCTCGGTGCTGACAAGGAACAAACCTTCTTCCGCATTATTGTTCCGCTATCCGTTCCCGGAGTAATCACTGCCGCGGTCCTCACATTTGCCCACACTCTCGGCGAATTTGGCGTTGTCCTCATGGTCGGTGGCAATCTTCCCGGCGCCACGCGCACCGTCTCCATTTCCATCTACGATCACGTTCAATCCATCGAGTACGCCGCCGCCAATCATCTCGCGCTCACTCTCCTCGCAATTTCGTTTGTTCTTCTCGCTCTCGTCTACGGACTCAACCGCCGCGTCGGTGTGCGATGGCTATCGAGCTAATTCGATCCGAACTCGGCGTCAGCGTCCGCCTCACCCGCGGATCGTTTCATCTTGACGTCGATTTTTCCGTTCCACCCGGCATAACAATCCTTTTCGGCCCTTCCGGCGCGGGTAAATCCACTCTCCTCGATTGCATCGCCGGTCTTGTCGCTCCGGACGAAGGTCGCATTTTTATCGCGAACCAGGCTCTCGTCGACAGCGCTGCGCTCATCAACATCCCCGTCCAATCTCGCCATCTTGGCTATCTCTTCCAATCTCTCGCGCTTTTTCCCCATCTCACTGCGCAACAGAACATCGAATACGGAATCGCACGCCTTTCGAGTTCCGATCGCGCTGCCGCGGTTTCCGAAATCCTGAAACTCTTCCGTCTGGAAAATCTCGCTTCCCGCAAGCCCGCCAAACTTTCCGGCGGCGAAGCGCAGCGCGTCGCCCTCGCACGCTCCCTCGTTACGAATCCCACCGCTCTCCTTCTCGATGAACCACTCTCCGGGCTCGACGCCGACCTGAAGAATTCCGTCATCGCGGATCTTCGCGCCTGGAACGCGGTGCACGAAATTCCCATTCTGTACGTCACGCACGACCGCGCGGAAGTCGACGCGCTAGGCGAACGCGTCATCACGATGGATCGCGGCAAAATTATTCAACAGGGAATTCCGCGCGAAGTGTTGGACGCGCCGCGCCACCAGCGTCTCGCGCAAATCGCCGGCTACGAAAATGTTTTGGAAGGAACTGTAAAGGAAATTCGCCTGGACAACGGCGTCATGCGCGTCGCATTACAGGGCACCACCACTTCAATCGAAGTCCCGCTCAGCTACGCAAAAATGGGCGATTCGGTCCGCGTCGCCATTCGCGCCGGAGACATACTGGTCGCCCTCGAACGTCCCACCGGCTTGAGCGCGCGCAATATTTTGCATGGCGCGATCGAAGCGCTCGAGCAGCGCAGCGCCACGATCATCTGTCGCGTGAACGCGGGCGCAATGTTTGAAGTTCACGTCACTCTGGGCGCGGCCCGCGATCTTAATCTTCAGCCTGGCCGCCAAGTGTGGCTCGTTCTAAAAACGTATTCCTGCCACGTAGTCGTGTAACAGAAGCCGTAGCGCTAGTGCTGCGCTGCTGCCGTCGCTGGCGCAAATTTCACTTCATCCGCCAACAAATCGTTTCCCTTTGGTGTCGCATGGATGATCACGCGCTGACCCGTCGTCAAATCCGAAAATTTCGCCGGCGTTCCGTCCGTGCTCTTGCCATCTCTCATCACGTACATCGTTGTGGCTGTAAGCCGCACTGTAACAATCTTTCCGTCTCCCATCTTTACCGTAACGGCTTCGGCGCTGATGCTTTGGAGAATTCCCACGACGTGCTTCTTGTCGCCATGCGCCGTTACCGCCACCGCAATCACGAACAAGGAAATGACCACCGCTGCAATTCGAGCTTTCATCGCTCCTCCTTTTATTTCAATTCGTTTTCCGTTCTTGCCGGCTGAACCTTTTTATGGCGGACGCCTTCTACGAGTCGCCCGCGCGTGCGAATCGCACTTTCTGTGCGAGTGGCACGCCGTCTTTTTCCACCGCTTCAATAATCACTTGATCTCCCACGCGCAAGTCCTTCGCTGTCGCTTTCTTTTCCGTTCTGCCATTCCAATAAACCGTCGCGGCGTTTACTTTCACCGGCGAAATATTCTTTGCGCCGCTTTGCACTTCCAGGAATCCAGCGTGGACGCGGTACACGGTTCCGTTGATCAGCGTCGTCTTCGCTTGTGCATCGGCCGATGCCAGCAGAAGTACGGTCGCGGAACAGAACGCGCTCAACGTCGCCGCTGCTTTCATCGCAAATTGTTTCCCACTCATCTTCACTATCCCTCTTAATGGTGATGCGGCGAAACGCTCCCGGGTTGCGGCGCGCCTCCCTTCAAAAAGTCTTCTTCCTGCTGTTCTTCCGCGCGATCGTCCGGCCCTTTCGGATTGTACCGCTCCATTTCCATCCGCTCTTCCATGGTCAACTGCGGCAGGTGCCGAATGAATCGCACCAATTTCCAGCTATCGTTGGCGCTTCCATGTTCGTTTGCTCCGCCGAATGCCGGCATTCCCGTGAAGCGCACGCCGTTTTCGATAGTCCAAAACAGTTCGCCATCGGAAAGGTTTTGCGTGTCCTTGCCGCGCAGATCCGGCGGCTTCGGGTAGAGTCCGCGGCCCATCGGCGTGTCTCCGCTGCCGTCATTTCCATGGCAAACAGCGCAATGATCCGCAAAATGCCGCCGCGCGTCGCGTTGCACTTCCGCCGAATCCGCGACGGGGTTGGTCGCATTCTTCGCGTCGCCCGGTGTTGAAAGTCCTCGCGCATTGCGCGCCAGGAACGTCTCCAATCGCGAGGGCGTCGCTCGTGCGCTCAAGCCGTCATGCAAAATCCATCTCGCAAACAGCGCCGCCACAAGCACCAAGAGAATCAGTCCCGCCGCTACTAGGTTTCTGCCACGCATCAGTTCAATTCGAGTCTAACTCACCCGCTCGTTCGCTTGTATTGTCCATTCTCTTTAGAGCCGCGCTGACGTGCGCGCGACGATTTCTCCTTGCGCGGTTTGGAGCGTCACCACCAGGCTGTCTTCGATCGGCACGCCTTCGCTCGGGATTCCAAACGTGAAGTGAAACTCGTAGCGCGGCGCCAAATCCTCCGCCGCGGGCTGGATGTTCGGCGACAGCTGGCGAATGTGCAGCTCCGGATCGGTCCAGTGCGCCGCGGGCCGCAGCGCCACGCCGCTTTTCCAGTAAATCCGCAATTTCAGCCGCGTAAAGTCTTCTTTCGTCAGTGGCGGCTCCGTCGTTTTATCTTTCAGCAGAAACGAGCAAGGCAAATCGTGAATCAAAATCGAAACGTCAAGTTTTGGCGGATACTCCGTCACCATTTCCGTTCCTCGCAGGTAGTGAGTGCCGCTGTCGTCGTCGACGCGTTTCAGATTGTCGAAAAAGCTGGGGGCGGTGGCCTGGCCGTTGATGCGGAAGCACGGGCCGTCGGGAATGCGGCCGTCCGTGGCGAAAAAGGCGCCGCCTTCGAGATTCCAAACGGTGCGGGGCAGGGGCTTCGTGTCCCTGGGAGTTTTCTGCACGCAAAGCAGCGACGGGACAGGCAGGAGAAAGAGGCTGGCGAGAAGGGCCGCGCGGAAAACGGAACGAGCGTTCATTTGGCGGTCTTCATCAGGAAGGAGAATTTGCCGCTCTTGTAAATGACTTTGCCGTCGTGCGGTTCGCCGGCGGCGATTTTGCCGGCGCGAACGGCTTCAAACGCCGTCACGAGTTCTGGTAAGACGTCTGGCGAAGCGACGGGAACATTGTGCGCGCCAAGAACCATTTTCACCTGTGGCGCTAACGCTGCGAGTTTTTTGATGGACGCGTCGTACGCGTCGAGATCGGTTTCCGGGCGGAAGAGCCAGATCGGCGCGGGATAGTAGGTGTCGCCGGTGAAGAGCAGGCCGTTGGCGCGGTCGAAGAGAGCGATCGCGTCGGGCGTGTGGCCGGGCGTGGCAATCACTTCGACTGTCCGTCCGCCGAGGTTCACTTTGAAGCCGTCGTGGATCGTGATGGAAATGTGCCAGGGCTTGGTGCGATAGGTTTTTGCGTCGAAGCCTTTGGGCAAATCGCCGCAGATTTCGCCGGGCGCGACTTCCGCTTGCGCGTCTTCGATGGAGCCTTTGGCGTTCTGGCGCGTGAAGTCCGTGTCCATTCCGAAGACGAATGGGAAACGCCAGTTGTCGCCGACGTGATCGTCGTGCGTGTGCGAATTCAAAACGACGATCGGGCGCGAGGTCAGGCGCCGAATCACTTTTTGGATGTCGGCAATTCCCATGCCCGTGTCGAAGAGGACGGCCTGCTTCGTTCCGACAATCAGATACGCAATCGTTTCTTCGGATTGGTGCGGCTCGTAAATCGCAAACGTCGCCGGCGCGACTTTGTAGACTTCAAACCAGGTTTCGTCGGGCAGGACACGTTGCAGTTCTTTGTACTCCGGCCGTGGTAAAGCTTTGCACCAGTCCGGCGTGTAGCTGGATGTCTGTGCGACGGCAGAGAAAGAAAGAAAAATACTTAACACAGAGAGCACAGAGACCGGGGCACAGAGGTCACGGAGAAATCTACGCCGCGGTGGAATTTGGATTGGAGACGACACTCGCATTTTCACCCGATCTGCACTCCTGTGATTTTGGCTCCCGGCGGAACATCTTTCAGTTGCCGGTGAATCTGTCCCATGATGGAAACGTACACGCTAACCGACGAAACTTCGATATTAGACAAGTCCATTTCGCCACCCAACCTCAGTGGCACTTTAAAACCAAAGCATTGCCCATTTCCCAGTATCAGCCCAGCGTGCTCGATTTTTGTGAGCATATCAGTGAGAAACCAATTCTCCTGATTTTCCCGCTCTCTTGCCATTCGCTCAAACACGCTTGTGTCAGGCGCGAGCGTGTCGATCGTTCCCCATGTAACATTCATCATTCCGATGCTTCCGTCGGCGGCGCGAAGAAACATGTCCGCGAAATTATTCATCGCCATTAGTTCGTGCGGAGCTCCTAGCAACCACATCCAATCCTGCAGCAGGTCTTCGCTCGAAAAATCGTTTATGGGGATGTTGGCCCTCATATCGGCATCACGTCATTTCGACGCGCCCACGAAAATAGATTTGGGAAGCATCATGTGGACGCCTTTGTTGCCGTCGACGAGTTCGGTGATGTGGAGGTCGGCGGCGACGCTGGAGAGCATGTAGGCATCGTCGCGCGAAAGGTGTTTTTCGGTTACGAGAAAATCGATCATTTCGTGGACGGCGAGCTGGGCGCACATATTCAGATCGTCGTTGAGGCCCATGGTGATGTAGTGCGTGGGCGTTTCGGCGCGCGGCCATTTCAGGTGCATGTCTTTGCGCACAATAAATTGAAACGTGCCGACAAGCGAAGTTTCAAGCGCGGTGATGTCCACTTCGCCGTCACCTTGCCCGGCGTGGCCGTCGCCGACTTCAAAGAGCGCGCCCGGCGCGTGCACGGGAATGTACAGCGTCGAGCCGACAACGAGGTCCTTGTTATCCAGATTGCCCGCCATAATCCACGGCGGCGCGCTGTTGAAGCGGCCCGCGCTTTCCGGCGGCGCGTCGCCCATGCTGCCGAAAAAAGGATGAAGCGGGATTTCAATGCCCGGCGCGAATTTCGCGATCATGCGTTTTTCATCGAGGGGAACGATTTTGATTTTCGCGTAGGGATAATCGTCCGGCAAGTAGCCGCGGCCCGATCCGAACGCGTTGTAGGCGTAGGGAATCGCCAGCTTGATCGAAAGAATTTTCACTTCGAGCACGTCGCCGGGCTGTGCGTCCTCGATGTAAATCGGCCCCGTCAAAATGTGCCCGCCCGGGCCTTTGTCTTTCACCTGCTCCGTAACGTCGCGCAGCGCTTGCTCGACCTGCTCCGGCGGCACGCCCGCCTCTTCCAGCCGCTTCGGGCTGTTCGTAATCAGCGTCTGGATCTCCACCGTGTCGCCCGATTTCACGCGCAACACCGACGCAGCCTTCGCATCGTAATATCCCCAAGCCACCGTCTTCGGCGTCGCCCTCAGCGTGTGCGTCGCCTGCGCGTTCACCGTCGGAATGCAAAAAGGACTTGCGAGAAGTGGTAAAAAAATAGCGGGGAGTACCGGATGAAGGCGAATCATGGTAGTTCTCCTAGATAGGGGAACGCATACCAGCCGAGCCAGACAAATAGCATCCAGTGTGCAGCCAAGTTCGCCCCATAGCTTGATTCTTTCTTCCAGAGACGAAGAAACATAAAGCCAAGCACGGTGGCCCAAAGGACGTTCACCGCGCAGATCAGATACGTGTATCTCGGACCCTGGTAGTGCAGCCCATAGCTCCAACTCCCTAAGAACCAGACCACGCTAAGAGCTGCCACGCCTGCGAATAGCAAATAGGATCTAAGGGGAACTTTGGTGTTTCCTCGGAATAGCCCCGGATTCCAAGCGAAGAACAGCACCGTGGGCAATATGATCACGATCTTGAAGAGCATTTGCGAGGCAAGGAAAAACGCTGGAATTATCGTCAAGGCTGGAAACGGGCAGACTACGGTCGGGCTCCCTGCCGACAACAATCCTATCCAAGCGGGCGCTAGCAAACTGACTCCCGCGAGAATCGTCGTTACTCGAATTGTCTGTAGCCGATCCAAGAATTCTCCTAAGGGTGGGTCATGTCCTCGGGTTTGACTAGGCCGTCGAATTCTTCGGCGGTGACGTAGCCGAGCTTGATCGCGGCTTCGCGGAGGCTGATGCCGGAGTGATGAGCGGCTTTGGCGACTTTGGCTGCGTTGTCGTAACCGATTTTGGGAGCAAGCGCGGTGACAAGCATCAGGGAATTTTGCACGTAGCTGTCAATCTGTGCGCGATTCACGGTGATACCTACGACGCAATGATCCACAAAGGAATTGCAGGCATCGGCGAGCAGTCCGACGCTATGCAGATAGTTGAAGACCATCACCGGCTTGAAGACGTTTAGCTCGAAGTTGCCTTGCGAGCCGGCGAAGCCAATCGCGGCGTCATTGCCCATCACCTGCACGGCGACCATGGTCAGCGCTTCGGCCTGCGTGGGATTCACTTTGCCTGGCATGATGCTGGAGCCCGGTTCATTTTCGGGAAGGGTTAGTTCGCCGAGGCCGCAGCGCGGGCCGGAAGCGAGCCAGCGGACGTCATTGGCAATTTTCATCAGCGAAGCTGCGAGCGTCTTTAAAGCCCCGGAGGCAAAAACAATTTCATCGTGCGCGGAGAGCGAAGCGAATTTGTTGGGATGCGATCTAAAAGGGAGTCCCGTGAGTACGGCGATTTTCGCTGCGGCGCGGTCGGCAAATTCCGGATGCGCGTTCAAGCCGGTGCCGACGGCCGTTCCGCCGATGGCCAAATCGAAGAGGCCATCGAGCGCCACGGCAATGCGTCCACCGTCGCGGTCGAGGAGATTCACCCAGCCGGAAAATTCCTGGTCGACGGTAAGCGGCGTGGCGTCCTGCAGATGCGTGCGGCCGATTTTTACGATACCGGCAAATTCTTTTGCTTTTGCGTCGAGCGCGTCGCGCAGCTTTTTGACCGCGGGCAAAAGTTTGCGCGCGGTTTCCGAAGCCGCGGCGATGTGCATCGCCGTCGGAAACGTGTCGTTCGACGATTGCGACATGTTTACATCGTCGTTGGGGTGGATCGGCTTTTTGGTGCCCAGGACGCCACCGGCAATTTCAATCGCGCGGTTGGAAATCACTTCGTTGACGTTCATGTTGGTCTGCGTGCCGCTGCCGGTCTGCCAGACGCGAAGAGGGAAGTGGTCGTTGAGTTTTCCGGCGATGACTTCGTCGGCGGCTTGCGTGATGAGGCTCGTTTTGTCCGCGGGAAGCTTTCCCAAGTCCTGATTTACGAGCGCCGCGGCTTTTTTGAGGATGCCAAAGGCCTGAATCAGCTCCGGCGGCATGGTGTCTTTGCCGATGGCGAAATGGATGAGCGAGCGGGCGGTCTGCGCGCCGTAATAACGGTCGGTTGGAACTTCGATCGCGCCCATCGAGTCGGTTTCGGCGCGGGTGGGACCGCCCAATTCACGTAAATGCGCAGTCTTGGTGGCTTCAGACATGGGAACTCCTTGAGATATACGAGGTAAGTTTAACAGGCGAGGGGAGGGGGGATGGGTATAGGTTTTTTTATAACTGCAGGAGGCAGAGGAGTTACGGGATTTTGCGTTTTGATTGAGGCCGCGAGGAAGAGGCCGGCGAGAGGAAGAATTCGCGGCCGGGTGAGAGAGATCGAAGCGCCGGCACATCGATGTTTATGTGCACGGCCTATGCAATCGATACGATTCAGGGCCTGGGTGCAAAATAGTGCGGATTACACCCAAGATGCGAACGAAGCGGTGCCAGTTATTCGATGTCTGGTATGGCCTTAGCTCGCCCCATTCGTCACGGTCAGTTTGTGACCAGTCCGGATGGTGTTGACCACAGTGCGGATCGCCTCGGCGAGGGAGTCGGGACATTCGATGTGCATGTTGTGGCCGCACGGGAGAATGCGCTGCGCGCCGTTGGCGCTGAGCTCGACGAGTTTGTTTTGCAGCGCGAGGCGTTCTTGTTCGAGCTCTGCGGCGGGAACGTCTAGGTTGTTGTCGTAGCCACCGTCTTTGCGCGTGAGGACGATGAGTGGGCGCGCGCCAAGCGAACTTTTTTGCGGCGAGGCAGCCATAAGCGCGAGCGATTCGGGCGACCACTCGAGTTCGCTTTGTGCCATGATGCGCAAATTGGGCTGGGCGACGGCCCATTGATCGATTTTCTGATTGGTGGGAGGGAGCTTGTCGAGCGGCGGCTCGACGGGGTCGGTCGTGGCGGGACCGAATTGCGGCTTGGGATCGTCGGGCTGCATCGTGCGGCGCGGCGCAGGAAACGCGCGACCTTTGGCGTCGCCACGCAGGAGCACGGCTTTGTTCTTGATGGGAATGCGCTGGTCTTCGTGAATGGTGTCCACGAGCAAGAGGCCGGCGACTTCGTTCGGATAAATCTTTGCGTACGAACGGACGAGTGGCCCTCCGAACGAATGGCCGACGAGTACAAACGGGCCGTGCTCTTTTGCCGCGGCGAGAAGTTCGTGGAGATCGAGATTGATTTGCGGATAGGTGCGCGGGAGCGGGCCAGGTTCGCTCCAGGCATAACCGGGGCGGTCGTAGGTGCAGATGCGCGTGAATTTGCTGACGGCTGTTTGAATGAAGACCCAATCCGTGGAGATGTCGCCGATGCCCGCTTCCACGACGACGGTGGGCGAACCGGTTCCGCTACAAAGGAGATGCATGCGGTGGCCGCCGACGTCGATGAGTTTTCCTGGGTTGGCAGGGATGGACGAATCTTTTTGGGCGTTCGCCGTGGATGCGACCAAGAGCAGAACGGAAAGAAGAAAGAGCGAGACCACTGCGCGCAATGACATGAGGGTTCCTCCATCTAGAGGAACGGAATCGCGGCGGCAAAGTTTGCGTACGTTTTTAAATTTAGAAAGAAGTACCGGCGCGTAAGCGGCCAAATTGGGGGCTACTTTCGCTTGCCGCCGAGCGCGGCTCCTTTGCGGGGGATGAAGATTGTTCCGGGGGGCTCGATGGCGAATTTCTTAGAGTAGTTACCTTGATTGACGGCGATGCCAATGCGGCCGCGCGAGTCCTGGTAAAGGAGCGGTTCGCCGACGGGAACGTCCATAAAAGTTTTGCCAAAGGGAAAAACGAGCGGTTTGCCATTGAGCTGGAAGCTGACTTTGTCGCCGACGGCGTAACCGAGGGCGCGAAAATCGTCGCCCTGAATGTCGGTGATGAGCGAGCCGAAAGGATCGTCGAGGCCGATGATGTCGCCGGCGATTCCTCTTTCTTCGACGACGGCGGTTTTCGGGCTGAGGCGAACGAGTTGCTCGACGACAGGGCCGGCGATGGTGTAATCCCAACCTGCAGCGAGATGCGCGGCGGCGGGGGAAAAAATGTCGCGGCCATGAAAGGTGGAAGAGACGGTGGGCGTGAGCATCCAGGTGGTGTTGGTGATTTCGTGGGCGGATTCGAGGCCGTCGCGATCGATGACCGGAGTGATGAGGCCGTTGTCGGGCAGAACGAAATATTGGCTCTTTTTGGTTTTGACGATGACGGCTTTGCGTGAAGTGCCGACGCCGGGGTCGATGACGGCGAGAAAAACGGTGCCGGCGGGATAGTAAGGCGAAACGGCGGCGAGAAAGCGCGAGGCTTCCTCGATTTGGAAGGGCGTGACTTGATGCGTGATGTCCATGATGCGCGCGTCGGGGGCGATGTTGACGATTACGGCTTTGCAGATGGCGACGGCGTCGTTGGCGGCGCCGAAATCGGTCATGAAGACGACGGTGGGATGCGACGCGGTCGCGGCGCTATTTTGTTTGCCGCCAAATTTTCCACATGAGGTGGTGCAGAGCGCGACGACGGAAAGAGCGGCAGCGAACAGAATTCGACGGCGAGACATGGACAGAATTCCCTCACGGAAAAAAGTTGAGTTCCCCTGAACCCGATCAGTATACGGGAGGCGGGCGGAATGGCGAAGAAGGGCGACCGAAATTGCGGTTGACGTTCGGTACGGGCTTGTTTTAAAAGAGAGCCTCCCAGAGGCCAAGGCGAAACGAAAAAGGAGAATTCGATGAGCGGAATTGTGTACTGGCTCGTGGTGGGACTAATTGCAGGGTGGCTTGCCGGCAAAGTGATGAAGGGCGGCGGCTATGGAGTGTTGATGGATATCGTGCTGGGAATTCTCGGCGGAATTGTGGGCGGCTGGATTTTCGGGATGTTGAACGTTTGGCCCGGTGGCGGGATCATCGGCGGAATTATCGTGGCGTTCGTCGGCGCAGTGCTTCTGGTGTGGCTGACGCGACTGATCAAGAAAGCCTAGAACCGGCGAGAATCAGAAGGAGCAAACGGCGCCAACAATCCCGGGGGAAGGACCGCCGGCGCCGTTTGTTTGGGGGGTGAGCTCAGTTGGCCGCGGACTCTCCTGCAGGCGCGACCGAATGCCGTACCAAAAACCATTCGACGGTGGGTGAACGCTGGTATTTCAAGCGCGCGAGTGCCGTCTCAGCTGCTTCCGTATTACCGAGTTTTTCCTGAACGAGGACGAGTTGCTGCAGCGCCAGCGGGGAGTGGGGATCCGCGGCAAGTTCTTCCGCAGCGTTTTGAAGATCTTTCTGGCCGAGCTGCACGTAGCCGCGCGCAGATTCGAAGCACGCTTGCACGAAAAGATCGCGCGACGCGTTTGCGAGGGCTTCCAGCAGAGCGCTAGCTTCGGCGGCTTCGCTTGCTTGACCATGCAAAGCTGCGACGCGGATGCGTTCCCGCAAAACCGTGGCGCGGGCAACGCTGCGATCCGATTCCAATAGACCCGCGCGGGGCTGCGCGAGAAACACGGTCAATTCCTTTAGCTGTGCAAGCTCCGACTGAGGGTCGGCGGCGAGCATCGCGCGAGCGAGGGCGATATTGAATTGTCCGTTTGGTTCCTTCTTGCGCGCAACTTCTTCCGCGAATGCCGCAAGTTCCTGCCGTCCTTGCTCGGGTTTTCCTTCCCAGAAAGAAACGAGAGCATGTTGCTCTTTGATGTAAAACTCGTCGACAGGACTCTTAGCCATCTGCAGAGCGCGATCGTATTCCTTGCGCGCGCCTTCGAAATCACCCATGAGTGTGCGCGTATCACCGAGGCCCTCTTGTGAAGCGAGGAAAGTCGGATCGATGCGCAACGATTCCGCATAGTGATGCAGCGAGGCCGTGTCCTCACCGGCGATGCGCGAGACTTCTCCGAGCGAATCTTCGGGATTGGCGGAACTTTTTTCTATTTCCGCATAGCGATGAAGAGACGCAAGAGCTTTGGTTGGGTTGGGATCGCCGGAACGAATATATAGGTAGCCGAGGCGGTTCAGGGCAGCGGGAAAGTCCGGGTCAACCTGCAAAGCGGTCTCCAGAAGTTTTCGTGCGTGATCATCGTCCTGCTGAATGAAGAGCCATTCCCCGGTTACATACAGGATGTGTTTATCGTGGGGATAACGCTGCAGCAGATCGTTCATGCTGGAAATCGCCGGCAGAAAATTGTTGTCCTGGACGCTCGTCATCCAACGGACGAGCAGCTGTTCATCCGGAGTGGCGCGAGAAACGAGCGATTTTGCTTTGGCAAGCGCGGCGGTATCGGGAGTTGTGCGTCGCGCTGCAAAAGAGATCAAGGCGTAAGCGATCGCGGAGTGTGGATCCTTTTCGGTGGCGTGGCGCGCCTGATCGGCTGAAGCGTCGTACATGGCGTTTTCGTACTTATCCCAGGCGAGTTCGAGGGATTTGCGCGATTCTTCAGACTTCGTGGAAAGCGGAATGGCGCCAAAAAGCCGTTGTGAAAGTGGAACGACGGGCGAAGCATGGGTGCCGGTGCGGCTGGAAGCGGATTCAACGTGAGAGGCGGGCTGCGATTGCGCCCAGGCGCTTGCGGCGAAGGCGGCCGGAAAGATCAGCAAAAAGAATCTCGAAAAAAACCGACTCATCGCCGCGCTCCTTGAAAATCAAAACGGCAAAGTGTTGCGTGAATCAAAGTAACGCGCGGCGGGCCGTGGAAATAACTGGTCCAAAGTACAGGTGTGCGCGTTTCCTACATGCAGTGCCGGATACGATACAGCCACAGGGAGTGCGTAACGGTTACTTGCCGCGGCCGCCGGGGAAAGGAATACTTCGTATATTCCTTTTGGAAGGGAAAGTGGTCCATGCACGCAAGAATCTCCGCAAAGTTATACCGGGCGCTCGCGATTGCGTGCGTTGTGGCTATGTGCGCAGTGTCAGCGCTTGCCGCGTTCAAGAACATGGCGATCGTCACTTCGGCAAGCAGCAAAGTAAATGACGTGACCCTGGCCGATATGACGAAGTTCTGCAAAGGCACGGCGAAGGCCTGGCCGGACGGAAAGAATTTCTCCATCGTTATCAAGACTCCAGACGCGCCGGAGATGCATGGCGTACTGCAAAAACTTTTTGGCGTGACGGGCAGCGAAGCCAAGGTTGCGATTGCGAAGTTGAACGAGACACGCCCTGTGGTGAAAGTCGTGGAAAGCGACGAAGAGCTTTTGAAGGCAGTCGAGGTGACACCCGGCGCGGTCGGCGTTGTGGACGTCTATTCGATCAACAGTTCGGTGAAGGTATTGCGGATTGACGGCAAACTGCCGTTTGACGTGGGCTACGCGCTGAAGGGCAACTGACGCACCGGTTTCATTGAAGCCGAAGAAAATAAAGAAAAAGTAGATCCCTCACATTCGTTCGGGATGATCTAACCGTAACAAATAATTGTCAGTTTGAAGATGGCGCAGGCGGAGTGCGCATGGTGCGTAACGCCGTATATCCGAGCGCTACGGCGGCGAGGGCCAGCGCAGTCCACAGCAGAGCGGGATGGCGTTCCGAAAATGGCCGCGGGTCCTGATAGGTATTGTTTTCTTCTTCGTTCGCCAGCGTGTCCGGGAAGGCTTCTTCCGTGGCGCTGACATGTAGTGTGCGTTCGAGGTCATATTGCGGCGGCGGCGCTTTTTCGTTGCCGTAGGCGAGACGATAAGAATGTCCCGCGGCAGGGCGGAAGAGAATCAGTTTCGGCACCATGAAGACAGAAAGTTTCACATTCGAAAGCCGTTCATCGTTCAGGTTCTTGACCTCGACGTGCCAATACCGATTGCCGGAAAAAGAATAGTTATTGATGGGAACGCTTAGCTTCTCTACGCGGTGAGAACCCTCCATGTAGCGATAAATCTCTCCGAACGTTCCTCCATCCCAGTATTGTTTTCCATCCGCACTCGTTGTGACTGAGACGCAACGATAAAACTCCACCTGGTCCGTCGTAAATTCGAGGGAACTCACCGGCATTTGACCAGTTCCCAGGTCGAATCCCCATGCAGAGTCGCCAAGGGATGTGGCGCCATAAGGGCTTTGCGGTCCCTGCAACATGATCCGCTGCTCAGGGACTATTTCTTTTTGAACAAGGGACGAGGCGAAGACCGCCGCTCGAGTGACAGGAAACTGCTTTTCCGGCTCGCGAATCTGCACGCGCAGATAGCGAGCGTTGTTCTCCGAATAGTTGACGGTCTGATTCCCCTCCCACGGTGTAGTGCTGTGACGGAAGCTCGAAATCGGTGCGCGTTCCTTGACGATGCGCCACGTGCGCGCATCGTCGCTTGCATCCACTCCGATCCACAGAATGTAGTCCGATTCGGGCGTGTCGAGCTTCACGGCGTTGTGAAAGCGTGGGTATACGCCGAGGTCGAGCACAAGCTGTGTATATTTGCCGGGGACGAAGCTGTTTTCGCGGATGGTTGCCGGCCAGCTTTCCGTTGCCGCTTTTGTGGCGCTTATTGATGTGCGCAGCACATAGGGGGCTTCCGCGCCCGACTCGTCCAGGATGCGCAGGTCGGAAATGTTCGCGGCGGAGTGCGCCAAAAGGTCCGGGCTGACCGTGATGTAATTCAGCGCGCCCGGATGACCCGAAGAAATCTCGCGCGAGTACTTCCATGCATGCCATCTGCCGGGAAGAGAAGCCGCGAATGCGCTCGCAGCCGCGAGAAGCAGGAAGGTTGCAAACCCCAGAATCCGGCGGTCTTGCGAATGCTTCATGAATGCCGCCCTTTCGCGGCTCTTCGCGTATAGAGGAAGGAAACGATCATCAGCACGGAGCCAAGGACGAGGAAGGAAAGAATGCGGTAGGCGCGGTCGAGCGATGCCAAGTCGAAGAGAAAAACCTTGAACACGACCAGACCGAAGAGTGCGATCGCCTGCCATCGGAGCAACGCCGATTTTTGCTGCACGCCGACGAGAATCAAAATGGTGGCGTAAACTGTCCAGAGCACGGAGAGCGAGAGGTGACGCGCGAGGTCGGCGTCGATCCCGGTCACGGTCTTTCCGAAGTAATCCCAAAATTCTAGAGAGAGAGCGACGAGGGTGAAGACATTGATCAGAACGGAAAAAATGCCGAGTTCTTTTTTTTCCTGTTCGCCAGTGTCATCCAACTTGTCACGCGCCGACCAAAGCGCGACGCCGAAGCAAGCGATGACGAGCAGGTAGGCAGCAAAGCGCTGGTTGAATAAGAATGCTCCGGCGGGCGGCGGAAAAATGAGCACACGGGTTGCGGCGATGGCGAGAAGCAAATAGCCGAACTGCCGGAGGAAGCCGCTGGCGGCGCGAAAGCCGGACCAGATGAGAACGGCGCCTTCGACGGCGAAACAGAACGTGATCCATTTTCCGTTGAGGCGGATCGGAATCGCCATCGTGGCGAAGGTGAGGCCCATTCCCGCATAGAGATAGCGCGCAAGCGAACCGGCCTTTTCCCTGGCGTCCGGCACGACGCGTGCGACGGCGATGTGTCCGGCGGCGAGCGCGAGGATCAGCATCGTAAAGGGCCAGCGGTCGTCGGGCCAGAAGAGTGCGTAGAGCGCACCGACGTAGGCGAACGCGTTGACGGTCGTCACGAGAATGTCGATCTCGTTCATCGCGCCTTCCTTCATGGCGCGAAGGGCCGGCAAGGCAGCGAAGAGTAAGAAGAACAGTGTGGCGAATAAGACCGTGCGTTCGAGCGGATGGCTTGCAGCGCGGTGATAAAACTCGGTGTACCAGCCCCAATAATAAATTTCGGTTGCGATGAAGGAGATCGGCGCGAGGGAATACCAATTTTTGCGCTCGCCCATGACGAGCATGCCCGCGCCAAGAATCAATAGATAAGTAAAAAGAACGACCTGCTGGTCTTTGCCGGTACTGACGAGAATGGGAGTGAGGTAACCGCCGATAAGACAGAGGACGGCGATGCGTTGCGAATCGCGGCCAAGAGCGATGGCGGCCATTGCGGAGGTGATCAGGATCATGCCGAAGAAGCCGACGTCGCGTGAATACAGCGTGTAGTAGCTGCACCCGGCCCAGACGGATAGGAAGAGTGTCGCTTCGCCGAGGGCAACGATCCCTTCCGAAAAATACGAATAGCCGCGACTGAGTAGCCAACTGCTCCAGGGCATCATCGCCGCGCCGAGAAGAATGCCAATCGCGACACGGCCCGACGGCCCGATCCAATTGTTGTCGAATGCGAATTTCAGGGCGAAGGAAAAGCCGATTAGAAGCGCGATGATGGCTATGCGATTAAACCAGCGGCCCGCGATGACCGTTTCGAGATCGCTGGAGTCGGAATCCTTCGAAAGCGATGTGTGCAACGGTGGAGGGGCGAAGCCGGACAGGGGTTGCGGCGGCGGAGGGGTGGTCAGATGAGGCAAGGCCGTTCGAGCAGGAGGCGCGGCGGTTGGCAGCGGCGGGAGTGTCACCGGTTTTGGTTCGGCTTGCGAGGGAGCGACCGGGGCGGAAGGGCCTGCAATTCCCAATTTTTCAAGTTTTGCGAGCCGCTGCTCGAGGGCGTAAAGCCGTGCGGTCAAATCCTGGGGGTTTGGCTGGTGGCGCTCCCGTTCGAGGCGGCTGACGCGGGAGAAGGCAATGATGCCGAGGATCGGTCCCACGATGACTAGAAGGACCAGCACAATCGCCAGCAGGATGAGGGGTGCTTCCATGGACTGGGCGTCTGGCAGGGGATTAAACCATACCAACTCAGCGGATACAACAGGACTGGGCCCTCGCCCACGGGACGGATGAGTAGGGAAGCAGGCGGCCAAAAAGTGAAAAAAGACTGTACGTAAGGACAGGTTTTGCATAGTGAGGACAGCAAAGAAAGTGCGAATCAAAATGAGACGCGACGTTCGATATCAAGCTATTTATTTTCAACGGTTTAGCAGGGACAATTTTTCACAGGGCAGGTACTAGGCGACTGGTTTATGGCCCAAAATGTGCCCTCTGTACTATCGCGTTTGCTTCGAGACCCCTGTCTAATGGGACAGGTAAGGCGACTGGAACTTAGTACAGTCGGCCGCATCTAACGAAGTGGAAATGACGCACAGAAACGGTAGGGGGTAGGGAGTCACTACCCAAGCGTTGGGAAAGGGACCATTGCAATGGACCGGGGCGAATTGAGGAACGGAATGAAGACACAAGACCAGGGGCGTAAGTGGATGTGGGGGCTGTTGGGGGCGATCGCGCTTTTCCAGATGTACTTTGTGCGGGAATTGCTGGCGGCCTTGGCTTTGTTCGCGGTGGTGTTCGCGGTAATCGCGACATTCGCAGTAGCAGCCTATTTGGCGCAGAAGAGCTGGGAATTGGCAGTGGCCCGCGTTGCCGAGAGCGACCATCCGGCAGTGCATTTGGCCCGCCGGAGCGTGAATACGGTGGAAGGCTTTGCGCGGCGCGGAGTGGTGGCTGCCGGTGAACTGGCACGCCGTCCACTGCAGCGGCCCGCGTCGAGCAACCCGCTGAGCAAGGCGGCTTAAGAGTTTCTGGCTACGGCCGGAGCACACTGGGAGAGAAGGTTCCTCTTGCCTCCTTCAGGAGGGAACCCAACTCCCTGAGAAGTTGATCGAAAGAAAAAGGCCAACCGTCCTGAGAGAGCGGTTGGCCTTCTTCTTTTGCGATTGAAATTCCCCGCGCTGTTAACCTACATCGAACGCAACGCCGACGCGACTGGAACGCCCGCGGCGCGAATTGCGGGCAGCAAGCCTCCAACCACGCCCATGACTAACGCGAAGACGACTCCCCGCGCCAGCAAATCCGGCGTGATGGTGAAGGCGAATGCCACGTGGGAAAAGGTCTGCAAGTTCATTGCGCCGGTGGTGATGCCGTTGACAGGCCACACAGCCAGACATCCGAGTACACCGCCGACAAACGAAATCAGCAAAGCCTCGACCATAAACGAAAAAACCACCGCTACTCCGGAGAAGCCGAGGGCGCGCATCGTGCCGATCTCGCGGCCACGTTCGGCCACGGCGGAATACATTGTGTTGAGCGCTCCGAAGACAGCGCCAATGGCCATCACCGCCGCAACCAGCCCGCCCAGGATCGTGATGAGAGAAGTGAGGCGGCCGGATTGTTTGGTGTAGTAATCGATCTCGCGCGTGACGTCAACATTTAGACGCGGATCTTTGGTTAACGCGTCACGCACCTGTTGGAGCGAATTCGGCGAGTCGAGATGCACGGTCACGGATTGAAAGAAACTGTCACCGCGGCCATAGGCTGGTCCGAGGAGTTTTGCGTCCGCCCAGACCTCTGAGTCAAATGAGGTGCTGCCGGCATCGAATATGCCAACCACTTTCCATTTTACTGTGCCGAGAGGGATGGCGTTGCCGATAGTCAGGCCGGTATAGCTCTTGGTTGCGTTTTTTCCGACGACAACTTCGGCGAGCCCCGGCGTGAACATTCTTCCTTCTGCGATTTTGATGCGTCGGCGGATTTCGAGGACGTTTTTCGAAACGCCGCGAATTTGCACGTTGGCGTCTGTGCCGGTCGAAATCAGGGGAATCGGAGCGACAATGACGATTTCCGGAGTAACCAGCGGGCCTTCCGAGCCGCGGGCGATGCCCGGCGCGTCTTGCGCGATTTTCACGGCGTCGAGAGAAACGCCGCCGGTAAGTTCAGAAGTCGCGCCTGCGCGCATGATGATGGCGTTGTCGTCGGAGCCAGAAGAGACAAGCGTGGCTTTAAAGCCGCGCGCCAGGGACAGCATGGCGACGAATACGCCGACCGTGCCAGCGATGCCAAGAACCGCGACAATTGCCGACGTCCAGCGAGCAGTGACGCTGCGAAAGTTGTAGACCAGAGGTATCGCCATCTCAGACTCTCCTCAGCGCATCCACCACGCGCAGCCGCAGCGCTCCAATGCCGGGCAATAAGCCGCTCACCCCGCCGACCAAAAGCGCGAAGAGGAGTCCTGTGCCGAGTATCGGTACAGACAGCAGCAGGGAGGGCAGAAGACCGCGCAAGGCGGTTCCGACAACGGGAATGACCAGCATTGCCAGACCGAGGCCCAACAAACCGCCGAATAGCGCAATCACGAGAGATTCCGCCAGCACAAAAGACATTACGGCGCGGCCGGAGAAGCCGATCGCTTTCAAAACGGCGAGTTCACCGCTTCGTTCGCGCACGGAAATCGCCATGGTATTTCCGGTGACGAGCAACAGCGTGAAGAAAACCACGCTGCCGATGGCCAGGATCAGGAACTCGATATTTCCGAGCTGCTTTGCAAATCCAGCCTGGAAAGCGGATTCCGTTTCCGTCTTGGTTTCATTGGATGAGTTCGCGAATTGGGTATCAATCGTCTTTGCGACGCGAACTGAGTCGTCGGGGCTGTCCAGCTTGATTACATACCAGCCCGCGGTGCTCTTCATCACGGAAGGAACGTTCTCATCGAAATATTTCCACTGCAGCCAGAATTGGGTTTCGTCGCCGCCCTCTTTCTGGCTTGCGTAGATGCCGTCGAGATTGAATTCCCACGTCTTCGTAGTGCCATAGAGGGCATTCTTGATCGGGATACGGTCGCCGACTTTCCAACCAAAACGCTTTGCAAGCGTGGCGCCTGCGACTGCGCCCTGTTGATCCTTGACGAAAGTGTTCCACTGGGCGTCGGGCACAACAAATTCGGTCATCACCTTGCGCTGGTTTTCCACGTCAATCACAAATTGCGGAAAGAAATTTCTTTCGTCCTGATATACGCCACCGAACCAATGATTGTGAGTCACGGCTTTGACGCCCGGAATCGCGCGAATTTTGTCGTCGTAGGAAAGTGGCAGCACGTTGATGAGCCCAATGCGATTAATGGTCACCAGGCGGTCGGCGCCTGCGAGCTCCGTTCCCCGGCTGAATGCACTCTTGACGACACCAAGAAGCGTGAAAAGAAACAGCGCCACCGCGAACGAGCCGATTGTCAAAATCAGGCGGACCTTTTTGCGAGTGAGATTAGCCCAAATCAAACGGCTGAATTTCATGCGACACCTCCTGCCATTGCGGCTTCGCGATTCGCAGACCCTTCTACGAGCACGCCCTTCTCAAGATGGAGCGTCGTGTGGGCGCGCGCGGCGACGACCGGATCGTGCGTAACCATCAGTACGGTTTTTCCGTGCTTGGCGACAAGTTCTTCGACTAACGCCATGATTTCCGTCGCGCTCTTGCGGTCGAGGTCTCCGGTCGGCTCGTCGCAGAGAAGGAACGTAGGGTCGGAGACGATGGCGCGCGCGATGGTCACGCGCTGCTCCTGTCCACCAGAAAGTTGCCGCGGGTAGTGATGCATGCGGTCGGCGAGGCCAACGACGCTAAGCGCGGTCTCGACGTGTTTGCGGCGGTCCGCCGAGGAAAGTTTTGTAAGCAGCAGCGGCAGTTCCACGTTTTGAAATGCCGTGAGCACAGGAATCAGGTTGTACATCTGAAAAATGAAGCCGACGTGGCGCGCACGCCATTGCGTCAACTTGCTCGCGGACATATGCGTGATTTCATCGCCGTCGACGGAGATGGTGCCAGAGGTCGGCACGTCCAGCCCGCCCATTAAATTGAGTAATGTCGTTTTGCCCGAGCCGCTCGGGCCCATGAACGCGACGAAGTCGCCCTTCTCGACGTCCAGATTCAAGCCCTGTAGCACTTGAATGCTTTCGCCGCCGCGCTTGTACGTCTTGTTCAGGCCGCGCACCTGAATCAGACTATTCGCTCCACCTTTTCCATCCACACGAATCATCGGTTGCTCCTAAGGTTGTTTAATTTCCACGCCTTGACCGTCTTTCAAAGTCTCCGGGCCTTTCACGACGAGTGCGTCGCCGGGATTCACGCCCGCGAGCACGTCCACATCCGTCCCACGTTCCGCACCGAGTGTGACGGCGCGGCGCTCCACGGCTTCGTTTTTCACCAGCAGCACGTACCGCCCGTCGCCTTCTTTGCGCACCGCACTCAGCGGAATGATGGCCTTCGCGAGGACAGCGTTCGGATCTTTTTTCTTCGGAGTTTCGTCTTCGAGGAACGCCACTTTCACACCCATGTCCGGCAAAATCTTGTCGTCCAGCTTGTCAAACGAGATGCGCACCTTCACGGTGGCTTTTTGCCGGTCCGCGCTGGGAATGACGGTGCGCACGTGCGCCAAATATTTATCTTTGTCGTCGGGATACGCGTCCAGCCGCGCCTCCACTTTCTGATGTTCTTTCACCTTGGCGATGTACGCCTCGTTGACGTCCACTTCAATTTCGTTGGACTTCATGTCCACGATCGTCGCGATGCCGGTGCGCGTAAAGCCACCGCCTGCGGAAATGGGCGACACCATCTCGCCGATTTGCGCGTCTTTCGAAACAATCCGGCCCGCGAACGGCGCGCGAATCGTGCAGTTCTCTACCGCCTGTTGTGCTTCGGCGATGCGCGCTTCCGCTCCCAGCACTTGTTGTTTGGTCAACGCAATCTTTGCCTTCAAGCTGTCCACCGACGCCTTCGCGTTGTCGAGTGCCTCTTCCGTCTGCACTTTCGCATCAACCAAGCCCTGGGTGCGCTTCAATTGAATTTCCGCCAGCCGAAGTTGCACCTGCTGGTCCGCAATACCTGCGGCTGCCGACTCTCTGTCGGCTTTGGAGGAGGAAAGCGCCTTCTGCACGTCCGAATCGTCCAGAGTGGTGAGTAGCTGGCCTTCCTTGACGTTATTGCCTTCGTCGAAGAAAACGCCGGTAACCCTGCCCGTGATTTTCGCAGCCACTGTCGCCCGTCGCCTCGGTGTGACATAGCCGCTCGCGTTCAACGCCGTTACTTGGTCCGAGCCGCCCGCCGCCCGCGCCGTGGTGACTTCCACCTGCGGCTTGCGCCCGCGCAATGCCAAAACTCCGCCGCCCAGCAAAACAAGGGCGCCAATTAGCGCCGATATATACGCCAGCACCTTTCCGGCCGTGCCTTTTGTGCGTGCAGAATCGTGTATTTTTAGGGAAGACAAGTCTGCGGCCGGCATGCCTGGCGTGGTACTCCTCTTGAGTTAGTTTGGTCCGAGACGGGGTCGGAAATACGGCTAACGGGGGTAGCGGTAGAGGCCCGTCGCTAAATCGATCCCCCTTACTATACGCGAAAGCCGCAAATTTTCTATCACTCTGTCGCTCCCTCGAACTGCGAAATCGGCCAACCACATCCATTTACCGGCGAACGGCGCTCCGCGTCGCCCAGGCGGCTAGAGAGGGCGCCGCCAGCCAGGATGCTCGAAAATCTTGACGCGGGATGGCTTCATGCTGGTACGCTCTCCGCCCGGGAGACTACACATGTCGCTGTCCGTCAGATGCTGCGTTTTGTTTACCGTTTCATCCGCCTTCATCGGCGGCCTTGCCCAGGCTCAGCAGAAGTCGGCCTCCGCCGCGGCGGAAAAAACCACCGCGATTCGAGCAGGCCATTTGATCGACGGCAAAGCCGACAAAGCGCTCGACAACGTTCTCATCCTTATCAAAGGCGACACCATCGTCTCGGTGACGCCTAACGGCACGCCGCCAGCCGGAGCCGAAGTCATTGACCTCTCCAAAGCCACGATTCTCCCCGGATTCATTGATACCCACACCCATGTCCTGCTGAACGGCGACATCACCGCCGAGGACTACGACAAGCAACTACTGAAGGATTCCATTCCGTACCGCGCGATTCTCGGGGCGCGCAACGCACGAATCGCTCTCGAAAACGGTTTTACTTCGATCCGCGACCTTGAAACCGAAGGCGCCATGTATGCCGACACCGACGTGAAGAAGGCGATCGCGAACGGCGAAGTCCCCGGCCCGCGCATGCAGGTTGCGACGCGCGCGATGACGCCCACTGGCATGTACGGCCCTTTTGGCTACTCCTGGGAACTAAGCATTCCGCAGGGCGTTCAATACGCCGACGGCGTGGATGGCGTCCGCAAAGCCGTGCGCGAACAGATCATGTATGGCGCGGACTGGATTAAGTATTACTCGGACCGGAAATATCACTTCGAGGCGGATGGCGTGCTGCACAGCATGGTCAATTTCACGGACGAAGAAGCGAAAGCTATCGTCGACGAGACGCATCGCCTCGGCAAAAAAGTGGCCGCGCACGCAATCGGCAGCGACGGTATCGCCGCCGCGCTGCGCGCAGGAGTGGACACTATCGAACACGGCGACGGCCTCACCGAACCGGAAATGGACGAAATGGTGAAGCGCGGGATCTACTGGGTGCCGACGATTGTTGTCGGCGCGTACGTTGCGCCCGGTCGCGGCGGCAACTGGACAAAAATGGTGGACCTCGAGAAGGCGGCATTTCAGAAAGCCACCAAGAAGGGCGTGAAAATAGCGCTGGGTACCGATGCCGGCGGATTCGACTGGAAAGAACTCAACGCCGCGCGGGAATTTCAATATTACGCGGACTACGGCATGTCGCCGATGCAGGCAATTCGCACGGGAACTTCGGTGGCTGCGGAATTATTGGGCTGGCAGGAAAAGTTGGGCACGGTGGAAGCCGGCAAGTGGGCGGATATCGTCGCGGTCTCGGGCGATCCGCTCAAAGACATCACCGAATTGCAGCACGTCAAATTTGTGATGAAAGCGGGAGTCGTCTACAAAAACGACATTCACTAGATTCTGTTTCGCTGAATTCGTTAGAACTTCGGTGGCAGGAACTTGCTCGGGTCGGGCAACATGCCTTCCTTCGTTGCTTTGGAATGATCTTCCACCGCCCCGACAGCGGCCACCAGGCAGGAGTAGAAGAACGCGCGGAAGCTTTGCCGGAATTCTTCGGTAATTTTTTCGCCCACGCGGCCGACCTCTTCTTCGAGCGTCTGCCTCCGCGCGTCGCACGTCGCTTGATGCTGCGCTTCGAGTGAAGCCAGTCCGGATGTGATTCGTTGCGACGTATCGGACATCGTCATCGCCGCGTGTGTGTCGCTCTGCCGCCGGAATTCGCCGAACGCCTGCCGCGCCGCGCTTTCCACCGCCGCGAGCGCTTCGGCCGACTTTGCTTCCATGTGCGCCGTCGTCTCTCGCGCAATGTTTCGCGATTCTTCGAGCAGTCGCACCAGATGATGGTCCGTCGTCTGCGCCGCCTGCGAATGGAACTCTTCCGCCGCCTTCAGCCGGGTCTGCTCTATGTGGGACTTCAGCAGAGGCTCCAGTTCCCGTGCCGCGCGCTCGGCCACGGCTTTTGCCTCTTCCAGATCGCGCCGCGCCGCCGTCGTGTGCTTTTCCACGCGTTCTAGAATTTCTTCCGCGCGCATGCGGTATCCATCAAGCTCCGCTTCCCAGCGCACACGTACGTCTTCTATTCTTTCCTCGAGCCGCTCCAGTAATTCGCTGCGCGTCGCATGCAGCAAAGTATTCCTTTGCTGCGTCGACGCTTCTTCGACTTGCACGATGCTTCCTTGCCGCGTCTCTTCAATCGAGGCCATCGCCTGCCGCATCGCCGGGTCGAGCAATTTATCCAACGCCTCGCGGACGGCCGTTTCCGCGGCTTGCTGCATTTTGCCGCGCATCACCCGTACCAGTTGATCCTGTGTCAGGACGAGGCGGCCAGGCTTCGGCACAACTTGAGGGGAGGGAAGTGCCGCTTCGGATTGTTTCATTTCACCGTTTGTTTCGGCTTGTTGTTGCTCTTCTTCAAATTCCGCGCGCTGTGGCTTCGGCATTTCCACCAGAACGGATGATCGCGCCGGCCCCGTCGCCGCAGCTGTTTCGCCGTTTCCTCGGAATCCGCGGTCGAGTGGAGTCAGCCAATCCTCCGGCGGCGCCGGCACGCTCCAGATATTGCCCGGTGTTTCCAACTCCACTCCGATGTGATGCAATTCGCGCGCGCTCTGCGGCACATGCACGGACTTCACTTGCGCTTTCACGCTCGTCGAAATTTCGCCCAGCGCCGCCTCGCCAAGCTGCAGCGTAATCCAGCTTCCAACATGTAAATCGTGGCGCGAAGGGTACCGGCAGCCGTGCAGGTTGATACTGATCGCGGACGTGCGCTCAAGAAAATCTTGGCCGTTGGAATCGCGGCCGGAAATGAAAATCGGAATCAACCGTTCGATGCGCGTGCTGCGGCGCAACTCAATTCCTGAATGGACGCTGGCCGGCGTCCCAAAAAAAGCTTGGCTCAAGTTTCCGCTCCGCCTCTACGGATGGGGCTCATAAGCAAGAACGCGGACGCGCGCAATCACCTGCCGCGATTGCTCTGCGGCGCACCCTGGCATATTCCGGGCACATTCGTGCGAAGAGGCTGTGGAACGCCAAAAGTATATAAACTCAGCCTCGCGTGCGCAATGCACAGGTTGGGATTATTGGGCCTGCTCACGTCCGGCGCCGAATGGCTGCCCTCTCAGAAGAATACAGCGCCGCCGTCCACGTTTATCGCCTGTCCCGTGATCGCGCTGGCTTGCTCGGAACATAGAAAGAGAGCCACCCGCGCAATTTCGTTCGCTGTCTGTCCACGGCCCTGCAGGATCGACTCGAGAAAACCCGCGAGCTGGTCCTTCTCACTTACATTCAATTTTCGCGCCAGCTCCGCGCCCAAGTCCTTTGACATCACGGTTTCCGTCACAGGCCCCGGGCAAATCGCATTGACGCGTACTCCTTTACGCGCAGCTTCCGCCGCGTTTACGCGCGTCAATCCGAGCATTCCCGCTTTCGCCGCCGCATATGCCGATCCCCATCCGTACGCAGCCTTCGCCGAAATGCTGGAAATATTCAGAATCGCACCGCTCATTCGTGCATACATTCCTGGAAGAACAAGCTGGCTGAGCAAGAATGCCGCGCGCAAGTGTACGTTAATCACTCGCTCAAATTCTTCCAGCGGATATTCTTCCACGGGCAGCACCGGCCCGTAGTGCCCGGCGTTATTCACCAATATATCCACGCGCCCGAACTTCTCTTCGACGGCTTTTGCAAGGGTTCGGCAATCCTTTACCTGGCCGAGGTCCGCAGCTACGAATGCCCCCGTCCCGCCCGCGGCGGTAATCTCCGCCACCGTCGCCGCCAGCTCAGCCTCCGACCGCGCCGTCAAAAACACAACCGCGCCTTCCGAGGCAAACAATTTCGCAATCGCGCGCCCAATCCCGCGGCCCGAACCCGTAATCAATGCAACTTTATTTTGTAGAAGCATCGGCCAAAGGTAGCACAGCCTGTCCTGGCTGTGCTCGGTGTAAGCCCGGTCTCGACGCAAACCGGACAAGAAGGAATTTCCGTGCCACCAGAAACATCTCTAGGCGCTTGCCGGCGGACCGCCTGTCTGTTTGGTCAGCTCCGTCAACCCGAACGCCCGCAAAACCTGCTGCTGTACTTCGTCGGTCAATTTGTTTATCTCCACCACGCCCGGCCCTCCCGACCCGATCCGGTAACGCAATTGCCTTTTTCCAAACGGCGTCTGAGCAATCTGCAGAGCAGCATCGGCCACTTCGTTGGCATCGCCCGCGATGGTGGCAACCATGTTGTGCATTTTCTCGGGAACCGCCGCCATGCCTCTGTATGAGGCAAGCCGCGACGCGTCGTCCCCGCGGTCGATCTTTCCAAAAATCTCGGTCTTGTACGCGCCTGGCTCCAGGCTCACGCAATCGATTCCGCATTCAGCCAGTTCGTAGCGATACGCTTCGGTCATCGCCTCCAGCGCAAACTTCGAGGCGTTATAAATTCCGAAGGATGGAAACACCACTCGGCCCGCGCCACTGCTGATCTGCATCACCAGTCCGCTCTTTTGTTTGTGCATCTGCGGCAACGCCGCCCGCATGGTGCGTTGGACGCCAAACACGTTCGTGTCAAAAATCTTTTTTGCCTGCTCGACGGTGATGGTTTCCATCAGGCCCACGTAAGCAAACCCCGCGTTGTTGATTAACACGTCGATCTGCCCGGCCTTGCCGACGACGCCTGCAATGCACGCGTTTACTGACGGCTCGTCCGTCACATCCATTTCCATCACTTCAATCGGCAGCGCGTTCTGTGCCGCAACCGTGCGCAAATTCTCCGCCGGCTTCGCATTTTTGCCGTTTATACCGCGCATCGTGGCAAAAACGGAGTACCCATTCCGCGCAAATGTTTCCGCGAAGAGCCTGCCAAACCCGCTGCTCGATCCGGTAATCACTACCACCGGTAGATTCACATTCATTGCTTATCCCTCCACAGGCAGCTGGTCGAAATCGTCGATAGTTGCGTGTTGCGTTGTTGCCGGCCGCGGTGTGCCGGGTCGCAGCATCCACGCCGTCTGCATTCCCGCCTGTCGCGCCGCATCCAGTTCTGCATCCACATCCGACACAAACAAAATCGCCGCGCAATCCACACCGAGAGCCGCGGCGATTGCGGTGTAACTCGCTCGTTCACGTTTTGGCCCGGTCGTCGTGTCGAAATACGCGTCAATGTATTTCGTCAAGTCTCCTGCTTTTGAGTAGCCGAACAAAAGCTGTTGCGCCTGGATGCTCCCGGAAGAAAAAATCGCAATCCGTTTTCCCGCTGCGCTCCATCGCTCAAACGCCCGCGGCACATCATCATAAACATCACCGCGCAGCTCACCTCCGCGAAAACCTTCTTCCCAAATTTTCCCCTGCAATGTTTTCAATGGAGTTGTCTTGCGGTCCAGCGCAATTAAGTGCCGTACGTACTTCGCCGCGGTTACAACTTCTTCTTCCGCCGTTCCGCGCATCCAAATGCCCAACTGAGGGTCCTTCGCCGCATCCGCAGCCTGCTCCGCGCGAAGCTCGCTCACCAGTCGTTTAATTTCCGGATCGGCCGCGTGCCGCTGCAAAAAAACCTCCACATGCGCACTCGCGAAAGGGAAGAGCGTGTTGTAAACAAATTCGACGGAACTTGTCGTTCCTTCGATGTCCAGCAGGAGGCAACCGATGGGGGAACTGGTAGGCAAGAACGGCAATCTCAGCTCAAATTCGCCCGGCCGGGAAAATAATTCGCCCCGAAACACACAGGCTCATATCCGCGATCAACGCCACTTTCTGTGTAGTGCGGCGTCCACCCGCTCGTATCTTGAAACAAGCGAATCGCACGAATTCGCCGCTCTTCGCACAAATCGAACCAGTGCCACGTTCCGCGCGGCACGCGTAACAAATCCCCCGCTTCGACCGTAATCGAAACCACTTTTCCTTCGCGCGGATGAATGTGAAAAATTCCCCGGCCCTCAATGATGAACCGCACTTCATCTTCATCGTGCCAGTGCTCGCTATTGAAGCGGTTCAGCATCGCGTCGAGCCCCGGCGTCTGCGGCGTCACGTCGATCACGTCCGCCGTCACGTAGCCGCCCAGGGCCTTGAGCCGGTCAATTTCCGGCGCGTACGCCGCCAGAATTTCTGCCGTCGAAGCGCCGGCCGCGAGTTCGTGCGCAGGTTTCCAGCGCTCGTAGTCGATCCCCATCGACGCCAACCGCGCGCGCACTTCCTCGAACTCGCTCAGTGTTTTCTTTTCGTCCGGAATGTTCAGCGTCGCCATGAAACTCACCTGCATCAGTTGAATGTCAGCCCAAAATCCTGCGCAGACTCAATCCTTCTGCTATTCCTCCATGCTCCGCCAACTCGCGTCGTCCTACTACCTCCAGCAAAAACTCAAAAATCTCCACATGCCGACGCGCCTGCGCTGCGTCTTCGCCCCAAGTATATAACCCATGCCCACGCAGCAGGAACCCATGCGGCCGCGGATCCTGCTTCAGCAGCGCCTCGACTTCTTTTGCCAGCGCAGGAATATCTTGCGAGTTTTCAAAAATAGGAATCCATTCCTGGTGCGTGTGCGATTTCACGCCTTCCAGTCCTTTCAACATTTCGTAGCCGCCGATTGCCATGCTCTTCTTCGCTGCATGCCGGTCGGAAAGAATCGTGCTCCACACCGAATGCGTATGCAAAACGCAACCCGCCCCGCGCGATCGAGCTACCGCCACATGCAGCAGCGATTCGGCCGACGGCCGCCCGTCGCCGCGCAAAGTATTCCCGCGGTCGTCAATTTCCAGAAAATGTTTCTTATTGAGTTGCGCTTTGTCCACGCCGGATGAAGTGACCAGCAGCCGCAGCGGCTTGTCTTTCAAGACTGCGCTGTAATTCCCGCTCGTTCCCAGCGCCCAGCCCCGCGCATGAAACGCCCTGCCGGTTTCCGCCAGCTCTACGGCAAGTTTCTTCGGGTCTGCCTGTCTTTTCTTTGCCACGCGAATCGGCTCCGTCTTCCGAAGCCGATTATCTCACGCCTTTACTGCTTCAATTACGCTCAGCGGCGACTTCGTCTGCACAATTTGTGTCACGCGGAATCCCGCGCCCGCAAACAACGCGCGGTACTCTTCCTCCGTACGCTCTTTTCCGCCCGGCATCAGCAGCATTTCCAAATCCAGCCATTTGCCGACACTCGGCGCGTTTCCTGGAGCGATTACGCCTTCCAGCAAAATCACGCGCGCATCCGCCGGAGACGCCCTGTGAATGTTCTTCAAGATCGTTGTCGCCTTCGCGTCATCCCAATCGTGAATGATGTGCTTCATTATGTACGCGTCAGCTTGCGGCACTTCCTTGAAAAAGTCGCCCGTACAAACGCTGCAACGCCCCGTCAGTCCCAGCGACTCAATCCGGGGCTTGGCCCCATTCACCACGTGCTCCAGGTCGAAAAGCTTTCCGCGAATTTCTGGATGTTTCACCAGAATTTCCGTCAGCACCTTGCCATGTCCTCCGGCAATATCAATCAGCGTCTTCCCATTCAAATAGCTGAAGTCGTATGCCTCCAGCGCCGCCGGAATCACCACGGCACTGAAATCCGTCATCGCATCGTTGAAAATGTCGCCGGTTACGTTGTGCTTCTCGAAATATTCGAAGACGGAAACGTTGTGGACCTTTTCCACCACCGTTTCGCCCGTCTTCAGCGCGTGCATCATTTCCGGGGCAAGTTCGAAGTGAATCCGCGTCGCCAGGAAGAGCACCATGTTGCGCATCGATCCCTTCGCATCGCGGCGAAGTAAATCCGCCGCAGGCGTCAGCGCAAATGTTTTCGGCCCTTGCTCCTCAAAAACCCCCGCGGTCGCGAGCGCGCGCAGCACGCGATAGAGTGGTTCCTCTTTGACGCCGCTTTCCGAGGCAAGCTGCGCCACACTTTTCGGCCCATCCTTCAACTTGTCCGCAATTTCGAGTTCCGCCACGCAGCCCAGCGCCGCCGTAGTCATGAACCCAAGCCCCATCTGGAACAACTGCTCTACCGGTTGTGGTCCTTGGTGCTGTGTCGAAGGGTTCCGATTTCCTTGGCTTACCGTTGGCGCAGAACTCATCATTCATCTCCCTGGTCACACAATTTAAATTCACCCGCCCACGCAAGAAACTCGCCTTATTTGGCCGTTAGTTTGTCAGGAATTCCGTAAAACCGCGAAGGACGGTGCTGTCTGTATATCAGATTCAGGCGCGCGCCGGAAGCGTGGCCGAAAAGTAACGGGGCCGGACTTTTGTCCGGCCCCGTCGTTTCAGGCACTTTCAGATAATCCCGCTGCTAATTCTACGGCTTTAAATCCCGCAACATTCTCTTCACGCCCGAATTCACGTGATTTTGATCCAACCCGTTCCAATCCAGCGGTTTTTCATACGTCGCGCGAAACGCCATCTTGTCGTCTCCGCGCCGCACCAAATCGAAAATAATCGTGCCTTCTCTGTAGCGGTACGTGCGCACCGCGTAACCCGTCGGTCCCCAATATCCCCAGGACTGCCAGCATCCATAATATCCGCACACGAGCACCGGTTGATCCACCGGCACCGCCACGCGCCCGCGATGGCTCTCGATTCCAACCTGGTAATCCACCAGGAAATCCGCCGCGCCCGGATCGGTCACTTGCGTCAACCCTTTCGCCGTCAACGTCTGCTCAATCGCGATCCGCGTCCGCTGATGCACCAGATCTTTTGACGGGTCGCTGTACCGAGGAAATTCCCGCTGCGACCTTTCCCGCGGACCAATCACGTCCCGCGAAATCACTTTTCGCCCGCCTTCCGCACGAGCCTCTTGCCGCTGCGTAGGCTGTGGCCGCCACGCCCACGTCATTCCGCGCTGAACCCGCACGCTCGGATCGCGGTCCACCACTACATGCTCATCGCAACCCGCCAGCACCGCGACGCACGCCAGCGCCACAACCCCCAGCAGGCCTCCGCGGCCCCGTGCCAATCCCATAGTTCTCATCGCAAGCCTCTCCACTTCCTTTAAACACAGCTCCCGCCAAAAAGTTTTGCTGCGATTTTCCCTCGCCCGGCGTGTTCCGGCAGTACAATACGCCCGTTCCAAACGTCCCTTTCTTTGGCTCAAAGTTTCCTCCGCTTTCGGGAAACTCTTTGGCCGCCTTTTTCGTACTTCACTCGGGAGTCTTCGATGGAATTGAAAATTACCGGTCTGTCCAAGACCTACGCGAACGGCGTTAAGGCGTTGGACAATGTGTCCCTCACCATTCCGCTCGGCATGTACGGCTTGCTTGGGCCCAACGGTGCCGGAAAGTCGACCTTGATGCGAACGCTTGCCACGTTGCAAGAGCCGGACAGCGGCTCCGCCGCGCTCGGCGACCTCGATATCCTCAAGCAGAAAGAAGAGCTCCGCCGTCGCCTCGGCTACTTACCGCAGGATTTTGGCGTCTATCCGCGCATCTCTGCCGAAGACATGCTCAATCACATTGCCGTCCTCAAAGGCGTCACGAACGGTGGCGAACGCAAGGATCTGGTTCGGGCGATGCTGCGTCGCTGCAATCTCGAGGATGTCCGCAAGAAGGCGCTTTCCGGCTTTTCCGGTGGCATGCGCCAGCGCTTCGGCATCGCGCAAGCTCTCCTCGGCAATCCGAAGTTGCTCATCGTGGATGAGCCCACGGCGGGCCTCGATCCTGGCGAGCGCAATCGTTTCTACAACCTCCTCGCCGAAATCGGCGAAGGCGTCATCGTCATTCTCTCCACGCACATCGTCGAAGACGTGATGGACCTTTGCACCAACATGGCCATCATTCACAAAGGAAAAGTTCTGTATCAAGGCCGCCCCGACGCTGCCATCGCGCAGCTTTCCGGAAAAGTTTGGCAACGCTCCATCGAAAAAACGGAGCTTCCCGCCTACGAAAAAAACTATCGCATTATTTCGAACCGCCTCGTCAGCGGTCGCCCCTCGCTCCATGTCTATAGCGAGCAACCCCTCGACGCCGGCTTCTCCACAAATCCACCCGACCTCGAAGATGTCTTCTTCAGCAAGATCCAGGGCTGGAGCTGACACGCACATGCTCTGGCAAATCTTTTCCTTCGAAGTCCGCTACTGGCTCCGCTCCTGGATGCTATGGATTTTTTTCCTCCTCATCGCCACTATGGTCTTCTTTGCCACGGCCACCGACTACGTTACCCTCGGCGACGCGCTCACCAATACCTACCGCAACGCGCCTTTCGTCATTCAAAACTACTATTCGTTCATGGGCCTTTTCGCCATTTTGATGGCCACGGCCTTCGTCAACTCCGCCGCCGCGCGCGACTTCAATTTCAACACGCATCAGATCATCTTCTCGACGCCCATGCGCCGCTTCGATTTCCTTGTCGGTCGCTTCCTTGGCGCAACCATCGTTTCCTTCATTCCGATCCTCGGTGTTTCTGCGGGCGTTCTACTTGCCAAACTCATGCCGTGGATCGTTCCCGAACGCTGGGGCCCGGTCCTCTGGAAATCCCACCTCAACGGCGTTCTCGTCTTCGCAATTCCCAACGCGTTCATCATCGCGTCGATTCTCTTCGCCATCGCCGTTCTCGCGCGTAACGAAATCGCCTCTTTCGTCGGCGCCATCGCTCTGCTGGTCGCATACATCGCCACTGACGGCCTCCTGCAGAACGTCGAGCGCCAAAAAATCGGCGCCATCCTCGATCCTTTCGGCATCCGCACTTACGCTTACATCACGCGCTACTGGACCGTCGCCGACAAAAACACGCTTTCCGCCGATTACTCCGGCTACATGCTGTGGAATCGCCTGCTCTGGATCGCCGTTGCCCTCGCGTTCTTCGCCTTTGCCTACTACCGCTTCAGCTTCACCGAACGCAAAAAGAAATCTCGTGCCGAATCCGCCGAACCTTCCGCCACTCCCATCACCGCCGAATCGCTGCCCAAAGTCACTTTTCACGACGCGCCCTTTGCCAAGTACCGCGCCGCCGTCAGCATCCATTTCTGGGGCGTCGCCAAGAGCACCGTTTTCATCGTCATTCTGCTTCTCGCACTCAGCAACTGTGTTCCTGCGCTCGCTTTCAATGCGTCGCAGCTCTACGGCAACAAAACTTTTCCCGTCACCTATTGGGTCCTCGAAATCATCGCCGGTACGTTCTACATGTTTCTCGTCGCCATCATCACGTATTTCGCGGGCCTCCTCGTGTGGAAAGACCGCGACACCGGCATGGACGAAATCGTTGATTCCCAGCCGTCGCCCGAGTGGGTTTCCTACGCCTCGCGCCTCACGGCGCTACTCGGCCTCGTGGCCATCATCCTCGCCGTCGTCATGACTGCTGGCATCGTCGTGCAAGCTGCACTCGGCTACCACCGCTTCCAACTCGTGCTCTACCTCAACGAACTTTTCCTACACAACGGCTCGCTTTTCTTTTTTCTCGCCGTTCTCGCGTTTTTCATTCATGTTCTTTCGCCCAACAAATATCTCGGCTATTTCTTTTACATCGCGTTTCTTCTCGCTAATCTTTTCATCTGGCGTCCGCTCAACGTCGCCACCAACCTCATCAAATTCGCGAATCGCCCCCGCATCATTTATTCCGATTTTTACCGCGACGCTCCCTATCGCGCAGCCTGGAACTGGTATGCCGCATATTGGCTACTTTTCTGTGCGCTCCTCGCCATCGCTAGCGTCATGTTCTGGCCCCGCGGCAAGCAAGCCAAATGGAGGGAACGCGCCGCCAACGCCCGCCTCCGCTTCTCTGGCGCGTGGCCCGTTCTGTTCGGCCTCTGTTTTCTGGCGTTTGGTTCTGTCGGCGCGTGGGCCTACTACAACACGAAAGTCGTCAATCATTACGTCGGCCCCAAAGATCTGCTCCGTCTCCAGGCCGACTACGAAAAAACCTACAAGCCGCTCGAAAAAACTCCCATGCCGCGCCTCCGCAGCCTCCAGTACAACATCGAAATTTTCCCTGCCGAGCGCAACATGGTCATGCAAGGCGACGCCGTCATCCAAAATCCGTACCCCACGCCCGTCGAAGAGATCCATTTCACCCTCAATCGCCAATATCAAACCACCGTCGAAATCCCGGGTGCCAGTCTTGCCAAAGACGACAAGCGACTCGACTACCAAATTTATAAATTCTCTCCGCCGCTCGCGCCAAGCGAAACACGCACCGTCCACTTCATCGTGAAAACAAAAACCCGCGGCTTCGAAAACGAAGTCAGCGATCTCGCCGTCGTCCAGAACGGCACCTTCTTCAACAATCAAATCGGTCCCGTCATCGGCTACTCGGCGCAAAACGAACTTACCGATCCCGCCGACCGCAAGAAATACGGCCTCGGCGAACAAGTCCTCATGCCGCCGCTTGAACGCAATTGCACCGCCGGTTGCATGGACAACTACGGCAGCGGCCACGCCGATTGGATCGACGTCGAAACCACCATCGGCACTTCCGCCGACCAAATCGCCATCGCGCCCGGTTCGCTCCTCAACGAATGGCAGAAAGACGGTCGCCGCTATTTCCACTACAAACTCGATCATCCCTCGCTCGACTTCTATTCCTTCATCTCCGCGCGCTACGAAGTCGCCCGCGAAGACTGGAACGGCATCAAGATCGAGGTCTACTACCTGAAAGAACATCCGTGGAACGTTCCGCGCATGCTCAAGTCCGTCGAAAAATCTCTCGACTATTGCACCAAGAATTTCGGCCCGTACTATCACAAGGAAGCACGCATCATCGAATTTCCGCGCGTCGCCACGTTCGCGCAGGCTTTCCCCGGAACCATGCCGTATTCCGAATCCATCGGCTTCGTCGCCAATTTCGACGATCCCGAGGACATCGACATGGTCTATTACATCGTCGCTCACGAAATGGCGCATCAATGGTGGGCGCACCAGGTCATTGGCGCGAACATGCAGGGCGCCACGCTTCTTTCTGAAACCATGGCGCAATATTCTGCGCTCATGATCATGGAAAAAGAGTATGGCCGCGACATCATGCGCAAATTCCTGCGCTTCGAAATGGATCGCTATCTCGCTGCGCGCGGCCGCGAACTCCACAAAGAACAGCCGTTGCTAACTGTCGAAGCCCAGCAAGGTTACGTCCACTACCGCAAAGGCAGCGTCGCCGTGTACTACCTGAAAGAAATGATCGGTGAAGAAGCCTTCAATCGCGCATTGCGCCGCATCGTCCTGCAATACGCCTACGCCCAGCCGCCGTATCCAACTTCCTGGACCCTCGTCGACGAACTAAAAAAAGAAACGCCGCCTGAATATCAGTACCTGCTGAAGGATCTCTTCGAAGACATCACGATCTTTTCTAATCGCACGCTTGAAGCCTCCGCCGAAAAGCGTCCCGACGGCAAGTACGACATCAAACTCGACATCGAAACTCACAAATACAAAGCCGACGACAAGGGCAACGAAACCGAAGTTCCGCTAAATGACTGGATCGAAGTCGGCGCCTTCGCCAAACCCGAAAAAGGGAAGAAGTACGGCAAGACGCTTTATCGCCAGCGCTTGCATCTCGCGACCGCGAAATCCACGCAGACATTCACCGTCGACGAGCTCCCAGACCAGGCTGGCGTCGATCCATTCCTTCTCCTGATCGATCGCATCCCCGACGACAACACCAAAAAGCCTGCGCTGGTCACAACAAACGCCGCCGCCCACTAGCTTCAATTGTTTACACTGGTTTTGCTGGGGCCGACTTTCCGAAGCCGGCCTTCCTCGTAGCACAGGCTTCGGCCTGTGCTCATACGATCCATTTCGAAGTGCGAATCGACGCCGGACCGCGGCCTTCAATTCGTCTGCCGTTCTGCTCTGCTAGTTCACTTTCACGCTGCGCCCCAATCCTCCGGCGGAAACTCCACCGGCCAAAAGTGCGGCGACGGTTCCTTAAACTCAAACCCCACCGCGGTAAATCCGCCCGGCGGGTTCTCCACTCGCACCACGCGCGCCGCTGCCTTCTTTCCCGATCGCGGATGCATCAGCTCAATCGGCTGCCCCGGCATCACTTCCATTTGCAATTTCAGCAAACCGCCGTGCGCATTCACGACCATCGTCTGCGTTTCTTCCCGCATCGCTTCGTGCCAACGTCTCCGTCATCACCACAATGGGAATCTGCAGCATCACGCGTTCACTGCGCCTGCGGTTTGCGCCTTCGGAAGGGGACATTTTCCTCTCATTTCGCGCCGGATCCCGGGAGAGGCCGGGCTGGTGTTGGGTCGCGGCGACGTTCAACCTGACTGAGTGAATTGTCCTACTTTTTATTTAAAAAAAGTGAATTCATCGCCGCGCGAGTTCTTAATCGCTGCCACTTGGGAACTTTTCATTCCTGCCCGCGTAACACCATTTGCCAGCCGACGTCCAACGTGACAAGGAGCGAACAGATGCGACATTTCCTCGCCATTCTTCTTGCGTCCATCGCTACTGCACAAGCCCACGCACAAGCCGTGGCGATGAAAGAGTATCCGCCGCCTGGCAAGCTGGTCGACATTGGCGGCCGTAAGCTGCACCTCTTTTGCGAAGGAAAGGGAGGTCCCACCGTCATTTTAATGGCGGGCGGCGGCGCGTTCTCTATTGATTGGGCTCTTGTTCAACCGAAAGTTGCCAAGGACACGAGAGTGTGCTCTTACGATCGAGCCGGACTAGCCTGGAGCGATCCGGGGCCCGTGGACGAAACTGTCGAGCAAACCGTTTCCGATTTACACGCACTTCTCAAAACCGCTGATGAACGAGGTCCATTTCTCTTGGTCGGTGCCTCTGTCGGAGGCATTTACATCCAGGCATACCAGCGAGCATTTCCTGAAGAAGTCGCTGGTCTCGTTTTCACGAACAGCAGCAATCGGATCGGCAGACTCGTGAACGGCAAACCGCGCCTAATTTGGGAACTCACGGAGCAACAAATTCGCTCCACCTTCCCGCTGGCTGCTTCAGACAAAGGGCCTGCCCCAACCACTGAAGACGACCCCTTCGGTCGGCTGCCTCCAGCTTTGCGTTCTGCCCGCCTGTGGCTCGATTACAAACTCTGGCAAAAATGGGAACCAACGAAGGAAACGCCCGACTCTACCTTGTCCTGGCGGAAAGAGTTTCTAACGGAATTTGCAGAGGCGGATACAGGCAAAAAGCCTCTTGGGGCGCTTCCTGTTGTTGTAATTTCCAGCGAGCCGCCCGCGAACAAATCACAGCGCCATACCCGCGACGAGGCTGCCCCACGTCTCGATTTCCTTAGCTCCAACACTATTCACGTTACTGCGGCCGGCAGCGGACACGAGATTCATCTATATCAACCGGATGTTGTCACCAAGGTGCTGCTCGATGCCGTTTTGGCAATTCGCACTGGAAAATCGCTCACCCACCCCTAGAGCAAATCACGCGCAAGAAGCAATCTTGAAGGACCACCGAAACCGTCACAGCGACGGGAATTCCTGTGCCTCAAATGCCGCCCGTAAGGTATGATAGAGTTTTGATAAATCATTGACTTAGGAAGAAGATGCCGACAGAAACCAACGGAAAAGTACTCTTGCGCGTCCGCCCCCGCGGCTTTTGCGCCGGCGTGGTCCGCGCCGTGGACATCGTCGAATTGGCCCTCGAAGCCTACGGCAATCCCGTCTACGTTCATCACGAAATCGTCCACAATACCTATGTCGTCGAACAGCTCCGCCGCCGTGGCGCCATTTTCGTCGAAACCATCGAAGAAGTTCCCCATGGCGCCGTTCTCGTCTTCAGCGCCCACGGTGTTCCTCCGACCGTTCGTGACGAAGCCAAAGCCCGCAGTCTCAAAGTCATTGATGCCACCTGCCCCCTCGTCACCAAAGTCCATTTCGAAGCCCTCAAATTCGCTCGTGAAGACCGCACCATCATCCTCATCGGCCACAAGGACCACCAGGAAATTATCGGCACCTCCGGCGAAGCGCCGGACCGCACTATCGTCGTCGACTCGGTCGAGGCCGTAAACAAACTCGAAGTGCACAATCCCGATAAGCTCGCGTTCCTCACCCAGACCACTTTGAGCCTCTACGACACCCAGGAAATCGTCGCGCGCCTGCGCCAGAAATTCCCGAAAATCGTCGGCCCAAAAAGCGACGACATCTGCTACGCCACGCAAAATCGCCAGGACGCCGTCGAACAAGTTGCCAAGGACGTCGACCTCATTCTCGTTGTTGGCTCGCAGAACTCTTCCAATTCGAATCGCCTCGTCGAAGTTGCCGAGCGTCACGGCGTCAAAGCCACTCTGATTGACTCCGCCATGGATATCGATCCCAAGTGGCTTGAAGGAGTAAGAAGCGTCGGCCTCACTGCCGGTGCCTCTGCTCCCGAAGTTTTGGTCGAGCAGGTCAGCCAGCGCCTCGCCGAACACGGTTTCACGGACCAGCGGGATCTCGACCTGATTCGTGAAGATGTCCGCTTCACGCTGCCTCCGGAGCTAGCCACCATCGCGCCTGCTCCGCGCCGCTGACCGGGTTTTGTAGGGGCCGCTTTCTGAAGCGGGCCGTTGGTGATGTGCGAAAGAGTTTCTGTAACTGTTGTCGGCAACAGGGGATCATCCGGCCGCGGTCCCGGGCCTGGTAACGCAAACTTCAGGAGAGACTCTTGGCGGTCAAAATAGCCCGTCAGCAGAAGAAGATTGCCTTGATTGGCGCGCCCTCCAGCGCAGCCGCATTCTTGCCGGGCAGTGAAAAAGCTCCCGCCGCTTTGCGCGCTGCTGGTCTCGTCGAGCGGCTGCAATCCGCTGGTTTCGAAGTCGTCGACCACGGCGATTGCGCTCCACGCATGTTCGCTGAAGATGACGAACATCGCCGCGCACGCAACGTAAATGAAATTGTCGCCGGCCTCACCGATCTCAAGGCGCGCGCCGAAGTCGCCGTAAAGAGCGGCGCTCTCGTCCTCGTCCTCGGCGGCGATTGCGCCCAAACTATCGGCCTTCTCACCGCCGCCCGCCGTTACTACAAACATCTCCATCTTCTTTGGATGGATCGCGACGCCGATTTGAATACGCCGGCTTCGACTCCTTCCGGTCGTATTGACGGCATGGTCGTCGCAGGCATCATTGGCAAAGGCGCGCCCGAACTCGTCCGCTTCTGGGGTGAACCTCCGCTCGTCCGCGAGCCTGACATTTACCTCTTTGGCATCGAGCGTCTCGACCCGCCCGAGCAGGAATTTCTCGCGAAATCACCGATGCGCCACATTCTGGCCGCCGACATCCAGCGCAAATCCGCCCCCGCCGCCGCGAAGGACGTCCTTACCCATCTTCACGCCGATTCGCGAGAATACGTCGTCCATCTCGACACCGATCTTATTTCGAACGCCGAGTTTCCCGCCGTCAACGTCCCCGCCGAAGGCGGCATGCCTCTCGCCGATGTCCGCGCTGCGCTTGCCGAAGCAGCCCGCAGCACCTACCTCATCGGTCTAACCATTACCCAGTACAACCCCGACAAAGACCCCGACTCCTCCGCCGCCAAGAAGCTCATCGACCTCCTTGTAGACTCCCTCTCCGTCCGGCTGGAAGCGTCGGCGCAAATTTCGACCGAGCAAGAAGTTCAACCGCCGTCGGGCGAACCTTCTGCTGCCCCTGAGTAGCTTTCACGAAGTTCGGCGCTAGCCCTCTTGCGGCGAATGTCGCTCCTCTCATTCCCCGTCCATGTAACGGTTCTGTTCGCTCCCGCACTACTCACCACGCCCTCCACTTCCAGCGATCGCTCAAATCTGTGTCATGACAATGGGGGGAGACGGAGCTTTTCTTGAGCTTGCCACGACCATTGACTAGTTCGTTGAACGGTTTTGACCGCAGCCATCTTCCCCGCGAGAATCGCTCTCTTCTCGACCGATTCTCGTCCAGGTTAGGGTAACGGCGGTATGAAACGAGGCGGTTTGCTTCTCGCCGCGCTGCTCTTTGTTGGGAGTGTGCTCCGCATTGGAGTTTCTGCTCCCACCCCTTCGCTCGGTCGGCAACAAGCTTCCGCCGGCTCCTCACTTAAGCGCCCTCAGCCCAAAGCCAAATCCGCCGTTTCTCAAGTCACTGCGCGGACCGGCTTTCCAGCGGACATCGAGCGTACTATTCGCGAATCATTCGGTACGCTCGATGGAGAGAAGGAATCTACCGCGGATGCACTTTCAAAGGCTTGGGGCGTTCCGCTTCGTGCCCGTGCCCATTCGACGCATGTCATCGCCATCCTTCCCGACCCGGTTCACACGCAGCTCGCGCTCTTTTTCGACCGCAGCATCGAAGCTCTTCAAATTGCGGCCCAAAAACAGGGCTACGAATTCGATCGCGCAATTCTCCCGTGGGAGCATGGAGTTCACCCCGATTCTCCCGACCCCGATGTCCGCGCGCGGGACGTAGCTGCTCGATCGGAACGCGAAGCCAATCCCGGTCTGCTGATTTTTCGCAAGGTCGCTGTTACTGGCAGTGCTGGCGGCTCGTCAACGAGTAAGGGATCTTCACAATTGAATGTGTCCGCTGTTCCACCGGCTCTGTCCGGCGAGGAAGCGCCGCTCTTCGTTTGGGTGGTCGGCGAAGCGCCGACCAGCGGTCTGCGCAAATCGCAATTCGAACTGGCGCGCGGCATCGTCGCCAGCATTCGCTCCGCCGCTACATCGACCACTTCTCCTACTCCGCTCTTGATTCTTGGCCCTAGTTTTTCCGGCTCGCTTTCCTCGCTCCGCTTCGAACTGGCTCAAAATCCCGCTGAATTCACTTTCATCTACAGCGGCTCGGTGACCGGCTCTTCCGCTCAAACATTTGCTGTCAGTCTTCCGGGGCACGGGCAGTTCGCTTCCTTCGCTGAAAATGACGATTATGTGCTCGCGCAATTTATCGAATTCGCCTACAGCCGTGGTTACAAGCCGGACGAAATCGCCGTTCTCTCCGAGGACGAAACGGCCTATGGCACTGTGTCCGCTCCCAAAGCCTGCGAAGATTCCACCCGCGAGACCTCTGCTGCCAGCGTGAATTGCAAGCCCGCTCCGCCGCCGGTCCCTGACTCCTGTTCGTTCACCTGTGAAAAGCAATTGACCCGGAACGATTATCGCGATGTGCTTCGTCTTCACTTTCCCCGCGAAATCTCTCAGTTTCGTGCGGCGTATCAGCGGCAGAGCGCTGCTTCCGAACAATCCAAATCCAACACTCCGACGAGCACGGGGGTTTCCAACCTCCCGCTCGATCTCGCCGAAACCGGAGCCAACGACGACACTGTCGCTGCCTTCGCTCCTTCCCAATCCACTCTGTCTCAGGAAGCGGTGATGCTCGGTATCGTCAGCTCCTTGCAGAAACATCATTCCAAGTTCGTCGTCCTCCTCGCCACCGATCCGCTCGATGAACTTTTTCTCGCACGCTATTTGCGTGAATCGTACGGTCAGGGCAGGATCGTCGTCACCACTCCGGATCTCCTCAGCGCGCGCGAAGAAGATACCCTTCTTCACGGCGTCATCGGCCTGAATTCCTATCCGCTCCTTCCCGGCCTGAGCGATCGCTTGGACAAGCCCGCCGCCTTTTCTCCCACTTCTCACGAAGACAGGATTTTTGTCAGCAGCCTTACGGAAGGCACTTTTAATGCGATGGCAGGTTTGCTTTCGGCGGCAACGCTTTCCTCTCATCAATGGCCGGAGTATTGTTCAGATAGTTCCTCCGTTCCCGCCGCGCCTTATTCTGATTACGGCAGTCCGATACTTCGCACTTCCCAAAGCCACTTTCAACCTTCACTGAAACCGCTGCTGTGGCTTTCGCTGCTTGGCCGCGATGGCTTCTGGCCAATCGTTGGCATCACATCAGAAAAACTGACCGACGCGGACTCCGAACTTCCTGTCACGACTTTTTCTCCGAAGGATTCCTCGCAAAGTACGCTCAAAAATATTTCCGGACAAGCCTGGCCGCCCGAACCGGAACCGATGCACACGCCCGGTGCGTGGCGCATCGCGTATTACATCTGCCTGCTGATCATGGTTGTGCACACCTGGTTCAGTGCCAAGGGCACGATTTTTTCGGACTCCGAATCCATGGCGCAATTCGCGCGCGCCACTCCTCCGCACCGCGTCCAAGATGAAGGCGGTACTCGCGGCGCGATTATTCTCGCTTTGGGAGCGCTGTGTCTCACGGCTGCGTTTGTGCTTGTCATGTGCACGCGTATCCTGCTGGGGACGTGGACGGGCGGCACGTTTTGGGCGCTCCTGCTCTGGATGCCGCTTCCGCTTTTCACGTTGGCCACTGCGTGGGATTTAAAGAAATGGCGCCACGCGCCAAACGTGGGCGCAATTTTTTCCTGGCTCGTTTTCCTTCAAACGATTGTTCAGATTCTTCTCGTTGTCGCTCCCATCGATTTTCTTCGTTACCATCGCGTGTATTGGTCCACGCGAATTTTGCATTATGGCTCTGGTGTTTCGCCCGTACTTCCGGTTTTGTTGCTAGCCGCCGCATTTTATTGGTGGTTCTGGATGAGTCTCCGCGGCGTGTCGCTGGTCGACCTTCGCCGCCCACGTTTGCCCCGGCTAACGGATTTGCCCGACGATGCATTCCGCATCTCCGATACCGAGGCGGAACGCCTGCGGCAAACCGCTTATCCGCTCACTTCTTCCGCTTGGCAAATCGCTCCGCTGATTGCCTTGGCCGCGATTCTCTTTACGCTGCTCGACTATGGACATCCGCTGCAAACGATTGAAGGGCGCGCGTTCGACTGGGGCTTCACAACGATTCTCGCCCTCTTGACTTGGATTTTCCTCGCTACCCTTCTCAAGCTTGTTCGCACTTGGCTCGAAACTCAGCAAATCCTTTCCGGCCTCGATCGCAAAGCGATTCGCGAGGCGTTCTCGCGGTTGAAAGGATTTTCGTGGAAGCCGATCTGGAATCCGGGCGGCAGCACTCTGCGCGAATCCTATCGCGTGCTATCTCGCGCGCTGGAAAATCTCGACCGCCTGCATGCGGCGCTGCATTCGGGAGTCGCCGGCGAGTGCCTGGCAAAAGACGACCCAATTCACCGCGCGATCCGCAAGGCTTTGGAAAAGCGAGACAAGATTTCCGAAACCTATCGCAACCTGATGGGCACCGCTCCGCCGCTGAACGGCGCCGCTCAAAATAATGGCGGCGCGAGGAAGAAAAAATGGAACTGGCGTTCGCTCCTTTTTCTGAAGCACGACAAGAAAAAACAGGAAGCACTTGATTCCATGCTGCTCAGCGTCGAAGATCTCCAGCGTGCGATCGCCGAAGTGGCCGGAATTCTGATCAAGGAATTTCTCGCCGACTCCTGGAAAAATGCCGCGGGTCTCATTGCATCCAAAGATCCGCGAAAAGAAAAAGCCGTGCTGTCGCTTCCTGCGCTGCTCGCCGAAGAATACGTTTCCCTGGTCTACGTTAATTTCCTCGTCAGCGCGCTGCTGCGAATGAGAACGCTGGTTTATAGCGCGGTCGGAATGTATGTGCTGCTTTTGCTCTCCATTACCGTTTACCCCTTCGAGCCGCATCCGGCATTGCAGGCGATCTCTGTCGTGGCGCTGGTAGTGCTCGGGCTGGCCGTGGGATACGTTTACTCGCAGATGCATCGCGACGCGATTTTGAGCCGATTGACGGAAACAAGTGCAGGAGAACTTGGCTGGGATTTTTGGATCAAGTTTGTATCAGCCGGAGCGATTCCGGTTTTGAGCTTGCTGGCCTCACAGTTTCCTTCGATTAACAATGTGCTTTTTTCCTGGCTGGAGCCAGCGCTGCAAGCGCTCAAGTAGAGGGGTGTGCTATTGCGTTCCGTTTTTTTGTGTAACGGAGAAGGCCGAGCCAGGAGAGGTAAAGGCCGCCGTTGAAGATGTAGTGGTCGGCCTCGGAGTTGGAAACGGCGTGTTTGGTTTCTCCGGCGACGGCGTCCACGAATTCCTGCGCGGCGGCTTCTTCGGTTTTTCCCTCAGCCAGAAGATTTTTCACCATGGCGCTCCAGCTTGCGAGGCGTTCGCGATAACGCGCGATGTGCGCATTCGGATCGTTCGCGTAGCCGAAGTGCGTCAGAAACAATTTTGCGGGGCGCAGCGCGGCGATGGCGTCGAGCGAATGATTCCAGATTTCAATGTCGATATCGGGCGGTGGCGTGGCGGGCAAAATGAATTCGTCGCCTTCGACGCTGATTCCGCCGACGTCGCCGATAAAAGCGGTTCCGTCCTGCGCGTCCCAAAAAGTCAAATGATGCGAAGCATGGCCCGGTGTGTAGAGAATTTCAAAATCGCGTTTGCCGATGGTGACGGTTTCTCCGCCTTCGAGCGGACGTAAATTCTCTTCCGGCACCGGCAGCACGGATCCATAGAGGCGATCCATTTCCGCGCCGTAGAGGCGGCCCGCACTGGCGAGTAATTTGGAAGGATCGGCCATGTGTATAGCGCCAAATTCATGAACGAAGACGGCAAGTTGTGGATTTTCCTTGACGAGGGCGCCGACCGCGCCGGCGTGATCCAGATGGATGTGCGTGAGCAAAATCGCGTGAAGGTCCTCGACTCTTACGCCATGGCGATTCATTTCGGCGCGAAGTGTGTCGAGGGTGGAGGAAGGCCCGGGATCGATGAGCGCGTTGACGCCGTCCGACTGGACGAGGGCGGCGGCGATGGATTTTGGGCGGCCCATCCAGTTCACGTCAATCGTGACGTAGGGCGGCAGAGCGGAAGAGGTCATGAAAAAAGTTTATCTCACTTGCGGCGCTTCGTCTTTGCCGCTGGCGCCTTTCTTGTTGCGCGCGTGTAGCGAAGCGCAATGAGACCTCGCGAATAAGATTTATTGTCGATGAGATCGAATTCGCGCTGGGGAAAACCGCTGGGAAAAAGCGGAATGCCTTCGCCGATAAGAACCGGGACGACGCCGAGGTAAAGTTCGTCGACCAGGTCTTCTTTCAGAAAATCACGAATCAATTCGCCTCCGCCCATGAGCCAGATATGTTTGCCGGGGCTCTTGCGAATTTCGGCAATGACGGCGCCGGGCGAATCGTGCGTGACCAGGACGCCATTGCGCATGCCGGGCGGAAGCGTTTTCGAAAAGACGAAGTACTTGATGCCGCCGCCGAAAGAGCCTCCCATTTTCAATCCATCGTCGTGGGTTTTGCGGCCGAGGACGGCAGTGTCGATGGTTTTGAAGAAGGGGCCCATCGAATAGTCTTTGGGCATGAAGAGAAAATCGACGGAGCCGTCGGGGCGGGCGATGTAGCCGTCGAGACTGATGCCGAGGCCGAGGATGACTTTGCGGATTTCGCCCGTGGCGCTGTTCGCGGCGTCCTTTTTCGTCGCCTTCTTTACTGTCTTCTTCGCGGCCATGATGAATATTTGCCGATGCTGCAAGCACAGCTAGGAATGGCTGTGCCACAAAAGCGTTTATTTCAACGTGAGGTCTCCGGCGGTGACGTGGGCATAGAGCGTGTATTTGCCGGGGCCGGATTTGTGGAATGAGCGGAAGAGACCGCCGTGATCTTCGCCGAAGGGGCTGGCGGAAATATCGCCGGCCACGACAGATGCTTCGACGTGGGAATAGTCGGCGGGATTGCCAACGGAGATGGTGAGATCGCCGGCGTGGAGTTCGACGTCCTTGCTACCCGTGATGTTTTCGATGGTGACGTCGCCCGCGGGAATGCGCGCGTAGAGTTCGGAATTCCGCGGGATGCGGACTTCGATGTCGAGGTCATTGCGCGGACCACCGGAGACATGAAGTTCGGCGCTGCCAGACGAACTGGTGAAGCGATAACGAAGATCGTCGATTTTGTTTTTGTTCCTGCCGGAGATATCGACGGTGAGCTTTCCTTCGTCGCTGCCGACAATGCGGATGCCGCCGGAACGAATATGAAGCGCAATGCGGGCGCCAGAGGGAAGCTGCGCTTCAAAATGGGGGATGCCGCGTTCGGAGATTTCGGTTTTGTCGGCGGCGCCGGTCGAGACCGGAGCGAGAACCAGGGCCAAAGATGCCAAGGGTGAGAACAAGGATTTTGCGGAAAGACGATGCATAGGCACACCTCTTCTGCGCGCCCGGGTACGGCGCGCGTTGTTGAGTAAAGATACGCCCATAGGCTCGCGAATGTTCCATGACTTTGCTTTGAAGGCCCGTGGACTCTACCCCTTTGTTTTCATTACTTTACGCGAGTCCCGTTCGAACGCGCTTCCAACTCTCGTTTAATGTATTACTGCTTCATATATAGCGATATATAGTCTATACGGTGATGTTTCGTGAATCTCGCGCGCCGTACCCTCCCAAACCCTCTCCGCAGTTCTGCGCTTCTTCCCCTTGCTCTCCTCTTTCCTCTCAATGGCTTGCGCACTCTTCACACAAAAATGCCGGAGTGTCACCCGATCTCATATCGAATCGAGGAATCTTGGCCGACGACGCAGGCGTCGGCCTCTGTTCCAAGCACGCCGCCCCTCATTTCTCCTTTCGACCGAGCGCCAACTTCCTCCAGCGGCTCACTTCCGACTGCGACGAGTTCACAACCGGTGTGGAGTCCAAAACTCTCTCCCCGAACTTTACAAACTTCTCGCCGCCGCCGTCCTCGCCTACACCGCCAATCTTTTTCGCACCATTTCTACCGTTCACTCCGAACTTGACCCTGATTCCGACAAGCAACCCGTCAAAATTGACATCGACTTCGGCGACCTTCCTCGTCCCAATCGCGAAGGCCCAAAACGGATTGCCACGGAAGACCACAAAGAGTTATCAACATCCGCCGCGTCTAACGGCGAAGACTGGAAAGAATAGCGGAGGTGAGCGTGATGAAGAGAGTGTGCTGGAGCAAGCTAGCCCAAATCTTCCTAATGACCGCGAGCCTCGGCATATTTGCAACCGCGGCGAATGCGCAGGCGGCGCATGGAAAGGAATATTGGAGGGCGATAGCGGCGAAGAAGTATGAGGTTCCGGAGGGGGAGAAGGCGTTTGGGTTGGCGAAGGAGCTCAGTGGGTATTTGAAGTCGAGCGATGCGGAGTTGCGGGACGATTTGGCGTATTCGATTTTGGCGGAATGGATTCTGGAGAAGAATGCGTTCAGTGCGGACGAGTTGCTGGCACTGGAGGCGGAGTGGCGGGGAAACTTGAATGCGGGAATTGGAGAGAGTGGGACGGATTCGGTTTTTGGGCGATCGTTTTCGGCGTTGTGTCTGGCGGCGATTGCGGAGAGGGAGTTGAAGTCGCAATTTCTGGGGGAAGAGCGTTATCGAAAATTGCTGGAGGCGGCGCTGGAATATTTGAGGGACGAGAAAGATTTGCGCGGATTTGATGAGAAGAAAGGCTGGATTCACGCGACGGCACACACGGCGGATTTGATTGCAGCGCTGGCGCGGCATCCTTTGTTTACGGAAGCGGATCAGGCGAAGGTGCTGGAGGCGGCGGGAAAGCGAGTGGAGACGGCGCGAGTGATTTTTTCGTTCGGTGAGCAGGATCGATTGGCAAATGCTTTGGCAGCGATGGCGGGGCGGGCGGATTTTAATTTGGCGGGATTTGAATTGTGGGTGAACCGGATGGACAAGGCGGATTTTTCGATTTGGAGGGAGAGTCCGCCGAAGATAGATGGGTTACGGAGATTTGAGAATGATACATATTTGTTGAGTGCGTTTGTGGCGCGAGTGTCGTTGGGACAGATGACGAGCGGGGTGGAAGAAGCGAAGAAGGCGGCGTTGGGGGCGCTGAAGAGGCGGTAGGTTAGATTGGGCGGCGATGTTGAAGTTGAGGTCCTTCGCACATCTTCGTGGATGTTCAGGATGACAAGGTTTTTTACGACGCGAGCGATCTTGCCAGAGGACGAATCGACGTCGTAAGAGCACGGACTGAAGTCTGTGCTACTAGAAGAAGGCCGCCTGGGAAGGCGGCCCTTACGATGATCGCAGGCTGAAGCCTGCGCTACGAAGACTTGATGGTGCTGGAGGCGGCGTCCCAGGTGACGGCGACGTTGCCGCGGAAGCAGGACTCGTTGACCATGTGACACGCGAGCGCGGCGTTGTGGCCGAAGACGGCGTCTTCGGTGAGGGGCTTGCGCGACTTGACGGACGAGAAGTAGGTCCAGAGGTGAGGACGAACGTCGTCGAAGTCGTTGCCCCTAAAAACGTAGTTTTCGAACATAGGCTCTTTGCCGATTTCGGGGTCATGTTCCTTGTGCCACTGTTTTAGATACGCGTCGCGCAAGGCTTGCGGATAGCCGCTGGTGTAGTAGCTCGGTCCGGAATCATCGCCAGATTGCGGATAGTGGGCGAGGCCGAACTCGGTGACTTCGAGGACTCCTTTGGAGCCCTGGAAGCGATAGGTTTCTGGACCTTCGCAGCCGAGATTGAGGCGCAGGTAGACGGGCGCGCCTGCCGCTGCGGCGTATTCATAGAGGGCGGCCTGGACGTCGGGCATGTTGCGGCCATCGGGGAAGCGAATGATGGCGCCGAGGGCCATAACTTTCTTGGGCGGCTCGTTCCAGCCCATCATGTAGTTCATGCCGGAAACGAGGTGGACGAGAAGGTCGCCGGCAACGCCGGTGCCGTATTCCTTCCAGCAGCGCCAGCGCGCGAACCATTTGGGAGACATGTCCGGATCCCAGGGGCGAGTGGTGGCGCCGCTTTGCCAGGTGTCCCAATCGAAATTTGCGGGAGAGAGGCCCGGAGGCGGCGGATACTCCCACGCGCCGGTGGGATCGTTGCGGCCAAGCCAGCCTTCGACGAGGGTGAGCTTGCCGATGGCACCGGCGGCGATCATTTCTTTCGCTTTGGCGCAGATGACCGAGCTGACGCGCTGCGAACCGATTTGCACGATGCGGCCCGTCTTCTTTTGCGCTTCGACCATGGCCACGCCTTCGGCAGCGGTGTGCGACATGGGCTTTTCGCAATAGATGTCCTTTCCTGCGGCAGTGGCGTCAACGACGACGCGCTTGTGCCAGTGATCGGGAACGGCGGCGATGATGCAGTCGATGTCCTTGCGATCGAGGAGTTCCTGGTATTTGCGGGTGACGGGGAGATTGGGCTTACCGGTGATTTCGCGGGCCAGCTGATGGCGGCCATCCCAGAGGTCGGCGGCGCCGACACACTCGATGCCGGGAAGCGTGGTGGTGGCGGCGAGCAGGCCGGAACCTTGCATGCCGATGCCAATGATTCCGAAGCGCACTTGGTCACTCGGCGGGACGTACGTGGAGCGAGGCGGAATAGGATTGGGATCGGTGAGGAATTTTGGAGCGATGGTGGCGGCGCCGGCGAAACCGGCGGAGCGCTTTAGGAATTGACGGCGAGTGAAATCAGATTTCATTTTTCCCTCCGAAGAACGAGATGTCGAGAAAAACCAAAGACGAATTTCTGCTTGAAGCCAAAATCGAGGTCGAAACGGGCCGCTTCAGAAAGCGGCCCTACAACTACTTCAGAGGTTGAATGGCGACTTCTTTGAACATGACGATGTCGTTGTCGCTGTGATTCTGGAGGCCGAACCAGCCTTCGTCGGGGCGCGGGCCGTGCTCGGGTTCGAAATCGAATTTCTTTTCAGGAACGGGCTGGCCTTCGGTGTAGTCGGTGACTTTCACGCCGTTGAGGACGACAACGGTGTGCGGGCCGTCGAGCGTGATTTCCATGGTGTTCCATTCGGGACCGGGCTTGCCGGGTTTGGCGAGCGGCTTGGTGAGGGAATAGAGCGTTCCGGTGACGTGATATTCGTCTTCGTTGGAAGTTTCCGGATGATTGTCGATCTGAACTTCGTAACCGTAGTGGACGGGCATCCAGGGTTCGCGCGGTTCGATGGGAATGCGGATGTACACGCCGGAGTTGTCGTTGAAGTCGCGCATTTTGTAAACGACGCGGAGCTTGCATTTGCCGATTTTGCCGCCGGTCCAGTAGGTGAGGCCCATGCCGCCGTGAGTTTTCATGAGGCCCTCTTCGACGGTCATGCCGCCGGGGCCGACGTGTTTCCAGCCGGTGAGGTCTTTGCCGTTGAAGAGCTGTTTCCATTCGGAGTTCTGGGCTGGAGCGGCGAAGGCGTGAAGCAGAGCTAGGAACGACATCACTACGAGTGCCGAGATAGTTTTGCGCATACTGGTGGAGCCTCCTTCGTAAGAGCACAGCCAAGAGTGGCTGTGCTATCAAAGCGGCCGGCTTCGGAAAGCCGGCCCAACAACAGCACGCAGGCTGAAGCCTACGCTACCGGGTTAGTAATTCAGCTTGCTGAGAAAATCGTAGCTGGCCTTGATGCTGGCGAAGGCGTCCTTCGGATTGTCCTGCTCGACGAAGTAGTGCTGGATGCCAGCTTTTCCGGCGCTCGCGAAAAGATCTTTCCAGGGAATGACGCCGGAGCCGACGTCGGTGAGGAACTCCATTTGCCTGTCTGGACCGGTGGTCGGCGCATCTTCGGGCTTGGGAAGCTGCTTGATGTCCTTGACGTGGACGGCCGGGAAGCGGCCGGGATTCTGATTGAAATAATCGATGGGATTCTTGCCTGCGACGGTGATCCAGCAGAGGTCGAGTTCCATTTTGACGAGATTCTTGTCGCAGTTTTTCAGAAGGTAGTCGTAGGGAAGTCCGCCATTGAGAGATTTCGCGGCCTGAAATTCGAACGTATGGTTGTGATAGGCGAACTGGATGCCGGCCTTCTTGGCGGATTCGCCGCACTTGTTGAAGAGATCGGCGGCGCGCTTCCAACCGTCGTCGGAGTCGCGCTGAGAAGGCTCGATCCATGGATTGACGATGAGTTTGTGGCCGATAGTGTGAGCGGCGTCGAGGGCTTCGGGCCAGGTTTTTTCGAGAGTGGTGTAAGGGACGTGGCAGGAGGGAGCGACGAGGCCGTTTTTGTCGAGGATGGCGCGAATATCTTTCGGAGATTTATCGAAGTAGCCGGCAAATTCGACTTCCTTGTAACCGGTGGCGGCGACTTTTGCTACGGTGCCTTCGAAATCGGACTTCATGGCGTCGCGAACGGTGTACAGCTGAACGCCGATCGGGCGAACCATTTTTGGAATGCCTCCGGCAAAAGAAGTTTTTGCGGCCAGCGTTGCAGCGACGGATGTACCGATAAAGGTGCGGCGTTTCATGGGAGATCTCCTCGACAGTTAGCAGCGGTGGCTCGCTTTATGACCAGCAGTAAAACGATTGAAGAGCGAGCGGAGCGAGTATACCCCTCAAAATGCTTCGGGGCAGGCAAAAAAATGGGGCGACGCATGGAAAGAAGTGCGCCGCCCCGGGGTGGTCAGGGAGAAATCAGAATTGGAAGCGGAGGCCGAACTGCATGCGGCGGGCGAGGTGAGCGCCGCTAGCATGCAGGAAGTCTGCGGTTCCATCCATTCCGGAATTCACGCCGTTGTATTGCGTGTGGTTGAAGATGTTGAAATTCTCCCAGCGGAAATCAAGAGCACGGGTTTCTCCGAAGGAGAAGCGCTTGAAGAGGCCGAAGTCGAAGTTGATACGGCCAGGACCATAGAGCGTGTTGCGACCAACGTTTCCGAACGTCAGGCCGACAGGGATCGCATAGGCGTCCGGGTTGAAGAGAAGCGGCCCGCGGGTGCCTGGGACATTGGATGGATGGGAGCCGTGCGGGTCGCCGACGAGGTCTGGACGAGAACCCGTGCCGACGCCGTTGGCCACGCCAGCGGAATCGCCGAAGTCGGTGCCGTTGGTAACGCTGAACGGCGTGCCAGTCTGGGCGATGGTGATGCCGGAGAGTTGCCAGCCGCCGAGCAGCGTGTGGGTCAGGCCAGCCGCTTTGAAGAAGGGCAGACCGTAAACGTAGCTGATGGCGAGGTTGTGGCGAACGTCGAAGTTGGAGCTGGCGCGGTTCCGAGCCAGGTCGTAGGAGTCGACGAAGGCGCCGTCGAAGCGATCGGAGGAGCTGTCGATGGAGTGGCTGTAGGTGTAGGCGACGCTGAGTGTGAGGTCGCCAACGGTGCGATGCACGGAGGTTTGCAACGCGTGGTAGATGGAGTTCGCCTGGTCTTCGAGGCGAGTGATATTGCCGAAGCCGACGAGCGGACGGGACGGGTTCGGGTCGTCACCGCAGGCGATACCAAGGTTGGTGAGAGCCGTGCCGGTGATGGCGGTCCCGCCCTGTCCAACTGTGTGAGAGGCGCAGTCTCCAACGTACTGTACGCTGCCGTCGGGATTGTCGATTTCCGGCGTGATTGGCGCTCCGGCAGCGATGTACGGGTTGCCTGCGGCAGCGAGGGGCAAAACCTGGTTGAAGTTGCGTTGCTGAGAGAGGTGCGTGCCCTTGCTACCGACGTAGGAAACTGTGGCAACGATGTTGCCAGGCAGTTCCTTCTGAACGTCGAGGTGCCACTGTTGGACGTACGGCCAAATGACTTTGTCCGGAATGGACGTAACGGAAAGTGGGAACAGGACGCCGCCGCCGATGTTGCTATAACCGTTGATGTTGAACTGAGAGGCGTTGAGCGAGAACGGCGCAGAGCCCTCGAGCGATTCAGTGTTGGCCTCGTTGCCGTTGGTATGTTCGAAGAAGACGCCGTAACCGCCGCGGATGGCCATCTTGCCGTCACCCTTTGGATCCCAGGCGAAACCGATGCGCGGAGCGGGGTTGAAGAGATGGCCCTTCATGCAGCCTGCTAGGCTGTTGGAGCCGACCGTTGCGCCGGAGAACTGGCCGGTGACGAGGCTCGGGACGAGAGTCGCGCCGCCAGCGCCGCCGCATTGGACGATGCCGTTGAAGGGGTTGCCGGCGCCAGGAACGAAGGCGCCCTCCTGGCCGGTGACGGAGCCGTCATCGATAGCGGGCGACGCACCGTTCTGGAATGCGTTTGGATCGAAGCTGAAGGCGTGCTTGTAGCGTTCGCGATAAGTGCCATAGAGGCTCAAACGCAAGCCGAGGTTTAGAGTGAGTTTCTTGGTTACGCGCCAGTCGTCCTGGAAGTAGGGTTCGACGATGCGGTAGCGATTGTAGTATTTGGCTTGCAGATTGACCTGCGAGAACTCCGCAATGTTTCCCATGAGTAGGTCTGCAAAACCATTTCCTGTGCTGACGTTGTTGTTGCTCGAGTCGAACGTTAGAATCCCCTGGATGTAGGGAGAGTTTTGCTCGTTCTTTTGGGCGAAGGCTGCATAGAAGCCGAATTGCAGTGTGTGGTTGCGGATGATTTTGGTGACGGCATCGCGATAGGTGTATACGGGATTCGCGTTGTTCCAGGGGAAGTAGCCGGTGTCGGCGCTGAACCCGCCGCCGTAGGCCAAATTATTCCCCAAAGAGATAGCAGGAAGTTTTCCGCCTTGGCCATTATCAAAGAGGAGTCCCATCGGGAACGACGAAGGAAGCGGTGGGTTGTGAAGCGCCGTCAGGAAGATGTGGTCCGCGGTGTAGCTGGCGACGAATTCGTTGAGCAAGGTAGGAGTGATATTGGAATTCAGGCGGGCCACAAAGCTGCTGCCTGGGCCGACGAAGTTGGTGTTGATATCTTCGAAGCTGGTGCCGTTGCCCCACAGCGGGTTTTCCGTTTGCGTCTGCCATGAATCGTGAATGTAGCGGAAGGTCAGTCTGTGATTGTCATTGATGTTGTGATCCACGCGGATCAATTCTTCGCGCCATGTTTCGGGCAAGGAGACGGTCTGCACGACAGCGGGGATTGGACTGCCGTCACAAGTCGGGCAGTCAAATGTTCCGTTGGTGGTGTTCGCGTGAGGGATTAAGGCAAGCAAAGCCTGACCGACTGGATCGATCGTAACCGCGGATGGATCGGCAACATTCGGACAATCTACCGGGTCGTGGATACAAAGAGTGGAGAAATCCCCGTTGCGCTCCGCGTCGGACGGCACGTTTACGGCGCCAGTGGTGTGCGGATTCTTTTCGCGGCGCCATTCTTCGGAGAAGAAGAAGAAGGTTTTCTTTTTGCTGGAGTTGTAGTGGTCTGGAATGTAAACAGGCCCGCCGATGGTATAGCCGAAGTCGTGCTTTTTGTAAGGTGCTTTCTTTACGGTCGGGTCGGCGCCTTCTTCCCAAGACTTGGCGTTGAAGACTTCGTTGCGGAGGTATTCGAACGCGCTGCCGTGGAAGGAACTGCTGCCGGATTTGGTTTCGACCTCGACGGTGCCGGAACCGTTGCGGCCGTACTGCGCGCCGTAGTTGGAAGTAAGAACTTTGAATTCGGCGATGGCTTCGGGATTCGGGTAGACGTTGAGCGTGGAGTTGGAACCGTTGTCCATGTTGTCGCCGCCATCGAGTTCCCAGTTGTTGTACTCCGTGCGGCCGCCGTTCATGGAATAGGCAACGTTGCCGTAGACGCCGACTTTGGCGTCATCCTGCCCGGTCTGGCTGACGACGCCGGGGGCGAGATTGACGAGTTGCGTAAAGTTGCGGCCGTTGAGAACGAGGTTGTCAATCTGCTTGCCGGTGATGGTGCTGGTCAGATCGGACGAGGTTGTTTCGACCTGGGCTACGCTCTCGCCGGTGACGACGACTTCTTCGGTGATGGCGCCGACGTTCAAGGTGACGTCAATGCGGGCTTTTTCGCCGACGGTGAGAACGATTTTCTTGGCGGTGAATTTCTGGAATCCTTTTGCGGTGACGGTCATGTCGTACGAATCGCCCGGAAGGCCGGGGATGACGTACGCGCCGTCGCCGTTGGAGACGGTGGTGCGGGTAAGGCTGCCCGCGAGATTTTTGAGGCTGACTTCGGCGCCGGCGATGGCGGCTCCGGTTTTGTCGATGACAGTACCGCCTATGTAGCCGGTATCCTGGGCGTGCGAGAGAAGCGGGAAGCAGAGGATCGCCAGGAGCGCGAACAGGGCCGGGCGCCAGGCGAACTTCACAACATGGGAACGAATCGAGCGCGAACGAGATGCTTTCACGATGCAACCTCCAAAAAGATTGAATTCTTTGTCGAACGTGACTGAAGGCAAGAAGGCGGAGAAATGAGAGTGCAGACAGCAGATGACTGAATGCTCGCCACAGACCACCCCGTTAGGTCAGGGTTTGTAAGTACAAACCCCGAACCCCCCTGCCACTCGACTGAAACGCACCCGACTTTTTTAGCCCAGGGTTTGTAAGTACAAACCCCGAACCCCCGGCTATTAAAACGAGTTAATAAAGCAGATTCGTGCTTGTGTCAAGCAAGAATTTCAAGTTGCCGTCATTTTATAGCCGGGGGCCGGGTGTGACCATATCCATATTTAGCGATGTGCCGGAATCGGAAACGTTAACGGTGGAGCGAGATGTCTTGCAATTGGGAGAAGCGTGCCAGAAACTGACGATGATTTTTCGACTGCGGCGAAGGTGAGTTCGTGACGAATTGCGCGACAAGGCGTTGCGTATTGTGGCTGGCGATCGTGATGGCGGCGCTTCTGTCTGCGTTCAGTGCGGCAGGCCAGGGCAAAGATTTGCCGAAAGTGTTTGCGGCGGGGCAGGCCGAGTTGCAGCGAGGGGATCTGGATGCAGCCGAGCGCGACTTCAAGGCCGTGCTTGCCGCCGACCCGAAGGCCGGGCCCGCGTATACGAACCTCGGCGTGATTGCGATGCGGCGGAAGAAGTGGGACGAAGCGGTGCGCCTGCTAAGAAAGGCGGAGCGATTGCAGCCGAATGAAGCAGGCATCCGCTTGAACATCGGGCTTGTCGAGTATAACAGGGGAAATTATCCGGATGCGATCGGGCCGCTGGAGAGCGTGTTGAAGGAGCGGGCGGATTCGGCGCAAGCGCGCTATCTGCTGGGGCTGAGCTATTCGTTTGTGGAGCGGCATGCGGACGCGGTAAGGACGCTGGAGCCGCTGTGGCCGCAGTTCTCGAATCAGTTTGTCTATTTGTACGTGCTGGGCAATTCAGCGTTTTATGCAAAGGATGAAGCGACGGATGAGAAGGCGCTGGCGCGGCTGATTGAAGTGGGCGGCGATACGCCGCAGTTTCATTTGTTGATGGGGAAGGCGCTGCTCGCGCGGAGCGACGACAAGAAAGCGCTGGACGAACTGGAGAAGGCGGAAAAGGGCGATGCGAATTTGCCGTTTTTGCATTTCAATTTCGGATTTGCGTATCTGCATTTGCAGGACAAGGAGCGGGCGGAAAGGGAGTTTCGAAAGGACATTGCCGCGGCTCCGGATTTGCCGTACAGCCATGAACAGCTTGGGAAACTTTATTTGAATTCGGGGCAGGATGCGCGAGCGGTAGATGAATTTCGGGCGGCGCTGGCGATCGATCCGCGACTGCCGGAGTCGCGGCTGGAATTGGCGCGGTTGCTACATAGAGATGGGAAAGAGGCGGAAGCGTTGAAGGATTTGGATGTGGCGGAGAAGTATGCGCCGAACAGTCATAAGGTGCGGTTGTTGCGCGGGCAGGTTTTGTTGAAATTGGGGAGGACGGCGGAGGGGCGAGCGGAATTGGCGGAATCGAAGAGATTGTTTGATCAGGTTTTGGACAAAGATAAAGCGAGGATTGATGAGCAGCGGGTGCCAAATCCGGAGGTAGGGAAGGTGGAGTAGGTTGGAAGAGAACTTTAAGAACGGCGTGGACGGTTGATAGCGAAGAGAGGTTCCTTCACTCCGTAGCCCGGCGTGCGCCTTCTTTTGGGAAGTGGGCGCACGCAAGGAAAAGCCGGGCTACTCCGGTCGGAATGACAGGCTCTACGTGTTCGGCGAACAGGGTCGGAGTTAGGTGAGGGGCGGTGGTTGCCAGAGGCCACGGGCGAGTTCTAGGGATTCGGCTACGGAGAGCAAAAGTTCTTCGGAGAAGGGGCGGCCGATGAGCTGGATGCCGATGGGGAGACCGTCGGAGGATGTCGAGATGGGGATGGTGAGGCCGGGAAGTCCGGCAAGATTGAGCCATTGCGAGTGGCGCATGGTTTCGCGATAGCCGTTGGGAGATTTCCAAGTACCTTCGCCGTGGTGAAAAGCGGGCGTGAAGGAGACGGGCGACAAGAGAACGGGAACGTTTTCCATCGCCTTGAGGATGCGGGCGCGTTCGAAATCGCGCGCCGTGGATTTCGCGATGAAGTCAAGCAACGGAGTTGGTGACTCGAAACGCGCGGCGTTTATGTAATCCAGAAAAATTGGGCTGAGCTGCGATTCGTTTCCGACGATGGCCTGCTCAAAAAGCTGGCCGATTAACGTTCCGAAGAAAAACCACCAGAGGTCGAGGGCACGATCGAGGCTGTGCATTTGAAATGGCTCGACCTGGAAGCCGGACTGTTCGAGGAGTTTTGCGGCGCGGGAGACGGCGGCGAGGGATTCGGAAGTGACTGGGCTGACGGAGGAGGTATCGAGAATACCGATACGCGTGGAGCGTGCGAATTCAGCAGAGATTTCCTGGAGCGGTGCTCTGACAGTGAGCGCGTCGTTTGGATCGGGGCCGGCAAGAATGTTGAACAGCAAGCGAAGGTCAGCGACGGTGCGGGCCATGGGGCCGACGACGCCGATCCAGCCGTAAGAATTATTGCCTGGCGGAAAGTGTCCTGTGCTGGGGATGCGGCCTGGAGTGGGTTTGAGTCCACAGACGCCACAGAAGTGGGCGGGGACGCGAATGGAGCCGCCGCCGTCGCTGCCGACCCCGCCGAAAGAACAACCGGAGGCGATTGCGGCAGCTTCCCCGCCGCTGGAGCCGCCGCTCGAATGCGCCAGATTCCAGGGGTTGCTGGTGCGACCGGTGAGGCGATTGTCGGTTTCGTAGGCCATCAAGAATTCGGGAGTATTGGTGGTACCGACGAGAATTGCTCCTGCGGCGCGAAGACGATCGACGATGGTTGCGGAGCGACAGGGGATTTCATTGGCGCGCAGGAGCGAGCCTGCGGCGTTGGGCCAACCGGCGACGTCGAAGCAACTTTTCACCGTAAGTGGAATGCCGCAAAACGGACCGGGTGACGCGTTCCGCGCGAGTTGTTCGGTGGCGGAAAGGGCGGCGGCGCGCGCAGCCTCGGGGTCGATGTGAACGAAGGCGTTCAGCTCGGGTTGGAGCGATTCTATGCGGGAGAGATGGGAGTCGAGAAGTTCGAGAGGTGAGATTTGTTTGGTGCTGATCAGAGCAGAAACTTCGGCGATTGACGCGTAATGGAGAGAAGACATGTGAATTTTCGAGAGTAAGTGGTGGAGGAGACGGGCGTCAAGTTGGAGTGATTGAGTGGCGGGCGCGGATGAGGCTGTGACACAATCGGAGAGTTCCGCGCGAGGGTGAGAGCGCGGGGCGAACTCCGCGCAGACAAGGAAACACAGAATGATGGGGATGAAGCTTCGCCGTGCCGGCGTGATTTTGGCTGGGGCAGCATTGGCGGTGGTGTGCGTAAAGAGTGCGAGATTGCGCGCGGAGAATGGCGGGCGGCCGGCGAAAGCGATGCTCGCCGCGACAGAGCCCGTTGATCACAACGCGGCGGCGAAGCGAAACAGCGTGGGCGTGGCGTACATGGGGCAACAGCGGTTTGGCGACGCGCAGAAGGAGTTCGATGCGGCGCTGGCGGCGGACGGGAATTACGCGCTGGCGACATTGAATCTGGGAATTTCGCTGATGGCGCAGCAGAAATCGGAAGCGGCGCTCGCGGCGTTGACGCAGGCGACGGAGAAGCGGCCGAACGATCCGTTTGCCTGGTACAACCTTGGGCTGGCGCTGAAGGATACGGGCGAGCTGGAGAAATCGATTGCGGCGTTCGAACGCGTGACGAAGATCGCGCCCGCTGAGCCGGACGCGTTTTACTTTATCGGCTATCTGAATACGCAACTGCAGAAGTACGATGCGGCAATTTTGGCGTATCAGAAGGCGATTGCGATATTTCCGTTTCATGCTTCGGCGGAGTTTGGAGTTGCGCGAGCGTATCAAAGAAAAGGCGACGGAGATTCGGCGAGGGAGCATTTGCAGAAGTTTTCGAAGATTACGACGAATCATCTGGGAACGCCGTTCGGCGCGGGATACGGGGATCAAGGGAAATTCTCGCTGGCGGAGTATGCGCAGAACGGCGTTTTGACGGCGCCGGCGGCGATTCCGGTGAAATTTACGCAAGGTCCGGTTGCGGCGAGCGGCGGAGCGGCGTTTGGGCCGAGTACAGGGGCATGCTTTTTTGATTTTGACGGCGACGGGAAGCCGGATTTGTTTTTGGTGAGTGCAACGGAAGATGGGACGAGCCGGTTGTTGCGGAATCTGGGTGATGGAAAATTAGCGGATGTGACGCAGCAGGCCGGGCTGCAAGTTGTTGGCAAAGGAATGGGATGTGCCGCGGGCGATTTTGATAACGACGGGAAGACAGATTTGGCGGTTTGTTTTGCGGATGGCGTGAGGCTGTTTCGCAATGCGGGCGACGGGAAATTTGTGGATGTAACGCAGTCGGCGGGAATCAAACGCGAGAAGGGCTGCGTCGCGCTGACGTTTGTCGATTATGACCACGACGGCGATTTG
>Ga0247694_1000014_pt1 | contig 107897 bp, 84 predicted proteins | sample CNK35_metaG_FD_182736 | JGI IMG/M metagenome (GOLD analysis project Ga0247694, IMG submission 182736) | Soil microbial communities from Purdue University Martell Research Forest, Indiana, United States - CNK35 | ecosystem: Environmental > Terrestrial > Soil > Temperate forest > Bulk soil...
CTCATCGACCACATCGAAGAAATGACGCCGCTGGTTTACACGCCAACGGTTGCGACAGCGATTGAACAATTTAGCCACATCTATCGCAAGGCTCGCGGATTATTCATTCCCTACCCTCTGCGCGACTCAATCCCGCAGCTTCTGCGGAATCGCCCTAATAAGGATATTGACGTAATCGTGGTAACCGATGGCGAACGCATTCTGGGTATCGGTGATCAGGGCGCAGGCGGGCTTGGCATCTCTATCGGCAAGCTCTCGCTCTACACGGGCATTGGCGGCATTCGTCCGGAACGCACGTTACCGATCGTCTTGGACGTCGGCACGAACAACAAAGAACGGCTCAACGATCCGGAGTACCTCGGCTGGCGTCATGAACGCATTACGGGCCAAGCTTATTACGACTTCATCGATCAGTTCGTGCAAGCGGTCAAGCAGGAGCTGCCGGGAACATGTCTGCAATGGGAGGACTTCGCGACTCCGCACGCGCGGCCCATCCTCAATCGTTATCGCGACGAATTGTTGACCTTCAACGACGACATCCAGGTGACCGCAGCCATCGCACTAGGGGCAATTATTAGCGCGGTCAAGGTGGCTGGAAGAAGTTTGAAAGACCAGCAGATCGTCATGTTCGGGGCAGGTGGGACCGGAATCGGTGTCGCTGATGGCCTGCGCGCGGCAATGAAAGGGGAGGGATTGTCTGAAGACGAAGCGCGAAGCCGCTTCTGGGTCATTGACATAGATGGCCTGCTTCATTCAGGTCGAAAGAATCTTTCTCCTGAGCAAGCCGTTTACGCCCAGCCGGAGAACCGCGTTTCCGGATGGCCCCGCACTTCCAACGGGCACATCGGCCTGGCCGACGTGATCGGGAAGATCAATGCAACAACCCTGATCGGCTTCTCCACCGTTGGCGGTGCTTTCTCTGAGCCGATCGTTCGCGAAATGGCGCGAAAGGTCGAGCGGCCTATTATTTTTCCGCTCTCAAATCCCACCTCAAAATCCGAAGCAACGGCGGAGGATCTGATTCGTTGGACCGACGGACGCGCTCTGGTCGCGTCGGGCTCTCCATTTGCACCGGTCGACTACAACGGCCGCAAATTCACCGTCGCGCAATGCAACAACGTTCATATTTTTCCAGCAATGGGACTTGCCCTTGTCGCTTCCGGCGCTCGCCGGGTCACCGACGCAATGATGCAGGCTGCGGCTCGCGCGCTTGCCGCGAATTCGCCCGCTCTCAAAGATCCTACCGCGTCCCTGCTTTCTCCCCTGAAAGACAGCAGGCGGGTCGCGGTGGATATCGCGGTCGCGGTTGGCATTGAGGCTCAAAAAGGGGGCCTAGCTCCGAAGACTAGCGAAGACGAACTGCGCCAGCGCGTGCTGAAGGCGCAGTGGACACCAAGTTACGCAAATTTTTCCGAATAAGGAAAGAACTTCGATGAATACCCATTTCAAACGGTTTTCAGTTTTAGCCTTTGCGACCGCTGCAGGTTTTTTTCTGGCAGTGGTCGTGATGGTAAGTGCCCCGCTGCTTGCCTCCACCGCGAACTTTGCCGTTCCCGACGACACCGCCCTCCGAATTCGTTTGGACGATACGCTGACCAGCAATGATTCAGTGGTCGGCGATCCTTTCAGTGCGACGGTCGTTGACAAGGGTGATTACCAGAATGCGCGCGTATACGGTCACATTGCGAAAATTGACATGTCCGGAAAGATCAAAGGGCACACCAGCATGGTGCTTCGCTTCGACCGCCTGGTTATGTCCGACGGCCGGCGCGCTCCGATTCAGGCCGAAATCATTGAACTCTACCACGCACCTTCAGGCGAGAAGGTCGATGTAGAAGGTGCGATCGAATCCGGCGGCAGAGGCCGCAAGACCATCACGCACACGGCGATCGGGGCCGGTGCTGGCGCCTTGCTGGGCGGAATTTTCGGTGGAGGCAAGGCTGCCGGAATCGGATCCATCATTGGCGGCGTCGGCGGCCTGGGGACTACCGCATTTCATGGACATCAGAAGATTACGCTCAACAGTGGGCAGGAAATATTGATCCGCGTCACGGGCCGATGAATCACAGTTTGGCCTTGCGCCGTATCACGTCTGCAGGACTTAACTGAATGAATAGAGGATACGGTTTCTTAAAAAATCCGAGAGGAGAGTATTTGCCATGCGTGCAGTTCTGAATTTATCGTCACCAAGTCTAGGGAGAACCGCTCGCTATCTTAGCCTACTCGTCCTCTTTGCGACTGGCTCTGCTTCGGCGCAAACGACTACGGACCCTACACCCGCTTGCGCCAAGGTGTCCTCTAATTTTCCCGCAATGACCTTCGATGAGGACAACCGGTACCTTAGCAATCCTGACTGCCGGACTGAACTCTTTGACCGCGTGAAGTTCATCCCGCTCGGAGGCGGAGACGAAAACTACTATCTGTCGTTCGGCGTGGTGAGTCGCGACCGAGGGGAGTATTTCAGCCAGAACACCTGGGGAAGCGGCCCGGAGGGGAACGCTTACCTGATGCAGCGCTACTACGGCCACCTTGACCTGCATCTCGGCGAGCGGTTTCGCTTGTTCGGCGAGATTGGAAGCAGCCTCGAGACCGGCAGGAACGGCGGACCACGCTCGGGGATTGACGAAGACAAACTCGACATTCATCAGGCGTTCGTCGACTTCGGGATCTGGAAATCGGAAAAGGATTCAGTGTCATTACGTCTTGGCCGCCAGGAAATGTCGCTCGGATCGTCGAGCCTTGTCGCCACGCGCGACGGGCGCAACATACGACGGAGTTTCGACGGATTTCGGCTGACGGCAGATGTGGCGCATTGGAAAGTAGATGGGTTCGCTTTGCGGCAAAGCGAGGCAGATCAGGATCTCTTCGATGATTCACTTGATCATAAGACGAGTTTCTGGGGAATCTACGGCGTGCACGCTCTTCCGATCCTGCCGGGCGGGCACGTCGATCTCTACTACATGGGGCAGGACAACAAGCTGGACAAATATGTGAAGGGTTCGGGCCGCGAGCAGCGGGAAACGATTGGAAGTCGTTTCTGGGGAAGCACTCCACACTGGGACTACACCGATGAATTTATCTATCAGTTTGGCCGGTTCGGAGCCGGCGATATCAGCGCGTGGTCGGTTTCAACGCAAACCGGCTATCGGCTTGACTCGATTCCATGGAAGCCGCGGTTTGGCTTCAAGGTCGACGCCTTCAGCGGCGACGGAAATCCAAAAGGCAAAACCCTTGGCACATTCAATGCCTTGTACGAAGCAGGTCCGTACTTCAGCTACGCGGAGCTCTTCGGAAAACGCGATCTGATTGATATACAGCCGTCGCTCCGATTGAATCCCATCAAGAGGCTGACGCTCACGCCAAACGCCGCCTTCTACTGGCGCGAGAGCGACCAGGACGGACTCTACGCAGTCGCTTCCGGAGCGATCGTCGTTTCCGGCAAGAACAGCACTGCGCGCTACATCGGAAGCCACGCTGCGCTGCAAGCGAAGTTGGATATCAATCGTCACACCACTTTCTTCACGGAGTATCTGCACTTCTTTAGCGGCGACTTTCTACGGCAGGCAACCGCCGGGAAGAACGTCAACTATTGGACCGGGTGGCTCGAAATCCGATATTGAACGCCACCGGACCAAGTTCAATTTCTAAGGGGAATTTATGGGAACGGAAGTTTCAACCACGGTTTTAGGAAGTGCCAAGCAGGCTCCTCCGTCCAAAGATACTGTCGCAACAGCAAGCGGACGGCCTGAAGCAAAAACGGCCACGCCTTTGTGGAAGGCGCTAGCGCCTGTTGCGATAGTTATAATCCTCGCATTGTTGCCGGTGCCTTCGGGCTTAGCTCCCCATGGGTGGTACTTCTTCTCCATTTTTGTGGGCGTAATCGTCGGCCTGATTCTCGAACCATTGCCCGGCGCCGCCATTGCAGTGATCGGTATAACACTGGTCGCGGTCCTTGCACCTTTCGCTTTGTTTAGCCCGCAACAGTTAGCGGAGCCGGGTTTTCGCTCGGCAAGCGCTGCCCTCGCGTGGGCGCTTTCAGGCTATAGCAATCCCACAGTGTGGCTTATCTTCGGAGCTTTCATACTGGCGCTAGCCTACTCCAACACAGGACTGGGACACCGCATTGCCCTCGTCATCATCAAACGCATGGGCAAAAGCACTCTTCTGCTGGGTTACGGGATAGCTTTGGCCGATACGATCTTGGCGCCATTCATACCCTCTCCTACCGCGCGCAGCGGAGGAATCATTTATCCCATCGCGAGCGATCTCGCCCTTGATTATGGTTCGAAACCAAACGATCCCAGTTCGCGCCGGGTCGGGTCTTATCTCATGTGGGTCGCCATCATGACCACATGCGTGACAAGTTCGCTGTTTCTTACGGCCGCCTCATTTAATTTGCTGGCCGCCGGATTTGTCGAAAAGCTTGCCCACATTGAGTTGCGATGGACTGACTGGTTTATCACCGCCGCGCCGGCCATCCTCCCGCTTCTCGTTCTCGTCCCCGTATTGACTTACTGGCTTTATCCGCCGGAAGTGAAGAAGAACCCAGAAGTCTCACGGTGGGCAGCGACGCAACTTCAAAAGATCGGACCACTCTCAAGAAACGAAATGATTTTGGCAGCCGTTGTTGTCCTCTCGCTCGTGTTGTGGGTTGCAGGAGGCGCATACGTCGGCGCAGCAACTGTCGCGGGGATTGCCGTTTCTCTTTTGTTGATTACAAAAGTTTTGACCTGGAATGACATCGCAGGCCACAGGCGTGCCTGGACTACTTTCGCCTGGCTCGGTGCACTGATTGCGCTCTGTGATGGGCTTAACCGCGTTGGTTTCGTCAAGTGGTTCGCCGACGGCATTGCGGCGCATATGCACGGATTTTCCCCTCGCCTCGCAATGTTCATTTTGCTCGCCCTGTTCTTCGTGGCCCATTATGTGTTCGCAAGCGTGGACGCTTACACCACCGCACTACTGCCAGTGATTCTGCTGACTGGAGCGGCGATTCCAGGCATTCCCTTGAAGGAATTTGCGCTGCTGCTCTGCATGGAACTGGGAATCATGGGAGTCATCACGCCATTTGCAGATGCGGCCAGCCCGATCTACGCGAATAGCGGTTACCTGCCGGCCAAAGACTACTGGCGCCTCGGAACAATTTTCGGTGCGCTTTTCCTCATCGTGTTTCTCGGAATTGGTGTGCCGTGGGCGTCGTTACTCTGGGCGAAATAAATTTTAGGAGAACTAAAAATATGACCGTGACAGCCATCAATCAGTTTCGTGTCGAAGAGGACGCCTTAGGGAACGTGCAGGTTTCGGCGGAGCGTCTGTGGGGCGCACAAACCCAGCGCTCTCACATGAACTTTCCCATCGGCGTTGAGCGCTTTCGCTGGGGCCGGCCGGTCCTTCGAGCCCTTGGCATTCTGAAAAAATGTGCGGCCTTGGCCAACGGAGAATTAGGCCAGCTCCCCAAGGAAAAAGTCGATCTCATCGTTCGCGCTGCGCAGGAAGTGATCGACGGCCGCTTGGACGACGAGTTTCCTTTGGTCGTTTTCCAGACAGGTTCCGGCACGCAGACCAACATGAACGCCAACGAAGTCATTGCCAATCGTGCGATCCAGCTTGCGGGCGGTGTCGTCGGTTCAAAGAAGCCAATTCACCCGAACGATGACGTCAACCACAGCCAATCATCCAACGACACGTTTCCTACGGCGATGCACATCGCCGCGGTAGAGGCAATCGAGCACAATTTGTTTCCCGCGGTCAGCCACCTGCGAGAAGTGCTCGACGAAAAATCGAAACGGTATAGCAATGTGGTCATGGTCGGCCGCACGCACCTTCAGGACGCGACGCCGCTGACACTAGGTCAATTGATCTCCGGCTGGACATCTCAGCTCGATCAGGCACTCGACGGCATTCGCCGAGATCTTCCCGGAATCTACGCACTCGCAATCGGGGGCACTGCCGTTGGCACCGGACTCAATGCTGATCCACGCTTCGGCGAAGTAGCTGCCCGGCGCATCGCAGAAGAAACCGGCCAGCCCTTTGTCTCAGCACCCAACAAATTTGCCGCACTCTCGGCGCACGACGGCATGGTGGGCGTGAGCGGAGCGCTCCGCACGCTTGCGGGGGCGCTGATGAAGATCGGGAACGATGTACGTTGGCACGCTTGTGGTCCGCGTGCCGGCTTCGGCGAACTCAAAATTCCTGAAAACGAACCGGGCTCCTCCATCATGCCGGGGAAGATCAATCCCACTCAATGCGAAGCACTCACCATGGTCGCAGTTCAGGTATTTGGCAACGACCACGCCGTAGCGTTCGCTGGTTCGCAGGGCAATTTTCAACTGAACGTATATAAGCCCGTCATGCTGCACAACGTTCTTACGTCAATCGAGCTCCTCGCCGACGCCTCGCGTTCATTCTGCGATCGCTGCGCGATCGGCATCGAGCCCAACGAAAAACGGATCAAAGACCATCTCGACAATTCCCTGATGCTGGTGACCGCCCTCAACCCACATATTGGATATGAAAAGTCGGCAAAGATCTCTCTGACGGCGTACCGCGAAGACATCAGTCTGCGTGAGGCTGCTCTTAAGCTTGGGTTCCTCACAGGCGAGCAGTTTGACTCCTGGGTTCGCCCGCAGGAGATGACTCACCCGCTGCGGGACAAGGTTGACCCAGATTAGGCGTGGAAGGACAAATCATGCCATGCATCGAAGTGGCGAAAGAAACTTGGTCACTGCACTTGAGGCCGGAAAGTAATGTGCTGCCTATGGAAACAGAGCTCGCCTCGCTTGCGTATCGGTGGCGTGATTTCGTTTCTTATTTTGCTGCTCGCCAGAACTACTCCGGCTCAAACGGCGCCTATCTCCCCGAACCATTCTTGGCATGGACCCGAAGAACGGCGAATTCAGGCAAAAGCAGAAAATTTCTCTGAGTCCGAGCTCGGGCTTGATCCGGGCAAGACTTACACATTGCCAGAGTTGATCGATCTGGCGGAATCGCACAATCCAGAGACGCGCGTTGCCTGGGAACGTGCCCGCGCGCAAGCCGCCGCGTGGGGTGTCGCGCGCAGCGAGCTCTATCCGACGGTAGCGGCAGCCGCACTCGCTGGGGCTGACCGCGACCAAGCTTACCTCGCTGACCGTTTCTTCCGTCATACAACCGGCGACTTTGAGGTCGTGTTGAATCTGAATTACACGATCTTCGACTTCGGCGCGCGAGCCGGCCGAATTAACGCTGCCAAAGCAGAGGCCCTGGCAGCGAACTTCGCGTTCAATGACGCACACCGCAATGTGATTTACCGGGTTGAGCAGGCCTACTACCAACTCTTGAACGCCGCTGGCCAGGAAGAAGCGGTCCGTGCGAATCTCTCCAATGCGCAGGCGGTGCAGCAAGCAGCCGAAGAGCGGTTGAACAATGGCTTGGCCACCCTCCCCGACGTACTCGAAGCGCGTAGCGCTACCGCACAGGCCGAGTACGAACTGCAGGCAGTGCTTGGAGCCGAGGAAATTGCTCACGGGAACCTGGCAAATGCTCTCGGAACGATTCCACAAACTGCCATACGCGTCCAACCGCTACGGGAGCTAACAATTCCGAGCGCCATCGACGACACCGTCAACTCTGCGATGGATCGCGCGCTGGCGCAGCGCCCTGACCTTCTTCAGCGAGTCGCCGACGTCCAGGCAGCGAAAGCGAGGGTCAAGCAAGCGCGTGCGGGCTACTATCCCTCACTGAATTTCACCGCCAGCCCAACCGCGCAGTCGCTGTACGGGTTGCAGCAGCAGCTTCCCTGGGGACAAACGGCAGGTCTGGCGGGTGGCACTACCTTTAAATTGAACTGGACTGTGTTTGATGGAGGGGCGCGAAAAAATAGGCTCGTGCAAGCGGAAGCCAACGTCCATGAGGCGGAAGCTCAAATCCACGTTTCGCGCGATCAGATCGCGAACGAAGTCTGGGCAGCATACTCCGATTTGAATACTGCCCTGCGCCAGCGCGAAGCCGCAACCGCGCTGCTCGAAGCCGCTGGCCGCTCCTATGATGCCGCCCTGGAATCCTATAACTATGGACTTCGCAATCTGCTGGACGTGACCGCGGCGCAACGAACGCTCGCACAGGCTCGCTCGACCGACGTCCTCGCTCGCACGCAGGTCCTTACGACTTTGGCCGCTTTGGCTTTCAGAGCTGGGGACTCAATTCAATCGAACGCAATGAAATCCAGACCATGAGCCCACTTCGAGATTCCCCCTTCGTAAGACTTCTGCTTCCCCTGCTGGCGGCGCCGCTGCTATCGAGTTGCTCGCGGGCGCCGTCAGTAGAGGTACTAGGTTCTTTTTTCCCAGCATGGCTGGTGTGTTTCATTGCGGCGATTGTGCTGACGGCTCTAGTCCGGTTGGCATTGTTGCGGTTGAAAGTGAAAGCAGCTTTACCGTTGTTGGTTTACCCGAGCTTGGCCGCGCTCTTCACCTTCCTGCTGTGGCTCCTCTTTTTTTACTAACGGTTCTTATTGAATCTCTTGGATGGCAATTTGTAGCAGCGAGGCGCAAACATGGAACTCGATTCCACCACGACAACCACCAAGCAACTTAGCCGCTGGCTGAGCATCGGCATTCTGCTGGCGGCAATCGTCCTGGGCCTCGCTGTGCTCCACCACATTAACCACTCTCCGCGGACTGACGATGCCGAAGTATTCGCCAACTTTATTGGGATCGCTCCGCAAGTCGAAGGTCCAATTGTCCGCCTGAATGTGCGGGATAACCAGTTCGTCAAGAAGGGCGAACTGCTGTACGAAATTGATGAGCGACCCTATCAGTACGCGCTCGAGAGGGCTCTCTCGGAGCAGGCCGCCCTCGAAGGGCAAATCGCTGACGAACAGCGGAAAATCAGTGCGCTGGTGAGCGGCGTCTCCGTCGCTAAGGCGAATATTTCCAGTTCCCAAGCCGACGTGGCACGCTGGGCGGCGGCCGTCGAACAAGCGCGGGCGGATGTAGCCAATGCGGAGCAAGGGGTGAGCCGCGCAAAAGCAGAGTGGGCGTACGCCAGCAACAACCTGCACCGTCTCGAGCCGCTTCTAGCAAAGCAGTTCGTCACCGTCGATCAGGTGGACCGTGCAAAGACCTCTGAAATCGCGCAGTCGGAAGCAGCAAAGCAAGCGGATTCGCAGCTGCGACTCTCCCAGGCAGGCCTCCAATCGGCGCAAGCGCAATACGAGCGGTCTGAGGCTGCCCTCGAACAGAGCAAGGCGCAACACGAGCAAGCACATAACTCGGTCACTACACTCGAGCCACTGGTCAGTCAACGAGGCGCGCGTGAATCAGCCGTGAAGGACGCTCGCTACAACCTCAACAACTGCCAAGTGCGTGCGCCGTTTGATGCTCTCGTCACAAATCTGACGATTTCGGAAGGCGCTTACGCCCATGTCGGACAGGACGTCTTCACACTGATCGATGCACGCACGTGGTGGGCAATCGGCAACTTTCGCGAAGGGCAATTGTCACGCATCAAGCCCGGAATGCGCGCTGACGTATATGTCCTGTCGAAGCCCAATATCCGATTCACGGGCATCGTGGACAGCGTAGGGTTCGGAGTCACTCCTGATCCCGATGTCATCGGAAAACTGGACAAGGGTCTGCCGGACGTGCAGCGAACACTCAACTGGGTACACCTGGCATCCAGGTATCCGGTTCGCGTGCGCGTAGAGAATCCCGCGCCGGAACTCTTTCGAGTTGGCGAATCTGCGGTTGTGACGATTCGCGAGAATTGAGCATGGCTACTGCCGCACAAAGCGTTTCTGCCACGCCCTCTTCCCTGTCTTGGATAGAACAGTTTCTTAAAGACGAACTGTCACCGTACCCGGGTAGAACAGCATTGGTCGCACGAATGGTGATCGCCGCGACCCTCGTCATGGTCGTCTGCATGGTATTCCGCATCCCTTACGCGTTCCAAGGATCAATTTACGCGCTCATCGTTTCTCGAGAGAGCTCTCAAGCCACGTTCAAGTCGGCTGCGTCGATCCTCTCCATGACCGGAATCGGCGCGGCGTATCTTTTAGCTTCAGCCTGGTTCGTCATCAGCATACCAATGCTGCATCTTCTCTGGGTCATGGCTTCATTTTTTCTGGGATTTTACGCGATCAGCACCATAAAGAACTTCGGTGCCAGTTCCACCTTCGCGATCGTGATTTGCATCGGAGTGCCACTGTGGGATCGCCATCTCTCAGCCGAAGCGAATGTCGAAGATACGCTGTGGCTCTGTCTGGCATCCGCAATCGGAGTCGTGGTTACAGTAGGGGTAGAAACAGTGTTTTCGCGGATCAAGCCCGGCGAGGATATCGTCGCGGGCATCACGGACCGCCTCGGCGCTGTAGAAAACTTGGCAATGTGTTTTGCGACAGATTGCCCATGCGTCCAACCACAAGCAAATGTTGTGCGCCTGGCCATGGTCGGAACCTCCTTGTTGCGGCGTACCCTCCAACGGTCTGTCTATGCACCGAATTATGCCGAACAAATGGGTGCAGTGATCGCTCTTACCGGAAGACTGGTCGATCTTGCCGCCAATGTAACGAGTCCCGTTAAACTGTCAGATGAGGATCGCAAACAAGTTCGACTTCTGGCCGAGAATGTCGGCAGCGTTCGTTCGGCTTTGCTGGCGCAAGGAACTTCACCTTTGAATGCATCCCGTCTCCCTCAAAAGGATGTTCCACACACCATACCGTTGCTGACCGAGATGGAGAACACGATCCAGTTGATGAAGGATGTTCTGACGGGCTCCCAATCGAGCCGTGTTTTTGCATCACGGCCCTCAAGTGGTGATCCACCGCCGTCCTTTATCGTTCGTGATGCGTTCACCAACCTAAAGCACATCCAATTTGCCCTAAAAGGGTGTTTGACGGCCAGTTTGTGCTACATCGTTTATAACGGTGTGGATTGGCCAGGAATCAGCACAGCGGTCACGACGTGTTTCCTCACCGCTCTCTCTACCGTCGGTTCGTCTCGGCAAAAGCAAGTGCTGCGTATCTCCGGAGCCGTGGTCGGTGGCTTCCTTATTGGGATGGGCTCACAGATATTCATCCTGCCTTTTCTGGATTCTATTGCGGGATTTACCATTCTTTTTGTCGTTGTCACGGCCTTCGCTTCTTGGTTCATGACTGCCAGCCCGCGCTTGTCCTACTTTGGCGTACAGATCGGCGTCGCTTTTTGCCTCATCCATCTCAATTCATTTGCAATCGAGCCTTCGCTCTCGATCGCCAGAGATCGTGTTGTCGGTATTTTGTTCGGATTGATCACGATGTGGTTAGTCTTCGATCAACTATGGGGAGCATCTGCCGTCTCAGACATGAAGAGGGGCTTCCTTTCGACAGTTCGATTGCTGGCTCAATTTGCACGAGAGCCGATCTCGACGGACTACAACGTGGCCGCGGAACGCAGTTACTCCCTGCGTGAGGCGATCAACAGCAATTTCGACGCCGCCCGAGCCTCCGCGGACGGCGTTCTGTTTGAATTCGGACCCTCTCGCCAGCAAGACCTCGCGTGGCGCACTAAGTTCAGACAGTGGCAACCGCAGTTGCGGCTCCTTTTCATAGCTGAAATTGCACTGTGGAAGTATCGCGCCCAGCTTCCTGGCTTTGAGCTACCGCACACCCTGGGCGCGGCTCAGAGAGCCTTCGATGACGAACTGGCGCGAGCACTGGAAGCCATCGCAGATCGAATCGAAGGACAGCGATCGCAGCTAGGACTCTTCGAAGAGTCGCTTGCGCGTCTGGAACGCGCGGTAAGTACTTGCGAGGGACCGCAACCGAAGACTGCAGATCGATACCAAGCGTTCCTTTTCCTGCACCGCAGAATCGAAAGCGTAACGACTTCGTTGCAGAAGGAAATCGGAAACACCGTGTGATCAGCGACACCGCCAGAGATTATGCGAAGGCCTGCGGCGGGCTTGCCACGTCAACACGGGCTCAAAAGCTCGGAGCCCAGTCGCCGCGACCTCGACACTATTGTCAAATCCTTGGCAGAACATGGCTGCAGAGGAATTCCCCTTTCTGAACCTACCGTCCCCTTCTCGTTGAAAACAAAGCGGATTGCCGATTCTCCCGCCCGTGGTCGCCGTTGGACACGCAGTTGCATTCCTAACGCCAGTTCCGAAGCTATCAATTGAAAGGGGAATCTGATTCGTATGGCTCAACAATCATCAAACGGCAATCGTCCAAAACTGAGCGAGAAGGGGCTCTTGACACCTGACAATTGCGTTGTGGCCCTGATCGATCATCAACCACAGATGCTATTCGGCGTCAGCAACTTCGATCGACAGTCTATTATCAACAACACCGTGGCCTTCGGAAAAGCCACAAAGGTCTTCGATGTACCTGTTGTCTTAAGTACGGTCGAGACGAAGTCTTTCAGCGGAAATATGTGGCCGCAGCTCCGGGCAGTATTTCCGGGGCAGGAACCCATCGAGCGTTCGTCCATGAACTCTTGGGACGACAAAAACTTTGTCGCCGCGATCGAAAAAAGCGGACGCAAGAAGATCGTTCTGGCCGGACTTTGGACAGAGGTCTGTGTTGCGTTTCCCGCGGTGCAGGCGATTCATGACGGCTACGAAGTCTATGTCGTGGAAGATTGCTGCGGCGATGTGAGCCAGCTTGCTCACGACAATGCGATGAAGCGCGTCATTCAAGCCGGCGCAAAACCGGTCACGTCAATGCAGGTCATGCTCGAATGGCAACGCGATTGGGCTCAGAAGGGCACCTACGACGCAGTCATGGACATCGTGAGAACGCACCTCGGAGCCTATGGTATTGGGGTCGAATACGCTTACACCATGGTCCATGGTTTGCCGGCAACGAAGTTTGCCGAATATATAGTTCCAGCCGCCCTCGCAGCTCACAAGTAAAACCCGAAGGGCGGAGCCTCCTCCGCCCTTCTCAATCCATTTGAACTAATTCGAAACGGAGATTGCCGTGTCTGCTGAACTCATATTGCACAACGCCAAAATCGCCACGAATGGGGTTCCCTCATTTGTCGAAGCGATCGCCATAACGGCTGGAAAGATAGCTGCTGCGGGCAAGAATGAAGAAATTCTGCGCCTGCGGGGTCCGCAAACGCGCGTAATTGACGGCGGACGGCGAACCGTCATTCCTGGTCTCAACGACTCACACATGCATCCGATCCGGGGCGGGCTCAATTACAACCTGGAATTGCGCTGGGATGGCGTCCCTTCGCTGGCCGATGCATTGCGCATGCTGAAAGAACAAGCTGCACGGACTCCAGCGCCTCAGTGGGTACGGGTCATCGGAGGTTGGACGGAATTTCAGTTTGCCGAGCGCCGCATGCCTACGCTCGATGAGATCAACGCGGTTTCCTCAGACACACCCGTGTTCATCATGCATTTGTATGACCGCGCAATTTTGAACGCAGCCGCGTTGCGTGCGGTGGGCTATGACAAAAACGCTCCGAACTTCCCTGCTGGTGAGGTTCAGCGTGATCGTCACGGAAATCCCACGGGTCTTCTCATCGCCAACCCCAACGCCAACATTCTCTATTCCACGCTCGCCAAGGGCCCAAAGCTCTCTCGCGAAGATCAACTTAATTCCTCCCGGCTTTTCTTCCGCGAGCTCAACCGCTTCGGCATCACCAGCGCGATCGACGCCGGAGGCGGATTTCAGAACTATCCCGACGACTATGGCGTAGTGAATGAACTGCACCGCAATGGCGAGCTGTCGATTCGACTCGCATATAACCTCTTTACGCAAAGGCCGAAGCAGGAACTGGCTGACTTTCAGAGCTGGACCAAAATGACAAAGGCCGGCGACGGCGACGACTTCTATCGCGTCAACGGCGCGGGAGAAATGCTCGTTTTCTCCGCCGCGGATTTCGAAGATTTTCTCGTGCCGCGCCCGGACATGCTTCCCGTCATGGAAAGCGAGTTGAAGGCGGTGATTCGCCATCTCGTGGAGAATCGTTGGCCCTTTCGCATACACACGACTTACAACGAGACCATCGAACGGGCGCTGAATGTCTACGAAGAGGTGAACCGCGAGATTCCGTTTGACGGCCTGCACTGGTTCTTCGATCACTGCGAAACAATTTCCGACCGCAACATCGCACGCGTGAAGGCCCTGGGCGGCGGCATCGCCGTGCAGAACCGCATGGCTTTTCAAGGCGAATATTTCGTCGTGCGGTATGGGTCACAGCAAGCCAAGCGCACTCCGCCGATCCGCCGCATGCTGGAGATGGGCGTTCCGGTGGGAGCAGGCACCGACGCAACCCGTGTTTCGAGTTATAACCCATACCTTTCCCTCTACTGGCTGGTCACCGGCAAGACCGTCGGGGGGCTCAGCCTCTATCCGCAGGAGAACCGATTGGATCGTGAAGAAGCACTCAAGCTCTACACCACGGGGAGCAGTTGGTTTTCTACGGAAGACGGAAAAAAGGGAGCTCTCGCCCCGGGCCAACTGGCTGACTTGGCGGTTCTCTCCGGCGACTATTTTTCAATTCCGGAAGAAGAGATCAAGCATCTCGAATCGGTGCTTACAATCGTCGGCGGGAAGGTCGTCTATGCCACCGATGAATTCTCAAAACTCGCTCCGCCTCCGCTGCCTGTGAGCCCAAGCTGGTCGCCCGTCAAAGAGTTCGGTGGTTACGCAAAGCGGCCGGCTCAACCGGTTGCCGCGTCCCACTCCGCTTCTTGTTCGCATGTTACGGCACCAGCTCATGGCGGGACGCAATCGCACCTTCAAGTGATCGGTGAATTTGGCCTATGGGGGCTCGGTTGCGATTGTTTCGCCTTCTGAGAGGCAGCAGGCCGAATTTTTAGTTGGCAAAAAGAGAGAATCAGAATGTCAAATATCGCCGACAAAGTTGTAGTAATTACGGGAGCCAGCAGCGGTGTTGGCGAAAGCACGGCTCGCCTTCTCGCCGGGAATGGCGCGAAAGTCGCGCTCGGAGCGAGGCGAAAAGATCGGATCGACGCCCTTGTCAGGGACATTAACGCCAATGGAGGCAGCGCCCTCGGTTTCAAGACTGATGTGACAAAGCGCGGAGATGTCGAGGCTTTGGTGAAAGGCACCGTTGACAAGTACGGCCGAATCGACGCGATCGTGAACAATTCCGGGATCATGCCCATCGCACCTATGGCGGCGCTCAAGGTCGAAGAATGGGATCGAATGATCGATGTGAACATCAAGGGCCTCTTATATGGGGTAGCCGCAGTGCTTCCCATCATGCAAAAGCAAAAGCTGGGCCACATCATCAACATCGCCTCTGTCGCTGGCTTCAAAGTCTTTGCGCCGGGCGGCACCGTCTATAGCGCGACGAAGTTCGCTGTGCGGGCGCTGACTGAGGGCCTGCGCATGGAGCTCAAGGCCGACAACATTCGTTGCACGGTGATCTCTCCTGCCGCGATTGCAACGGAACTACCCGAAGGTAGCTCGGAGGAAAACACCAGAAAGAATTTGCGCGAGTTCTACAAGATCGCGATTCCGCCGGAGTCAATCGCGCGCGCGATAGCTTACGCCATCGAGCAACCAGCCGACGTAGAAATCGGCGAGGCCGTCATCCGGCCCACGGCTCTGGACTTCTAGCACGGAGACAAACTATGCGGCCTTTACTGCTCTTCACGTTATTCAGATCCTTAAAGCCTTCCGGCATGGCTTATGCAGGAGGAATGCGATGAAAGTCTTGTTCTTATCCTTCGTAGTTGGTTTGGGTGTAGGGACTTTGTACGGTCTGATCCGCGTGAAGAGTCCGGCGCCGCCCATCGTCGCCTTGCTTGGCCTGTTGGGAATGGTGATAGGCGAACAGTTCGGGGTTTGGATTCATTCGAAGAAGCTCGACGTTGCGCGTGCCGCGTCCGTATGCCTTGTTGGTGAGCGCTACGACCGGCCGCATCCGTCCGAAACGCATTAGCGCGGACAGAAGCACAAACACGTTTGACCCAAACAGGTATTCAGCAAGTTAGGAGAAACAGATGCGCTTGAACAAAATTCTCACGGGACTATCAGTCGCGATACTTCTCACGATTGGGTTCGCGACTGAATCCCGATACTTCAGCACATTTGCGCAAGGTGTCGAGACAACCAAAGCAGCGGGCGTAGCTGTTGGACCGCAGTACGACACGACTCATGTCTATGTTGCCCCACAAGACTTTGATCATTTTGTCGCGAGCCTGATCGCGACATTCGGTGGCACAACGACGAAGCAGGGAGTCTTCACTGTAACCCCTACCCCAAGCAGCACCATGTCGCAGTTGGTTCTGACCCCCGCGGGGAGTGTCTCGGTGTTCGGATTCAAAACTCCGATTCCCTATCCGTTCGGGGGCGAGCGAACGGGCTATCTGGTTACCGACATGGACGAAGCGGTTCGCGCTGCGAAGGCAACGGGTGCAGACGTCCTCGTCGCTCCATTCGATGATCCAATCGGCCGAGACGCGATCATTCAGTGGCCGGGCGGCGTGAACACACAACTCTATTGGCACACCGCCGCGCCATCTTATGCTCCGCTCCAAACTATTCCCGAGAATCGCGTCTATGTCTCACCGGACCGAGTGGATACGTTCGTGTCCAGCTTTCTCGCGTTTTCCCACGGGAGTGTCGTCTCTGATGAACCCCGCGCGCCGGGAGTGGAAATCGGACGACCTGCAGAGACCTATCGCCGAGTGAGGATCGAATCTAAGTTCGGCAAGCTAACCGCGCTCGTTACCGACGGTCACCTTCCATATCCGTACGGCAAAGAGACGACCGGATATGAGGTAACGAATCTGACGGACACGCTCACTAAGGCCAAAGCAAGTGGCGTCGAAGTGCTCGTACCTCTTTATAAGACCGACGAACGAGAAGCCGCTGTCGTGCAGTTCCCCGGGGGATACATCGCGGAAATCCACTCCGTAATCAAGAAATAGGAGGCGCAAATAGCTTCCGGCGATGCTGGGCGAAAAGCAGAGCCGCACGTGGGATTAAAGCGAAGAGATACATGCGAACGTTGACGATTTTAATGGTCATGTTTTTTGTGACCCCGCTACTCTCGCGAGGCCAAGCGGTTCCTGCCTCTGAATCCCCGGCGCCGGCTCGGATCTATCACTTACTTCGCGAGGATGATGACTGGAGTTTTCTCGCTGATCCGGCCAACCGGCAAGAGTTTTGGGACCCCATCAAATATATTCGTCTGCGGCCCGGTCAAAATGACTGGTTCCTATCGCTCGGCGGCGAAGCTCGCGAGATTTGGGAACAGATCGGAAATGACAACTGGGGCCGACAGCCTTTCATGAACGGCTATTTCAACGAACGCTACATGCTTTATTTCGACGTTCATTACGGCAAGCACGTTCGCTCGTTCGTTGAGCTCAAGAGTGGTTTAAATTCTTACCGCATCGGTGGTCCGAGACCGATCGACGAAAAAAAACTCGATTTCCAGGCAGCATTTCTCGAAGTCGGAATGGGGGATGAACGCAACTGGATCAAGTTCAGAGCCGGGAGGCACGAGATGGAGTATGGTTCCGGACGCCTGATCGATGTTCGCGAGGGCCCCAATGTGCGCTTGAGCTTTGACGGGTTCAAGGTGAAGGCCGGCGTCGGTTCTTGGCAGATAGACGGCTTCGCCGTGCGCCCGGACCTGGACAAACCAGGGATCTTCAACAATGCCCCCAATCATGCAGTCGGATTTTGGGGCGTATACGCCGTCCGGCCCCTGACGAAAACCATCACATTAGACTCTTACTACCTTGGCCTCGATCGAAAAACGGTCGCATTCGACAGAGGTGTCGGCCAAGAAGTACGGCACAGTATCGGTGCCCGTCTCTCACGTCCTATCGCCCAGACGAAACCTGGCTGGGATTTCGATTACGAAGCGCTTTGGCAATTCGGAAACTTCGGCTCCGGAAACATTCGGGCGTGGACCGTCGCTTCGGAAACGGGCTATCGTTTTACGACTGTTCCTCTGAAACCGCGATTCAGTACTAAAGCGGACATCTCGAGCGGCGACGACCCGAGAACGAACACCCTTGGCACATTCAATCCACTATTCCCCAAGGGCAATTATTTTGGCGTCCTCGCAACTGCCGGCCCCGGCCCCATCAACTTCATTGACGTACATCCTCGCGCTGAAGCGACGCTGCCGCACAACGTGACTGCTTCTTTCGATTGGATCTTCCAGTGGCGTGAGGGTTTGCGGGATGGAGTGTATTCCGTTCCTGGATTTCTAATCATTCCTGCGGGAGAAAGTAATGCACGCTTTGTCGGGCACCGTCCGGGCACGGAAGTGCGGTGGCAGGCGAATCGGCATCTGTGGTTTCAAGCCGACTACGGAATTTTTTATGCAGGCAAGTTCGTGAAAGAAAGCCAGCCAGGCCGCAACCTGAATTACTGGGCTTTATGGGCGGGATACAAGTTTTAAGGAAGGGGAGGGCTGGCAATGAGCAATAACGTACACGGTTGGCCGGCTGGTGATGGCGAACACTTCAATCACTGAAAAGATCGTACCGTACACTCTTCTCGGAATGACAGTAGTCACTGGCCTTGTTGACGCTGTCAGTTTCCTATCGCTCGGGCGCGTATTCACGGCGAACATGACGGGGAATGTCGTGCTTCTGGCGTTTGCGACAGCGCGCGTGCCCGGACTGTCCATCGCGTACTCCTTGACGGCGCTCTTGTCGTTTCTCGTCGGGGCGATATTCGGCGGGCGAATCATGGCCCGAGCCAGCGCCGACTCACAGATTCGATTCGCGGCACAAGCATTCGTGCTCGAAGACGTCTTTCTTTTTGCTGCGTCATTGTGCGCCATCGGATATAGACGCGACTTGTCGGAACATTTTTTTCAACCCTTTGCTCTCATCGCCCTGACGGCGCTCGCGATGGGCACACGGAATGCCGCTGTCCGGAAGCTCGCAATCCCAGACCTGACGACAACGGTTCTGACACTAACGATCACGGGCATCGGCGCGGACTCTTCATTCGCAAACGGCAACAACCCGAGATTGGCAAGAAGGGTTGAAGCGGTCGTCGCAATGTTCCTGGGTGCGGCGTTGGGTGCGGTCATCATTCGTTACTCGATCTCCGCGGCGCTCGCGCTTGCGACCGCAATCTCCGTCGTGTGCAGCGCAGCGTTGTTTCGCTCATTGCGCACGTCCGATCAGCCGTGAGCCCGGCAGAAAGATATTCCACGGGGGATGGGCATACGAAAATAGTTGGTCATAGCTTTGAGCTCTGAAGGAACAAGGCACCCCACACCCCGGGTGTTTTGTGCAAAGAGTTCGGAAGCGCATGAAAATAAAACAGCTGAGTTTTTCGTAAGTGCAAAAGAGTGCGCAAGTGTATAAAACAAAGGAAAGCTACAGTCTTTGGAATCAATAAGATGTGAACTCTTTTGAAGAGTTGCAAACCAGCGGGAAGCAAAGGAGTTACGGGAGCACAGTATTCACAGGAAAGTAGCTGGGCCAGAGACGGGCTTTTTGAAGGAGTTAGGGGGACCGCGCTGTGGAGGAGCATTGTTTGCCGGGCACCGAAGAATCGCGCCGAACCAATGAACCCATTATAACATATTGGTACCGTATGTCAAGAATTACTATAAATCGTCTGGATCGTGTGAGATAGGGAGACGGCACAGCAAAGAGTGGCTGTGCTACTAGAATTGGAGCTTGAGGGCGAGCTGGATGGAGCGGGGGCCGCCGATTTGGTAGAGGGGGCTGAGGCCGCCACTCTGCCCGCCACTGCCGAGCGAGCTGGCCAGCATCTGGGTGGGTTGGCCGAACTGCGGCGAGCTGAGGAAGTTGATCGGGCTGCCGAAATTGGGGTGATTGAAGATGTTGAAGAAATCGACGCGCGCCTGAAGAGCAAGCCGCTCGGTGAGGTGGAACTGCCGCCGCAGCGTGGTATCGAACTGGACTGCATCGCATCCGCGCAGCGCATTGCGTCCCAGGTCTCCCTGTCCTGAGGCAGGGACGGTAAACGCCGCCGCGTTGATAATCCTTCCGCATGGCGCGCCCGGAGCCGGTAAGTAGAACGTTACTCCAGGAACGGCATCAGGGCGCTGTACGCTGGCGGCTCCAGCTAGCGCTCCCGCAGCAGACCCGAAAGGATTTTGTCCTGTGACCACGTTCACCGGAGGCGAGCTGCGCGCGTAAACGATGGAATCGGTGGACCAGCTTGCAAACACGCGTTTTAGAATTCCTTTGCGCGGCCCGGGGAAGTCATAGGAGACAGCGCCAGAAAGCGTGTGACGGATGTCGTAGTCGGACGGTCCGCGCTCTGCTGAAGCAGGGGACGCGCCTAGCGGCGCGTTCTGGAAATTAACATCGGACGAAACGTCGTCAATAGAATGCGCCCAGGTGTAGGAGACAAGCGCCTGCAGCCCATGCGACAGGCGATGGCGATATTGTGCCTGCAACGCGTTATAGCTGGAGGTTCCGGCATTGCTCAGCAAGTCGAATTCACCGGTGAAAATCGGACTTGGCGCATTGAAAACGTCCTTTCTCATCAGTTTGCGCCCGGCCGCTCCGAGATAAGTGAGCGTGACCAAGTCAGCCCTGCCGATGCTGTGCTCGATGGCTGCGTTCCATTCGTAAGTCCGCGGCAACGGGTGGTTTGGATTGATGACAGTCATCACTGCCGCCGGAGGGCTCGTAGTGAAGGGTGGAGGAGCGGCAGCGCTGGGGCCCAGTGGGAATGCAGTCCCGAAAATCAGGTTTTCCTGGACGTAAGGGAAACTGATCATCGCATTCGTGATATCGGAATATCCGAGATCGTAGAAAATACCGGCGCCGGCCCTGAAGACAAGGTTTGAGCGCACCTGCCAAGCCAGACCAAGCCGCGGCGCGAAATCGTGCTTCTGCGGATGCCACAGCGGCGTGCCGGCTGGCGCGATCGTTGCGGTCGAGAGGTCGCTCACCTCGTTAACAGTAAACGGCGAAGTGCCATTCGGCGACGAAGGGGCGGTGTTGTAGTCCCAGCGCAGTCCATAGGTGAGTGTCAAGTTGCGCCGGACGGTCCAAGTGTCTTGAGCGAAGAGGCTCCAGTTGGGAACGATCAATTGCACGTCGGGCGTTCGGGAAGCCACGAAGGCTTCAGGAACTGAGTTCGCGAGAACGTTCGCCAACGACCCGAAGACGTATTCCAGTTGATAGGTAAGCGATCCTTCCTCCGGATGCAGTCGCCGATAATCAAGGCCGAACTTCATCTGGTGGGCCCCTGCGACCCATGAAACATTGTCGGTCACATTGATCTGATGTTGGGTGTTGTCTGCGATCTTGCCCGTAAAAAAATTGAGCCCGAAGGGATTGAAGTCGCCAAAAAAAGCCATAAAAGAATTGCTCGACGACTGAGGGGATGGCAGCAGCACCGAGTCCGGCGGAGGGATGGCGTCAGCGAAGTTGTCCAGAGTGAGAAAACTCTGGCCCCGACTTAGGCTGTAATTGAAGCGCAGCTCATTCATCACATGCGGCGAAATTGTTCCATCCGTCCCCACAGTCGCAGTCTGGGTCCGGGCTTTCGTATGGTTAAGGTTGCTATAAGCGGTCCTGAATCTGCCGCCGCCACGCTGAACAATGCTCGATGGGGCATCGCTGTATCTTCCGAACAAGGTTACTCGGTGCGACAGCAGGTAATCGATGCGCGCGCTATAAGAATCCAGAGAGGAGGGATCGGAGTAGCCTGTCGTAAATTGTGCGGTTCCATTGCCGAGCTCCGCGCCGGTCGGCTTGGGGAAGGCATTGAGCAGCGGTTGCACCGCTGCGGGCGCATTCTGCCGCGAAGCCAGGTCAGGGACATAGGTATTGGCAACCTGCGGCTGGCGCACTCTGACGCCTTCGTAGGAGCCAAAGAAAAAGAGCTTGTCTTTGATGATTGGGCCGCCGAGCACGCCGCCGAAGTCGTTCTGGCGCAGTGCAGGCTTGGGAAGACTCTTGGCGTTCGCGAACCAATCGTTGGCATCCAGAACGTCGTTGCGGAAATACTCGAAGATAGTGCCATGAAATGTGTTCGTGCCGGATTTTGTGACGACCGAAACCTGCGCCCCCGGAGTACGGCCGAACTCCGGAGCGAAGGTCGAGGTCTGGATACGGAACTCCTGCAGCGCATCGAGTGAAACCAGGTTGCTGATGCCGCCAACGGCGCTGGTCGCAGGAAGCTGGCCGGTCCCGCCCTGGCCAAAACTGGAAATAGGCGATCCCAAGTTCGCGCTTACGCCATCCACCATGAAGTAATTCGCGTCCGGGCGCTGGCCATTCACGCTGAATTGCCCTTCCTCAAAGAAATTGTTTGGCACTAGCACAACGCCAGGCGTGAGGTCGATGAGAGCGCTGAAGCTGCGGCCGTTTAATGGCATGTTCTCCACGAAACGGTTATCGATAAGAGTGTCCACGGTCGCGTCGGAGGCATCGAGCAGGGGCGCCCCGCCTTCTACCGTGATGCTGTCGGTGACCGCACCTACGGCCATCTCGAAGTTGATTGCGAAAGTATCCTGAACGTGAAGGACCACCTCCGGTTTAATTATCTTCTTGAAACCGGGCTTTTCGATTTCGAGGCGATAGGGACCGGGAGGAAGATTCGTCACGTAGTATTCGCCGGAGCCGTTCGTGGTCGTTTCGCGGCGGGCATTCGTACGTGCGTTGATGGCTGCCACTTGCGCATCGGCAATGGGCGCCTTAGAGGGATCGGTGACGTGACCGGTGAGGGACGCATTTGTGGATTGGGAGCGCACACCAGCCGAGGAGAAGACGAGTAACAGGCACGCGGCAAGGGCGGGGACACGCATAGTTTCACCCGCGAGGCATCGCGGAAACCGTGAGCCTACTCTCGGCCTGCCAAGGGGTCAACACCAAAGGGGTCGTTCCGTGACACTCAAAGGGGTCGCCTGCCGACGCCTCAAAAGAGGGATGCAAGTGGCCCTCCCCTGAGATAAATAAGAGTAAGATTTTTATCCGTGGAAAACTCCCACCGACGAGGACGATTTGGTCTCGCGTCAGGCATTGTCTTGGCTTGGCTGCTGGCGTGGTGTCCGTGTGCGTCGGCGCTGAATCCGGCGCTGGATGTGAGCCAGTACGCGCACACGGCGTGGAAGGTTCGCGACGGCTTTACGAAAGGCGGTATCTACGCTATCGCGCAAACGCCGGACGGTTACCTCTGGCTGGGCACCGAGTTAGGGCTGCTTCGCTTCGACGGTGTTCGCGCGGTTCCCTGGCAGCCGCCGACGGGCCAGCATCTCCCTTCCGACTACATCATGAGCTTGCTGGTCACGCGCGACGGGACTCTGTGGATCGGTACACTCAAAGGGCTGACAAGTTGGAAGGACGGCAAGCTCACGAACTACCAGGAGTTTGCCGAATACTATGTTTTCGCGCTCCTTGAAGATCATGAAGGAACCCTCTGGGCCAGCGGATATGCAAATCCTACGGGAAAGCTGTGTAGGATTCGGGAGAGCGGCATCCAGTGCTATGGAGACGACGGAGTCCTAGGTCGCGGAGCATTCAATTTGTATGAGGACAGCAAGGGCGATCTCTGGGCAGGCGTAAAGGATGGGCTGTGGCGATGGAGACCGGGAAGCCCAAAGTTCTACGCGTTACCTGGCGAAGCGAACGGCATACAAGCTCTGGGGGAGGACACCGATGGCACGCTTCTCGTCGGATGGAGAGGTGGAATCTATCGCTTCCTTGACGGAAAAACCGAGGCGTATCCAGCCTCCGGCATTCGACAGCAATTTCAGGCGCAGAGAATACTTCGCGATCATGATGGCAGTCTGTGGATTGCAACTGGGCGGCAAGGCTTGGTGCATGTTCACCAGCGCAGAGCAGATGCGTTCGCGCAAGCTGACAGTCTATCGGGCGATGTCGTCACAAGCCTCTTCGAAGACCGTGAAGGTAATGTTTGGGTGGCGACCACGGACGGCCTGGACCGCTTTCGCGACTTTGCCGTCGCCACGTTCACGGTAAAACAAGGATTGGCGGCCCAGGGGGTGGGCTTCGCTCTCGCAGCCAGGGACGGAAGCGTTTGGCTGGCGACGACGGCCGGGTTGAATCGATGGACTAAGGGGCATATTGCGAGCTTCGGCCAGCAGGATGGAAAGCTCCATGGGCACATTCCGCTTTCGCTTTTTCAGGATTCTCGCGGACGAATTTGGGTCTCGACACACAGGGGGGGCGGATACCTGGGGAACGAAAGGTTTAGCCCCATAAGTGGTATTCCCGGTGGGCCGGTCCATGGGACCACGGAGGATACCGCTGGGAGTCTGTGGATCGCCAACCAAGAACAAGGACTTCTCCGTTTGGTCGGAGATCGACTGGCAGAAAAAATTCCGTGGACTCAGCTCGGACACAAAGACCCCGCCAGTGCGCTCGTTGCTGATCCGGTGCATGGCGGCTTGTGGCTGGGATTTATTTACGGCGGCGTGGCCTACTTCAAGGACGGCCAAATCCGCGCGGCATACGCGGGCTCGGATGGACTGGGCGAGGGGCGTATCATCACGTTGCGAGTCGATGCGGATGGCGCGGTGTGGGCGGCCACCGAGGGAGGACTCAGCCGGCTAAAAAATGGGCGCATCGCCACTCTGAGCAGCAAAAACGGATTGCCCTGCGATGTGGTTCATTGGTCGATGGAGGACGGCGCCGGATCGCTTTGGTTGTACATGACGTGCGGATTGGTGCACATCGCGAGAGCCGAGTTAGCGGAGTGGGCGGCCGCCGCGGACAAAGATAAAAGTAGCGACACAAAGCGGATCCAGGCGACGGTTTTCGACACTTCCGACGGAGTGCGGACGCGCGGAGCGGGGTACGGTTACGGAGCGCTCGTGGCCAAAGCTTCGGATGGGAAATTGTGGTTTTTGCCTTTCGATGGCGTGAGCGTTTTTGATCCGAGCCACCTGTCCTTCAACAAAATTGCGCCGCCGGTGCACATCGAGCACGTCACCGCTGACCGCAAGACCTACGATGCGTCTTCCGTTGCAAACGGACAATTGCCGGCGCTGCTGCGAGATCTGGAAATTGACTATACGGCGCTAAGCCTGGTGGTGCCGGAAAAGGTGCGCTTTCGCTACAAGCTGGAAGGGTGGGACAGCGACTGGCAAGACGTGGGCAACCGGCGGCAGGCGTTCTACAGCAATCTCCCTCCACGACACTATCGCTTCCGCGTCTTGGCTTGCAATAACAGCGGGGTGTGGAATGAGACCGGAGCGTACCTGGATTTTTCCGTCGCTCCGGCGTACTACCAGACGGTTTGGTTCCGAACGTTGTGCGTGGCTGCATTTCTGGTATTGCTTTGGATGCTCTATCAACTGCGGCTGCAACAACTCGCTCGCGAGTTCAACGCGGGACTGGAAGCACGGGTCAACGAGCGGACGCGCATCGCTCGCGAACTGCATGATTCGCTGCTGCAAGGCTTTCAAGGATTGATGTTCCGGTTGCAAGCGGTGCGGGACATGCTTCCCGGGCGCGCTCCCGCCGAAGCCATTGAGGCGCTCGATATCGCTCTGGAGCGCGGAGACAAAGCCGTAGCGGAAGGCCGGGACACAGTCTCGGACTTGCGCGAGCCCATCCTGGGCGACAGCGACATTGCGCAGGCACTGACCGCACTTGGCAAGGAACTGGCGCTACAGAGTGGCAACGGCCTGGTGCCGTGCGTGCGCGTACTCTTGGAAGGAAAACAGCGAGAGCTGAATCCCATGTTGCGCGATGAAATTTATCGAATTGCGCGCGAGGCGTTGCGAAACGCGTTCCTCCATGCCCGAGCGCAGAAGATCGAAGCGGAGATTACCTACAGTGACTCCGAGTTCCTTTTGCATGTTCGAGACGACGGGGACGGAATTGATCCTGAGGTTGCCAATCAGGGAGCGCGTGCAGGACACTGGGGGCTGCCGGGGATGCGCGAACGCGCCAAGAGCTTTGGCGGGAAGCTGGAAGTCTGGAGCGAACACGGGGCGGGAACGGAAATCGAGTTGAGTGTTCCTGGCGCAATTGCTTACGGAAAATCCGAAACGCGGCGCAGTTTCTGGTTACGGCGAAAGAAGATTGGGGAATCCGATGGGCAGCAGTCCTAAGGCGGGCACGGGTCCTACGGTAATTCGCGTTCTGACGGTGGACGACCACGCTCTGATACGCGAAGGGGTTGCGGCGCTCATCGCCAATCAGAAGGATATGAGTCTGGTTGGCGAAGCGTCGAATGGGCGCGAGGCGATTGAACAGTTCCGGGCGCACCGGCCGGACGTCACGCTAATGGACTTGCAAATGCCAGAGATGAATGGGATCGATGCGCTGATTGCGATTCGAAGTGAATTTCCGGACGCGCGGGTCATTGTGCTGACGACCTACGCGGGCGACGCGCTGTCCAAGCGGGCGATGAAAGCCGGCGCGCAAGCCTACATCTTAAAAGGCAATGTGCGGAAGGATCTCCTGGACACGATTAGAGCTGTGCGGGCCGGAAAAAAAATACTCCAGGCGGAAGTCGCCGCGGAACTTGCCACTCATGCTGCCGATGACGCTTTGAGTGAAAGAGAGATTGAGGTTCTTTCCCTGATTGCAGCGGGAAATTCGAACAAGCTGGTCGCCGATCAGCTAACGATCTCGGAAGATACGGTAAAGGGCCACGTAAAGAGCATCCTTTCCAAGCTTGGCGTCAATGACCGAACGCACGCGGTGACCGCAGCTTTGAAGCGCGGAATTATCGAATTGTAAATGCCTTCTAAACCACCCAAAAGAGTCTAAAGTTTCCCCCACATCTGGGGATTCGCAGAGTTTGCTGTCCCGTTACATTCACCTCGTACGAGTGTGAAATTTCGGTCGGGTCAGGTCAAAACTTGCAACGATTGTTTACGATGTTTCCTGGTGGTTGGCCAGGCGCTGGACTTCTTATTCTGCGGCTAGCGGCGGCAGCTCGGTTGTTCGTTGGTATGAACACGCTGGGCGGAGTGCCACATTCCTGGCACCATGCACTCCAATTCGTAATGCTGACGGTAGGGATACTTCTGCTTGCGGGAATGTGGACCCCAATCGCGGGAGCTTTGCAGGCGATTATCCAGTTAGGAGCTATCTTTACTCCCGCAAACGCGATTATTCACGTCCTGCCCGCGGCGCTCGGAATAAGCTTGGTTATGCTTGGACCCGGCGCATGGTCCGTGGATGCCCGGCTGTTTGGTCGGAAGCGAATTGATATTCGTGGACGCTAAAGTCCCTCGGATGAAGGCATTACGAAGTACCTCCCACGTAGAAGACAACGGACCTCTGAGTTTCTCGTGCAGGGTTGTTCCCTACCACCCAAAAGAGTACTTCTCCCAACCTTAATATAGGCACTGGGCGGGCCCCGAACTAGTTGGGGGTGCGCGACCCCATTTGGGGTTGTTCGCGGACAGGGCAGACGCCACAATGCGCGCAAAGAACAAAGAGATTAAGAAAGGTGCAACGATTCGAGGTCAGGGGGCAACTTATGGCGAGCAGGGCAATATTCATCCCGGATCCAAAGCAGTCTGAAGAGAGACCCAAACACGAGAGCGTCGCCCAACCCCAAGAAATCGACAAGGGATCGATGTGCGATGAGATCGTTGGGAGTTCTGGAGCCTTGCAAAAAGTGCACTCTCTTGTGTCTAAGGTTGCTCCCGCAGACGCCACCGTGCTGATCACTGGCGAGACCGGAACGGGTAAGGAACTTGTTGCACGCGCCATCCATCGCCGGTCCCGGCGCTCCTCGCGCGCTTTTGTAACCGTCAACTGCGCTGCCATCCCGCGCGATTTAATTGCCTCGGAATTGTTCGGACATGAGAAAGGTTCTTTCACCGGTGCAGTGCAGCGGCGCCTGGGCCGGTTCGAATCGGCAGAGGGAGGCACGATCTTCCTCGACGAAGTGGGAGAGCTTCCTCTCGCAACCCAAATTGCTTTGCTACGCGTTTTGCAAGAACGCGAATTTGAGCGCGTCGGCGGAACGCGGTCAATCCAAACGAATGTTCGCGTGATTGCCGCCACGAACCGCAACTTGCAGGCCGCCATCCAGGCGGGCACGTTTCGCAGCGATCTCTTCTACCGTCTTAACGTTTTTCCGATTGATATGCCTCCTCTCCGCGAACGACGGGAAGACATTCCTGTGCTGGTCGAATACTTCGTCGATCATTGCGCGAGGAAAGTAAAAAAGAACATCCAGGGGATAACCGAAGAAAGCCTCGACTTGCTGCGCTCCTACCCCTGGCCAGGGAACATCCGCGAATTGCAGAACGTGATTGAGCGATCTGTCATCATGTGCGAAACAGAATATTTTTCGGTCGACAAGACCTGGCTTGCCCAGCAACGGCTTGCGACCGAACCGAAAACTCCACTGGACCTCTCCGACAAACTCGCCGCTCACGAAAAAGAGATGATTGAGGGAGCCTTGCGAGAAAGCGCAGGGCGCGTATTCGGACCGTGCGGCGCGGCCACCAAATTGGGCATAGCCCGATCTACCCTGGAGTCCAAGATTAGATCACTGAAGATCAGTAAGAACGGTTTTAAGAACTTCGCTGAAACGATGCCTCGCCGAGTTTGTTTGGAATCAGCTCAGTAGCCCTTACTGCGAATGCACTAGGAAATTGGGGGAGCCGCGGCCCTGGGTGCTGAAATGTTGGTCCTTTCGTTGCACGAACTATCTGCTTTCTATAACGGTCGAGCGAACTACGACGGGGAAACCGACTTTCTGCGCAAAAATGTGTCAGTTTTCGTGCCACTTTTCATGTCCGCATGAGTCCTGTCGAGTCCTCTGCTGGCCGCTACTGGCCAACAAACAAAAGGGGTTGCTGAGCAACCCCTTTGCCTGCAACGCGATTCGCGGGACTGTCACGGCAGAGGTCGCGAGTTCGAGTCTCGTCGTCCCCGCCATTTTTCACATGCGAGCTACTTGCGAGGAGTCCGCGGAAGGCGCAAATCGTGTCTCCGCGGAAACTCCTTACTGCGTATCCAGTGTTATACTTTTGCCGAGGAGCGCAGAGATCCCTCATGGAAAGCGTGATTGTCAAAAACCCGAGGATTCTTGGCGGTACGGCCGTGTTTCGCGGTACGCGGGTGCCGCTGCAGCTTTTGTTCGACTCCTTGGAAAGAGGCCACACGCTGGAAGAGTTCCTCGCCGGATATCCCACCGTCTCGCGGGAAATGGCAATCGCTGCGCTGGAAGAAGCGCAGGACCTCTTATCAGCCAAGTCCTGAATGCGCCTTCTACTCGATGAGTGTGTAAACGAGCAGCTGAGACAGCACTTCACTGGCCATGAATGTCTGACCGCTCGCTACGCCGGGTTCGCTGGACTTGAGAACGGCGAACTTCTTGAAGCGGCGGAAGCCGCGAAATTCGACGTGTTGTTAACCGTAGATCGCGGATTCGAATACCAGCAGAATCTTGCAGGGCGTAGGATTGCGCTTATCGTTTTCTGCGGCAAGTCCGTTCTTTTCGAAGACCTACTCCCACTCATGTCGGCCTGCCTCGACCGCCTAAAATCCATCCGGCCCGGTGAGGTAGCAAGAATCGGCGATTAGAGCAGAGGCGGTAACGAGAAGCTCAGCCGGCATGTTCATGTTTCTCCAGCAAGGTCTCTTCTATCAGCGAGCCTCGAGGCACCGACCTTTTTAAGCGAGCTGAAAAGATCGAATTGATAGACACTGAACACGTGCAAAGCGATTGGACTGGGCAGTTTCCGACAGGGCTCGCCGCAGGATCTCGGTGGCGACCTGCTGAAGTTGACGGGCACCGTTGTTTGAGCCACGGAATGTCCCACTGCAGTACCGGAGCGCGGAGCTTGGTATCGGAGAACAACTGGCCAATGAACCTGTTCCGCCGCCTTCTGCAGGTTGGCAAAGCCCTTGCGAGTCACTCACGCCGCCGATGAGCTCCGATACCAGAATGCCATCGCTGCAAATGGCGTCGCCTGGGTCTAAGGAATTCAGTAATCCGACCAAATCTGGGTACAATAAGGGGACGATAAGGAGTGACATCCGGTACCTTGTGGTATCAAAAGATGTCCGCCGACACCGTTTGATTTCAATCGATTACATCACAACGCTGCGCTGTCACGGCAGAGGTCGCGAGTTCGAGTCTCGTCGTCCCCGTCATTTTTCAACCGCAAGTTCTTCAGCGATAAATAGTTGGCAAGCCCATTTCAGTTCACATGCGACCAAGCAGTAGAGGCGGTTCCCAGGAAGCGCCCGACGATCTCCGGCAGCATCGGCTCGACCGCGAGCGTGTAGTGAGTGGTGTTCGGCACGATTGCGAACTGGTTTGCAGGCCGCAGTGAGCCATCAATCCCGGCATCGCGCTGGCCGCCTCCCAACGTCTTCCAGAACTCGACCATGTGTTCGGGCCGGAGGTAATCAGCGTCGGCAAAGACCAGCAGTGTGCGAGCCTGAAGCTTGGCGACGTCGGCGCTCCAGTCAAAGGGGCGCTTGGTCAGGTCCCCAACCTTGCGGAAGAGGTTCGTCCAATCGACATCGGGATAGGCCTGCCCCAACGGCGATGCCTTGACGCTGCCGCCGAGCATGGCAGCGTTGGCCTCCAACTGATTGAAAGCCGCCACCACCTCCGGATAAGCGTCGTCCTGCCTCATCCTCGCGGCCATGAGCACGAGCCGGTCGACCGCGTCCGGATGGCGGATGGCGGTCTGCAGCGCGACGAAGGAGCCCAGCGAGTAGCCCATCACGTCGGCCCTGCCGAGTTTCAGATGGCCGATCAGAGCGGCAACGTCGTCGCCCATCGTTTCACAGCGCAGTGGCCTGTCGGTATCTGGCGTGCGCCCATGCGCCTGAAGATGGACGGCGATCACCTGCCGGCCCTTGGCCAGTTCGGCCAGATTGCTCCCGAAGCTGTCTGGGTTGATGCCCCCGTGAAGAAGAATGAGCGGCTTGCCGGCGCCATGCACGCTGTAAAAGATATGCTGGCCATTGACGTTGGCAAAATTCTCTTTTGACATAGTGGGGGTCTCCTTGGCTTGAACGGGAGGGATGGCAGTCAGCACTGCGGTCGCTGTGACAGTCTTTAGGAAATCGCGTCTGTTCGTGTATGTCATCGTCATCCCTTCCATACGCCAGTGGCCGCGTGTGGTCACGATCTGCCTGCGAGCAACTCATCCAGCTGCGCGAACTGTTCGGGCAGGCCTTCCGCCGAACCGGCGAGGGCTTCGTCGAGGGCCGCCGTTGTGGGGTAGAGTTCGTGTAGGGTGACCAGCGTCTTGCCGGCATTTTCTTCGAACGTCACCGTGGTCACGGCGCCCTGATCGCTTTCTTCGTTCGTCCAGACGAGGCGCTTGTTCGGCGTCACTTCTCTGTACGTGCCGAAGAACGCCATCGGTTCGTCGAAGGCCGGATGACTGAAGACGAAGCGATACGCGCCCCCGGTGCGCACATCCATGTCGCACGAGAGCAGCGACATGCCCACCGACTTCGGAACCCACCAACGCTTGAACAATTCGGGTTTGCTCCACGCTTCGAAGACGATGCGCGCCGGGGCATTGAACGTCCGCGTCACGACGAGTTCGCGGTCGGACTTGCGTTCCACGGCGGTCCGGTTCATGGCGGCGGGACTACCTTCTTTTCCTTCGGGCATCTGCCTTCTCCTTTGATTTCAAGAGCTCGACAATCTTGTCCAGCGCGTCGAAGCGTGCGCTCCAGAGTCGGCGGTGCCGCTCGATCCAGGCGGCCTCTTTTTCCAGCGCGCGCATGCCGAGCCTGCAGTTTCTGACGCGCCCGGCCTTTTCAGTAGTGACGAGCGCTGCCCGCTCCAACACGCCAACATGCTTCTTCATGCCCGTGAGGGTCATATGGAACTTTCCGGCGAGGTCCGTGATCGAAGCGTCGCCGCGGCTGAGTTGCTCCAGCACGCCGCGCCGGGTCGCGTCCGCCAGCGCGGCGAACGAAGCGTCGAGGCGGGTTTCGTTATACTGAACCATGTGGTTCAGTATATAGCAGATCGACTGGCGACGTGCAAGGGGAAACCAAACCGTTAGGCAATGGATTTCCGGTGCAGCGTGCCCGATGCTAGCGACACGATTTTCCAACCCACAACCCAACCCACAATTCGTGGAGTCTTGTGCGGCTTACGGGTAGTTTGGCAGTCTCCGCGTTGTTGTATGTTGTTGTAAAACCTATCCACGCAGCGCTGTCACGGCAGAGGTCGCGAGTTCGAGTCTCGTCGTCCCCGCCATTCCTGAAAGTTCCCCGAACTTTACTGAACCCATCGTGTCCGATCTCGACCTCTGCTCGGGCCAGAGCTCGGAATTGGCGCTTGCAAATGTATATACAGCGCAAAGTCCAGCTTGGATGCTTTCATGCGTGGACGAGCTCACGCCGTTTTAGCGTGGGAAGCGCCTTGATGGATTTTCCTATCTTCACTTGTGCGAGCCGCAGATCGTAGAGGCTCTGTAGGTTCAGCCAAAACTGAGCACTTGTGCCAAAGAAATGAGCAAGGCGCAGGGCGGTGTCGCCCGTGACGCCACGCGTTCCATTCAAAATTTGCGTGACACGATTGGTCGGCACGTCGATCTTTCGCGCGAGTTCAGCCGCGCTCATATCGAGTGCTTCGAGTTCTTCAGCCAGGTGTTTACCCGGATGGATAGCAGTGAGTGCCATAGCAACGCTCCTAGTGATAGTCGACAATCTCCACGTTTGATGGCCCCGGCGCTCGGTCAGTCCCCTCGAAGCAAATCCGCCATTGATCGTTAATGCGGATGCTGTACTGGCCCTTGCGGTCACCCACCAGCGCTTCAAAACGGTTTCCAGGCAACGCGGCGAGATCGCTCATCGAGGTAGCCGCCTCCATACGATCAAGCTTCAGGCGCGCGGACCGCTCAAAGCCAGCGAATACCTTGACTCGCTTGCCGCTGGCGAATTCTCTGGTTCTCTTATCCCGATAGCTGACGATCACTACCCTTGAATAGCATTAGTTACGCGTTACGTCAAGCGTAAACTACGGTACCAGGCGTGCGCCATCCGGTTGCTCACGGATCCTTTCACAGGGGATCTGTTGCACTCTTGTGCACCACAGTCTCCAAATGAGTGTTTCGCAGTTGCCGCGGTTTGGGAAACCGCAGCCTGCCTTCAACGCAAAGCCGATTTTCCTGGTAGGAGACTTTAGCCCTGTGACCAAGGTTTCGAAATCTATTTCCTCCGAGGTATTACTTCCGACGCATCAGCCAGCGCATACGCCGTCACAGCCATCACCGCTGTATTCTCATTCAATTGCTGCACATTAACCTTATCAAGAGTGTCCGCGGCAGAATGATGATAGTTAAAGTAGAACCGCGAATCCTGCGAGGGCGTGAGCCCGGGAACACCTAGCTGGACCATCCCTGCAATATCCTCCGCGGTTACCTCGTCAGATCGGGTGAGAACGCTTGCTCCAATCGGTGCCAGTGCGTTGGCAACGGGCGTGAGATATCTGGCAACCTCAGGCGTGCCAAAGAATGTGAGGCCTGTTGGATGGTCGCACCCTAAATCACTTTCCAGCGCCGCTGTGTGATGAGTGAGTTCGCTGGCATGTTCCTGGAGATACGTTGTCGCGCCACTGACGCCGAACTCCTCATTCATCCAGGCTACAAAACGGATTGTGCGTTTCGGATGGATGTTCAGCAACTGCAACAAATGGATCGTCTGCATTGAAATAGCCACCCCGGCGCCATCATCAATTGCACCTGTTCCAAGATCCCATGAATCCAGATGTCCGGAGACCAATACAACCTCTTCGGGGTGTTCCGAACCCTTCCAGTCTGCGATTACGTTGTAGCTGCTTACCGGAGAAAGAGTTTTCGGCGTAAGAGTGAGGCGCATCGTAACGGGTCCTTGTTTTGAAAGTCGCGCCAACAGATCTGCATCCTCAGCGGTAATTGCAGCTGAGGGAACCTTGTCGACGCCCTCGCCATACAAAGTCAAACCTGTGTGCGGAAGTCGAAAGTCTCCGCTGCCCAGAGAGCGAACCAGCACAGCCGCTGCTCCAAGCGACGCGCCAAATGACGGGCCGATGCCACGATAAGCTATATTTTGCCCATACGCATCGAGACCAGATCCCTGCGCAGTTAATTCTTTATCGAAAAGCCGGTTGAACAGGACGATCTTCCCCTTGATTTCATCAACGGGCAAGCTCCTCAATTCTGCAAACGAACTTACGACAATCACATTTGCAGTAAGACCATCCGCCGAGGTTGACACAGAGTTTCCCAATGCTGTGACAACGATCTTCTGTGTTGTCCCCGGCGGCATTCCCGGCCATACGGTTAAGACAGCGCTTTCCTTTCCTCGCACCCAATGAGGAACAGTTGTTTTTTCCAGCGTGACGCTCGTGCCCATCTCCCGCATCTTGGCAGCGACCCATAGGACAGCGGCCTCAGCCTGCGGCGAACCACTGAGCCGCGGACCTATATTGTCCGTGAGGTGCGCAAGCATGTTATATGCATTCGGGTCGGTCATCGCCGCATCGCGGATGCGCCCCATGGTTGCAAACTGTTCTGCCGTCCATGGTCCCGAGTCTGAATCGGTAAGCGTGGTTAAACGCTCCAGAAAGGAGTTAGGTGGCGGAGTGCTCGCGGGCGCATTTTGCGCCCAGCAGTTCAACACAAAGAATACAGCAGCTATAGGTGAAGCCAAAAAACGGATTTTCATAGACTGTTTCCGGTAGGACCCTTTTCTGTCGAAAAACCTAATCAGTGCAACGGCCTGCCATTTCTTAGTGTTCTCTGCGGGTTGCGACACTACTTCATCGGCGAAAAATCCGTGGACCGCATGTACGTTCGGTCTATCTTTTCCACCAGCTTGTTGGCCTGCTCGGATTTTATTGCCTCCTGAACCTCTGGGTCGGCCAGCATCGCGTCCCAGTTCTTTTTTGCTTCCTCCCGGCTGGAATGAGCCACGACGTAGACGAAAGTGTTGTCCCAATCGGCTGCCCCCTCAGGTACCCAGTAACCCACGACCTGCAGATCGTGTTTGGCTAACAGCTTTGAATAGATGTCTTGAAACCGCGATTCCAGTGCCGGCAATTTGCCCGGTACAGTGTGATAAATGCGAAGCTCGAAGACGCGATTGCCGTTGGCCCTCACGTGGTCAATGTGAGCAAAGCGGGCAGTAATGAGCGATCCAGCCGTGAAAGAAAGCAGCGCAATGGCGCAAACACTGCATCTCTTGGATTTCACGCCTTTGAATTTCCAGAAATTGAATGTCATCGATGCTCCTTCCCAGACGACGCGAGCTGAGTGTCCCGCCGCGCGGCTCCTACTTAGACCAAGGCGGAACCGCGCCGTTGCTGCACGGGTGGGCGATCGACTGCCCCAGTACCGGAGATGCATGTGTTTTTAACTCCAGTGATTATGCGTAAGAAGTTTGCCGGCAGACCATACCGAGTGCGCTCGTTCAACATATATAACAATTTCACTTTAAAATAAGTTCGCGAATATATTCTCTGCGCAGAACTTTTCGGTATTCATTCCGGCCCACTCTGGCCTTGTTCTGAAACTCGGTGCTACCGATTACTTTCTTGGCCACTTCTTCTTCCTCGGGGCCTCTATCTAGAGCCGCCATGTTCTTATAAGTGATCCACAGAATTATATCGGGGTGATCCGGTGATGGTGGAGTGGAACTGAAGACTTTGTAATCGGTGATTATCCCAGCCTTCTTCGTGGCTTCCATGGTTGGCTTCCATGTTGAATTTAGCCAATCGATGTACTCTTCAAAATGCCCGTACTCCACTGCTATTTCTTGAACGAAAGTGACCGAGCCCTCCGTGTACTGGCGCTCATCCTCGGCACGGGCTCCAAGCGAAAGTGCGGCAGCTGCGAGACATATGGATAAGATAATAGTCTTAGTCACTTTCTCTTCACCCCTTGTGATATATCTACCCGGCTAGCGATATCCTGATGCGAGGCTGTGATTATCAATCGATCGTCCAGGCGACGGACAAGATCTTCCACAGCCCATCAATTTTGCACACCTGCCAGTGTTCGAGGCTCTCGGCGCTCTTACTTGGACCACGGCGGAACCACGCCGTTGCTGCGCGCGTACGCGATCGACTGCCCCAGATGCTCGTGTTGATCTTCGAGAATGTGCATCAGCGCGTCCTGCTTCGTCCAGTCTCTTCCGAACAATTTCACCGAAGCCTGCATGTCGTTATCGGAAAGTGCCGTAATCGCTTTTTGCAGATTGACGTAAGAAGCCTTCAGGGCTTCCTGCATTTTCTCCGGATCGGTGATGGGCGCGGGCGGTGCCCCCGTATTCGGCGTGCCCGAAAGCACACCGGCGAGCAGGCCGTTCTCTTTAACGATCAGGTTGAAGACCTCGGCGACGGAGCGAACGCCCTGGGCGGGCTTCCAGTCGTACTTGGCCGACATAACGCGCGCGAGTCCTGTGAATTTGTCGGAAAGCGTTCCGGCATCTTTTGCGAAGGCGGCCTGCAATCCTGCCGGTTGCGACTGCGCCCGCGCCAAAGGCACCATCAGAGCGACCGAAAGCGCGCACACAGCGTACTGAATCAGAAGCTTCTTCATGTAGAACTCCTCTATGTCACTAAATCACTCGGGCTGCTCGTAACGCCGAAGGTCTCAACCGGAGTTTTTTACCCTCATGTGTTCTTGGCGATGCGCCCGCTCACGGGACAATATGCCGCGAAGAACCAGCATTTGCAGGAAAAGTGACATGCGGCGTCCAAAATGGGACAAGCGGTCAGAGTTGGCCGTCAAATACTGTTGCCACGGATCCGCTCACAGGTTTGATCAGCTAGCTCGTTCATCCGTTCTCGTGTCGGCTGGAGAACTCCACGTTCGATCTGGTGTACAAGGTCGGTAATTGCGGCGTTCATATGTACCGGCACTCCGGACGCGTGGCCTAACGTCACCACATAGCCGTTGATAAAGTCGATCTCAGTCTTACGGCCGCGCTCAAGGTCCTGGAGCATGGAGGGTTTGATGTCTCCGTAGAAAGCAATCACAGCCTCGACCCACGACTCATAATGTTCCTCTGCGGCAAAATTGCCAGGCCAACCGGGCGGAATAGGGTCCACGGCCAGCCGCTCCAGCCGGGTGCCAATCGCAAGTGCCACGGATAACGCTTCCTCGTACGTCCGTCGGAAGACCTTCTTGCCTGCCTCCGTTTCCATGTACTGACGCATGGTTTGCGAACAGAGCGCGCCGAGAGTTGTAACCGAGCAATTGATCAGGAGCTTCGACCAGATGGCACCGATCATGTTTGAAGATTTCTTGACCTCAACCGCTCGACTCAGGACGCGCGCAACCCGTTCGGTACGCTCACTGACACCACCAGCGAGTTCGCCTATCAGTAAATGCCCTGCATTCTTCTGCACGTAGACGCCGGGTTCTACCATCGTGGCACCAAGATTTGAAAATCCACCAAGGATCTTATCTTCGCCCAGACGATCCGCGAGTGCCCTGGCAACTCCGCCATTCTGTATAGGCAATATGACCCCTTCGGGGGCGAGTAGGCCACACACCTGGGGCGCGACCTCCAGCGCGTGCTGCGCCTTGGTGGCAAGCAGGATCAGGTCAAATTGGGTTCCCTTCCCGTAGTCCTCAAGTGCGGCAACGTCGATAGTGCCTGCTTCCACCTCTCCTCCGATGCCGGACACTCGCAGGCCCGATCTGCGCAGCACCTCCGCGGATTCGGTATTGCGAGCCGCAAGCCGGACGGGCAATCCAGCGCGGAAGGCTCGAGCGGCGATTGTTCCGCCCAACGCGCCGATGCCCACTATCAGTATTTGCATTTTGAAGCCTCCAAGACGCCCGCGATGAGGTCCAGTAGAAAGGTCCAGGCAGAAGCCCGTCGAGGTGCTCGGTCTTATCCAGAAAAACCCCGCGCCGTAACAACTCAGCAGCCATTTGTAGCCGGGTCAATAAAGTCGGCGCCCAGATCCTTGACCCTTATTGGCACCGCGCCGCAGGCTTGACTGACGTCCAACAGAAGCAGAGTTCCCTGTGCGGTGCGTGGCATGCGGCACTAACCCGCGCTGCGTCCAGCAGAGTCCCGTCGTCATAGCGCACCAGGCTCACCGAGACGATTCTGGTTCCAGACGTCAGCCCATCGATCAGGTCATCCGCCGTGATAAACCGATCGTGCGGCGCAACGGTCCTCAGCCTTACGCCTTCGCGTTCTTCCATGGGCTTCCATGTCGAATAGTGCAGCGGAAATTCGCCCTGCGCGGTGATGATCTTGTCGCCCGGCCTCCACTCCAAACCGTGCGCCCCAGCGGCAGCGCCGGTGCTTGCTCCCGTAGTGACAGCGATTTCCTCGGGTTCAGCCTCGATCGTCCTCGCCAGAGAGCCACGGATTCGAACTGAAGGCTCGAACCACAGGGAATCGTCAACACGATGGGGAAACTTTTTTGCTTCGAGCGAGCGTGCTACCGCGCGGATGGATACACGCGGTTTGGCTGTGCGTGCTGCCGTGTTGAAGTAGGTTGCGTCTTCAATTTCGAATCATTCCTTCTTCCAGTCGGTTGCACCCTGGGTTGCCATCGCAAAATTCACTTCTCGCAGAAGATGTCGATTGCATTCCGGGCTTACATGTCGCCAGCCGAGCGAGCAAAGCTTGCGCTCATCGGACAACCTCCGTTCGCAAGCCCGCTTTCGCCGGGGTCGCTGCAGGAAGTGTAGCTTGGCGTCCCGTCCGCGCATGTGGGCGACTTCGAAGGTTTAAGACACAAGCGCGGACGGCGGCACCTCGATTTCGCCGCTTGCGATGTTGGCCGCGGCACCACCAACGCTGACAGAGGTCACGACGCTTCCGCTCTTACGCGCCTCCGCTTCGATTTCGCTTCTGCGTCCCATCGAGACACCTTGCTGGATCGAAAGGCGATAGGCCGTCCCGCCAAAATCATGCTTCGATGCCATGACGCCGACGAGGGCGGCACAGGCGGCGCCCGTCGCGGGATCTTCCTCGATGCCGAGCGCGGGCGCCCACATGCGCGCATAGAGCTTGCCGCCATCCCGTAGATCTCCTGCGAAGAAGAAGATGTGGGGAGACCATGCTCGTGAGAGCGTTGTTGCCCAGGCAGCCCGATTCATCGCCGCCCGATCAACCACTTCGTTCGAGGTTAGTTGCGCAAAACAAAACGGAACACCGACGCCCGCTAAAAAGACTTGGTTCACCTCTGCGGGTTCGACGGACAGTACGGCGGCGAGTTCAGCCGGAGAAGGTGCGCCGGTCGGTGCGTCGATCTTCGCGGATAACGTCAACGTGCCGTGGAAGCCCCCGTTTCGGTGAGCGACATCAACCGCCACGGGACCGGCATTCTCCTCCAGAATGAGCCGGACTGGAGCACTAAGCCGTACGTGCTGTTTCATCACAAGGGCACAAGCTGTGCCGACCGAGGGATGTCCCGCAAAGTCGAGCTCCACCCGAGGTGTGAAGATGCGCACTCGACACGTGTTCGCGGGATCGTTCTTCGGCAAGATGAAGGTCGTTTCGCCGAAATTGAATTCACGAGCAATCTTTTGCATGCCATCGGTCGAAATGCCCGCCGCGTCGGGCAGAACCGCCAGTTGATTACCGCCGAACGGGGTCGAACTGAAAACATCGATTATTTGAAATGCGTACTTCATGAGATCAACCTCCGTGTGTCACCTCAAGCCTTGACGACGAGGTCGATCTCGACACAGGCCCCAAGTGGTAGCGCGTCGGCCCCGATCGTCGTGCGAGCAGGAAATGGTTGACCGAAATACTTTGCGTAGATGCCATTCATCGCGGCGAAGTCACTCATACTCGTGAGAAACACACCGGCGCGCACGACATCATCGAAACTCTTGCCGGCTGCCTTGAGAACCGCCGAGAGGTTCTGGAGGACGCGCTCCGTCTCGGCCACAATGCCCCCTCGACCACCTTGCCAGTGGACGGGTCTTGGGCGACCTGTCCGCTGAAGAAGAGGAAACCATCGATTTTGACCGCCTGAGAAAATGGGCCGACCGGCGGCGCGAGTTCAGGCGAGGTAATTGCGGTCTTGCTCATAGCAAACTCCTGTGGATACTGGGTTAGCGGGTATGGAACATACGCCGCGAAGAACCAGTGTTTGCGGGAAAAGTGATAAGCGGTGTCCGAAATGAGACAAGCGGTCAGAGTTGGCCGTCGAAGGTCAGCTATAATCCGTGCCGGAGGTCAAATCATCTATTGCAGCAGGCCACAGCAGATAGGGGACGGACGAGATGGATTTTGATCCTGTGTGCGTGGACGATTGTAGGACTGCTATTTGCCGTGCGCAGGATCATGGTCGTGAGGGTACAGGGTGCGCACGTCAGCTGGGTGATCGAGGGTGCGCCCGAATTTGTCTACTGGTACGTATGGGCGGCGTACACACCGCTTGTGATTGGTCTGGCCAAACGGTTCCCGTTGACGGGGCCGAGGTTTGTACCTCATATAGCGATCCACACAATCACGTCCTTTCTGATGGCTCCTCTGGGAGCGATCACCGAATACTTTCTCAGCCGTGTACTTCTGCAGTCAGTTTTTCGCATAACTGATCCTGGTGCGCTGCGTCTTCTCCCGACGTTCGCAGTCAGTGTTCTGTCTATGACCTTTACCGGCGTGCTTACGTACTGGTTAGTTGTGGGACTGTATCAGTCGATCCACTTTTACCAGGCCGCTATGGAGCGGCAGACCAGAGCGGCGCAACTGGAAACGCAGCTCTTCCATGCCGAACTTGAGAACCTTAAGAGCCAGTTACACCCGCACTTTTTGTTCAACAGTCTTCACACTATTGGAATCTTGATGCAGGAAAACGTCGATGCTGCGAGCCATCTGCTGGTCTGTCTTGGCGACTTGCTGCGCACGGCCCTCGAACGGCGGGAGAACGAGATCACCTTGCAGAGCGAGCTCGAGTTCGTCGGCAAGTATTTGGAGATCGAACAGACACGCTTTCATGATCGCTTGAAAGTTCACATGGACGTGCCACCTGACCTTCTCGGAGTCTATGTACCGAGCTTGGCGCTTCAGCCGCTAGTCGAGAATGCCATCAAGCACGGCTTCAGCGTAGATTCCGCCGCAGGCCGGCTGGAGATCGCTGCGCACCTCCACGATGGCAGAGTCTGCCTCTGCGTCCGCGATGACGGCCCGGGCCCGGCACCGGGATCGCGTCTGCGATTCGGCGTCGGACTCACAAATGTCCAGTCACGTTTGAGGCAACTCTACGGGGACGAGTCGTCGCTTGAACTTACCGGGGGCGACGGTCGAGGCTGTGAGGCCATCATCACCATTCCACTGCGGAGTTCGCATGAAGACCAGGGTCCTCATCGTCGATGACGAACCGATCGCCCGGCGCGGTATCCGTCGCTATCTGGCCGAACACGACGGCATTGAAGTTGTAGGCGAGGCGCCGAACGGAATAAGTGCGGTGAAGCAGATCAACGAACTTCAGCCCGACATCGTCTTTCTCGATGTGCAGATGCCTGATCTGGATGGTTTTGGAGTCATCGAAAATGTGGAGCCATCGACGGACCCCGCACCCGTTTATATCTTCGTCACGGCTCACGATGTGCATGCCATTCGTGCGTTCGAAGTGCACGCTGTTGACTATCTCTTGAAACCGTATGACAAGGAGCGATTTGCCAGGGCCCTGGCGCACGCACGCCAGGTCCTCGAACAGCGCGGGAAAGCAAATCGAGATCTCGAACCACTGCTCCAATCCCTCCGGAGTCACCGCCCTTTGGAACGCTTTGTGGTGAAGGACAAGAAGCGGATTTTCTTTGTTCCCGTTTCCCACGTTTTGTGGATCGAAGCCACGGGAAACTATGCCTGCATACACACCGCCAGCGACAGTCACCTATTGCGGGAAACCCTGACACGCCTGGAAGAGAAGCTGGCGCCACACCACTTCATCCGCGTGCGGAAATCGGCCATCGTTAACGCTGCCTGCATTAGCGAGATTCGTCCGATGTTCGATGGGGTTTACGACATCGTACTGGCAAAAGGAACGGTGGTCACGTCGAGCCGCAGATACGCTTACAAGCTGCGGACGCTGCTGGAATCCTAGTCTTGGCAACTGGGATGTCAGGACGTTCAGTTAACGACTAGGTTCCGGTCGTCGGAGCTGATCTCGCACCGAGGACTTTCCGTACAAGGTAGCGTTCGGGGCAATTTCCCTAAGAATTCCCAACCCACAAACCAACCCACAGTTTGATACGTCTTGTATGACTTGCGCAGCGTTTGGCAGTCCCCGCGCGTCTTGTAAGTTGTTGTAAAACTTATTCCCGGAGCGCTGTCACGGCAGAGGTCGCGAGTTCGAGTCTCGTCGTCCCGGCCATTCCCTCAGGGTTACCCATGTGTCGAGCCGCACACAGTTGTCACCTATGTCTCAGGTCGCTCACAGCGAATACGTTTGGCGCTTCTAAAGCGGGAGCGCGGCGTTCAGCCCGCGTATCATAAATTTAGTTTACCTAGACCAAGGGTTGACTACCGGAACCGAAAGATCCTCAAAATGCGATGTGTTTCGTGTTGCGAGCTTTGCGTGCGAAGCAAGCACTATGCCGGCAATCATCGTGTCGCGCAATTCACCTGGACGTCCCTTCTTATGATGCACCGCCATCAGAGCCCCAGCCTGTTGCGAGGCGGCCGTATCGAAAGGAGCGACTCGATTCTCAATCTTCTCAACAAGGACTCTCTCGAATGCCTGAAGCAAGGCCGAGCGTCGCTTCCCAATCGGCAGAATCTGCAATCCGTAACGAATTTCAAGGATCGTGATGGAAGTTGTCCAAATGGATGTGCGAGCTTGCTTGTCGAGCCATTCGACAACACCCGCGTCAGGCGGGTGCCGCATGAGCGCAGAGAGAACGTTGGTATCGAGAACGATCATCGATCAAAGCGGGCAGGTTTGGTCTGATATCCACGGAGTTCACGGATGTCTTCTTCGAGTCCAACCTTGGCGAACAATGAGGCGATCTCTACAGCGGCGCGCAGCGCGGCATGGACGGAGCATGGAGGAAGAAGTCCGGGACATTCTCCGAAATGCTGTAAATGAACAAGATGCTGCTGCAGGAGGTCTTGGCACAACGCCAAGCGTGGCGATCGGCACCGGTATCCTTACGTGCTTTTGGGGCCCTGCCTGATGGGAACAATGCGGGAACATTAAGAATTCCCTTCCCTTTCTTGCCCTGATTTTGTGTTCCTTCCGGTGCCCGTAAGTTCTTGAAATTCCAGATCAAGGTGCTCTGTCACGGCAGAGGTCGCGAGTTATGACTGAACGCCAATATCAGGTACTTCCAACACTCTCGCGGCGACCACTCAGTTTCGTCCATACGTCATTGTGTTGGTTCAAGCGTCGCAGAAAGCTGCACTTCCGAGGCAGCCTCTACGCTTATCTCTCGCGTCCAATCTTTTCGCCCAGACATTTTAACCGTGATGGAGTGCTTGCCGGGCGCGAGCTTCAAAGTGGCAGGTGCATTTCCGACAAAATTCCCGTCGAGCAGCACGTCAGCTCCGGCGGGAGTGGAAGTGATGTTGACAACTCCCTTGACAGCGTCCGCCGCCTGAGTTGCTGGCTTTGCGTCAGCGTGCTCTGACTCATTTCCTTTTGCGAGCTCGGACTTAACACCAACTGGGACAAATTCACGATCTTTTTCCGAAACTGAGACGGGAACGTTTGTCACTCCTTGGAGTGCCACAAGTATGGCTCGATAGTTATCTTTGTCGCCCTGCAATAGAATCCCTGCGGATTTGTTTGAGGCATCAGTGTATTGAATCCCGATGTAGTGGAGGCGGGTTTTGTGAAACAAGCCGAAGAGTGCGACGGGCGCAACAAGAATCGCCAGTGCAATCATCGTTCCTACGCGCCGATGAGCTTCTTGGCCATAACTGAGAGAGGTGACAGACTTCGGAGGAATTTCTACCTTTTTGCCATCCTTGAGAGACAACGTAATGATGTCCGAAGTGACCGTCAGCGTGTTTTTCCAATCCTTCGGGTCAACCTTTGAATCGACCGACCCGCCGTTATATCGCACCCGATCAAATGAATTTCCCTGACCGTATGCGGTCAGGCTGACGCACATGCAAAGAGCGATTACTCGAACAAGAAATCTCATTTTGGCTCCTATGACTGGAGAAACACTGTTTGGACAAAATTCAACCGGTAGCTATACCACAATTAATTGCTACGCAAGGTATCAATATCGGAAGTTAGTGCGATTTACATATGCCGCACTTCCTTCCCGCCCATGTTCGCGCAATGCTTGCAGTACTTACAGTTCTTGCAGGCATGGCACGGGTCCGCACCCGCACAGGTCCCTCATCAAACATGGTAGTTCCCTTCTTAGGAAACGCTCAGGACAGACTTCGGGCACTCGCCCATTTGTCCACGGCGCGAGGCGAATTGTGCAGTTACACTCGGCAGCCAACTACGAAAGCACCAAATTCCTTAAACCGGAACCCGAGCTACCCGCCCCGTTTCTTATCAGTCCAGACCCAGGTGCGAATGATTGCCTTGTCGACCAACTCCTTAGTTTTCGGTTGCCTCGGCACCAAGGTTTTTGAGCCGCTCGAGACCAGCCTTCATGGCTTTGAGTTCTTCGGCGGAGTGCCCCTGCCAATTCAGGACTTCGCCTATGACACGAAGGGGATCCCTGGAGCGGTATGAAAGCGTAGGGTTACCCGGGTACTTCTTGTCAGTCAGATCGGGGTCGTCTTCAAAAGGGCCAGTGGCCTCCACTACGTAGATTCTGCCGGGGCTCTCACCAAGGGCAAGCTCGGCTCCCCAGATAGCCGCATTCAGCGTGCTGGTCAAATAAATGTAGGCCGCCTTCTTCCTCTTACCGTAGTTAGAATTGTAGCCGGGCCCGATGAGATCCCCCGTTTTTAGGTCGGCTTTGGTACCGTGGAAGAAACTTCGGCCAGGCAGTTGAGGTTTGATCACCTTTAAATCTCCTGTCGATAGGTCGACGGCCAGCTCTCGCCACTTCGGTCGCAAAATTCTCAACCCGCAACCCACAGAATACTGTGTCTTGTGCGATTTCTTAGCAACTTAGACGGCCCTTGGCAGTCCCCGCGGTCTTGTATGTTGTTGTAAAATCTTTCAGCGGCCGCTGTCACCGAGGAGGTCGCGAGTTCGCGTCTCGTCGTCCCCGCCATTTTTTTTCACCTAGGAATGATCGGTCGAGCCAAACCGCTGCATACTTGCGTTCGTTCCTACAGATGTTAGGAACTCGCCTACTCGGTCCAGCTTCCTCTGCAGTGTTCAGCTAGCCGGCCCGTTTGCTTCTCGCTCGCCGGGGCATGGGCCTCAGCCTGCTCGGGACCTTGAGGTTGAGCGCCACAGCCTCGCGGATGAGATTCTTCAAGGCCTTCTCGTTGATCTGCTCGCCTTCGTGGACGTCAATGGCGCGCCTGACATTTCCGTCGAGACTGGAGTTGAATAGGCGTGCCGGATCCTTCAACGCAGCGCCTTTAGCGAATGTCATCTTGACCACGTTCTTGTAAGTCTCTCCCGTGCAGACGATGCCCCCGTGGGAAAAGACAGGAGTCCCCATCCACTTCCACTCTTCGGAGATCTCAGGGTCGGCGTCGTGTATGATTCCGCGGACCTTGGCGAGCGTCTTCCCTCGCCAGTCGCCAAGTTCCTTTATCTTTTCGTCGATTTGCGCAGAAGCGGATCCCATCGGGACCGTCCTTTCAATTTAGACCCTTAAGGAGCCGCGGAATCCCCTAGCGGCGTAGTAAGATTCCGCACCGTTGTGATACACGAAAACAGTGTCGTAGCGGCGATCACAAAAAAGGGCGCCACCGAGTTTTCTGACGGCGGAAGGTGTTTTCACCCAGCTCGACGTTTTCGTATCGAAATTGCCAAGTTTCTGCAGCGCGCGATATTGTTCTTCCGTTAGAAGCTCAACACCGATGGCAGCCGCCATATCAACGGCGTTATTTTTTGGTTTATTTTCTTTCCTCGATTCCAGCGCCTCGCGGTCGTAGCAAAAACTTCTGCGGCCTTGAGGACTTTCCACTGAGCAATCATAAAAAACGTATTCGCCGGTCTCTTTGTCGTGACCGACTACATCCGGTTCGCCGCCAGTTCGTTCCATTTCACCAAGTGACCGCAGTTTTTCAATATTAGATTCCAGTTTTGCTTGCACCTTGGCCCATTCAAGACCTTTATGGCGGTTCATGTTTTTCTCAAAGCGGGCTTTCAATACTCCCAGTATTTTTTCGCGTTGTTTCTTTAGAACGGTTGCGGTTGACATGGTTTCCTCCAGAGGCGGCTAGGGGTTGACTGCAGCATCTTGTTGGGTCGATCTTTTCGAAATAAGTCGTCGAAGGAGATGGCCTTTCCACATCCAAAGCCCCGACAGGACAAGTATGGGAACGAAGACATAGCGAGTTGCCGGGGCGTAGTTCGGAATTTGTTCAAACGGGCTATAAATGTAACCGATTATCGGGATGCTAAAAACAATGTGAATTATGCGAACAATCCAACGTTTTGTACTTTGACTCATGTTCCACCGCCTCTTTTAACTCAGTGTTTGTACGTATCCCGAAATCCGGATTCAAGAATTTTGTGCCGCCTTAGGCGGCCGGTTGGGGGTTTCCATACCAAACTGCTTGGCGTACTCCGCGTTCAATCGTTGCCAGCCGCCGAACTTCATAGCGTCGGGACCGACCATGCGGCCGATGGGGGTTCCGCTGAGAAGGTGATCCAGAACATCGAAACAAATATGCCAGCCGGCAGCGCCCATCGCGATGAAGCGGTGGCCGATGTTGGTCCACAGCGTCAGGCGCGTTCCGCCGCTCAAGGCTTCGAGTTCCCACCGCATATCGAAGCCACCCCACTTGTACTCGAGCACATTGGGAGCGTCGGCTCGCGTCACCGTTGTTTCGGAAACAAGCGGCGTGGGAGCTCCGACGGTAGTCAGCTTGACCGCGCTTCCAACCGCACCCAGGTTTCCATCGGCGTCGAAGGGCGCCCACTCGCGCAACTGCGCCGGGTCGGTTAGCGCCTGCCAGACTTTTTCTGGCGAGTGGCGCAATTCTCTGACGAGAATGAGCGTCCACTTATCTCCATCCTTTTGTATCTGCGCTCCGCTTGCCGGACCCGGTATGTATCGCTCGCGCTCTAGCATCTATTCTCTCCTTGGCCTCAATAGCGTGCCAGCTGGGTGAGCTGAATGAGGTTACCGCAAGTGTCGTTCACCATCGCAATAGTCGAACCGGTCACATCGGTTGGCGGCATCGTGAACTCGGCACCACCTGCCTTGATCCGCTCGTAGTCGGCCTTCACGTCGTCAGTGAAGAACATAGCCGCGGGCTGGCGCTGTTGAAAGAGCGCTTGCTGATGCGCTTTGGCCGCGGGGTTGTTGTTCAGCGCCAGCTGCAGCTCAGTGCCGTTTGGTTCCTCGGGCGACGCCACCGTCAGCCAGCGATAAGGGCCGTTACTGAAATCGGCCTTCTTGGCAAATCCCAGTACGCCCGTATAAAAGCGCAGGGCTTTTTCCTGATCGTCTACGTATACGCTGGTTAATTTGATTTTCATTTCGTTTCTCCTTTTTCAGGTCCGCGGTTTGGGCCGCGTCGCCTTCTCCTTGTCTTTCCTCTTCTTTGGGGATGATTGCTCCATGCGGTCGAGGTGGCGTTCGAGAGCATCGATGTGAACGTTCCAGAATCGACGGAATTGAGCCAGCCAGTCATCCACCTCCTGAAACGGCCCAGGTTTCAGCCGGTAGAGACGGCGCTGTGCGTCCACCGTGGACTCCACGAAGCCAGCCTCACGTAGCACTCGCAGGTGTTTTGATACGGCCGGCTGCGACATACGGAGCTGACGCTCGATCTCTCCCACCGATTGCTGCGACGAGACGAGAAGGCCCAGTATCGCGCGGCGATTCGGTTCGGCAATGATTTCGAACGCGGATTCCATGTTTTGTATATACTCCACTCGGCATATACGTGTCAAGACATATTATCAACTAAATTTGGCGGTGGCGTCTCCAATCTTTCAGGCGGTTGCTCCACTTGCTCTGCGCCGTGTCCAGTCTGAAGTATCGCGCGGCGTTGTTGTAGGCCAGAAGTCTCGAAATCCAGACGACTTCTCGGATACAATCTGTGCGGCCAACCAATAGCCGATTGCGAATATCTGCACGCGACGGCGTTAGTCATAGTTGCGCGAGTGAATTCGGACGAATGGATTTGCCGAGAGTCCTGGGGGTATCTCAATGAAACGACGTGAATTGCTGCGAGCCAGCGTAATTACTGGCGCAACCGCAGCGCTTGGGTCTTCCCTGTCTATCGCACAGACTGCGACGCAAACTCCGCCGCCAACATCCGAGTTAACGCCAGCGCAGCGCGGCGTCGATGCGTCTAACGACCTCGCCGCGCCGGGATGGAAGCCGCTCTTCCTTGATGAGCACCAGAACGAGACGCTTATTGTTCTCAGCGATCTAATCATCCCAGCGACCGACACTGCTGGCGCGAAAGAAGCGCTGGCCAATCGTTACATCGATTTGCTGCTTGCTGCAGAGCCGCGCGAATCACAGAAAGCGTTTTTGAACAGCCTCGGCTTCATCGATGGCGAAAGCATTCGACGGTACAAGGCTGCGTTTCGGTATCTGACAAAAGAGGATCAGGACGATTTGTTGCATTCGCTAGCCTTCCCAATGGGAAACAGCGGTTGGACGGGAGAAGCTGCCGGCCCTGACATAGGTCACGGACATTTTCAGCACCTGAAGCAGCGCATCAGCATGGCGTATTACAGTTCGCAGATAGGCGCGAAAGAGTTGGGATGGGACGGTTCACCCGCACATGGCGTCTATCAAGGTTGCGAACATTCCGAAGGGAAACACAAATGAGCTGGGCATACCTCGACACCGATCCTCTTGCGCAAACTTACGACGCGATAGTTGTGGGTTCCGGCGCGACCGGCGGTTGGGCGGCAAAACAACTCTCGGAAGCCGGACTGAAAGTAGCCTTGCTCGAAGCGGGCCGCGCAGTCAGCCCGAAAGAATTCACCGAGCACATGCCCGGCTACAAGCTGAAGTATCGTGACCGCTCGCCGGAGATTGTGCGTACGCGTCCGATTCAAAAGCAGTGCTACGCGTGCATGGAGTACAACTACGAGTGGTTCGTAAACGATCTTGAAAATCCATACAGCACGCCCGCCGACAAACCATTCACGTGGCAACGCCTGCGCGTGCTCGGAGGCCGCTCTCTCGTTTGGGGCCGGCAGAGCTATCGCCTGAGCGACAACGACTTCAAGGCGGCCAGCCGTGACGGCTACGGGGATGACTGGCCGATTTCTTACGCTGACCTAGCCCCGTACTACGACATCGTCGAGAAATATGTCGGAATCAGCGGCGCGGCCGAAGGCAACGAAATGCTGCCCGATGGCCAATTCCTTCCGCCAATGAAAATGAGTTGCGGCGAAATTCTTCTGAAAGATCGCGTGAAAACGCAGTTCGGCCGCACCGTGACGATCGGTCGCGTCGCCATCGTGACGCAAAACCACAACGGCCGTCTCGCTTGCCACTATTGCGGACCGTGCGAACGCGGATGCAGCACATTTTCCTACTTCAGCAGCCCGTTTACGACGGTCGCCGATGCACAAAAATCCGGCAACTGCACGCTGATAACGAACGCGGTCGTCAGCCACGTAAACATGAACAGCGACCAGAACAAAGCGAGCGGCGTGACTTATGTAGATCGCTTGACCCGGCAAGTGAAAGAAGTTCGCGCCAAAGCGGTCATTCTGTGCGCGCAGGCGCTCGAGTCAACGCGCATTCTTCTGAATTCCTCCACGCATGAATATCCGAACGGTTTGGCAAATTCGAGCGGAGCCGTCGGCCGTTATTTGATGGACCATGTCACAGGAGGCGGCGCCACCGGTTATCTCCTCGACATGAAAATTCGGCCCGACGCAAACGAACCGCAACGTCCAAACGGAATCTACATCCCGCGGTTCCGGAACACTCCGTCCAGCAAGAAACATTCTCAATTCATTCGCGGCTATGGTTACCAAGGAGGTGGCGGCGCGGAGTTTAATTTTTCGGCGCAAGGCTACGGCACTACGTTTAAGGGCGCGGTGAAGGAAGGCGTCTACTCCATCAGCATGGGTGCGTTCGGTGAGTCCCTGGCTCGTTGGGACAATCACTGTGAGATCGACACTAATCTAAAAGACGCCTGGGGCATCCCCGCTTTGCGAATTTCGATGGCCCATGGCGACAATGAAGCGGCGTTGATGGAAGACGCCGCCACGCAGGCCGCGGAAATGCTGGAATCGGCCGGCGCGAAAGAGATTAAAGTACAGACGCGCGTCGAAATGCCGGGCATGGCGATTCACGAACTCGGAACCGCGCGGATGGGTAACGACCCAAAAAAATCAGTACTCACGCCGTTCAATCAAACTCACGATGTGAAAAACCTGTTCGTCATGGACGGAGCGAGTTTCGTTTCGTCGGCATGCCAAAACCCTACGCTCACGATGATGGCCATCACCGTTCGAGCCTGCGCAAATCTGATCGATCGCTTCCGCAAAAACGAAGTCTAGCCGCGCTCGCTGCCTTTGCTGAGGCGTTCGTATCTCAACCCATTTCAATTGCAAAAGCGCTGCTTTGCGTCACAGGTGCCCGTGATTCCCATCACAGCCTGTGACGCTTGTAACCTGCGAGCCTATCCAATGATGAGTTGCTCCGGCCGGTAGCCAACGTCGTGCAACCCAGGGAGGCGCGATGGCACGCAATGACGTGATCATGGACGGGAACGAAGCCGCCGCGGACGTTGCCTACCGGCTCAACGAACTGATCGCCATCTATCCCATCACTCCCGCCTCGCCGATGGGCGAATGGTCAGATCAGTGGCAGAACGAGGGCCGCAAAAATATTTGGGGTGTGATTCCCAAGGTGGTCGAGATGCAGTCGGAAGGCGGCGCGGCCGGACTTCTGCATGGAGCCCTTCAAGCCGGAACGCTGGGAACAACATTCACCGCCTCCCAAGGCCTGCTTCTCATGATTCCGAACATGTACAAGATTGCTGGCGAGTTGACGCCCGCCGTTATTCACGTTGCGGCGCGGAGTATCGCGACCCATGCTCTGTCCATTTTCGGTGATCACAGCGACGTCATGGCTGCGCGAGCGACGGGGTTCGCGATGCTTTGTTCGAATTCCGTTCAAGAAGCGGCAGATTTCGCTCTGATTTCGCAAGCCGCAACGCTTGAGTCACGCATCCCATTCATGCACTTCTTCGATGGCTTCCGGACTTCTCACGAACTAAATGGACTCATTCCCCTTAAAGACGATGACCTCCACGCGTTGGTCGACGATAACCTGATTCGCAAACACCGCGGCCGCGGGCTTTCGCCCGAACATCCGGTCATTCGAGGAACGGCGCAAAACCCGGACGTGTTTTTTCAATCGCGCGAATCCGCGAACCCGTTTTATCAGGCTTGCCCGACCATCGTTCAGGACGTAATGGACCGTTTCGCGATTCGGACAGGCCGGGCTTACAAATTGTTTGACTACGTTGGGGCTCCGGACGCGGACCGCGTCATCGTCATGATGGGCTCTGGCACCGGCCCAGTCGAAGAAACCATCGAGTGCATGCGGGCGAGTGGCGAAAAAGTAGGTCTGCTGAAGGTTCGGCTCTACCGGCCATTTGACTGGAGGAGTTTCCTTGCCGCGCTGCCCCGTAGCGCAACCTCGATCGCCGTACTTGATCGAACCAAGGAACCAGGAAGTATCGCGGAACCCCTGTGTCTTGACGTCGTGGCGGCGCTTAACGAGCCCCCTGCGGCTCGGCCAGCAGTACGAATCATCGGCGGACGATATGGCTTGTCTTCGAAGGAATTTACTCCGGCGATGGCCAAGCGTATTTTCGACGAGTTAAAAAGGGCCGCTCCACAGAACCATTTCACCATCGGAATCACGGATGACGTGACCCATACAAGCCTAGCGTACGACGAAGACTTTTCAACCGAAGATCCGCACTCAGTCCGCGCGGTGTTCTATGGGCTTGGTTCAGACGGAACTGTCGGCGCGAACAAGAACTCCATCAAGATCATCGGCAAAAGCACAGACAACTACGCGCAAGGGTATTTTGTTTACGATTCGAAGAAAGCGGGTTCGGTCACAGTGTCCCACCTGCGTTTTGGCCCCAAGCCAATTCGCTCTTCGTATCTGATCAGCCGCGCGAGCTTCATCGCGTGCCATCAATTCCAATTCCTCAGCCGGATCGACGTGCTCGCGTCTGCAGAGCCGGGCGCTACGCTTTTGCTCAATGCGCCGTTTCCGCCGAAGGAGGTTTGGTCTCACCTGCCCGAACAGGTGCAAGAGAAAATCATCGCTAAGCGTTTAAAAGTCCACGCGATCGATGCGGCAAAGGTCGCTCGAGACACCGGCATGGGCAGTCACGTCAACACCATAATGCAAACCTGCTTCTTTGCCATAAGCGGGGTCCTTCCGCGCGACCAGGCAATCGCCGCAATCAAGAATGCGATACGCGAGACATATGGAAAGCGCGGCGAAGCGGTCGTCGAGAAGAATTTCACCGCGGTGGATCAGACACTCGCGCACTTGGAGCGAATCAACGTGCCGGCGCGGCCGTCGAGTGGCCTCAACGTTTTGCCGCCTGTTCCCCAGCACGCGCCCCCCTTCGTCCGCGACGTTCTCGGAACAATGATCGCCGGAAAGGGCGATTCCCTGCCGGTAAGTGCGATGCCGATCGATGGAACTTTTCCAACGGCAACTTCCAGATGGGAAAAACGAAATATCGCCCAGCAACTTCCAGTATGGGATGAACAGCTCTGCATTCAGTGTGGCAAATGCGTGCTCGTTTGTCCGCATGCGGTGATTCGTTCGAAAGTCTACGATTCTTCGGAACTGAATACCGCGCCGGCAACATTTAGGTCCGCAAAGCCTCGTTGGCGGGAACTCGAAACGTTGCACTATTCGTTGCAGGTGTCACCGGAGGACTGCACGGGTTGCCGGCTCTGTGTGGAAGTTTGTCCCGTCAAGAGCAAGAGTGAGCCAAAACATAAAGCCATCAACATGGAACCGCAAGAACCCCTGAGAGAAGTAGAAAACACGAATTGGGCTTTTTTCAGTTCCCTGCCGTGCCTCGATCGAAGCCTGCTTAATCCCGCGCACGTAAAGGACGTCCAACTCTTTGAGCCGCTGTTTGAATTCTCCGGTGCGTGCGCAGGTTGCGGAGAGACGCCCTACATCAAATTGTTGACGCAATTATTTGGAGATCGTTTGCTCGTCGCGAATGCAACGGGTTGCTCCTCAATTTACGGCGGCAACCTGCCCACGACACCGTATTGCACTAACAAGAAGGGGCGCGGCCCCGCGTGGTCCAACTCCTTGTTCGAAGACAACGCTGAATTCGGCCTGGGCATGCGCCTGGCCATCGATAAACAGGCAGACTACGCGAGAATTCTTATCGCCAGTGAGAGTTCATTCCTTGGTGAGACACTCGTCCAGAGTTTGCTAAACGCCGATCAATCGAGCGAAGCCGGAATAACCGCCCAGCGCGAAAGGATCGCCGAGCTTAAGCAAAGATTGGCCGCGCGGGATACTGTCGAAGCGCGCGATCTCCTCGCTACCGCAGATTCTCTCGCTCGTAAAAGTGTCTGGTTGGTTGGCGGCGATGGTTGGGCATACGACATCGGAGCAGGCGGCCTCGATCACGTACTCGCCTCAGGGGCAAACGTGAATGTGCTGGTCCTCGACACCGAGGTCTATTCCAACACCGGCGGCCAGATGTCCAAAGCAACACCTCGCGGAGCAGTCGCAAAGTTTGCGACGGGTGGCAAACAGACCGCCAAGAAAGATCTCGCGCTCGAGGCGATCAGCTACGGGTCCGTCTATGTCGCTCGCGTGGCGATGGGCGGCAACGACACGCACACGGTTAAGGCATTTCTGGAAGCCGAGGCTTACAACGGGCCGTCACTCATCATCGCGTACAGCCACTGTATTGCTCACGGTTACGACATGGCGTTCGGTTTGGAGCAGCAAAAAGCGGCCGTACTCTCCGGCTATTGGCCTTTGATGCGCTATAACCCATCACTGCGCGCCGATAACAAGAATCCATTTCAACTCGATTCCAGAGCGCCCAGCTTGCCGCTGAAGAAATACATCTATCAAGAAGCGCGCTATTCGATGCTAGCCAGAAGCAATCCACAAGCCGCAAGTAATCTTCTCGATCTTGCGCAAGCAGATGTGGACCGAAAGTGGAAAGTCTACTCGAATCACGCGCAAGGAACCGAAACGTCGGACGCCTCATCGCCAGAAACAGTTCCCGCTGTACCCGATGGAGCTGCGGCCGGAGACACGAAATGATCGACCTTACGACCACGTACTTAGGACTGCCCCTTCGTTCTCCGATTGTCGCTTCGGCTTCTCCGCTATGCGATTCGCTCGACAATATCCGGCGGTTCGAGGCAAGTGGAGTTGCCGCCGTCGTCTTGCCCTCTTTGTTCGAGGAACAAATCGAATTGGAAAGCGACGCTGTCGGCTCCGATCTGTCGCGAGGCGCGGAAAGCTTTCCAGAATCCCTCAACTATTTTCCGAAGCTCGAGAATTACAACCTGGGCCCCGATGCATACCTGGAATTAATTCGACGAGCGCGCTCAGCCGTCTCGATTCCAGTGATTGCCAGCTTGAACGGAACATCAGCCGGAGGATGGACTCGCTATGCAAAGTTGATCGAAGAAGCCGGGGCGTCCGCCCTGGAGCTGAATATATATGATGTCGTCGCCAATGCGGATCGTCCGGGCTGGCAAGTGGAGCAGAACTATTGTGAACTGGTAAAGGAACTGAAGGCAACAGTCGCGATCCCCGTGGCCGCGAAGCTCTCTCCATTTTTCACGGCTACAGCGAACATCGCCAAGCACCTGGACGACGCCGGCGCCGACGGGCTAGTCCTGTTCAACCGGTTCTATCAACCGGAGATCGACATCGACGCTCTGGAAATCAATCCAAGTCTGACTCTAAGCCAGCCGCAGGAATTGCCGCTTCGGCTGCACTGGACAGCGATCCTCTATGGCAGTATTCGCGCCAATATCGCTGTGACGGGAGGTGTGCATTCGGGGCGCGACGTTCTAAAAGCGATGATGGCCGGCGCACACGTTGCAATGACGGCATCCGCGTTCTTCCAAAACGGCATCCGACACGCCAAAGTAATGCTGCACGAAATAACTAAGTGGATGGAAGACCATGAGTATGAATCAATTCAGCAGATGCGTGGCAGCATGAGCCGGCGTTCGGTGCCGAATCCGGGCGCATTCGATCGCGCGAACTATATGCGCGTTCTCAGTTCGTACACGCTAAGTCCACGCAAAAGTTGAAGCTCGAACCATCGGCACCCGAACGCTAACCGAAAAGCGTGTGGAACCCCTTAGTGAAAATCGCCGTCGCGATAAGTATCCTTGCCGCCCATCACCGTAAGTAAAACCTTTGTTTTAAGAATTTCGGCGGGTGGAATCGCCAAAATGTTCTTCGAAAGAACGACAAGGTCCGCAAGTTTTCCTTCCGCAAGTGTCCCCCTGAGGTTCTCATCGAAACTCGCATAAGCGCCGTCCCGCGTGAAGTGGCGCAGTGCGGCTTCTACAGAAATTCTTCCCGCTGGGTACCAGCCGCCGGGCGGTGTGCCTTCCGGCGTCATCCGCGTTACGACGCAATAGATAGCAGGCAACGGTGGGAATGGGAATACATTCCAGTCGCTCCCGAAGGCCTGCACGACGCCAGCGTCGTCGTAAATCTTGAATGAGTCGGCGTGCGCCGCACGTTCGGGACCGAGCAACTCTGCGAAATTGTGGAGTGTCGTGGCATCGGGATTCGCGAAGAGTGCTTGCGTTGAGGCAATCACGCCGAGCGACTTAAATCGAGGCAGGTCCCTAAACCGGGGAACTTCGGCGTGTTCAACGCGGTGACGGTGTCCGGTCGTGCCGTTTGTCTTAGCGGCGTATTCAAATGAATTCAGCGCCATGTCGATCGCTTTGTCGCCAATCGCGTGCAGCATCACCTGAAAACCTAGTTGGTCGTAGAACGCGACAACCTTATTTAGGTCATCCTGCTCCCAGAACGGGATCCCGGTGCCGCCACCAACGTACGGTTCGAACATTGCCGCCGTACGCGCATCGATTGTGCCATCAAGAAATCCTTTGATCGCGCCGAACTTCAACAAGGGGCCTTGATATTTCTCGCGTAGCTTCAGGTATTGCACGATGTCTTCTTCAGCCAACAGCGCTTCGAGCTTGTGATTTCGTGGTGCGCCTCCATCCTTCGGCAAGATCAGCGGTGCAAATCGAAACCGGATTTTCAACGCGCCGGCGGCAGCCGCCCGCTCGTAAATTTCAAAGATCGAAAGATCGGTCGCGGCATCTTGCGCGGATGTAATGCCGGCCGCAGCGGCTTCGTCCATGTGCTGCAACAGCGCCTGGTAACGATCGTCGATCGTTTCACGTGGGATGTGGCTATCAATCAGGGACTGGGCCGACTCCTTGAATTCGCCGGTCGGCTCCCCGCTGGCGTCTTTCATTACATGCCCATTCGGCGGATCGGCGATCGCCTTGGTCACGCCGGCGAACCGTAGCGCTTTCGAATTGGCGAGCCCCATATGGCCGTCGCGCTCCGTCACGTAGACGGGACGATCGGAAATGACAGCGTCGATGTATTTTTTGTCGACGGTCTGATCAGGGAAGGCCGAATATCCCCATCCGTGCCCCGTAATCCACGGCAAATGTGGATGTGTTTTCGCAAAATCGGCCAAACGCGTCTGAAATTCCTGCAGCGTCTCTGCGCCGTGCAAGTCCACTTGATTCACCGAACCGCCCGGAAAATGGAGGTGAGAATCCTGAAATCCAGGGACCACCAATCGTCCATGTAGATCGACAACGGCCGTGTCGGAACTCGCGAGCGCTTTGATCTCGCTTGACAACCCAACAGCCAAAATCTTGTCGCCACTTATCGCGATAGCTTCGGCGTGCGGGTGTTTATCGTCGCCAGTCCAAATATTCCCATCTACAAAAATCCTGTCGATGTGTGGTCTAGCCGTCTGCGTCAAAGCGCCTGGCGCCAGCGTCACGCCAAGTAGCGCAAGAAGCGTTATGCCGTGAAGCGTCTGCACCAGCCGCGATTGTCGACCGTTGTGGTGCATCATGATGGCTGCAAAACTGCAATTTCATACGGTTTCAGTTCGAGCGAGCCATCCAACGCAGACCCCGCAAGAACAGACTTGAACCTGCCCGGCAATGTCACCTTCTCCGACTTGTCGGAGTGATTTAGTACGAAAATCCAGTTGTGCCCCCCTGCGTTACGCCGCGTTACCTCCACCCCCGCCGGGGCTCCAAACAACGAATTGCTGCCGCTCATCGCGAGAAAAGTGCGCAGTACGCGCGCCAGGCTCATCGTGTCCAGATCCGCGCCGATGTAAACCGCCTTGCCTTTTCCAAAATGGTTGACCGTTATCGCTGCTTCGCCTTCATACTCACCGGTATACCGTGCGAGCACCAAAGCGGTCTCCGGCTTCAACAAATCCGCCCAAAGTTGCGTCGTTCCATCGGGACCAGGCAGCTCCGCGCCAAACTTTACGCCAGGCTTTCCCCAATACAACGGCACGTAGTCGTTCAACGTCACGCCCATTACGTCGCGCAAAAGTCCCGGTAAAGGTTTGTCCACAATCTGACTGCTCTCGCCCTTTACTCCCAGCCGGAATCCCGCGACAAACATCCCTCCACTGCGCACATAACCTCGAATGCTCTCGGCTTGCTTTTCCGTAACCACATATTGCACGGGAGCAAACACCGCTTTGTAACGCGTGAGGTCGTCGTCCAACCGGACCAAATCAACACCCGTTTTAGCGCTGGCCACCGATCCATACCAGCTCATCAGTTGGGCCGTGTAGCTCAATTTCGAATTGCCTGGCTGAAGTCCAAGCGCCCAATCGGAGTCCGTGTCCAGACTCACCGCAGCCTCCGCCACGTAGCTGGACTCCAGCGCATCGCGGCCCAGCGCCTTCATGTCTTTTACGGTTTGCACTATTTCGTCAAAGCCCAGGCTCTTTGAGCGGTCATGATTCAAAAGGCCGTGCCAATACTCTTCAGCGCCAAACTTCGCCGAATCCCAGCGAAAATAATTCACACCCATCGCTCCATGAGCAACCGCTTGAAACGCCCATAGTCGAAGCTCCCCGGGGCGCGGCTGCGGTGCGAAGAAACTCTGCCCAGCCTTTCCCGCTTGCTCTTCCATGATGAGAAATGGTTTGCCGCCTTTGGCGCACCGCATCGAGTCGAAGCCGATCGCCGGTAAAAGCCCGGCACTTCCTGCCGATGATTCACCCCCCATGTACATCTGCAGAAATCCGGGATAGTTATCCTGGCTGACAAAATCCATATTCTTGAATAGCTCGCGCATATTCAGTGCATCATATGGCGCGCCAACGCTGTTCGTCGTAATCAAGTGCTGCGGGCACTCTCTGCGAAGCATCGCTCCTTGCTCCTCGGCGGAAGAAGCGTTGGCATACGACTGATAGCGGTAGTAATCAAGCGCAAGGCCGGGATTTGGCTCACCATTCGAAGGGAGCGGAACTGGAATCTGTTTCCAGTCCGTGTAGATTTGACTCCAAAATGCCGCGCCCCATTTTTGGTTCAGCGCATCAAGCGTTCCGTATTTTCGCCGTGCCCACTCTTGAAAACCCTCGCGGCACGAATTGCAATAGCAACGTGCAAACGGCTGCAGCGTGAATTCATTATCGATCTGCCAGCCGATGACCCCGGGAGTCTGTGCGAAAGTCTTTGCCATCTGCCCCGCGATGGTAAGCGAGAGCCTGCGATACGTTTTGTTCGACGGACATGTAAAGCGCCGCCCGCCCGGATGCACCGTCATTCCTTGGCTGTTGACCAAAAGAATTTCGGGATATTTTTCTGACAGCCACGGCGGCGGCGCGGCCGAGGGCGTGCCTAAAATCACGGCAATGCCGTGTTGGTGCAGAATTTTCACGGCGCGCTCGAGCCAGGCGAAGTCGAATTTCCCTTCGGCAGGCTCCATTAGCGACCAGGCAAATTCCGCGACGCGGACATTTGTCAGCCCCGCTTCGGCAATCATCCGCGCATCTTCTTCCCACAAGCGCTCCTGCGTCTGATCTGGATAGTAGTCGACACCTAACAAAAGGGGCCGCTCGGCCGTTGAAGCGCCCTTCGAGTTCCCCTTCGCCAACGCGCTCCAGACTGGCAGCTTAAGTCCTGCCGCCGAAAGGAGCGCTGAGCCTTGCGTTACAAAATTGCGTCTGGTGATGGTCAAGGTTTGCTCCGTACTAGTTCGCACAAAAGAAATGTAACCGTTTACCCTGCTGCCTGATGTAACCGGCGAAATCATCCACTCCGCCTGCCGCTCTGTCAACTAATCGGGCGTCAGCGCCGGGACTTGGCCGCGATGTAAGCAACCCTTGCTTTGACCATCTTTTTAACGAGAGAAGCAGGCAGCGGCTTGTTCAGTGGAAACTGAATCGTGCCTTTGGAGATCGTATAGCCGGCGAGATCACCTTTGAATTTATCGATCATCGCGCCGGTCGGAAACAGACTGCAATGGTCGGCAAACGCGGCGAACCAGATAAGCACTTCTTTATGCCTGAACGCAGGGATTCCGTAACTGATCGTTTCGGTTGCATCTTTTGGAGCGGCGGCTTTTATCGCGGCCCGAATTTTGTTCAACGTTCCGCGGGCCGGCTCGGGTACTCTCGCCAGATATTCGTCAACCGTTTTGAGTTTGGCGCCGCCCTTAATGCCAGATTTCTTCTTCGCTTTCTTCATTTGCTTTCTCCGAGCTTTATACTTGCCCACGACTGGCCTGTGCCGACGCGGTGTTTGTATCAGGAGTCTCTCAAAGATTCAACCGGGCAGGCATTTCTAAAACTTCTGCAGAACTCGCAAACCCAGGCTCGCTCTTGTGGTACCTTTTGCTCGTTCCGGGACTGTTACAGAATTTCTGTGGAGGGAACATGACTGCCGAAGCAAATCGACCAAAAACGAAAACGCCAAGTGTTGACCGGCGCGCCTTCATCGGATCTGCTGCCGCGACAGCCGGACTCATCATCGTGAATCCAGCGTCGGTCCGCGGAACTTCCGCAAATTCCGACGTTCGAGTCGGCCTGCTTGGCTGTGGCGGTCGCGGCACGGAAGATGCCAGCAACCTCGTCGATACCGGCTCGGCGCGGGTCGTTGCACTCGCCGATCTCTTCCCGGACCAACTCGAAACGGCCCGGAAGCACTTCGACGAAATTCAGTTGGCAAGAAACTTCCCTGCGCTCAATTCAAACCAGCTTTTCGTTGGGCCGGATGCTTATCACAAAATTCTCGCCTCCAAAGAAATCGACGCCGTCGTTATCGCAACGCCTCCTTACTTTCATCCGATGCATCTTGAAGAGGCGGTCGCAGCGGGAAAACATGTGTACCTTGAAAAGCCGGTCGCCATCGATGTTCCCGGCGCACTCAAAGTGATCGACATCGGCAAGCGGGCCGAAGGCAGACTCAGCCTTGACGTCGGATTTCAAATTCGCGATTGTCCGCCATTCGTTGAAATGGTCCGCCGCATTCACGAAGGCGCCATCGGCAAGATTGTGTGCGGGGAGGCTCACTACTTGACCGGCTACATCGACCGCCCGCAATGGCCCAGCGCATCGGGCGATGAGCGGCGCCTGCGAAACTGGCTTTATGATCGCGTTCTCTCCGGGGACATCATTGTCGAACAAAACATCCACGTGATCGACATCTGCAACTGGATACTCAAATCGCATCCCTTGAAAGCCACGGGCACGGGCGGCCGCGGCGGACGTCCCACAGATGGCGATGTCTTTGGCAACTACCACGTCGTATTTCAATATCCGGATGGTGTCGACGTGACGTTCAGCTCCACGCAATTTGCCAAGGGCTGGTGGGACGTCACCGAGCGATTCTTCGGCACAAAAGGTACGTCGCAGTCGCCGTACATCGGACCGCTGGGCATCTGGGGCGATGAACCTTGGCAGGCGACCAGTTCAGCTCCGAAAGACAGCGGCCAGCAGCAAGCGTTTTCGGTGACTGGAAATTTCCGCTCAAACCTCGAGCAAGCCGACCCGGAGAAGAAGAAAGCATTCATCGCAAGCATTCTAAGCGGCCAATTTCACAATCAGGCTGCGGTCGGCGCAGAGTCTGCGTTGTCTTGCATGATGGCTCGCACCGCGGCCTACACCGGTCGCGAAGTCAGTTGGGAAGAGACACTCCGTTCCAAAGAAGTCTGGGAAGCACACCTCGACCTCAATAAACTGGTCGCGAAATAGCAAACACCGCTGCAAGGAGCGATTTAAATGAGTCAACAGATGCGTCGCGATTTTCTGAAATCCTTCGCTGGCGCCGCACTCGGGATACGTCTCGGCGCAGCAAAAGCGTTTACACCTGTTGCAAACGCGACGGTAACAAACGTTAGTCGCCCGGCCTCAACCACCCTTGCGGTGAAAAAAGGCCTCGTCATCAACATGCTCCCCGCCAAGATGAGCTACGCGGACCGCTTCAAACTCGCTCGCGACGCAGGCTTTGAAGTCGTTCAAGCGCTGACCACTCCAGACGAACACGTCGCTGAGGAGATTCAAAAGGCCGCCGCATCATCCGGTATGCGCATCGATTCCGTCATGAACATGGCCCACTGGGACTATCCACTTTCCTCGTCCGATCCCGACCTTGTCAGAAAAAGCATGGACGGCATGCGAGCGTCTCTTCAGAACGCAAAACTCTGGGGCTCGGATGCGGTGCTGCTGGTCCCGGCGGTCGTCAACGCCGATACTTCGTATCGCGACGCTTGGACGCGCTCTCAAAAGCAAATCCGCGAACTGCTCTCCCTCGCCGGAGAGCAGAAAATAGTCATTGCCATCGAAGAAGTCTGGAACAAATTCCTGCTCAGTCCCCTCGAAATGGTGGCGTATATTTCTGAATTCAAAAGCCCTTGGGTACGTGCTTGGTTCGACGTAGGCAACGTTGTGCTCTACGGCTACCCGCAAGATTGGATTCGCACCCTTGGCTCCCATATCTACAAAGTCCATCTCAAAGACTTCAAACGGGGTAAGAACTCTTACAGCTGGGCAAATCTAGGAGACGGCGACATCGACTGGCGGGCCGTACGTGCCGCCTTTCTCGACATAGGGTACAGCGGCAGCGTGATTGCCGAACTCGAGGCGGGCGACGAGGCCTACCTCAAAGACGTTAGCCGCAGAATCGATAAGCTACTAATAACAGGCGCTTAAACCGGGTGGTTTCCTCTGCTGAGCCGGTTGCCGCCGGGACTCTCCCGGCATATGATAGCGTTTACATTTCTGATTCCCATCGCATTTCCTGGAGGCAGTATGGCTCGGTTTACGGCTTTCTCTCGGGCGGTTCGACTCGGTCTTTTTATCGCAATCCTCCCGGGTTTCTTCATCCAACGCTCCTCGGCGACAGAAAAGACCTCACTAAACGGCGACTGGCGATTCCGAATCGATGCCAAATCAGAAGGCGAGTCAGAGCAATGGTTTAAGACGATCCCCACCGGCACCGACGTCGTCCGCATCCCGCACACCTGGAACATCGGCAAGTACGAAGACCACGAAGGCTTGGCTTGGTACTTTCGAACGGTTTACCTCCCGGCTCTTCGCCCGCAGCAACACACCGAGCTGCATTTCGGCGCCACGTTCTATCTCTCTCGCGTGTGGGTCAACGGCGTCGAAGCCGGAAAGCACGAAGGCGGTCATACCGAATATTTCTTCGACATCACAAAACTCGTCAAGGCCGGCGACAATCTCATCGCCGTTGAACTGGACAACCGCCCCACCGAAACCAGCATTCCTGGACTTGCCCTGAAACTGAAGCCCGGCAAAAACATCTGGTATGACTGGTGGCACTACGGCGGAATGGTGCGCGACGTCTGGCTAGCGGAAAATGAAGGCGCGCTGGTGCGTCGCCAGCAAATCCGTTCGCAAGTTGGCGCTAACTCGGCGCAGGTCCACGACTCGGTCTACGTGGAGAACAACGGTGCAAAGGAACAAAAGTTCACAGTGGTCGCCCAAGTCTATTCTCCCTCGGGCGAAGAAGTCGCCAGGAAGACTGAAACCGCATCTATGGCGGCCGGCGCCAAGCATGCAGTCGAATTCGACGTCACGCTCGAAAACCCCGCGCTCTGGGATCTTGACCATGCCAACCTCTATACTGTTCGTGCGACTCTGAGCGACGGATCAGGGCGCCTTCTGGACGCAAACCAGGATTCCTTCGGCAACAAAAAGGTCGAAATTCGCGACCGCCATCTGCTCTTGAACGGCCAGCAAGTTCGCCTCGTTGGAATGACGCGCCATGAAGAATCGCCATGGGAAGGACTGGCGGAAACTTCCGGCACCATAAAACACGACTACGACGATCTGAAGATTCTTCACACGACACTCACTCGCCCCGTTCACTATCCGCAACATGAACTAGTGCTCGAATATGCCGACCAGCACGGCATTTTGTTGATGCCGGAGATTCCGATCTGGCAATTCACCGGCACTCAGCTCGCAAATCCCAAAGTCATCGCTCTCGCCAAACAGATGATGCGGGAAATGATTGAACAGGCTGGCAATCATCCCAGCATATTCGCTTGGAGCGTGTGCAACGAAAGCGACATGAGCACCGAAGGCGGGCGTGCTTATTTTAAGGAAATGAAAGCATGGGTGAACAAACTCGACCCGAGCCGCTTCGTCACCTTCGCCGACAACGATATTTCCTACGGCGCCGATCCAACCAAAGAAGCTGCACACGACGCAGACTTCATCATGATGAACCAATACTATGGCGCGTGGAATGGTCCGGAAGACGGCCTCATCACGATGCTCGATCGCGCCGGAAAGCAATTTCCCGACAAAATGTTCATCATCTCGGAATTTGGTACTCCCGGCGTCTTCGCCACCGACACCGCGCAAGCAGACAAACTCCGCGTGCACATCTTGCAGCATCAATTGGACGTTTTTCAGAAATATGACTGGATTGCTGGCGCGCTCTTCTGGTGCTATCAGGACTACAAATCTCACCGCAATCTTTGGCCCGGGCTCAAGCAAGGCTACGTCGATCACGGCGTCGTGGACGAATATCGCCAGCGGCGACCATCGTTTTTCGCGTGGCAAAAGCGCACTTCGCCCGCCGTCATCGCGGCCAAATGGAAATACATCAACTGGTACGAAACGGGCGGCTTCGACATGACGATCTCGCGCAGACCGCTCACTGAGCTTCCGTCGTATCCGCTGAAGAACTACAAATTAACCTGGCAACTCCGCGACGGCGAAGGCAAATTCCTCCACACTGGAAGTTTCGATCTCGCCGACTTGGACACGGAGCAAAAACTGAAAGCGGAATGGCCCGGCGATCCGAGTGTCCATCACGCCACTCTTCATCTCGTCCTGACCAACCCACGCGACGAAGTTGAACAAGAAGAGACCCTGCGGTATCTTTTCCCTGTCGCCGACGGGCAGGAAATTGATCAGATGACAATCCCTGGCGTTAAGCCCTAATATCGGCAGCACACTTGAGCTCAACCCGGGGTTACAAGCGACGTCTCTGCACTAACCGCATCCGAACCGCGTTACTGCCTCCGCGCGCGACGACGGGCGGTTCCTTGAAGCTGATATGAACATAAAAGAAGTCGCGAAACTCGCCAAGGTTTCCACGGCAACCGTCTCGCGCACCATTAACGGATCCGACAAAGTGAGCGCGCGGACAGCCGAGCGCGTCCAGAAAGCAATCAAGGAGCTCAATTTTTACCCGAACACCCATGCGAGGACTCTCGTCTCCGGCCGCAGCCGCATGCTGGGTTTGATTATTTCCGATATCACCAATCCCTTCTTCCCCGAGCTCGTAAAGCATTTCGAAGACCAAGCCGTTCAAAAAGGCTTCGAAGTCATCATCGCGAACACGGACTACAAGCCGAAGCGGATGGCAGAGTGTGTTCGCCGCATGCTGGAGCGCAAGGTGGACGGCGCCGCCATCATGACGTCTGAAGCCGATCCCTCCCTCCTTACCGAATTAGCCCGCCGCGATATTCCGATGGTCTTCATGGACACTGGCACGAATACTGCGCGCACTGCGAACATAATCATCGATTACAGCCACGGCATCCAGGAAGCGCTTCAACATCTTTTCTCCCTCAACCATAAACGCATTGGTTTTATTTCCGGGCCGCTAAACTTGCAATCCGCGCAACGAAGACTGGAAGCCTTCGTCACAGGCATGCAGACCCGCGGACTAAATCCGGAACCCGCATTAATTGAAAAGGGCGATCACCGCATCGAGGGTGGAATTTCCGCAATGCGCAATCTGCTTCGCCTGAAAGAGCCACCGACCGCGGTAATCACGTCCAACGACCTCACGGCCATCGGTGCCTTGGGCGCAATTCACGATGCCGGGCTGGAAGTCCCTCGCGACGTTTCTCTTATCGGTTTCGATGACATTTCCTTTGCGCATCTGACCCAGCCACCGCTGACTACCATTTTACTTTCGCGCTCGCAACTCGCCATAACGGCCCTCGCGGCATTGGAAAAACTCATTCGAAAAGAGAGCGGCGACGCCGGCGACTACTTCATTTCCACGCACCTGGTCATGCGGAGTTCGACCCGAACCCTTTGACAGCCCACATTGTGTCCGTCTTGACAAAGTACTTTGGTTGCAACAAGATAGGCCATTGCGGGAGGCGGGTGCAAAATCAAGGGTTGCAGTGTAAACGATTGCACAATTGCGATGGCGGTTCGTCTTCCGCTCCTTACTCCCTGCAATCTTTGGCTCAGATTTCTCTCGCCAAGCCGACTGCAGTCGCTTTTCGCACGTCAAAGGTGATGACCTAAGTCCACGATGGAACAACTGTCATCCAATTCGAGCGCTGCCGCGATTCTGAACCCCCTGCTCGGTTCGTTTTCGGCCCACTTTGGCGCAAGCGTCAAACCCAGAATTTTTCGCGCGCCGGGCCGCGTCAATCTGATCGGCGAACACACCGACTACAACGACGGCTTCGTTTTGCCTGCAGCAATCGACCTTTACACTTGGGCGGCAATCGCGCCACGCACCGATCGCAAGCTTGTTGTTTTCTCCCAGAACCTGAACGAGGCAGCTGAAATTGATCTCGATTCGCCAACCGTCACTGCTCGCGACCACTGGCTCGACTACGTTCATGGCGTCGCCGTCATGCTTCAAAAAAACGGCATCCGCCTCCCCGGCGCGAATCTGGCTGTTTACAGCAATGTGCCGCTCGGCTCCGGATTGAGCTCCTCAGCAGCCCTGGAAGTTTCCGTGGCGAGCGCGCTACTTGCTGCCGCCGGTCAAACTCTCGGGCTGGCAGACATCGCCAGGCTGTGCCAGCGCGCGGAGAACGAGTTTGTCGGCGCGCGTGTCGGCATCATGGATCAGTTCGCCTCGTGTTTTGGAAGCGTTGACAAAGCCATTCTTCTCGATTGTCGCTCGCTGGAGTACAAATTGCTCCCCCTTCCGCCCGGCGTCGCAATGGTCATCTGTAACACGATGGTCAAGCATGAACATGCTGGCGGCGAATACAACGACCGCAGAGCGCAGTGCGAAGAAGGCGTGCGTATCCTGAAACACCCATTCCCGGCGATAAAGGCCCTCCGGGATGTCACCCTCGCCCAGCTTGAAGGCCACCGTTCCGAACTGTCCGATCTCATCTTCCGCCGATGCCATCATGTGATCAGCGAAAATGAACGTGTGCTCGCCACCGTCGAAGCGCTCCGGAAAGGCGCATTGGCCGACGTCGGCCGTTGCCTGGCAGACTCACATCGCAGCTTGCGCGACGATTACGAAGTCAGCTGCCGCGAACTGGATGTTCTCGTCGATGTCGCCGGCGGACTTGCTGGCACAATCGCGTCCCGTATGACCGGTGGAGGTTTCGGCGGCTGCACCATCAACCTCGTTGAATTGGCAGCAGTCGAGAATTTCAAACAGAAAGTTTTGGCCGCTTACAAAGCTGCCACCCAGATTCATGCAGAAATCTACGTGTCCTCGGCGGGTGCAGGCGTCACGGAAGTGACTAACGATGACTGAGCTTCCGCCTTCATTCGACACAAGCAAGCAACCACACCGCCGCTTTAACCCACTGCTACGCGAATGGATTCTGGTCTCGCCCCATCGCACGCAACGCCCATGGCAAGGCCAGGTGGAATCCACAGCTGCCCGCAGCGAAGTTTCCTACGATCCGTCGTGTTACATGTGCCCGGGCAACAAGCGCTCGACCGGTGAAGCCAACCCCGATTACAAAACGGTCTTCGTTTTCGACAACGATTTTCCTGCCCTGATGCCGCAAGGCGGGAGCGGTCGCATTAGCGAAGGCGATTTGTTGCTCGCCGAGACCGAAACAGGAATCTGCCGAGTCCTATGTTTTTCCCCAAAGCATCACCTTACACTCTCCATGATGGCGCCCTCCGATATTCGCGCCGTAATCGACTGCTGGACCGAACAATTCGTGGAACTCGGCTCGAAGGACAACATCAACTACGTCCAGATATTCGAAAATCGCGGCACCACGATGGGTGCCAGCAACCCTCACCCGCACTGCCAGATCTGGTCGACTGCGACCATCCCGAATATTGCGCTGACCGAACAAAGCACGCAAGCCGACCACCTCAAGAAAACAGGCAAATGCCTGCTTTGCGATTACTACCGGCTCGAGAAAAAGGCGACGACTCGAATTGTCATCGAGAACGAGCACTTCCTCGCGATCGTCCCCTACTGGGCTGTGTGGCCCTTTGAAACCATGGTTCTTCCTGCCCGACACATCGCATCGATTGACGAATTGAATTCGGCTGAGCGAGCCGCGCTGAGCGACATCCTGAAGCGGCTAACCACACGCTACGACAATTTATTCCAAACGTCTTTTCCTTACTCGATGGGATTTCACCAGCGCCCGACTGACGGCGTCAGCCATCCGGAATGGCATTTCCACGCGCATTTTTTTCCGCCGCTTCTTCGCTCGGCTACGGTGCGGAAATTTATGGTGGGGTTCGAACTGCTGGGAATGCCGCAGCGCGACATCACTCCGGAAACCAGCGCGGAACGCCTTCGCGCAGTTCCGGACATTCATCATCTCTAACCACTCGTCGACCGATCCCTACACTGTCCACTCGAGCAACTTTCGCATATCAGCTACTGAATTCGAAACCGTTCCGCGCGGCACTGCCGGACCGATGGCAATCGCGGTCCCATGCTCTTCAAACCACGCAAGGAAGGAGGATTGCGCCGCGCCACTCAGCCGCTGCTGATTCAGCCAGTTGTAGTAGGCGCCCATGTCGGCATCAACGAGCGACCCGGCGGGATCAACTCCTAGATTTTCCTTCGCAACCGCCAACATCTCGCTCATCGGTCTTTGGCGTTGACGCGAAGCAAATCGAACGAGCAATGTGAGCGGTTGCGCCCGCCGCAGCGCCTCACGTGCCGCCCACTGCGCAAAGGTCGTGCTGAAGATCTGCGTGCCGGATCCTTCCGTGAGCACTTTCAATGCAAATCGTGACAACACCGGGTCGGCAATCTTGTCCAGCTGAAGATCGCCCGGCTGCAATGCCGCCATCGCCGTGCGCAAATTCTCGGGCCCCATCCCCGGTGACGCGCTTTGTTTTTGAACCTTCGCCAGCAATAGGTTACGAGCCGGCTCCAGCGCCGCGTAAGACACGGACGTAAGCGCTCCATCGTGCGACGCGTCTTTGCCGCCGTCGATATACCAGTGGGCGTATGGCGCCGGATGCGCCTTCGCGCGTTGTGCCGCAAACTCCAGCAAGGCTTCCAAGCCGTTTTTGGGATCGACCTTGGTATAGAAAGCGCCGTGCGGCCGCAGTTTTCGAAAGAGAGGGTATTCGTTCGCGCTGACTCCCTGCCCAACGATGGTAATGCCCACTCTCGGAATTGCCGGCTCGACCGCCGGTATAGCGCGCGCCAGACGGTCGAAATAATCCGTCGCCGCTTTTCGAAACGCATCCTGCTGGTGCGTTGTCCACAGGTGCGACGAAAGTTGCTCCACAAACTGCGCCGGCTGGTTCACCCAGTCGAAGCGCTCCAGTGCCGCGGCCAGTTTTATTCGGGCAAATTCCCCGAACCACTCTCCCCGCTGCTCCGCGGAAAGCGACGCAAGGTTGGCGAGTTCTTTTTCCAACGCAAGCCGTTCAGCGGGAAACTTGTAGTCATACTCAATGACTTCACGAAGAAGACTCGGCAAAAAACTTAAAGGCAGGGTTTGCAGCACCGGCAACTTTTCGACAACGAGCTTCCTCGCCAGCGGGGGATAGCCATTGAAATGCTCCGGCTTGAGTTGGCTCGGCAACATTGCGTTTACAAAAGCTCCGAAACCGGGCGTCCCTGCGACAGCGCCGCGGAAAATCCCATCATCGCGCCAATCGTTGGCACCAGGTCCGTCGAATCAACCGGCCTGTCGTGCACGACGCCTTCGTGTATTCCCGGCCCCAAAGCCATCATCCAAGTCGTGCGCGAGGCCACGTCACCGGTACGGTGGTGTTGAAAACCATTTCCCGCCGAATCTTCATCCGAATCGCGGCCAAAATCCGGCAGAATGAATAAAGTCGTCTTGCCCGCATACTCCGGCTCACTCTGAATCGCGCGCCATACCTCGGTGCAAAGCCGATCCGTCCTTCGAATGCCATCGATGTACAGCGAGTACGCTCCGGCATGCGCAATATCGATGTCATGCATCGTGATCCACAGCAGGCTTGGAGCGGCCTGCCGCATCAATTGCCGCACGATATAAACCGACAATTCGTCCGGACTCGACAGCGTCAACGCATGCGCCTTGAAGTCATCCACCGAAAGTTTCAACAATTCGCGCAATTGCTCGAGCTCGAACTCATTCCCTGCCACTTCCGGCGCAAAAAAAGGAGTTTCATAGTTGTCGCGCAATAAGTGCTCGTAGTCCGGATTTCCCTTCGTGGCCGCGGTCAGCAAATGCTTCGGCAGAATCACACGCGCGCCTTGCCCTAACCCATACGACCGGTGGCTGCTCTCGCCAATCCGGTTAAAACCGTTGCTCGGCGCCACGACCCAGGCGTCCGACGCAGGCCGCCGCAAATCTTTTCGGAAATATTCGAATACCGTCGGCGATTCCGGCGGCAGCGAAGCAAAATTATTTATCGTCTCGTAGACCCCGGTAGCCAGACTCGCCGTCGCAACGTAGTGCCCAAGGATCCCGCGATTGATCACCTGCGTGAAGAAGCTCGATTGCGGAATCAGTTCCTTCAGTAAATTGGGAACGTTCTCTTGTCCTTCTGGCGCGAATGTCTCCTGGTCCCTTGCGCCACCGCCGAACGTGATGACGACCACTTTGCGGTTCTTTTGCAAGACCCCTGAACGCGCAAGCAGACTCTTCGAAAAAAGGCTGCTCCCCAGAGTCAGCCCCGCCGCATCTCGCAGAAATTCCCGCCGGTTCCACGAAAGTGCGCGACCTGTCAAAAGGGTTGAATCATGTTTCATGGATTCGCCGGACCCTTCTCGTTATAAACGAATTGCCGGATGTCGGCCCGCTGTTTATCCAAATCTGCCAGGTGCTGCTCGCGAAGCGTTTGATACCTCGTGAACTGCTCCTGCGCCTTATCCTTCTGTCCCGTTCTCACATACGCCTGCGCCAGCCGGTAGTGTGCATCCGCCAAATCGTTGTCCAATTCCAGCGCGCGCTGATATTCCGGGATCGCTTCCGCAAATTTCCCCTGGTCTGCGGTTAAATTTCCCAATTGCAAGTGCGCTTCGGGAAGTCTTGGATCGGCCGCAATCGCCCGCCGCAACAGCGACCCAATCTTCCCCAAATCCAGCGAGCTATCCTGCGCCCGTTTGCCCTTCCACAAACTCATCGCGTAGTAGTACAGTGCCCTCCCATTTTCCGGCTGCAGCTCGGCAAAGCGCCGGAATCGCTCGATGACTTCTTCCGCCTGACTCGGCGAACTGTCGTATGCTCTCGACAAAAACTTGTAACACCGCGCATCGGTTGGGTCCAGGTCCGCGCCCTGCAAAAACGCTTTCACCGCGTCATCGTAATTTCCACGAGCGTAATACGCCATGCCCAGCCCCACCATCAGCCGCGGCGACTTCGGAAACCGCCGCGTCCCCTCTTCGAACACTTGCACAGCCGGATCGAGCGTCCTGTGGACCAGCAGTTCCCCTCCCCAATCGAACAAGTTGCTTTCGCTCGGCTCCAGCTTCGCCGCCGCCTGAAACTCTTTGGCCGCCGTAAGATAGTTCCCGTCTTTCTCTTCGATCTGAGCGAGCAAATTGTGCGCTTCTCCGGTTTCTTTCGTTGCGATCAGAGACTTTGCGGAGCTTTTCGCGTCACCCAGCCGGCCGCCCACCATGTATGCCAGCGTCAGGTCGTACCCGTTGTCATAGGAACCGGAATTGATGCGCTGTGCCTTCTCAAGATACGGCACCGCTTTCGCCACCATTCCGCGCCGGACAAACATCTCGCCCAAATTGTGATTGGTTTCGTAATTGTTCGGTTCCAGTTCCACGGCTTTGCTGAATTGCTCCTGCGCCTGATCCAATCTTCCAAGCTTCGCGTAACTGGCTGCCAAATTTGACCGCGCCGCGACCGAATCCGGCTTCAACCGCACGGCCTTGGCCAAATGGTCGTTCGCCTTCGCGTCTTCCGACTGCGCCGCATAAACAAGTCCCAGCAACTCGTGCACGTCAAAACTTTCGGGAACTTCCTTCAGTAGCTGCTCGAGCGGCGCAACTGCCTCTCCGTAATGTCCCGCCTCATACTGCGCGACCGCCGCCTGGAACACCTCTTCCCTCCTCTCGCCTGCCTGCGAAGCCGCAAGCGGCGAAACGCCCGCAACCGCCGACACCGCAATCATCAACAGCAAAAACCGCTGCCTCATACTCGAATTCTAACACTCACCTTCCCCGCCGTGTCTTTCCCCAAAGCTCTTCCCGCCAAAAAAAAAGCCGGGAGGAGCTCCTCGCGAAGCGCCTCCCGGTTGGGGTGGTTGTTGCGTTTTAGAAAATGAATTTCAGTGCAAATTGAATCTGCCGCGGATCGTACGGATTATCGCGGGTGGATCCAATCTCACCGAATGTAGTCGTGTTCGATTGGTTCGTGAAATTCGTCGAACCTGAAATCGCTACGACGCCATTACCGCCAAAACCCGGAGCGTTGAAGTTCGGGTGGTTTGTAACGTTGAAGATTTCCGTGCGGAATTGTAGCTTCCGCCTTTCCGTGAACGGGAAATCTTTGAAGATGGAGAAGTCAAGGCGATGAAAGCCAGGCCCCGGCACCTGCGTGATGCCGCCCAATGCACTGAAGTCGCACGCTCCAACCGTCGTACACTTGGCCGGCTCCGTAAATGCTGCCGGATTGCCAAACCAGCTGAGCTTGCCGTTCCCGTCCGTATGAAGGCCAAGCTTTAAGGGTTGTCCGGTGAACAATGCTCCGCACCCAAGACTCTGCGTAGTACCGTCCGGACAGTTCAACGTAATCGGTTGGCCGTCTTGCAGGGTTGCGATCCATTGAACACTCCACCCGCCTACCGCTTTCTCCGTTATCCCGCTCGCGTCGGACACGAATTTCTTGCCCTTGCCGAACGGCAACTCATAGCCGCCGCTCAAATGAAAGACGTTGCGGATGTCAAAGTTCGCGAGCTTAAAGTCCTTTTGAATACCAAAGCCTGGAACCGCTTCGGCACGGTATCCAACGTTGTCGCTTCCGCCGTTGAGTAAGTCGCCGGCATCGGACATCGTTTTGGACCAAGTGTAAGTTGCCAGGAATGTCAGTCCGCCACGGAACTGCTTCTCAACTTTGGTCTGCAGTCCATGATAGTTACTGCTGCCCTCGGTCTCAGCTTGGCTGTTATTGCGGCCGAAGTCCGGGAACGGCACCAACGTCGTCACGTCTACCGAACTTGGCTGGATGGACGTGGGATTGTTGTTGCCCGGGAATACTTCCAGGTGGCGTGCAAGCGTCGTAACGTACGCAGCCTGCACTGACATCGACGGCGTGAGCTGATATTGCACCGTCAAATTTCCGCCCATCGAGTACGGTGTGAGGTACTTGAACTGAATGCCCCGCAAGCCCAACCCACTGGCATTGACCGACAGTGGATCCAGAGGCGTGCAACTGAAGCCCGTTTCAAACGTCGGCCCTCCGGTTGAAGTAGCCGTCGCGCATCCTGCGAAATTGTTGATCGGATGGCCCGAGTCCGGATTGAAGAACGAGAAGTTGAACTGGAACGGATAGTTCTCACCCAAATTCGGAGAGAATCCGCGATTTTCAAAACCGTTATAGAAGACGCCAAATCCGCCGCGAACGACGAGCTTCTTATTCGCCTGATAAGCAAACCCAAAGCGCGGCGCAATGTTATTCTTCTGCCCCTCCGCCAGGCTCTTTCCGAACTTACCAGTCACCAGATCGATACCGTCTTGGGCAAGCAGCGTCGTGAAGCTGGTCGATAGATTGCCCGCGTTTGGTCCGCTAGGAATCAAGTAAGCCGGCCCGCCCGTCGGCGCTCCATCGGGAATAAAGTTCGCTTGGTTCCCGTGATGTTCATACACGGGCTGGAAGTAGTCCCAACGCAGGCCGAGGTTAACGGTGAGCTTGCTGGTTAGCTTCCAATCGTCATTGATATATGTTCCGTAGTAATTCTTACCGTTATCCGTCAGCGAAATATTCGAGACGAACACGCCGTTCGGTCCACCTTCGTTGTTGATGCCGTTGGCAACCGTAGTCGCTTGCGGAATCAGCAGCAATTGTGCAATTCCCGTATTACCGCTGGTTTGACCAGGAACGTCCGTGTAAACGCCATCAAAGTTGAATTGTCCGCGTGACCAGGGTGGCTGCAACGTCGAGAACTTCACGTGCTGCCACTCAAATCCCATCTTGAACGTGTGCTTGCCATAAATCTTCGTCAAGTCGTCCGTGATCTGGAACGTGGAGCTGACTTCATCCGACGGCAAGAAAGCGTTGCTTCCAAGCGTCTGCAAACCGCTGATTCCGAATGCCGGCAACCCCCCGTTTTCCGCTAACTGGGGAATTCCCTGAATACCAAACGACCCCGGAATGTCGCTCAGATCGTTTGCCGCGGGCGAAACACGGGTCGTATGAAGATAGTTCAGACCTGCTCTCGCAACGTTAATCAAATTCGGACTGAACGTGTGTGTATAGCTGAGTGCGCTTTGCTGCGCGTTTGCAGTTTGCGTTCCCTGCTGGAAACCGCCGCCATCGGGTATCCCTCCAAAAATTCCCGGGATAAACTGCGGATCGTCCACAAGACTGAAGCGGAAGAACAACTGGTTCTTGTCGTTGAAGTTGACGTCCATCTTGGCGTCAAATGCGTTGCGGTGCTCAAAGAGTTTTGGAGACACCGCGAAGTTGCTGAACAGCCCAGCGGGATCAGTCGGATTCGGATACAAACCCAAGAGATTGACTGCATTGGCGTCCAGGCGCCCTGCGGGCAGTTGGTTGAGACCGCATCCAGCCGCTGTAAAGGTCAGTGTGCCAGGACCGCAAGTTCCAAATGGATCTCGTGCGAATCCAGACTTAACAGCCGTCAGGCCGCTGACTGGATCTACTGCCCCTGCCGTGACGACCCGTGTCGTCGCTGGATCAAAAATCGTGCCAGTCGGAACCGTCCGTCCAAGAGCATCTGTTTGCGTGCCGCCCTGCCTCAACAGGTCGGTCAGGTCAGTGTAACCGCTGCTCCGCTCGAGCGGTGTGGGCACCGAACCAGTCGCGACGGTCCCCTGCACGCGCCGGAAGCCTTCGTAGTCACCAAAAATGAAAATCTTATTCTTGATGATTGGTCCGCCAGCCGAAACGCCGAACTGGTTCTGCCTGAGCGCGCCTTTCTGGATGCCGCCGGCATTCTCAAAAAAGTCAGCCGCGTCTAGTTTGTCGTTGCGGAAATATTCCCATGCAGAGCCATGCAACTCGTTGGTACCCGACTTAATCGTGGCATTCAAAACCGCTGCGCCGGACCGACCGTACTCAGCGCTGAACCCGGATGTCTGGACCTTAAATTCGTCAATTGCATCGACCGGCGGCAGCACAACGAAGTTCGTGCCGTTCAGAAAGTCCACCGTGTCCGAGTTATTGTCAACACCGTCGAGAAGGTAGTTGTTCTGCGCCGGACGGGAACCATTCGCGGAAAAAGCGCCGCTTGCGGCGTTTCCACGCGTGTCGGCCTGCGGCGTATTTACGCCGGCAGCCAATTGCGCAAGAAACGTAAAGTTGCGGCCATTCAACGGCAAATCGTTGACCGCCTTTGAATCGACCACCTGTCCGACCGACGCGTCCTGCGACTGCAATACAGGCAGCGTCGTGGTGACCTCAACAGTCTCGCTCACCGATCCCGGCTTCATCGAAAAATCCGCTACAACGCTCTGTCCAACGTTTACCGCAACCCCGTGCGTGGTCGCCGTCTGAAATCCCTGCATCGACACCGTAATCTTGTACGAGCCAATTCTCACCGGCGTAAATTTATATCCCCCGTCCTCGCCGGAAGCTGTGGCGAGGGTCGCGTTTGTCCCTTCATTCACGAGCGTCACCGTCGCTCCGTTAATTCGAGCGCCGGACGAATCCGATACCGTCCCCAATATCGATCCTGTATCAATCTGCGCGTAGGCCGAACTCGCACCCAGCAAGATTAGAACCAGGCATCCCAACAGAAGCCGTCCACCCCAGTTACGAACGGTCTTTCGATCCATAGCCTTCTCCTCCTCAGAGCCACTCCCGTGAGTCCCTATATCGGTTCCTGCAAACGGTCGGCTAACGAGGGTAAACGCTTACAACGGCTCCACACCCCGAATCGCTCCCGTTTTCAAGTGACGACCAAACTTCGACCGCCCTCACAGTTCCCCATTTTTCGGCTTAAGCGTTACAGCGAATGTAAACGCTTACTTTTACTACAGCACCCCTAGTACAAAAACACTAGCATGGAAGTCAAATATCACCCTTCCCTTTTTCTTGTCAAGCATTTTTCTGCGATTCATCGGTTTTTCGACAGTTTCCTTCTCATCTGCCCACTTTTTCACCAATTCTTCGGGTCGCCCTGCCGATCGGTGCCAGCTCCTGCGCTTGCGACCTCGACACCCGGACCACCTGTTCGGCGGTAAGATTCTGGTAACGTTTGCATCTTTCATCTCTGTTCGTCCGCGAAGTTAACGATGCTACCATTCCTCAATAACCTAGTTTGAGGGCCGCCAAGAATGCCGGGAAGTCGTTTCGACTCAAATTCCATTGCCCGCCGCAGGTTCCTGCATTCTCTCGCCTGGGCTCCAGCTGTTTTTCTACCTGCCCCACTTCGCATCCCTCTCTTCGCCACTCCCCCGCACGGGCTTCCATCCCTTCCATTCGACGATAATCACCAGAGCCCCGCCTATCCTTCCCCGTCGCCTCTTGAGGAAGTCCTTCGCCTAGTTGTTCCGGGCCGCGATCAATTCACCTCGGAGCAGCACGCCGCGGACCTCCAGCAAATTCTGAACCGCTGGGCCGCTCAACTTCTGACATCGCATCGCGATCTCCACACCATGGCGCCGCAACTTCACCCCGATATCTCCTCGAACCTAGGCGCCACACCAATCGAAACAAAACACGTCGCGAGGTTTGGGCATGAAATACGCCAGCGCAAATTCCCAGACACAAGCCAGCAAGGCGCCAGAAAATTTCTCGACACGTGGAGGTCCCAGCTTTCCCCATACGAAAAGATCACCACCGCAACCTTTGAAATCATGCGCCTCACGCCCGCAGCCTCACAGCCGGCCTCACTTGATACCGAGATTCGCTACACAATCGCAGGCGCCAAGTCCGGCGCCAGCCGGGAAGAGCAAATCGCGATTTGTAAGGTTCGTTGGTCGAAGCCGAAAACAAACTCGACCGGCTGGATCGCAGAGCAATGGCAAGTGGTCGAAGAATCTGTCGCCCAGGCAAACTCGCCGCTCTTCCTCGACGTCACCCCGGCATTTTTAGCCAACTGTGCGTCCTACACAAACCAGCTCGGCTACGGCTCGGACTACTGGCGCACCGTTCTCGACGGCGCCTCGGGCATCGACGTCTACGGCAACAACGGCATCGCCGCAGGAGATTTCGACAACGACGGCTTCGACGACCTGTACGTTTGCCAGCCCTCCGGCTTGCCAAACCGTCTTTATCGCAACCGTGGTGACGGCACCTTCGAAGACGTCACCGAAAAATCCGGCGTAGCAGTCCTTGATCCGACTTCCTGCGCGCTATTCGCAGATTTCGAAAATCGTGGCCTGCAGGACCTTCTCGTCGTTTGCGATTCCGGCCCGCTTCTCTTCATCAATCAAGGCAAGGGAAAGTTCGAACACAAGCCTGGCGCGTTTTCCTTCGCCAGGCCACCGCTAGGCACCTTCACCCATGCCGCACTCGCTGACTACGATCGCGACGGCCGCCTCGATGTCTACTTTTGTCTCTACACCTACTATCTCGGCCTCGACCAATACCACTACCCTTCTCCGTATTTCGACGCGCGGAACGGCCCGCCCAATTTTCTGTTCCACAACGAAGGAAACTGGAACTTTGTTGACCGCACAGCAGCGTCGGGCCTTAGCGCGGAGAACGATCGCTTCAGTTTTGCCTGTGCATGGGGCGACGCCAACGGCGACGGCGAGCCGGACCTTTACGTCGCGAACGACTTCGGCCGCAGCAATCTTTATCGCAACAACGGCGACGGCACCTTTTCCGCGACATCCGACCAAAGTGGCGCAAACGACGCCGGCGCCGGCATGAGCGCCTGCTGGCTCGACGCCGAAAACAGCGGCAACCAGGACATCTACGTCTCCAATATGTGGTCCGCAGCCGGCCTGCGCATTTCCGATCAGCCGCCGTTTCATCCCGATGACCCGGCCGGCATCAAGTCGCTCTACCACCACCACGCGCGCGGCAATTCGTTCTATAAAAACTTAGGCAACGGCCATTTCGAAAACGCCGCAGCGCGTGCCGGCCTCGAAATTGGCCGCTGGGCTTGGTCCTCCGACAGTTGGGATTTCGACCACGATGGCTTCGCCGATATCTACGTCACGAACGGCTATATCTCCGGAACCGCACCGCAGGAACTCTCAAGTTTCTTTTGGCGCCAGGTTGTCGGCAACTCACCTTCCACCGCTACTCCGTCGCCCAACTACGAACGCGGCTGGAACGCCATCAACGAATTAATCCGCTCCGACCACACCTGGAACGGCTTCGAACGAAACGTCCTCTACGCGAACAACGGCGACGGGTCCTTCTCCGACCTCTCCGGCGTTTCTGGCCTCGATTTTCTCGACGACAGCCGCTCCTTTGCCCTGGCCGATCTGGACCACGATGGCCGCCTCGAAATCATTCTCAAAAACCGCACCGGTCCTCAGCTCCGAATCCTGCAAAATGCCATGCCGGACCTCGGCGATTCCGTCAGCTTCCGTCTGCGCGGTACCGAAAGCAATCGCGACGCAATCGGCGCGCGCATCACCGTCAACACCGGCACTCGCCGCCAAACCAAATATGTTCAAGCGGGCACCGGTTTTCTCTCGCAGCATTCCAAAGAACTCTTCTTCGGTTTGGGCAGGTCCTCCGAAGCGTTGACCGTGACCATCCGCTGGCCCAACGGCTCGACGCAATCGCTTCAAAACATTCCCCGCAATCATCGCGTCGACGTAACCGAGGGCAACCCAGCGATTGTGGCAAAGCCCTTCGCACCGTATACAACACCGCCGACAAATCTGCTTCCAACGCTCAAGCAAAGAACGCTGCCCGACTCCGTTGCCGCTTGGCTCCTCGAACCTCTGCCATCCTTGGATTTCGCTCTGAACGATTCCACAAACAAGTCGGTATCCTTTTCGTCGTTGCGCGGCAAGCCGGTTCTTCTTTGCTTCTGGACCGCCGAAGAACCCAACTGCGTCGATCAACTCCGTTCTCTCAATCGCCATCCGGCCAAATTCACCGACTCCGCCCCGCGTATTCTCGCCGTCAACCTTGACGCCAACTTCAGTCTCCAGCGGCTCCAAGCCATCGCGGCGCAAGAAACATTCTCTTTCCCATTGCTTCAGGGAACGCCGGAAATCGCTGGCGTCTACAACATCATCTATCGCTATCTCTTCGATCGCCGTCACGACCTTCCTCTCCCCACCGCGTTCCTCCTCGATGAATCCGGAAACATGGTCAAAATCTACCAGGGCAAATTAGATCCGGCCCAACTCCTTGTCGACGTTCAAAACATTCCGCGCACTAACGAAGCCCGCATCGCCAAATCGCTTCCTTTTCCGGGCAAGCTCTACAACGGCCGCTTTCAGCGCAACGATTTCACCTACGGCATCGCGCTCTTTCAACACGGTTTCCTCGACCACGCCGCCGCCTCCTTCAAGCAGGTCATCGCCTCGAAACCCGAAAACGCCGAAGCCCACTACAACCTCGGCACGCTCTATCTCCGCAAAAACGATGCACCCCAGGCGCGCGCATACCTGGAAAAGGCCGTCACTCTTCAACCTGATTATCCCGAAGCATGGAACAATCTTGGCATGATCGCTGTGCAGCAAAATCGCGCCGGCGAAGCCCAACAGAATTTCCGTCGTTCGCTCGCGCAGCGTCCTGATTACGTCACCGCCCTTCTCAATCTCGGCGGTCTCCTCCGCCGTCAGGGCAACATGGACGAATCCGCCAGACTCCTATCTCGTGCCGTCCAACTCGAACCGCAGAACCCGGAAGCACATTACAATCTCGGCATGCTCTATGCGCGGCAGGACGATTTGACTCGCGCAGAATCGCTCTTAGAGAAAGCCACAACGCTCCGTCCCAATTACGCCGACGCACTCAACAATCTTGGCGTCGTCTTCGTTCGTGACGGCAAAACCGAAGCCGCCGAACAGCAGTTCCAAGCCTGCATCTCGGCCGCCCCCAACTTCGACCAGGCCTACCTGAATCTCGCCCGCCTGTACGCCATGTCCAATCAGAATGACAAAGCCCGCGCCGTTCTCGAGTCGCTCCTCAAACTTCAGCCTGATCACAAATTGGCTCGTCAAGCATTGGAAATGCTACATTGAGAAAATCGCGAATATTTACTGAAAGCTTGCGAGCGCGACGCGCACAAACACATAGATGAAACTGACATTCACAAAATCTTTCCGTACTTCACGACTGCGCGTCGTTCTGAGCTGTACAGCTCTGTTCATCTCCGCTTCCCTGTCTTACGCGGCTCGCCCTAATCACTCGCCACAAAAGAAATCTTCATCGCCGGCGTCCTGGAAAATCGATCCGCGTTTTCTCGAAACGCAATCCCTGCTCCAGCAAGGCCGCTTCGACGAAGCGCGCCGGCAAATTCAAACCGAACTCGCCAAAGATCCCAAAAGCGTCGAAGGCTTCAACCTCCTCGGCATCGTCTGTGTTTCTCAAAAGGACTTTCCTTGCGCGCTCGACGCATTCCATCAAGCGCTGACGCTCGCTCCGTCGTCCACGCGCACGAAAGTCAATCTTGGCAACCTCTACATCGCCCAGCAAAAACTCGATCTTGCCGAAAAAGAGTTCAAAGAAGTTCTCGCCGCAGACCCTTCGAACTCAGACGCAAACTACAATCTCGGCCTCATCTTTCTGTCCAAAAATCAGGCTACCGCCGCGATTCCCCTTTTCGAGCGCGTCTCTCCCGCCACCACCGAATGTCAATTCAATCTCCTCCGCGCCTGCTTACAAGCCGGCCGCTCCAGACAAGCGCAGAAAATTGCGTCCGCTCTTTCCGCCTCGGCTCCGACTGACATCCAGCTCCACTTCACACTCGGCGTAATTCTCGCCGCGGCCAAGCAATACAAATCCGCACAATCTGAATTCGAAAAAGCCAACGCACTCAAACCCGAGGATTTCGACATCCTTTTCAATCTCGCCCAAACCTATCTCCGCTCCGCCGATTTTTCGAATGCCGAACTCGTGGCCAAACGCGCGCAAGCCCTCAAGCCTGATTCTCCCGACGCGCTCTATCTCCTCGCACAGATCTCCAACGATCAATCACGCCCGGTCGACGCACTCGAACTCCTCGTCCGCGCCCACAAACTTGCCCCCGAAAATATTGACGTCATCTTTCTCCTCGGCCGCGTCAGCATGAGCCAAAATTATTTCGAAGATGCCATCCCGCTCCTCGAATCCGGCATAAAACTTGCTCCCTCTCGCGCCGATCTGCACGCTGCGCTCGGCGAAAGTTATTTCATGTCCGGCCGCACGGAAAAAGCCATCGAAGAATTTAACAATCTGGTCGCAATCGACCCCACCGCCCGCTCTTACGCTTTTCTCGGCCTCTCCTATCGGCACCTAGGCCGATTCGACGAATCCCGCAAGTATTTCGAACAGGGCCTCAAGTTCGACCCTCACAACGCGTCTTGCCTCTTCAACGTCGGCTACATAGAAGGCCGCCAGGGCAATCAGGCCAAAGCGGAAGACTATTTTCAGCAAACCCTCAAAGCCAATCCCGATTTCGCCGATGCTCTCGTCGAGCTCGCAAACCTCCGCATCTCGGCAAAACGTTTTCCCGAAGCCGCCGAGCTTCTTCGCCGCTTCGTAAAAGTTAGCCACGAGCCCGCCGAGGGTTACTACAAACTGGCAATGGTCGAACGCAATCTGAAACAATTCGACGCCGCCCAGCGCGACTTAAGCGTCTTTCAAACCCTTTCCAAAGACACAAATCCAGGCCCCTATCCCTTCCAGCATCTTTTCGACTATCTCGACAATCGCGCCGGCCTCACCGCTCAACAGCGCACGCAACTCGATCTCACCGAACTCGCCAACCAAATCAAAACGCATCCTGGCCGTCCCCAGGATCTCTACTCTCTCGCCGAAGCCTATTTGAAATTAGGAAAAATGGAAGACGCGCGCAGCGCCGTCGCGCAACTCGATCAAATCAGCGCCGAAGATTTCCGTATGCAAGCCGGCATTGGTGTTCTTCTCGCCCGCTATCGTCTCTACGACGATGCCCTCCGCCATTTCCAGTCCGCCGCAAAGGCCAATCCCGCTTCCGACGACATAAAATTCGATCTCGCCGACGCCCTCTTCCGCAAAGGTCAATTCGCGCAAGCCATCGAAGTCGCGCAAACCGTTTCCGCCGAAGGCCAAAAAGACGACGCCTATCTCGCACTAACCGGCGACATCTACTCCCATCTCGGCGATTCAGGTAAAGCCGCGCAAATTTTCAAGGACGCCATCCGCCGCAATCCGGACAACGACCAATATTATCTTTCGCTCAGTCTCGTGCAGCTCCGCAGCGGAAATCTCCCCGAAGCCGAATCCACTCTCACGCAGGGCTTCGCGCGCATCCCCGGCTCCGGAAAAATTCTCTGGGGACTCGGCGTCATCGCCGCTCTCCACGGCGATTCTCCGCAAGCCGCCGACCGCCTGCAACGCGCCGTCGACCTTCTCCCCGAATGGCCCGGCAGCTATTCCACCCTCGGCGTGTTCTACTATCAAACCGGCCAGTACGACAAAGCCCGTGAAGTTCTTTCCCGCTTCAAGGGCAGCCACTCTTCCGGCGGCTTCGACGTCAACCGCATCGAACAAGCTCTCACCAACGCGCCACAAACTTCCGCTGCCTTCCCGCAACCTCTACCCATCCCCGCACGCCAGCAATTTCTACAAATTGCCCTCTCCCTCGCCGACCGCACTCTATGACCGCAAACTTTCCCTCCATCGACAGTCTCGCGCGCCTCGCCTCTCTCCTCGCGCTTCTCCTTGTCCCAACAATCTCTCGCGCCCCTTTCTCCGCCATCCGCTTCACCGACATTCGCAAGCAATCCGGCATCACCTTCCTCCAGGACTCCACGCAGTCCGGGGAAAAGCTTTATCTCGAAACCATGGGCACCGGCGTCGCCTGGCTCGACTACGATCAAGACGGCCTCATGGATCTCTATTTCGTCCAGTCCGGTCCCACCGATTTTTACAAGCCCGATCACCCGCTCCGTTCCGCGCTTTATCACAACAATGGCGACGGCACTTTCACCGACGTCACCGATAAAGCCGGCGTTACCGCGGAAAATCACTACGGTCAGGGCGTCGCCGTGGCCGATTACGATAACGATGGCTTTCCCGACCTCTACGTCACCGGCTACAACCGCGCCATCCTCTATCACAATAATGGCGACGGCACCTTCACCGACGTCACCGCCAAAACCGGCGTCGCCGACGAAGGCGGCTGGTCCACCAGCGCCGCCTGGTTCGATTACGACCACGACGGCTATCTCGATCTCGCCGTCCTCAACTACATCGACTGGTCGCCCAAAAATAATCTCTGGTGCGGCGAAAAACGTCCCGGCTATCGCTCCTACTGCAATCCCGGCAACTATCGTGGCCAAAAACTAAAGCTCTATCACAACAATTGCGACGGCACGTTCACCGACGTCAGCGATTCCTCCGGCATCGGCAAACCCGAAGCAAAAGGCATGGGTGTCGTTCTCGCCGACTTCAACAACGATGGCTGGACCGACATCGCCGTTGCCAACGACACCTGGCCCAATTTTCTTTTTCTCAACAATCACGACGGCACATTCAAAGACGTTTCCTTCGTCTCCGGGATCGCCGCCAGCGAAGACGGCCGCTACGAAGCAGGCATGGGTATCGACGCCGCCGACGTTGACGGCTGCGGGTTTCAGGACATTTACATCACCCATCTCGACTTCGAACTGAATCGCCTCTACACCAACAACAAGGACGGCACTTTCACCGACGCCACCTTTAGTTCCGGCATCGGCAACAAAGCCATTCTTCTGAGCGGTGTCTCCATGAAATTTCTCGATTACGATAACGACGGCTGGCCCGACATCGTTCAAATCAATGGCGCCATGGTGGACAACGTCGAGCTTTATCACAGCGAAGTCCGCTACAAAGAACCGCTGCTCATGCTCCACAATCTTGGCAAGGGCAAATTTGAAAAAGTTCCCGATGGCACTCTCGGCCCCGATTTCAGCCGCCCCGTCGCAGGCCGCGCCATCGCCACCGCCGACTTTCTCAACGACGGCCGCCTTGGTATCGTCACCAACAATCGCGGCGACTATCCAATGCTCCTCCGCAACGACGGCCCCAACGCTAGTCACTGGCTCGAAATTCTGCTCATCGGCACAAAATCCAATCGCGACGGCATCGGCGCTTCTCTCAAACTCACCGCCGAAGGCGTCTCGCACGTCGAACAATCCAAAGGCGGCATGGGCTACATGTCCGCCAGCGATCCTCGAATCCACTTCGGCCTCGGCAAACGCGCCAAAATCGATCAACTCGAAATCACCTGGCCCAGCGGCCAAATCGATCGCCTCAAAGACGTCCCCGTCGACAAAATCATCTCCGTCAAAGAAGGCGTCGGCATCGTCCCCCGCAACTTCCCCAAGGTGCCCTCGAAATGATCTCTTCGCACAAACTCAAAGCTTGTCATTTCGAACGGAGAAGGGCGACGCTTTCTCTTCCGCTTCACTCCTCGGAAGCGTCGCCCTTCGGATGTGAGAAATCTCTCTTGGATCGATCCGCCGGGTACTCCGTTCAACACTCGTCAACTTCTTCTTGCCCTCTGTGCTCCGACCTCTGCGAACTCTGTGTAACTTTTTCTTTCGCTCTTGTCTTCGGCGCTCAAGGAACACATCAATGAATGTCCCCCGCCGCAGATTCCTTGGCTCCTCCTTCACCGCGCTTGGCGCGTCCCTCCTTGATGCCCTCACCACACCTCTATGGCGCTGGAAATCCTCGCTTTTCCTTCAGCAATCGCAAAAACCCGCTCCGAGCGCGTCGCCTAACAAAATCCAATTCCTCGACGTCGCCCGCGAAGCCGGTCTCACCACCCCCAACGTTTGGGGCAATCCCAACAACAAGACCTACATCATCGAAGCCAAAGGCTCCGGCATCGCCTTCTTCGACTACGACCACGACGGCTGGCTCGATGTCTATCTCACCAACGGCTCGATACTGGGCCAGGGATGGGCAAACAGACTAGAGCCCACCACGCATCTCTACAAAAACAATCGCGACGGCACCTTCACCGACGTCACCGAAAAATCCGGCGTCGGCCGCAGCGGCTGGCAAACCGGCGTCTGTGTCGGCGATTACAACAACGACGGCTTCGACGATCTCTTCTGCACCTTCTGGGGCCACAACATTCTTTTCCGCAACAATGGCGACGGCACCTTCACCGACGTCACCAAACAAGCCGGTCTTCACAACGAAGAAATCCGATGGGGTGCCGGCTGCACTTTTCTCGACTACAACCGCGACGGCCATCTCGATCTCTTTGTCTGCAATTACATCAAACTCGATCCCGCCAAAAATCCCGATCCCAAGGGCCCGCCGCTCTGCCAGTGGAAAGGCATTCCCGTCATGTGCGGCCCGCGCGGCCTCATCGGCGACACCAACGTCCTCTATCGCAACAACGGCGACGGCACATTCACCGACGTCTCCGAAAAATCCGGCATCCTCAAACCCGGCGGCCGCTATTCCATCACCGCCGTCTCCTACGATTTCGACAACGACGGCTGGCCCGACATCTACGTCGCCGTCGATTCCCAACCGAGCATCCTCTTCCAAAATAATCACGACGGCACATTCACCGACGTCGCCGCCCTCGCCGGTTGCGCCTACAGTGACAACGGCCACGAACAAGCCGGCATGGGTGTCGCCGTTGCCGACTACGATTGCGACGGCTGGTTCGACATCTTTAAAACAAATTTCGCCGACGACACCTGCAACCTCTATCACAACAACGGCGACGGCACCTTCACCGACGTCACCTTCGCTTCCGGCGTTGGCGTCAACAATCAATATGTCGCGTGGGGTTGCGCCTTCCTCGATTACGACAACGACGGCTGGGCCGACATCATGCAGATCAACGGCCACGTCTACCCGCAGATCGAAGGTCACTCGCTCGGCCAGAGCTACAAAAATTCGCGCCTCGTCTATCGCAATATGGGCCCCGCAAGTAGCGGCGCAGTCCAATTCAAAGATGTCTCCGCTGAACTCGGTCCCGGCATTTCAGAAAAATTCTCCAGCCGCGGCGCCGCGTTCGGCGACTACGACAACGACGGCGACATCGATGCCGTAATTCTAAATCTCGGCGACACGCCCTCTCTCCTCCGCAACGACGGCGGCAATGCGCAAAATTGGATCAAGCTCAAACTCATCGGCACCACGTGCAATCGCAGCGCCATCGGCGCACGCGTCCGCGTTGTCACCGGAACCCACGCCCAGATGGACGAAGTCCACTCCGGCTCCAGCGTCATGTCCCAGTCCGACCTCCGCCTCCACTTCGGCCTCGGCAAATCCGCCATCATCGACCTCATCGAAGTCAAATGGCCAACCACCCAAAAAATCGAGCGCTTCACCAAAATTTCCGCCAACCAAATCCTGACCATCAAGGAAGGCTCCGGCATCGTCTCCTCTTCCAAACTCTCCCTAAAATAACGCCGAGTTTCCTCGCGATTCTCTCTGTGCCCTCCCCTGCTCTTCCCTCTGTGACCTCTGTGTTAGCTCCTCGTTTTTGAGCTGTTGTAGCGCCGCTCTCCGAGCCCTGATGTCATACCGTCCGTCTTTTCTAGCACAGACGGCTTTCCCCTATCCGCAGTACAATCCCAATCCCAGAAAACTTCTCAACTCTCAAGAGGTCCGATCTCGCATGACCACGCGCCGCAAAATCATCCTTCGCACCCTCGCCGCAATCTTCGGCGTTCTCTTCTTCGCAGTTCTCCTCGCCCCTCTCTGGTTCAACCTCGACCACTACCGCCCACAAATCATTTCCTACTTCGAACAAACCACCGGCAAAAAAGTTGAAATCGAACGCGTCAGCCTCAAGCTTCTCCCTCGGCCAACCGTTCACTTCGTCTCTTTCGGCGTAAAGAGCCCGCCGCTATTCCCTCCCAGCTACATCCTCAAAGTGCCCAGCGCCGACGCCGTTTTCGATTTCTGGGCGCTGCTCCATCGCGAGATCGTCATCAAATCCGTCACTCTGGATCAGCCTCAAATCAACATCATCTCCGACCCCGACGGCCCATGGAATTTTGAAAACCCGGCCTCGCCAAATTCCAAAAACCTTTTTCCCTTTGGCATCATCGATAAAGTCACCATCAGTCGCGGCCAACTGATCGCCTCCAACCTCCTGCCTTCCGACGCCCAAGGCCCCATCTTTTTCGAAGCCTACGACGTTTCCAGCGAACTCGATCGCGTCGACCTCGCCGCCATCGTCAATCCCACCGCTGTCGCCCTCAATGGTCTCGGAACATGGAAAGCCGCCCGCTTACGCTTCGCCGCCGTCGAAGCGACCAATGTCGACGCAAAATTCCGACTGGAGTCGCGTGAAGTCTTTTTCACCAATCTCAAAGCCGACGTCTGCGCCGGAAAAGCCACCGGCGATTTTTCCATCAGCCTGGCCAAGAGCACCGCGACCTTCAAAGCCGACGCACACGCAAAAGGGATCAACCTCGCGCGACTCCTCGCCGACTTTCACGACCTGCGAGGATTGCTCACCGGAACTCTCGACGGTGACCTCAAGCTTGCCGGCGCCATCGAACACACCGACAGGCCGCTCGCCCACATGCACGGTGCCGGCCACATCAAGTTGACCAACGGCCAGGCCCCCAGCCTCATGTTCAGCACCAACTTGATGAAGCTCGCCCGCTTCAACGATCTCGGCCCCGCAAAAGAAAATCCCGCTTCCTTCTCCTCGATTACCACCGACCTCGAACTCCAGAATCTCTGGATCACCAGCAAAGTCATCGACATTGACGGGTACGGAGTCGATGTCGACGGCTCGGGCAGCATCAGCGTTTCCGGCTCCGACGAACTCCACTACCAAGGCGTCGCCGCCATCACCACCAAGCAAGGTTTTCTCACCAACACCTTCGCCCGCTTCGAAGGCGCCAAAATCACCGACGGCAAAATCTCCTTCCCCTTCCACATCGACGGTACCCTCGAAAACCCCAAATTCTCCAAGGGCGCCAAAGCCGACTAGGCGCCTGGTGAGGTAGGTTTTCTTTCTAAGCATGTATCTTTGCGCCTCCACATTGACCGCAACTTTTGACTCAAAGCAACATTTCCAGTGTCCTCAATCTAACGCGCCCATACCTGGCACTTAGTTCTTGCAAAATTCACGGGACCTCGGCGTTTTTCGACGAACAAAAACGACCGTATTACGTTCCCTAAGACAGATTCATGTGTGCAACGACGGCGTTCGGGAAAAACAAAATGAATATGAAACACCTGCTCGGTTTCTTGGCTTTGTTCCCTCTGGCGCTGGCGCCTGCAAATGATCGCGTTCTCGCACAGGAGGCACACCTTCCTCCGGGCATGGTGCTTAAATTCGACGGCAAGCCTCAAAACATCAGCTTCTCGAACGGCGATGTTCGCCTCGCTGGCGTGCTCGTCGAACCCGAAGGCAAGGGACCATTTCCCGCTGTCGTTCTTGTTCACGGTTCTGGTCCGCAAATGCATGATCAGCCGGCCTTCATTGTTCACGCCAATGCTTTCCTGAAAGAAGGTTTCGCCGTACTCGCCTACGACAAGCGAGGTTCGGGAAGCTCAACCGGTGAACTGGAGAGTTCCGATTACGATGATCTTGCCCGCGACGTAGCCGCAGCTGTCACTTTCCTCCGAGCGAGACCCGCAATTGCCGCAACAAAAATTGGCCTTCTCGGCCGCAGCGAAGGCGGTTGGGTTTCCTCCCTCGCCGCTTCTCATGATCCCAAAATCGCCTTCGTCATCATGAGCTCCGGTTGCGCTGTCGGCCCCCTCGAGGAAACCTTGTATGAGACGCGACGCGGACTGCAGGAAAGTGGCGTGTCGACGGACCTCGTCGAACAGGCGGCCAAGTTCAAAACTGCACTTTGGGAATTTGATCGCCGTGTCGCAGCGGGAAAGACCAGCGCGGAAACTCTCCGCAGCGAACGAGCCATACTCCTCAAACAATTGGCGGACCTTCATCAAGCCAAGGTTGCACAATTGCCTTATGTAATGGATCCTGAAGTTGAAGATCGCCGGAAGTTCGCGGCCATTGCCAACATGATTTCTTACGATCCACAACCCGCTCTAAACGCTCTCCGCGCACCACTCCTCGAAGCCATCGGAACTGACGACGAAGCCGTCGATCCAGCCACGACCCTCGCTGCACTCGAAAAGCTCCGCACCGCAGGCCGCAACATCACCACCAGAACCTTCCCCGGTGTCGGCCATTCCCTCCTCAAAATGCAGGGCGCCACCATCCTCGGATACGCCGACGGGTACCTCGACTTCATCGTTGCATGGAGTTCCAGCGTCCTCTCCTGGCAGAGGCCGGCATCGAAGTAGCTTTACACTTCGCTCTCCCTTGGGTCCCCTGGCCCACTACCCGCCATTCCGGCCGGAGCAGCCCGGCTTTTTCTTGCAAGCGCCTCTTTTTTTGAAAACGTTGCATGCCGGGTTACGCAGTGGAGGAACCCCTCTCCGATCGCACCGCCATAGAGCAAATGGCCCGGCTAATCTTCGGGATTGTTTCGGCATCCCCACAACTGCACTGCGATTCTGCTCGACACCCCAACCCACCGTAAAGCGGAGGGTGCCCCGTTCTCGGCATCTTGAGGAGCAGTTAGAAGAGGGTGCGCAATTAAAGGCGCCGGGCTCACTGCTCGTAGTTTTCGACAATCTTGGCAGGCCGCACTTTCGCCAAGTCGGGATTCTCACCAAACTCGCGCAGCGCACGCCGCTGGCGCAGCAGATCCCAGCACTGGTCCAGCGCGATCTTCAGTTCTTGGAGGCGTCCGCGGTCATCCTCCGTCAATTCATTCTTTCCGTAGAGTCCTTCTTCTTCTTTAACAAGTTCGTTGATGTGATCCAAAACCGACCGGTCTTCTCTGCCGTTGTCCATGTTGTCGCTCCGTAATATCCCCGAGACAAACTCTCATCCATTCGATGTCGGCCAAACACGGGAAGTATAAAAGATTTTTCGTAGATTTCTCGAACATGGAAAATGGCAATCCTGGCAATCCGGAGAACAACGGACGGAACGCTACCTAAATCCTTGCGCTCTTTCCGATTCCGGCCGACCAGCAAAGACTGCTGCCTCGAAACCCCGTCTCGCACCCTTCGCATGCTATATTGTCAGTACTGTTATTTTACCTGCTATCTTATCTGCGCTATACTTCCGGGTGGAATCGCTCCCCGATTCGGCTAACCCCTCTGGATTCAACACTTACAAAATCCGCAAAAATAACCCGCTGCATTTTCAGCACTAACGTCACTCCTTCGCATCTGCTCATTCAAAAGGCACTTCTACTCCCGCAGATTCAATACTTACGAAAAACATGGGCGTGGGGTAGGGGGGCCGGCGGCCGTCCTTGGCGAAGTTCTTGGACTTACAACTCAAAACCTATAACCTAAACTGACTCCATGAAAGCCCTTCTCCTCTCCAGCTACCGCAACCTCGAACTCGCGGATCTCCCCGCGCCGACTCCTGCGCCGGACGAAGTTCTCATCCGCGTCGCCGCTTGCGGCATCTGCGGCAGCGACGTTCACGGTTATGACGGCTCCTCCGGCCGTCGCATCCCGCCCATCGTTATGGGCCACGAAGCGGCTGGCACCATCTCTTCGGTCGGCAGAGCGGTAAGAAATTTCGCGCCGGGCGATCGCGTGACCTTCGATTCCACGGTTTATTGCGGCGAGTGTCCCAACTGCCGCCGCGGCAACGTAAATCTCTGCGACCGCCGCCAGGTCCTCGGCGTTTCCTGCGGGGATTACCGCCGCGCCGGAGCTTTCGCCGAATTCGTCTCCGTACCCGCGCGAATCCTCTACCGCTTGCCCGACAATTTTCCCTTCGCGGAAGCCGCCATGCTCGAAGCCGTAGCCGTAGCTATCCACGGCGTGAATCTCGCGCAACTCGATCCGAACTCCACGGCCCTCGTCGTCGGCGCCGGCACCATCGGAATTCTCACGCTGCAAGCTCTCCGCGCCGCTGGCTGCTCCAAAGTCTTCGTCACCGACGTCGACGCGCAGCGTCTCGAACTTGCTCGCAAACTCGGCGCAACTGAAATTCTTCTCTCTGACGATTCCCTGCTCCCCGCAATTTTCGAGCGCACCAACAACGAAGGAGTTGACGTCGCTCTCGAATGTGTAGGCCGCAACGAAACCGTCGCCGCTTCGATCGACGCAACTCGCAAGGGCGGCACCGTCGTCCTCGTCGGCAACATCGCCCCCAACGTAACCCTCCCGCTCCAAAAAGTCGTCACGCGCCAAATCCGCCTGCAAGGCTCCTGCGCCTCCGCCGGCGAATATCCGCAAGCCATCGAGTGGATGGCCTCCGGAAAAATTCAAGTGAAGCCGCTCATCACCGCCATCGCTCCGCTCGAAGACGGCCCGCGATGGTTCGAGCGCCTCTACGCCCGCGAACCCAATCTCCTGAAAGTCGTCCTCACTCCAAACGAGTCATGAGCAAAATCACCGCAAATCGATCCAGCAAGAAGCCCGTCATTCCATCGCCAGGACCATCGTCACGGCCGCACGCGCCTGACAATCTCTTCGACCTCACCGGCCGCGTCGCCATCGTCACCGGCGCGAGCCGCGGTCTCGGCCAATATTTCGCCCGAGCAATCGCGAAAGCCGGAGCCGACCTCGTCCTCACCAGCCGTAAGCGCCCCGATCAAAACAACGACCTCGCCGTCTTTGAAAAAGAAATCCGCTCCCTCGGCCGCCGCGCCGCCTCTCTCGAACTCGATGTCCGCGATCAGCAAAGCATCGAGAAATTCGCGGCGGCGGCGGAAAACGTCTACGGCCATCTCGATATCCTCGTCAACAATGCGGGCTGCAACGTTCGCAAACCCGCGCTCGAAGTCACCTGGGACGATTGGAACCTGATTCTCGACACAAACTTGCGCGGCAGCTTTTTCGTGGCGCAAGCCGTCGCCCGCCGAATGATTCCTCGCAACTACGGCCGCATCATCAACATCGGCTCTGTCACCAGCGTCGCCGGCTACGCAGGCCTCGGTCCTTACGGCGCAAGCCGCGGCGGCATACGTCAGCTCACGATGAGCCTGGCCGACGACTGGGGAAAACACGGCATCACCGTAAACTGCCTCGCACCCGGGTGGTTCCGCACCGCGCAAAACAACGTCCTGTACGAAGACAAAGAGTGGGTCAAATATCTCGTCGAAAGAATTCCGCTGAAACGTCCCGGCCAGCCTAACGATCTCGACGGAGCCATTGTTTTTCTCGCGTCGGAAGCGAGCCGCTACGTCACAGGGCAAACGCTTCTCGTCGACGGCGGCATTTCCACCGGCGCGATGCGCGCGCTGCGAAAGACCTAGCTGAAAAGTTTATTGTCGCGCTTCTTCCGGCTCCGGAATTTGCGTAATGTCGCCTAGGAGAAAAATGTAGCTCGCAATACCGATTGTCAAGTAAATCGCCGCGACAAGAAACGCCCACTGAAAAGCCTTTGTTGCCGCGACGATGAATCCAGTCACAATCGGCGCAGCGATTCCGGAAAGCTGATTGCTCAAATTCATGATGCCACCAACAGTACCAACACTTTCCCGCGGCGCAATCAGCGACGGAATCGACCAGCCTACTGGCGCCGCAATCGAAAGCCCCGTCAGCGCAAACGCGATCCACGCCACCGCCGCCGGCGCCGAATGCGCATACGGTACGCCGAAAATGCTCAACCCAACGGAGGTTCCGCCGACTAAAACGAATTGCCGTACCCGCGTCGCATTCCAGCCGCGCTGAATCAGCGAATCCGTCAGCCATCCGCCGACGGTCAGTTCTGCAACCGTCGCGCACAGCCATGGCACGCTGGTATACAAGAACGAGCGAGTCAAATCCAGATGATGCGCTTCAAACAGATACGCCGGCAGCCATGTCAGCAACAAATAAAAAACGTAATTGTACGAACCGTAGCCAAGCGCGAGTCCGAGAACTTTTTTTCGAGTGATCAAATACTTGAGCGGAGCGCCTTGCGCCGCGCGCGCAGGATCTTCCGGTTGCGCACCGCCAACGCGAATGTATTCGCACTCGACGTTTGTCAGCTTCGCGTCCTGGCTTGGGTTGCGATAGAACGCGAAAAACAGCGCCAAGTAAACTACGCTGATGATTCCAGTCACCGCAAAGTTCGCGCGCCATCCAAAATGCACCAACACCATTCCGAGTACCGGAATGCCGATGGCGGAGGAGAACTTCGCCATCGAATCGAACATCGCGGTGGCCATGCTGCGTTCGTCTCTTGGAAACCAATACCCGATGGCTTTCGCTGTGCCCGGAAAGGTTGGCGCTTCTCCCACGCCAAGTAAAATGCGCGCACCGAAAAGGCTCTTCACTCCTAAGGCCGCAGCCGCCGCGAACGAAGCCGCAGCCCAAATGATCGTGCTGACTATCCCGACCCGCCGCACGCCGAAACGATCAAGCAGTAGGCCGCAGGGGATCTGCAACAGTGCGTATGGAACGTTATAAGTACTCGATAAGATTCCGAACAGGATCGGGGAAATTCCGAAGGCATGATCAAGTGCTTCTTTGGAAGCAGAAAGGTTTACGCGGTCGAAATAGCTGACGAGAATTCCAAAACCGAGCAGCGCGGCAATTCCCCACCGCCGTCGCGGTATCGCGTCACCCTGAATAGTTTGAGAAGAGGCCAAGAGGCCGACAGATTAAACCAACTTAGTTGAAATTTCCTACGGATGAATCCGCGCGGCCCAGCCACCGCCCGGCGCCAGGTGAACTTTCAATTTCGTTGCCTTCGTGACCGTCGACGTTGTTTTTTTGTAGTCGCTGGCCATGCGGTCCGCGTTCACTCCGTCCCGATACGCGTCCATCGTGAAATTGCCGGCTGGTAAGAAAGAAAAATCAATCTCTAGATCGCGCGCGTCCCAGTTCGTCATCGCGCCGACATACCAATCTTTTCCGCTGCGCCGCGCAACCGCAACGTATTCTGAAATCTTTCCATCGAGCGGAATGGTTTCGTCCCACGTCGTCGGCACCGCACGCAGAAATTCCAGCGATTCCGGCTCGCGTTCGTAATTTGAGGGGCTGTCCGAAAGCATCTGCAACGGACTTTCGTACACAACATACATCGCGAGTTGCTGGCAGCGGGTTCCAAGTGCCATTGGCCGCGAATGAATCGGCGCGAACGTAGTTCTCGTCGCGTTTAACATTGCGCCGGGCGTGTAATCCATGGGGCCCAAAAACATTCGCGTAAACGGCAGCGTCACGTTGTGCAGGGGTTCCGTTTCCGCGCTCCATTTGCTCCATTCCATTCCGCGGACGCCTTCATTGCTGATTAGATTTGGCCAGGTACGGGTGAGCGACGCGCCGCGCTGCGCGCCGTGAAAATCCACGAGCATGTGCCGCTTCGCGCATTCGTTGCTCAACTTGTAGTAGTAATTCAAAAGCTTCTGATCGTTACGTTGCATGAAGTCGACTTTGATCCCCGCAATACCCCACTTCGCATATTGATCCAGCGCCGGAATCATCTGGTCATCGAGCGTTTTCCAAATTACCCACAGAATCACGCCGACATTTTTCTGCTTTGCGTATGCAGTCAACTCTTCCATGTTGATGTCGGGCACCACCGCCAAAACATTCCCGAGCTTGTACCAGCCTTCATCCAGAATGATGTACTGAAGACGGTTTTTCGCCGCAAAGTCCACGTAGTATTTGTAAGTCTGGGTGTTGATTCCTGCCTTGAAATCCACGTCGTATACGTTGTTCGCGTTCCACCAATCCCACGCGACTTTCCCCGGCTTGATCCACGAAGTATCAGAAAGCATCGAGGGCTTCTCAAGCAGCCACACGAGTGAATTCGAGAGCAAGTCCTTGTCGTGCTCGGCAATACCAAACACACGCCAGGGAAACGCTCGCGTGCCCTGCGTGACCGCGATGTAGTCCGCAGCTTCGGTGACTTTGAAATCGCGATCGCCCGTGAGCGTTTCTTTCAAAGGGTAGTGTTCGAAAGTCGCAGCGAGTGCGTGCTCGCCGCCGCCGCGCAGCCACAAGCCGGGGTAATCTTCGACGCCAGCTTCGGCGACGGCAATTTTTGCACCTTCGCCGACATCAACTACGGCAGGAAGAGTGCCGAAAGTTTTCTCTGAAATGGTGGAGATAGCGCGAGGGAGATACTTGCGCTCATTGTGAGAGAACATGGTCTCTTCTTCGGGAAAGAAGACGGTGTCGTCGGCGGCGAAACGGAAGAGAGCGTCTTCCTTGAAAACCTTTACATTGTCACCGCCAAGAGATGTCTCGATGCGATAGGCGACTCCCTCCGGGTATGCGCGGAACGTAACGGCGTAGTTTCCGTCCAGCTCCAATTTCAACTCGTTGTAACGTTCGCGAATCTTCGCGGATTTTTGATGGACGACGGGCTCGAGGACCTTGTCGACGGAATCTTTTTTCGCAGATTTGACTTGCGGACTTTCGCCGAGCGACTTCCCTTCCACGTTGATTCCGAGGGTGGAATCTTTCATCAGCAGGCGGCCGTTGAGGGAGACGTCGTAGGTAATTTTCCTGGCGACATGGATGGCGACTTCGATGCGATTGTCGGGCGAGCGCAGGGAGTAATTCGCGTCGGCCATCGCCACGCCTCCGCCACAGATCATCGTGCCAGCGACAACTAAAGACTTACAAATCACGTTCCGAATTCCGGTCATTCTCTTCTCCCGTGAACTACTACTTCGGCGATTGCTGCAAAATCGTGACGAACTGCTTCATTTCTTTTCGTTGTTTGTCGAGGGCCGCTTCTTCGGCGCTATGCAGGCCCTCGTACTTCTTCATCTCTTCGTCCGCCTTGGCCGTATCGCCGGCACGGCGGGAGGCGAGACTCAGCTGATAGTGCGCTTCCGGCAAGTGCGGCGCCACGCGAACGGCATTCTGAAATTCGCGAAACGCGGCGTCTTTTTGGCCACGCGCGTTATACAACAATCCAAGCTGGACGTAAACTTCACCGAAGGAAGGGCGACTCGCGAGTGCGTTTCGAAAAGCGGAGGTGGCGCGCTGAAAATCGGCTTCCCGCTGCGACCGTTGCGCGTTTTTCAGCAAGACCAGGCCGTAGTAAAAATTACCGTCGGCATTTTTGGGCTGCTCAGAAACAAATCTGCGCAAAGCTTCTTCGCTGCAAGAAAACGTGTCCTTCGCGCCCGCTTCGATGCGCCCGAGAAAGAGATACGGTTCCGGATCATCCGGGTTCAACTCAGCGGCGCGGCACATTTGCTGCGTCGCCTCCGTGTATTGGCCGTTCGCGTAAAATGCCGCGCCCAGTGCCTCTATCATTCGTTGCGAGGTGGCGTGCAGCGTCGCGCCTTTGGATAGGACTTCAACCGCCGCAACTCCCGCGCGGTGGAGGAGCAGTTCCGCCCCCCAGGAGAAATAGTTTTGCTCACTGGCGTCGAGTTTGACGGCCAATTCGTATTCGTGCGCGGCGTCTAGAGGATCGCCACTTTCTTCTTTTTCGTCCCCGAGTATGCGATGCGCATCGGCCTCCGAATCGCGAGGAGCGGAACCACTCGAAGACTTGAGCCCGGTGGCCTCTTTCGTTAAAGCCTCGCTGGTCTTCACATTAACGTCGGAGCCGTGAAGACCGACATTACTCCAATCGGTGACGCCGGCAACGGTAAAATTCGGTGAGTCGGAAAATTCCATACCATTGCTTGCTGCGGATTTCTTCAGAATGATTTGCATTTTCGTTTTGTCATACGTGACGGCGTTGTCGCTAAAGCCCTCTTGCCGTACGTGAATGCGAATCTTCGCGTCCGTAGGCACTTTTAGGCGGAAGGCTCCGGAGGAATCGGTAACGGTGGAGGCGATTGCTTTGCCCGACTCCGTTTCTAACTGCACACTTGCGCCGGAGATCGGCGAACCAGCGTTGTCGCAGACTTTACCTTCGACAACAATTTCCTGCGGAGCGGCTCGCGGCGCAGCGAAGGTAGGAATCACGAATAGACCGGAAAGAAAGGCTAACAATGGTGGAAACAGAAGCCGGGTTTTCATTTGTTTCGACCGCACGCCGGACTAGCCCTCGTGCGCCGCGGACACGAAGTGCGCGCTTGGTTGCAGTTGCGGCAATTCCCGGCCGCGGGCGGAAACCCTTTCAGAAGATTCAATCCGATTGTTGCGCACAAGCAAGGCGCAATCGAAATTGTTCACCGTGGGGCAGACGTGGCGCGGCAAAAGATACAAAATCTCGCCGACTTCGGGTGCGGCTGCGCCTTCGGCAACGGCCATCGGCAGATGCTCTTCGCTTGGTCCGAGCGGAGTCAGTTCGGGATGGCCGGCAACGACACAAGTTGGAAGGCCGGCGTCGGCGGAAACGGATTTGTGGCCGGCGTCGCAGGTAATTCGACCGGCATGAGGGTGACTGACTACGCGAGTCATAACGAGTACCGCAGGTTGCAATCCGAGCGAAGCGGGAAGTTGCGCCAGGCTGGTGGCGTCGTTGTAGACGACGGTTCCAGGCGAGGTGCGATGCACAAATTTCCGGCCACGAAAGCCTGGGAATGATGCGGAAGCAAGAAAAGTGGGCGTTCCCGCGGTAATGACTTCGTTCACGGCGGCGCCGCATTGTTCGAGGGCAGTGACGACTGCAAGCAAGTGTTTGTAGCCTTCGTGTGCGGCGGCGTTGCGTTCCAGCTCCGTGAAGTTGCCAAAATGGCCGTCGTAGTAGTGCAAGCCCCGAAAATCCAGGCCGGCATTGTTGATTGTCTGAACCAGCGTGACGATTTCAGAGTGGCGATCCTGTTCAACTCCGGTGCGGTCCATACCAGGATTAATGTCTAGAAAAATGCCAACGCGTGAGCCGCGCCATTGCATTGCTTGCGCTTCATTTTCAGCCAGGATCGAGACGCGGACGTTTGGAAACCCGTCAGCGATTTCACGGACGCGTCGGGCATTTGCGCCAACAACAGGATAGGCGACCAGCACATCGCTCGCACCGGACTCACACGCAACGAGCAGTTCCAAGGTTGTGGCGCATTTGAAATTTGCGACGCCGCGCCCGACGAGCGTGCGCATCGTGAAAGCGAGCTTGGCAGTTTTTACGTGGGCCCGCCAACGACTTGCATCGCCGGTCAACGATTTGACGATCGCGTTGATGTTCGCCGCGACGGCGTCGGGATAGAGGAGCAAGGCAGGCGTCATCACGTCGTCGGCATTTTCGACGCGGAAGCGCTCGTTCCAAGCGAGGGCGGGCAACAGCATTTTCGGAGTGGCCATTTGTGACCTCACGGCGAACCGATGATAGCGCGAAAAGGTGTGGAGCGGCGATTGACCGCTCCATCCGCAACGTGTAGTCTCACGCAACCTTCATGAACGGATCACCTGAAAATACGAGCGAACGGCCTGGGCTTCTGCGTGGACTGGGACTTTGGGCGGCGGTAGCCGTGGTTATCGGGGACACGATTGGTTCGGGAATCTTTCTCGTTTCGAGTGACATGGCGCGGCTGGTGGGCTCCACGGCGCTGGTGTTTACAGCGTGGATTTTTGGCGGGCTCATCGTTTTGTGCGGGGCGTTTTGCTATGCGGAACTGGGCGCCACATTTCCCAAAGCCGGCGGCCCGTACGCATATCTGACGCGTGGACTTGGGCCGCTGTGGGGATTTTTGTTTGGGTGGATGAGCGCATTTCTCGAACGGCCGGTGGCGATGGCAACGCTGGCAGCCGGTTTTGTGCGGTTCCTTGGTTTCGTTTTTCCCGCCGTCACGGCGCCTCTGTTTACGATTCATCTTTGGGGCGGTGAATTACTGGTGACGGCGGCGCAACCGCTCGCGGCGTTTGTGGTGATCGCGGTAACGGCGTTGAATTATCTGAGCGTGAAAATGGGGGGCGCGATTCAGTTGGCGCTAACGTCGATCAAAGTTGGGACGATTTTGTTGATTGTGCTGGGCGGAGTTTTCTTTGGCGCGAGGCATTTAAGTTCGGTGGCGCCTTCCGCTGCGATTGCCACGCACGTTTCCTTGGCAGGAACGGTTATCGCGATCCTTTCCGCACTGGTTCCAGCGATGTGGGCTTACAACGGATTCAACGACCTGGGCCACCTGGGCGAAGAAGTGATCGAGCCGCAAAAGAATATTCCGCGCGCAATTCTGCTGGGACTTGGCACGATCGGCGCGCTCTATTTGCTGGCTAACGTAACTTATTTTCGCGTGCTGACCTTTGCGGAAGTGGCGGGGTCGGCCCACGTCGCGTCCGACGCAGTGCGGAGGTTTGCGGGCGAACGAGGGGCGATTGCGCTGACAATCGCGATGGCGATTTCCGCTTTGGGCGCGTTGCACGTGGTGGTGCTGACTGGAGCGCGAATTCCGTACGCGATGGCGCGGGACGGCGTGTTTTTTAAATTTGCCGAGCGGCTGCACCCGAAGTTGCGGACGCCGAGCGGTTCCCTGGTTTTTCTTGGTACGGTGGCGGCGTTGCTGGCATTGAGCGGCACGTACGAACAGCTCTATTCCCTTTTTGTTTTTGCGCTGTGGATATTTTTCGCGTTGACGGCGATTGCGCTAATCCGGCTACGTATGACAGAACCCGAACTGGCGCGGCCATTCCGGGCGTGGGCCTATCCGGTTACACCGATTGTGTTTTTGCTGGCGGGAGTTGCGCTGACGGTGAATTTGTGGGCGCAGCGGCCGATTCGCTCGACGCTGGGGATCCTTGTAATTCTTGCGGGTGTGCCGTTTTACTACCGGTGGCGCGCGAGAAGCGCTCCGCTATCGGCCGTTGCTGCGGATATCGATGTGGGCAGTAAGCGCTCAGACTGAAGTCTGTGCCACTGGCGCTGCGCTGGCAATTGCTCGGTCCGCCAACGTGCAGAGCACCAAGAACGAAAGGGGCCGTGAGAGCGCAGACAAGAGTGCCTGCGCAACCGAGGCGCGCTATTTGAGGCCGAGCATTTTTCGGTTGGCTGCGGCGTCGGCGCCGGAAGCGGCAAAGTCGTCGAAAGCGCGTTCCGGCGCTTCGATGATGTGTCGCGAGATGAATGGCGCACCTTCCGCAGCGCCCTGTTCGCTGCTCTTGATGCAGCATTCCCATTCGAGAACGGCCCAACCGTCGAAACCGTACTGCGTGAGCTTCGAGAAAATTGCTTTGAAGTCGACCTGGCCATCGCCGGGCGAGCGAAATCTTCCGGCGCGATTGACCCAGGATTGAAAACCACCGTACACGCCCTGGCGACCGCTGGGGCGGAACTCGGCGTCCTTTACGTGAAACATCTTTATACGGTCGTGATAGAGGTCGATGAATTCGAGGTAGTCGAGCTGCTGCAGGACGAAATGGCTTGGATCGAACAGAATGTTGCAGCGGGGATGATTTTTCAGGCGCTGCAAAAACATTTCGAAGGTGATGCCGTCGTGCAAATCTTCGCCGGGATGAATTTCGAAGCAGACGTCGACGTTCACTTTGTCGAAGGCGTCAAGAATTGGCTTCCAACGTGCGGCGAGTTCGTCGAAAGCGGTTTCGACCAATCCGGCGGGGCGTTGTGGCCACGGATAAAGGTAAGGCCAAGCGAGCGCACCGGAAAACGTGACGTGCGCCTTCATGCCCAGATTTGCTGAAGCTTTCGCAGCAAACATCAGCTGTTCGACGGCCCAAGCCTGACGAGCTGCGGAATTTCCGTGAACGCTCGGCGGGGCGAAACCATCGAATGCCGCGTCGTACGCGGGATGGACGGCGACGAGTTGGCCTTGCAAATGGGTGGAGAGTTCCGTGGCGACGAGACCGTGTTGGGAGAGGACGCCGCGGACGGCATCGCAATACTCTTTGCTTTCGGCTGCGCGCTTCAAATCGAAGAGGCGGGCATCCCATGAGGGAATTTGCACGCCCTCGTAACCGAGATTCGCCGCCCAGCGCGCGATGTCGTTTAGATTGTTGAACGGCGCTTGATCGCCGCCGAATTGCGCCAGAAAAATTGCCGGACCCTTGATCGTCTTCATTCCTGCTCTTCTCCCGTATGATTCGAGCCGTCTGTCGATAATTTACCGTGCCGCATCATACCCGATTCCTGCTCAACTTGGACTGTCCAACGCAGGCGGTTCGCTGAGATAATTCCCGGCGCCATGCTTCGCAAACTGATCCCTCTGCTGACTTTGGTTTGGCTGATAGCGTCCGTAGCATGCATTGCTCGCGTGGCGTTTGTTTGGAATCAGCAGCGCAAAATTCCTCATCAGGTGCTTGCGAGGGTTCCGTTTGACAACGAGGCAGGAAACATTGCGAGCGCGCTCGCGCAGGGCCGCGGCTTCAGCGACGTTTTTCGAAAACCGACGGGCGCGACGGCTTGGCTTGCTCCCGGTTACCCGCTGATTCTTTCGGCGATTTTCCGCGTTTGCGGCGCTTTCACCTATCCCGCGTTTCTTGCGGCGGTGCTTCTCAATTGTTTGTTGTCTTCGGCGACCACTTTTCCTCTGTTCTTTGCCGCCCGGCGCATCGCGGGCGTTCCTTCGGCAGCACTGGCTGCGTGGCTTTGGGCGCTCTATCCGAACGGCGTCATTCTTCCGTTTGAATGGATCTGGGATACGTCGCTGTCCGCGTTTCTTATGGCGACGATCTTGTGGGCGACGGTTGCGCTGTGCTCGACGCAAAAGCTGCGCGATTGGGTGGCCTATGGCGCGTTGTGGGGCATTGCACTGCTGACAAATCCGGCGCTGGGCATACTGTTTCCCGTTTTTCTTGCGTGGCTCGTGTTCCGGCGACCGGGTAGTTCGATTGTCGCCAGCAAACTTGCTATGGCGGCGCTTGGCTTCGCGCTTCTGATTTGCCTGCCGTGGACGATCCGTAACTATTCCATATTTCATCGCGTGATACCGTTGCGGTCGAATTTTCCGTTTGAATTGTGGATCGGTAACAACGACATTTTTGACGAACACGCAGTCGGCGGCATTCAACGGATTACGCAGTTTGCAGAGATTCGGTTGTACACGCAGCTTGGCGAATCTGCATTTATGGATGAAAAGCGACGACTGGCGCTGGAATTCATTCGCACGCATCGCGCGCTGGAAGTTCGCCTGACGGCGCGCCGCGTTGTGGCTACATGGTTGGGCACAGAGAATCCGTGGCGCGATTTTCGTTCGACGGATTCGTGGCTGATTCGAACTATTTTCCTTTTCAATGGGCTCATTCTGCTTGGAACGATTTCCGGCATTGCGATGCTTTCGTGGCGGAAGAATCGCTATGCCGTTCCGGTGGCTTTGATTGCGATTCTTTTTCCGCTGGTGTATTACGCGACGCACACGTCGCTGCGCTACCGCCATCCGATGGATGCAGTCCTTCTGTTTCTCACGGCGGTGGCGATAGTTTCGCTTGTGCGGCCGCGGTCGGTGTCTGTCGAAGCGTCGACGGGCTGACCCATCGCGATTTGCGTGCATTTCCCGATGACACGCCGACGTTGTTCTGCAATACTTTCGCGTGTAAACCGATGCAAATCCGTCGAAAGGCGACCTCCGCACATTTCATGAAGCGACTTGCGATCCTGCTCTTATTCTCTTTCCCCCTTCTCGCACAGGAAAAATACGACCTGCTCATCAAGAGCGCGACGGTGCTGGACGCGAAAAATAATATCCATGAAGTTCGTGACGTGGCGGTGCGCGACCACAAAATCGCCGCCGTCGATAAAAATATTCCGGCGAGCCATGCCGCTAAAACGATCAATGCCAAGGGACTTTACTTGACGCCGGGGCTCGTGGACATCCACACGCATGTGTACGCCGGCACCGGACTGCGCGCGGCGTATGACGGGGACAACAGCGTTTACCCAGACGGATTTACGTTTCGGAGTTGTGTGACGACGGTCGCCGACGCGGGGAGTTCCGGTTACAAGAATTTTCCCGACTTCAAGGAACGCATCATCGATCGCGCGCGCACACGGGTGGTTGCGTTTCTCAATATTGTCGGCAGCGGTATGGGGCCAAAGCCTGTCGAGCAAGACACGGGGGATATGGATTCGGCCGCGGCGGCGGCGATGGCGAAACAATTCCCTGGCTTGATTGTTGGGATCAAGACGGCGCACTTCGAATCGCCGGAGTGGACGGCTGTCGATCGTGCACTCGAAGCCGGCGTCGCCGCACAAATTCCGGTGATGGTGGATTTCGGCGTGTTTCGGCCGGAGCGGCCGTACGAACAACTCGTGACACAAAAATTGCGGCCCGGCGATATTTCCACGCACATGTATATTGACTTCGTTCCGATGCTGGACGCGGACGGAAAAGTACGGCCCTATTTATTCGAGGCAAAAAAGCGCGGAGTGATTTTTGACGTGGGTCACGGCGGCGGCAGTTTTGTTTTTCGTCAGGCGTTTCCAGCGGTGCATCAGGGATTCGTTCCCGACTCGATCTCCACGGACCTTCACGTCGGCAGTATGAACGCGGGGATGAAAGACATGACGACCGTTATGTCCAAGTTTCTGAACCTTGATATGCCGCTCGAACAAATCGTGCGGCAAACGACGATGAATCCGGCGCAGGAGATTCATCACGAAGAACTTGGACAACTTGCTGTCGGCGCGGACGCGGATATCGCGCTGCTTAGCCTGGAAAAAGGAAAATTTGGATTCGTGGACAGTCTCGGAGGAAAACTCGACGGTCACGTAAAGCTGGTCTGCCAGATGACCGTCCGCAATGGGCTTGTTGTGTGGGACTTGAACGGGTTGGCGCGCGACGACTGGCATAAGAGTTCCGGATTTCATCCCGACCCGCGCTGGGAAGGCCAGTTGCCGGCGAAACGGTGAGTAAGGACGACCACTTTTGATTCATTGGAGGAACCATGCTGAAGAAATTCTCGTTAGTGCTTGCCGCGTTTGCTCTTGCCGCCCTGACCGCGAGCGCACAAACAACACTGTCTGCTAAATGGGAGGAGCTGACCGCCGCGGATTTTCGTGATGCCATTTCTCAATCGAAAGGCGTGTGCATCTTGCCGTTCGGCATTTTGGAAAAACACGGGCCACATCTTCCGCTCGGCACGGACTTGTTGAATGTCCGGTATGCATCGCTTCACGCCGCCGCGACGGAGTTTGCCGTGGTATTTCCCGAATATTATTTCGGGCAAATTTTTGAGGCGAAACATGAACCCGGCACGATCGCGTACAGCCGCGATTTGCAGCTCAAGCTGCTGCAGGAGACAACGGATGAAATGGCGAGGAACGGTTGCAAGAAAATCCTTATCGTGAACGGCCATGGCGGAAACGAGAGCCTGATTCCCTATTTCGCGCAATCGCAGCTCGACAAGCCGCATGACTATGTCGTTTATGCGCTGATGGGCGAGCGGAGCCGGCCTGGCGGACCAGCGAAGAAATCAACGGGCGTTGATTATCACGCCGGGGAAAATGAGACGGCCAACACGATGGTGTCGCATCCGGAGCTGGTGCACGTCGATCGCGCGAAGCAGGAATCGGGATCGGACCAGGCGCATATCAAACTTCCGGCGGATGTTTACACCGGTATCTGGTGGTATGGGCGGTTTCCCGATCACTATTCCGGCGACGGGTCGGTCGCGCGTCCGGAGCTTGGGCAGTGGAATTTAGACGGGTGGGTCGCGTCCATCGTCGAGGCTTTGCGGGCCGTGAAAGCCGACGACGCGAGCTTGAGACTGCAAAACGAATTTTATGAAAAAGCGAAACATCCGCTCGATACAAAGCAGTAGGCGAGCGGCCGCTCATGTCATTCGAAAAGGAATTCGCCGGTGACCGCTCGCTGGGAATGGACTCGGCGATTACGCGGCGTGATTTTCTCGAGTCCGCGCTGTTGGCGTCGGGCGCGGCGCTGTTTGACGCGGCTTCGCCAGTGCGACTTCTCGAAGCGCAAGCGCGAAATGAATCGGCGGCCGCTGATTTCAACGGTTTCGGTGGCGTCGGAGAATACGCGACTTCGAACGGCAACACTTGGGACGTTTTAAGCGCAGGGCACAAAATTCGAGATGGCGTTTTCGAAAAGGCCGTCGCGGCTGCTCAGGACACGGGTGAGCATTTCGACTGCGTCATCGTCGGCGGCGGAATCAGCGGACTTGCCGCGGCGGTGTTTTTCGCACGCAATGCCGGTGCCAACACGACCACACTCATTCTGGAGAATCATCCGATTTTCGGCGGTGAAGCCAGACAGAATGAATTCGAGGTGGACGGGCAGCGCCTCATCGGCCATCAAGGTTCCGCGATTTATTTTGCGCAATATCCGCACAGTTTTCTGGCGCAATTCTACGATTCCATCGGCCTGAAGGAGCCCCACCTCGATTATCAAAAATGGGGCGGATCCGGACCGGAGTTGCCGATTGGCCGGACGCCTTATGATTCGGCTGGGATGAGCACCGGCCAGTACGGATTCTTTTTCGGATCGCAATTCGGCGAGAAGCCCGGCGTCTGGCAAATCGATCCGGTCGGCAAGAAATTCGCGAGTGCGCCGGTGCCGGATGCAACAAGAAAGGAGCTCCTCCGCTGGTATTCGGGCGCGGCATCGCAAGCGTCACCCTTTGCCGGTCCGAAATACGAAGGCGACGAAATATCGCGCCATCTCGATTCGATAACGCTCGAAGAGCATTACGTCCGGCAGTACAAGCTTTCGCGGGAATTCATCCGAACGTTTCTTTCGCCGGATTTGGGCGGAGGTTCCGGCCTCGGGGCCGATGCGCTCTCTGCTTACGGCGAATACGCGGCGGACCTTCTCCATCCATACGAAGGAAAAGGTGAAGCGGTCCAGATGTTTCCGGGCGGAAATACCACGATCGCCCGCCTGACGGTGAAGGCTCTGATTCCCTCTTCCATCTCTGGCGATGCGACCGTGGAAGGCGTCACTCGCGGCAAAGTTAACTTCGCAGCGCTCGATGCAAAACACTCGCCTGCAAAAATACGTTTGGGCGCAACTGCCATTTCCGTCCAGCACGACACTTCGCCGGAGAAGTCCGAATCTATTTCCATTGTGTACGCCGTCGGCGAAAAACTATTCCGGGTCCGCGCGAAGTCGGTGGTCATGGCCGGCGGCAGTTGGACGTCGAAGCACATTATCCGCGATCTACCGCAATCGCATCGCGAGGCGTACGCACAATTCTTCCGGTCGCCTTGCTTGATGGCCAACGTGGCACTGCGCAACTGGCGGTTCCTGGCCAAACTGGGGATGACAGGTTGCCGGTGGTTTGGTTCGGGTGTCGGAAACTATCTGGAGCTTCGGCGCCTGGCTACCGTCGGGGATGTGCCGAAGACCATCAGCCCGGACTCGCCAGTGGTGCTGACTCTGAAAGTTCTCTATTCGTATCCCGGCTTGAGTGCGGAGCAGCAGGGTCAGCGCGGACGCGGTGAAATGCTGGCGACGTCTTTCCGGGATTATGAGCGACGCATCCGGCAACAGTTCACCGACATGTTTTCCGAAGCGGGTTTTGACGCCTCGCGCGACATCGCCGGCATCGTCCTGAATCGTTGGGGCCACGCCTATCTGAGCCCGCAACCCGGTTTTTTCTTCGGGACAAATGGGAAGGCGGCTCCGCGGGACATTCTTCGTGCCGCGCCGTTCGGCCGGATCGCGTTTGCAAACACGGATCTAGCCGGGGCAATGGACCACCGTTTTTCTATTTTGGAGGCGCAGCGTGCGGTGCAGCAGCTGCTGGATCTGGTGATTGCGGGTTAGCGTTCGCGGCGGATTTGTTCGATCCAGCGCTCGAGCGTCGAATAGGACGCCTGTTCCAAATCCAAGAATTCCACACCCATGCCAATGCGGGGTTTCACGGCGCGAACAACACCGAGCGCTTCGACAGTTTGCCCTTTCCGGGTCATGGTGATGCGTACGCGGGATTTCAGTGCCAGGGGCTTACTGCAACAAACAAAGCAGCCGCCAAACGAAATGTCTGACGTGACGCCATCTGTCGTGGCCCCCGATTCGAGGTCAATCAGAGACACGTCGGCGGCAAAGGGAAAACGGATAGCGTAGCGACGATCCCGCACGGCCATATTTCGGGATCCGCTCTTTGAGCCTGGTTCGGGCATAGTAATAACGTTCTTCACGGTGCTGGGTCCGTGTTGCACCCAACTCGACTTTCTGGCGCTACCAACCTCTTTATTTTGCCGGAATTTTTGCCTGGGGTGGCCAATTTTCCTTGGTGGCGGGCTCTAAAAGGCAATATCTGAGGCGCGAACTGCGCGCTCGTCCGATCCACCGGCCTGTTATTAGTTCTAACGACAAACCGGCCCGAGTCGCCGAATACCCGCGAAAATCCTCATGTTAGGCTTGATTAGAGGCGGCACTACGCCCTGACGATGACGACCACACGCACTGAAACCGCACGCCAGAGCGACCGCGTAGCGTTCCGCATGCCGATTGAGGCGTCGTGGTACGGTTCCGGCGGCATGCTTGTGAAACAGCAGGCCGTGACGCTACTTATCAGCCGGAACGGAGGGGTCATTCGCCTGACCGAGCGGCTAGATCAGGGCCAGGAACTGACGCTCAAGCGCACCATCGAAGACGGTGATCTTTCCAAAACAGCCCGTGCCCGCGTAGTTGCGGAAATCGACCGCGAACCGGATGGGTTCCTTTACGCGATCCACCTGCTGGAAGGCCGATCCGACTTTTGGGACGTGGAATTCCCGATGCTGCGGAAAGGCGACGAAACTATCGCGCGCATGATGATGGAATGCAGTTTTTGCCAGCGCCGCGAAGTCGTTTACTTGAATGAATTGGAACTGAAATCATTTGAAGTTCGCAAATGCGTCGCGCGGCTCTGTAAACTTTGTGATTCGCCTTCCATTTGGACGGAAGTCCAATCCGACTCGCCATCGGAGCCGATGCTTGGCACGCGATCTCCTCTCGAAGAGCGCGTGATTCCCCGCCGGAACCGGACGCGCGTCAAGGCGCGGGTGCTCGCCTGCATCCGGCGCAGAGGCTTTCAGGAAGAAGTTGCGGTCTGCGAAGACCTGTCGAAAGGTGGTATCGCGTTTCGCAGCCGGAACGAATATCCGCAGGGTACGCGTCTCGAAGTGGCGGTCCCCTACACTCCCGGGACAGGCGCTATTTTCGTGCCGATCCGGATTGTATTTTCGCAGCACATTCCGAGCGCGGGACTTTACCGCCACGGCGCCGCCTACCTTCGTCCACCAGACTAATGTTCCGCGAAAACGCTAACTGAAAGTGCCGATTCGAAGCGACGAACGGAACCGGCCCGATTTTTAAA